>Ga0049084_10000629_pt1 | contig 13869 bp, 9 predicted proteins | sample GreLakmeON33MSRF_FD_66720 | JGI IMG/M metagenome (GOLD analysis project Ga0049084, IMG submission 66720) | Freshwater lentic microbial communities from great Laurentian Lakes, MI, USA - Great Lakes metaG ON33MSRF | ecosystem: Environmental > Aquatic > Freshwater > Lake | place: Great Lakes... | reverse complement strand
TGATGGCCTGCCGATCAGAAGGTGCCCTTCAACCCGGCCGTCCACGCCACGCCAAACTTATTGGTGATTCCAACCTTGGCGTAGCCGGGCGTCTGCGCCCCGTAGCGGAGCTGAAGATTATTTACGTCGAGAATGTTGCGACCATTCAGGAACAGCGACAGCCGGCGGTTGAACTGATAGGTGGCGTTCACGTCCATCGTGGTCCGCTTCTCCTGAGCGTTGCGCGCATCCGGTCCCATGGTCGGCACGCTGCCAAATGACTGTTCTCCGCGGGCGTTCCACTTGAGCATGACGGTGACGGGATTTCGCGTGAAGGTGCCGCCCCAGTTGAGGTTTTCGGGGATGAAACTCCCGAACGCCGCGGTGCGACTGCCCTTGAGCTTCAGCTTCGTGGCGTTGGCGAAGACGGAGAAATGCCGGCCCCATGTGCCCAGCGACTGCAGGGACTGGCGGACGTTGAACTCGATCCCGTCCACGCGCGCATCGCCGCCGTTGACCGTGGTGGTGAGCAGCCAGCCGACGTATTCCGGCTCGATCCCGAGTGCCTCCAGGTCCGCCGCGGTGGCCAGCGTCACGCGGTTTTCGAAGAAGCCGGCGATATCCTTGCGAAATACGCCGACACTCAACACGCCGCCGGTGTCGGTGTAGTATTCGGCGGAGAGGTCGAAGTTGTCCGCCTTCCACGGCTGGAGCGCTGGATTGCTGACGTTGAGCGTGCCGCGGAGGACGGACGGATCCGCGCCCTCGGCGACGTCGTTTTCGGTGACGGTCGTATTGGGAATGAGGTTACCGTAGTCGGGCTTGCCGTAGGTCAGCGCATAGGCGGCGCGGAACAAGAGGTTGGCCGTGGCGTTGTAGGTGAGATGGACGCTGGGATAGTAGTCCTGGTAGCCGCCGTTGGTGCCCTGACCGAGTTCGGTGCGGACCAGGCGCAGATCCTCCATCGAGCCGGCGGCGCCGGCCTCGGGGCGGCGGAGGCGGGCGCCGGCGGCATTGCGGGCGAAGGCGCCGGACGCGGTGCGGACGAAGGCGTTGCCGGGCTCGAAAAGCGGGCCCTGCGCCTTGGTGTGTATCCGCTCGAAGCGCACACCCGCGAGCGCGAACAGCCGGTTGTTGAGGAGCCGCGCGTCACCCTGGAGATAGAGGCCCGTGGTGATTTCCTTAAACGTCTCCGAACCGTTGATACGGGCCTGTTCCGAGGCCACCAACTGCGCGGCCGTTTGGGTGAAGAGGTTCGGGTTTTTTCCCCAGGCCTCGACCATACGGTTGGGCGAAGCCCAGGGAATGGGCTGCTGGACCCAGTAGTTGGGGTGGCCGCGATAAACTTGCATGGCGAACGGCGCGAGCGTGGGGTCGGCGGGATTGGCCGGATTGTAGGTGTAGCCGAGCGACTCCCGCCGGTGGTCGCGGTCCTGGATGCCGAGGAGGCCGCCGCCCTGCAGGGTGACGGGCACTTTGAACAGGCTCAGGCTGCGCTTCACGTTGAGGTCGAGCCCGGCCGTGTCGTCGGTGTAATTACGATACGTGCCGGAGCTGGCGGTGTTGAGACGGAAGTTGCGCAGGTCGAAGAGGTCGATCTCGCGGTTGTTGGCGTCGAACACGCGGGTGATGCCCGGGCCCTCAGGGCGGATGTCCTCGAAATTCACGCGTACGCCGGTGGTCGCGAGCAGGCTGCTGCCGAAGCTGTTGAAGTGGCCCTTCATGATGGTGCGCCGCCAGGTGATGGACTTCGAGGCGTTAGCGCCGGCGTCGATCAGCCACTCGGCGCTTTGGTAACGGTAGCGCGTGTTGGCGCTGAGGGTCTTCGCGTAGTCGTGGAGAAAATTCGAGCCGAAGCCGGCGGTGCCGCGCCCTGCCGCGCTGCGCGCAAAGTTTTCGCCGAAGGTGAGCGGCACGCCGCCGGCGATCGCGGGCGCCGCAGTGGTGCCGACGCTGGTGGTGCGCTGGAGGTTGCCGTTCACGTAGCGGTAATAGTTGGCCTGCATACCGAGCGTGAGGACGGAGTTGGGGGAGACGCGCCAGTCGAGCTTTAGGCCAGCCGAGTTGCGGTCGCGCCACTTGGGCGCCTCGAGGAGCGTGTGGGTCTGGAGATACGGCCGCGACGGAGTGGCGCCGGTGCCGGCGGCGGTGGCGTTCCACGTCGTGTTCGCGGTATCCTGATTGGTCATCGTGAATGACTGCAGCGCGGTCAGGACGAGGCCAAAGTTCTTGGTGACCGGGAGAGTGTAATCGAAGTCGAAGCCGAGCTTCACCGGCCGCTCGCGGGTGTCGAAAGGGAACGGCTGCGGGGAGGTCTTCAGATTGTCGCCATGGCCCGAAAAGGTCAGGCGGTAGTTGAGTTGGGCGCGGCTGCGCTCGAACGAGTTTTTGCTGACCATGTTCACGTTGCCCGAGAGGCCGCTGGCGGGATTGGCGGGCGTGGGCACCTTGGTGACCTCGATGCGCGAGACGTTATTGATCGAGACCTGGATGAAGTCGAATTCGCGCGACGAACCGATGCGCGCGGAATTGGCCATGGTGGCACCGTCAGTCATCACGTTGGTCATGGCGCCGCCGAAGCCGCGGATCGAGACCGCGGTCGGCATCTCGTCCTCGTAGCCGACAGTCACGCCCGGCAGGAAGCGCATGAATTCGGCGATGTTGCCCTCAGGGACGTCGCCGAAGGCGTCGGTGGAGACGACGTTCTTGATGTTCGGCGCGAAGCGCTGCTCGTTGGTCGCGAGCGCCTCGCCTTCGGTGAGTTTGGAAGCCGTGAACACGAACGGATCGAGTTTCACGACGCCGGACTTGTCGCCGGCGGTCGCCCGGCTGGTGAGGCTGATGTCGCGCACGACGGCCTGGCCCGGCGCGAGCGTCAGGACGATCTGCTGCGGATCCAGCCCGGAATAAAACGTGTCCAGCGTCACCGTGCCGCTGGGGACCCCGGCGAGCCGGAAGATGCCGTAGCTGTCGGTGAACGCGGTGAGGTCGGTGCCCTTGACGGTCACGCGGACGTTGAGGAGGTATTGGCCGGTGACTTCGCTCTGCACGCGGCCGGAGACGGCGGCGGGCGTAGTCTGCGCCTGCGTGCAAGGCACGAGGGCGAGCAACATCGCGGTAAACGCTGCCAGAAGGAACGACGGGGTTTTCATGATGAGTAGTGAAACACAAGAGCACTTCACTGCTGTGCGGTGGCGGGTTTTTTTGCGTAGTCGCCCGCCACTTTCTTGAGGGTGGCAGCGACGAGGACTTGGTTTTCCCGGTCAGCGTAGGCTTCGCTAAACGGGTCGGCGGTGCGGCGCATGAGGGCGAGGAGGTTCATGGCTGATGCGGGATGAGTGCGCTTTCCGCTCGGTGCCCGGCACGGGAATTCGAGTCCTCTGCGGGGCCCAGGTGCTCGGGGGGCGATGCCTTTGCCGAGCCGCTCGCGCCGGACTCCCCACGGAGTGCGCGCGGGCTTGGGTGAAGCGGATGACGACATGGGGTCGCGCGGTCGGCGGGGATCGGCGGAAACAGGAATTATTTTCGAGCGGAAGGAAGGCCCCGCGGCTCACGCCACGGGCTGCAGCGATCGGCGCCCTCAGAACGCCACGGTCGCCGTGGTGACGTATTGGCGGGGTTCCGTGTAGCGCGTCCAAGTGTAGCCATTACCGATGTCGACTTTCTCGTCGAAGACGTTGTTGACGTTGAGCTGGAGGGTCCAGTTGAAGCGGCCGAACTTGTGGCGATAGCTGACGAAGGGATTGGTCAGAATATAATTTTCACTCCTGACCGGGGGTAGGACCACCACGCCGGAGACGGTTTGCCCGCCGCGCTCCCGGCCGCGGGTGTAGCGGGCGGCGATACCGGCGGTGAAGCCCTTGAGTCGCCCCTCGTTGAAGCTGTAGCGGGTGGTGACGCTGCCGGTGGCGCGCTGGGTGAGCGAGATCACGCCCTCCTGGTCCTCGAGGAAATCGCTGGTGAGCATGGTGGCGGCGTCGGGATCGAGTCCTTGGCTGCTGGCGATGGCCCGGGCCTGGGTGAGGACTGCGCCGAGCAGCGGGAAGAACCGGGTGAACTCGGTCTGGTTGCGCGAGTAGGAGCCGAGGAGCGTCCAGTTGCGGTTGAGATTGACGAGCACCTGGTATTCCCAGCCGGTCGAGGTGCGGTCGCGGTAGTCGATCGAATTGGCGAGGTCTGTCGCGAGCAGCAGATTCAGCTCGTCGCGGACTTGGGTGCTGATCCCAGCTTGGAGGTTTTCCTGCTTGGTGTCGAAGCGCGTGATGGTGGCCTCGACTTTGCCGGCGAAGAGCTTGAAGCGCGCGCTGAAATCGACGCCTTCGCCGGTGAGCGGGACGACGGCGGCGCCGGTGAGGTCGGTGCCGATGTTGTCGGAGAACTGCGACGACTCGAAGTAGCCGCCGGTGAGCGCGAGCCAGGGGCGGATGTGCCAGACGGCACCGTAGGTCTGGTTGGTGCTCCAGTCATCGGAGAAGGGATTCAGCGCCATGCCACTGGCCTTGCGGATGCCGTCGTTGGGAGTGCGGGAGCCGTCGGCGGCGAAGAAAGTGGTCTGGTTGAAGTTGGCGCGATCGGCGGTGGTGGCGGCGCTGACGCTCTGCAGCCAGCGCTCACGGCTGAGGCCGATGCTGGTGCGGAGGTTGCCCTTGAAGTAGGAGCCGAGGATGCTGAGGGAGCCGGAGGTGAGGCTCTGGTCCTGGTGGCGGTTGAGGCCCGCATTCGAGCGGAAAAGCTGGGTGACGCCGGGGCGGACGTTCCAGCCGAGCTTCTCGTCGCTGTTGCCGTCGCGCAGGTAATGGATATTGGAGACGAGGTTGTTTGTGAACCAGACGGCGTCACCGGTGTAGCCGCGGCGGGCGATCTCCCCAGGGGTCAGCGAGTAGCTGAAGAATTCGGAGTAGACTTTCTCGTGGCGGTAGTTGGTGCCAAGGACGACGCGCTGAGTGATGCCCCAGGGGAGGGCGGCGTCGTAGACGAGCTGGGCGCGCCAGTTGAGGATGTCGTGGCCGCCGGGATTATAGATCGGCACGTGCACGACATACATCTGCTCGTAGTTGGGGTTGGGGACGGTGCCGGGGCCGTTGGGGTTGGGGAGCACGGGGTTGACGTCGATATGGAGGTAGCGGCTGGCGGGGGCGATGACGGTGACGGTGGAGAAGGCCTGCTTCCGGATGGTGTCGTCGACCTGGGCGTTATGGGCGACGAGGGCCTGGAGCTGGTCGGAAAACGCGTGCTTTAGCTCGACGGTGTAGGCAAAATATTTGGAGCTCTGTTTGGTGTCGGGGCCGCCCCAGTCCTCGCTCAGCGGGATGATGCTCTCGGGGACGCGGCGAACCGCGAGGCGGTTGGGATTCTGCGGGTCGGTGGCGGACGTGGCGGCGGCACCGGTTTGCGTGAACGAAATGCGGAAGGTGTTCGCGGCGGTGGACTGCCAGTTGTTGATGACGCCGCCGACGTCGACGAGGGCGTGATTGAGCGAGGTGGCGGCGCGGATCGGCTGCATGCCGACGCCGTTGGTCTGTATGCCCGGGCGGAGCGGGTCGGCATCGAGGGCGCTGGTGCCGGTGCCGTAGACGTAGGCGGCGCGGTAGTCGCCAGGTCCGAGATGGCCGATGTAGTAGGTGGTGTTGCCGGTCTCATAGGCGGCGTCGATCTGCGTGCGACGGTGCTGGAAGGGTTGCCAGCGGAGCGAGCCGGCGTAGCCCTCGAGGTCGCGGCCCATGCGCTGCTTGAACATCTCGACCTCCGACTTGATGGCGTTGACGCGGACGGCGAGGCGCCCGGGGAGGATGGGCTGGTTGAAATCGAGGGAGTAGCGCTGCGTGCCGAAATTATCGTAGCGCACCTGGACGGAGCCGCGGCGCTGGAAGGACGCGCGCTTGCTGGCGATATTGATGGTGCCGCCGGCATCGACGTCGCCGAAAGCGAGGCCGCTGGGGCCGCGGCTGAATTCGATGCGCTCGGTGTTAAAGATGTCGGCGGCGAGATACCAAGGGAAGCCGTCGCGGAGCTGGCGGATGGAGGCGAGGCCGCGGATGTTAACCTGATTGCCGCTGCGGTTGCCGACGACGGCGCCGATGGTGCCTTGGTCGTTGAATTGGTTCTCGGTACTCATCCCGAAGTCGACGGCGTCGAAGTAATTATTGAGGGCGAGGTCCTGGAGGAGCTCCTGCGTCATGACCGAGATCGAGTTGGGGAGGTTCGCGAGTAACTCGTTGGTGCGGGTGCCGGTCATCGCGGTGGAGGCGGCGTAACCGGTGTCCTTGTCGGAGGAGACTTCGAAGACGGAGAGCTTAATCGGGTCAACGGCGGCGGGCGCAGGCGGAGGCGCGACTTGCGCGCGGGCGGGCAGGCCGAGGAAAAGGCAGGACGTGCCGAGCGCGAAGGCGCGTCCAAGCGTCCGCCGGGCGGCGGGTGGGGAGGAGTGCAGCGGGGAGGCGGGCGGGGTAGCAAGCCGGCCGACCATGGCCGCAATGGGGGAAGGAAAGGTGGTTCTTGTCATGGCGTTTTGGGGTAAAAGTTAGGGATCGGAAACGGGATGTATTTCTAGGAAATTATCACCACGGGACCACCGAGGACATCCCACTTGGGGGTGATGGGAGGGAGCTGCTCGACCAGTTGCCGCAGCTCGGTGCGGGACCACCGAGGACATCCCACTTGGGGGTGATGGGAGGCCAGGTGCCTTGGAAGCGGCCATGTGCCCGCGGTCATACCCGGCGCGCCGCCCGCCCTCGTGCGTTTTCGCACGGAAGCTGGGCTCGCCAGTGGACCGGCTGTGTGTTCCTTGGTTCATCGGAATGGGAAGGGGTGGAATGGGAACGGTTCAAGTCTATCAGGTCCGCGTCGCAGCGTCTTGACTGGGAAACGCACGAAATTGGCGAAGTCGGCACAACCGCCGCCGAGGCGCACCCGCTCGCGCCCAAGCCGGAGCGGGCGGCGCGTCAACGCCGCCGCGCGGTCTGGCGGACTGCTTCCGGCTTGCCGCGGGCTTGGGCTGTGCGGTGCATCTGGCGAAACTCGGTCGGCGTGACTCCCGTGGCCGCGCGGAACGCCCGCGTGAAGGCGCTGTGATCGGAGAAGCCGCACGCGTGCGCGATTTCGGCGACCGCGCGCGGCGTATCGCGGAGGGCCAGCGAGGCGGCGGCGATGCGCGTCTTGGCGATTAACTGGACGGGAGTGAGGCCGAAGATCCGCTTGACGGCGCGTCCGAACCTCGCCGGCGGCACCCGCGCGAGGCGGGCGAGGGCGGAAGGCGAGATGGGCTCCGCGTAGTTGGTTTCCAAGTGCAGGAGGGCCGCGGCAATTTCCGGCTGGATCTCCCGCGGAGAAATCGGCGCGCGCACGTCTTTGGAGAGGCCGATCAGGCCGCAGATCTTTCCCGCCGCATCGCGCAGCGGCAGTTTGGTCGTAAGACACCAGACTGGGCGGTGGGGCTGCAGCCAGTGGAGCTCGAGGTGCTCGACGATGGGGCGCCCGGTGCGCAGCACGGCTGCATCCTGTTCGGTCGGGATGCGTCCGCAGCTGCCCACGCACACGTCGGCGGGGCGTCGCCCAATCATCTCCGCCTTGCTTTGCAGACCGTGACGTTCCACCAACGAATGGTTCACGGTGGTGTAGCGGCCGGCGGCGTCTTTGATGAAAAAGGCGATGTCTGGCGTGTGATCGAACAGCTCCTCCAGCAGCGCGCGGTCGATGCCGGCCGCCGCAAGAACGGCGACTTTGGGTGCCGAAACGGTGGAATCGGGCGTCACGTGTTCGGGGGCTGCGGTGCTAGGCCGATCGAGCTGACCCAACTCTCAAGAATCAGCATTTGAAAAGTGTTCATGAATAACGATCGGTCGTTCTAAAAAAAGAGCCAACCAGGCGGTAGAGGAATGCTCGGAAACAAACGGGCATTCGGGAGCGGGTAGCGAGACGGAAGTGAGCCAATTTGCGATCGCACGCTCGGTGTTTCTTGCTGTCACGGCCAAAATCCGATTTCGGGGCGGGGGCTGATAGGAACCTGGATTCTCGGAGGGATGGGATCCGGGAGCTGTTTATAAAGAGGGTCACGGGTGGAAACTCACCGACATCACCGCCCAGTGCGAAGCGCTCGCCACCGACGCCGCCAAAGGCTGGACCTACGTCGACTATCTGCGCCGCCTACTCGAAGGTAACATGAAGGTCACCTATCTCGCCGGATCGAACCGGGAGTGCCACTCGCACGAACGCGAGAGTTGAACTGTGCACGCGCCGACCTTTCTTACCGTCCATGAGTCTGTGTCCATGAGCCTGACCCTGAAAGAACCCTACGCCGAGACACGCCAACTGCCCCGCGAGCAAGCGGCCGAGCTGATGGACCTGCTATTGATCGATACATTCAGCGCACCCGACCCGGCGATTGAGGAGGCATGGGGCCGTGAAATCGACCGGCGGCTCGCCGAACTCGAGAGCGGCCAGGTCGAAAGTATCCCCGGCGAGCAGGTCATGGCGGAAGTGCGCAAGATCGTCGGCCTGTGATTAGCGCCCGTTTTCACCCGGAGGCACGGACCGACTTGTCGCGCCCTTTCCGCGTCGTGGACAAACCCCTACGTCGGCACTTCAGCGAGACTTGCCCTTACGCGATCCTCTACGTCGAGCAGCCCGAGCACATCGCTATCTACGCCGCGCCCACTGCAAATGCCGCCCCGGTTACTGGCGCAAGCGTCTGCACTGACGGCCGCCGGTTGCTCCTCCCGTTAGCCGCCAAAAACGCCACGGTCCCCCCGTGACCGCCGCGCTCATCCTCGACTCCCACGCGCACTCCCGCTCGTGTGCGCGCGGGCCGAAAACCTCGTCGAGGAGTTTTTTTTCACCGGTGAAACGCGCGCCCAGAAATCGCGCCGCAAGTCGCTGGGACAGCCGAACGGGGGTCAGCTGACCCGTTCGGCTGGGTCCACGTCCGAGTGCAAAGTACACAGTTTGACCCCTTTGGCTTGGCCTTGAGCGTTTTTTGGAGGAACGTAACAGAGGAATACTACTCCGGCACGGTGGCCGTGAGGGTTGTTCCGCTCTTGGGGGCGCTCTTGATTTCGACGCGACCGCCGAGGCGTTTCATCCGCTCGCGCATCCCCTGTAGTCCGAAGTGACCTTCCTTCGGGCCCTCCACGGTGGAGGGATCGAAGCCGACCCCGTCGTCGCGAATCACCAGTGTGACGGCGTGCAGGGCGAAGCTCAGGTGCAATTCGACCCGCGCGGGCTGCGCGTGTTTGAGCGCGTTCGTGATGCCCTCCTGCGCGAGCAGCAGGAGATTACCGGCGACAAGATCGGTTAACGCGCGCTGCTCGCCCTCGATCGCGACAGTAATCTCGACCGTCAAACCGGCGCTGCGATCGGTGGCGATTTCCTGCAACGCTTCGGCCAAGGTGTTTTTCTCCAGCTGAGTCGCCCGGAGGTTCCAAATGCTGCGGCGTAAATCTTCGCGACTGCGGTTGAGAAGCTGCCGGGCGAGGGCGAGATGCTGTTGGCTGCGCTCCGGCGCTTTGCTTTGCAGGGCCCCGGTGGCTTCGAGCTGAAATGCGAGGCCCGTCAGCGATTGCTCCGTCGTGTCGTGCAAATCGGCCGCGAGCCGGTTGCGTTCGCGAAGGGTGGTTTCGAATTCCACGGCGGCATCCCGGCGGGCGCGCATTTCGTCGGCGAGTTGCGTGCTGCGCAGCGTGACCTGCCGGCGGAGCAGGGCGACCCAGGCGAGGAAAATGAGGACCACGACCGCCGCGATCCCCAGCGCGGTTTCGAGGCGCTCGGGGGTCCACCACGAGGCAGTGGCGATAATCTCGACGTCGGATGGCGCGCGTAACAACAACCGCAGGCCGATGGGGCTCGGCCAATTTACGACCGGCAGAGACTCGGAATAAATCAGGTCGCAGACCCCGCTGACGCGCAGCACACTGGCGTGCCGGAGCGAGGCGAGGAATTTGGGATCAGGTGGCTCGGAAAATTCCGCCGGCACGAGCACGCCATCGCTCTCAAGATTCAGGCGGATTGGTTCGCCCAGTTTGCGGTCGATGCTCACCAGGGTGCCCCGCAAGGCGACGAGGAAATCGTCGAAATCCTGTGTCGGGGGCGCATTGGTCCGTGGTTCGCTGACCACGGCCTGTTGGCGGGTGATCTCCACCGGCTGGACCGGTTCGCCATGGTCGAGCCGGCGAAAAAGAGCTTCCGTCATCTCGGCGCGATTGCGCTGGAGTTGGAAAAAACCGGTCGCCTCGACGAAATCGCCGGGCTCAAGGCCGGCCGTTTGGTGGGTGTTGATGCGCAGGCCTTGTTTGTCCGCCTGGAGGTAGAAATATTGTCCCGGCTTGCAGAGCGTAACGGTGCCACGGACCCGCCGCCGGTGCCCATCCGAGCCCTGGGCGGAAAACGCCGTCGCCTCGGCTAACGACAATTCGGGGGCGGCGAAGGCGTCGGCCACGGCCGCGTGCACGATGTGCAAATCACCCGGATCGTTGGTGTAGATCCGGACGCCGAGGAACTGCCGGCGAGAATTAAAGTAGGCGCGAAACACACCGGTGAGCGAGACCGCCGAGTCGATCAGGTTGGTCGCGGCGAAAGGACTGTCGTCCGAGAGCACAAACGTAAACGGACCAGTCGGCGTTGAGACCAGGAGCTTGAGTTCGGAGTGATTGCCTCTCGGCAGGCTTGCCGCGCTCTGCACGATCCCCGAGATCGTGACGCGCTGGCTGTCGTGCAGCCCGGATTCTGATCCCAGATAGGCGAGGTGCCGGGCCGGCGGAAGTTTGGCCCGACCGACGATGCGCAAACGTGCGATGGTAATGGTGGGAGCGAAGCGTCCCTCGTGGGTGTGGCCCTCGATTTCCACCACGTCGCCGACTCGCGCCTGGCCGACCGAGGTCTCGGCCTCACTGGAGGGTGGGGCGGCCACCCAAATGCCGGTGCCGTCGTCCACCGTGAGCCGGCCGGGCGCGTCCGAGGGCACCAGCGTGACCACTGCTTTCACGTGCACGGGCAGGCCGCGGGCGGCTTGGCTTTCGGAGAGCGCGCGAACCGCTGCGCAGGTGGTTAGCAGCACCGGTTCCTGCGCCTGCACGCTGGTTGCGGCCTGCCAACAGAGGAAGAAGAGGAGAAGCGCCCGGAGCACGCCGCTTCATCGCAGTCAGGATGGCGCTGGGCAAGCGTCGGTGTATGGCTCGTTCGGGTGATTGCGCTCGATCTCCGATTTGGGCATGATGTCAGGCTCATGGCTCAATCGCACAGCATTCGGATTCTCTTGGTGGACGATCATTCGGTCGTGCGAATGGGACTAGCGGCGGTGTTGAGCCTGGATGAAGAACTGACGGTCGTGGCGGAAGCGGAGGATGGAACGCAAGCCCTCGAGAAATTCCGCGCGGAATGCCCGGATGTCACGTTGATGGATGTGCGGATGCCGGGAATCGGCGGGCTGGAAGCGCTGCGTTCGATTCGCGCCGCATCGCCGGCTGCGTGCGTGCTCATGCTGACGACGTCTGAGTTGGACGAAGACGTGCAGCGGGCGATCGCAGCAGGTGCGGCGGGTTACCTGCAAAAAAGCGTCACGCGGGAAGAATTGGTGCGGGCGATCCGGCACGTGCACGCGGGCAATCGCTACATGCCGGAGGCGATGCAGCGCCGACTCGCCCAACTGGCGAAACGAAAACACGTCTCAAGTCGCGAAATCGAAGTGCTCGATGGCATGCGCCGTGGTCTCTCCAATCGTGACATCGCGTTGGCCCTCTCGATCAGCGAACACACCGTCAAGGCGCACGTGAAAGCGATTTTGCAGAAGCTGGAGTCGGCTGATCGCGCCGAAGCGGTCGCCCGCGGTTTCGAGCAGGGGTTGCTCCGTGTGGATGGGCAATAGCTGCGGCGACGGCGCTTTGGCCGAGGGGTATAGCTCTTTCGGGCGATAGCGTCCCCGCGGCGATTCGCGTAGAATCGTCTGCTTTCACATCCACGGTGCGCTCACGCGTGCCGTTTCCCCCGCCCGCACTACCCTCAACGTCCGCAGCTCAACGCGTTAGCCGTCCTCTCCGTCCAAACCCACTACCCATGAAGAAAATTCTCCACCGTTCCTCCGCGACTGCCCTGGTCGCGTCGCTCGCGATCCTCGCGAGCGCTGCCTGGGCTCAGCAGGCTCCGGCCGCCGCCTCGTCTCCTGCTGCCTCCGCGAAAAAAGCTCCCGCCACTCCGACGGCCGCTCAGGTCGCCACCGGAGCAACCGAGGACGATCAGGTCCTGGTCCTCACCCCCTTTGAAGTCGCGGCGTCCTCGGACACGGGCTATGGCGCCGTGACGACGCTCGCGGGCAATCGGCTCAACACGGATCTGCGCGACATCGGCAATGCCGTGACCGTCATCACCAGCCAGTTCATGAAGGACATCGGGGCGACCAGCAACGAGACGCTCCTCCAATACACCATCGGCACCGAGGTGGGTAACATCCAAGGAAACTTCGCCGGCGTCGGCGACTCCGCCTCGCTGAACGAGTCGGGCCGCTTCGCCAATCCCAATCAGAACACGCGCGTCCGCGGCCTCACCGCGGCCGACAACACCCGCGACTTCTTCCTCACTGACATTCCGTGGGACGGCTATGCGGTCGACCGCGTCGAACTCCAGCGCGGCGCCAACTCCATCCTCTTCGGCCAGGGCAGCCCCGCCGGTATCATCAACACCGGCATGAAGCAGGCGACGTTCAAGAACACGAACGAGACCGACATCCGGGTCGGCAGCTTCGGCACCTTCCGCACCTCGCTCGACCTGAACCGCGTGCTGCTGAAAAACCAGCTCTCGTTTCGCGTTCTCGGGGTCTACAACGACGAAAAATTCCAGCAGGAGCCCGCCTATAATCTCGACCGTCGTCTCTTCGGCGCGATGCGTTACGAACCCGCCTTCCTGAAAAAAGGCTCCGCGCGCACGATCCTGAAGGCCAACGTCGAATTCGGCGCCATCAGCAGCAACCGCCCGCGCACGCTCCCGCCCATCGACCGCATCACGCCGTGGTTCGCCACCGGCACCTACCAGGGACGCTTCACCGACGGCTCCGCCCGGACGTTCAACAATCTGAACCGCGAGACCTTCAACCCCTATCAGATGCAGGACGACAACACCGGCCGCCCCAATCACGGCCAGCAGCGCCCGAGCATCAACGGCGGCCCGGACGCCGGTAAACCCAATCCCGCCTACAATCCGTGGGTCGGTAACTTCGCCCAAGCTTTCGGCGGCCCGCTCGCGTATTTCTCCGGCAACGGTGCGCCCACGTTCATGGTGTCCGAGTCGCGCACGACCCGCGGCATCGGCCCCAGCGGCGCGATCGACGGCGGCATCGGTGGTCTCCCGTTCAACCGGCAGGGTGGCGTCGCCACCCAGGCGGCCTACGCCCGTGCGGCCCGCCTGCCCTTCGCGGAATTCGGCGTCTACAAGAACAACAATCTCACCGACGGCTCCGTCTTCGATTTCTACAACAATCTCATCGACGGTTCCAATAAACGCGAGTGGCAGAACTTCCGCGCGTCGAACGTCAGCCTCGCCCAGACGTTCCTGAAGGACAAAATCGGCTTCGAGGCGACCTACAACAAGGAGTTCTACAAGAACGGCCAGCTCGCCCTCCTCAGCGGCGACAACCAGGCGATTTACGTCGACCTCAATAGCGTTTACTCCGACGGCACCAACGCCGGTCTCAACGGCGAACCGTTCCAGGACGGCACGAAGAATCCCAATGTCGGCCGCCCGTTCATCAGCGACAGCTGGCAGGGCGGCAACAATTCCGCGAAGACCGACCGCGAATCCGGCCGTATCACCGTTTTCGGCACGCACGACTTTGATCGCGAGGGCTCGACCCGCAACTGGCTCACGCGCTTCGCCGGTCGCCACACGCTCACCGGTCTCTACAGCCAGGAT
>Ga0049084_10000621_pt1 | contig 13919 bp, 11 predicted proteins | sample GreLakmeON33MSRF_FD_66720 | JGI IMG/M metagenome (GOLD analysis project Ga0049084, IMG submission 66720) | Freshwater lentic microbial communities from great Laurentian Lakes, MI, USA - Great Lakes metaG ON33MSRF | ecosystem: Environmental > Aquatic > Freshwater > Lake | place: Great Lakes... | reverse complement strand
GTTTTTAATTTCTTGAACTGTCATATCATAATAGAATCAAGATATAAGTACCAAGAATTAAAATGTAATAGTTTAGTCATTAGTAATATTTTCTCTAAATTAAAATATCATTTTTTGTGTTTCTGTAATTAGATTCAATGCCTGCCTCTATAAAGCTGTTCCAATTAATGTTCCCCCTGTACAATTTGTAACCAATACATTTACATAATCTCCTTTTTTATAATTTTCTTTTGGGAATACAACTACAGTGCTTTGTGAGTTTCTTCCAAATAATTCTTCTTTTGATTTTTTAGATGTTCCTTCCACCAAAACTTTGTGAACCTTTCCAACACCTTGTTTTGTTCTATAGGCCGAATGTTTTAATTGCAATTCAACTATCTCAGCTAACCTTCTGCTTTTTACTTCAACGGGAACATCATCTTTTAATTTGCGTTCTGCTAATGTTTTTGGACGTTCACTATACGCAAACATATAGCCAAAATCATATTTTACAGTTTCCATTAAAGACAATGTGTCTTTGTGTTCCTCTTCCGTTTCTGAACAAAATCCTGAAATAATATCCATTGAAATACCCGCATCGGGAATGATTCTGCGAATAGCATCAATCCTGTTCAGATACCATTCACGAGTATATCCCCGGTTCATCATTTCTAAAATTCGGGAATTTCCTGATTGTACTGGTAGGTGAACGTAATTGCAAATATTTTCATATTTGGCAATGGTGTGAAGTACATCATCAAGCATATCTTTTGGATGCGATGTGCTAAAACGTACTCTTAAATCATAATGTATCAATGCTACCTTTTCAAGCAATTGTGAAAATGTGGTAGCGTTTTTTAATTCTTCATCAGAAACGTTTTCTTTTTTTAATCCTCCTCCCGTCCACAAATACGAATCTACATTTTGTCCAAGCAACGTTACTTCTCTATACCCTTCATTAAATAAATCGGTAGCTTCGTTTACAATTGTTTGTGGGTCGCGGCTACGTTCTCTGCCTCTGGTAAAAGGAACAACACAAAATGAGCACATGTTATCACACCCTCGTGTAATGCTTATAAATGCTGTAACTCCGTTAGATCCTAATCGCACCGGTGCAATATCGGCATAGGTTTCTTCTTTTGATAAAAGCACGTTTACTGCTTTTTGTCCGGTTTCAGCAATTTCAATTAGTTCTGGTAAACTGCGGTAAGCATCTGGCCCAACCACTATATCTACTAACTTTTCTTGTTCTAAAAATTGTGATTTCAAGCGTTCGGCCATACAGCCTAATACTCCTATTATTAAATCGGGATTTAACTTTTTTGCTTTTCTATATTCGGTTAACCGCTTACGAACACGTTGTTCGGCACCTTCTCGGATAGCACAGGTATTTACAAAAATAACATCGGCTTCAAAAAAATTTTGGGTTGTACTAAATCCTTTGTCCTTTAGAATAGACGCAACAATTTCACTGTCCGAAAAATTCATTGCACAACCGTAACTCTCCAAAAATAGTTTTTTACCGTTTGGATGTGATGGGTCTTCTATTAAAAGTGCCTCTCCTTGATTGCTCTCGTCAATTACTTTGTTTTCCATTTCATTCATTAAGGATTGCAAAGATAGTTAAAAACAAAACTGTGACAAAATGTCATTTTTAAAAAAAATTGCATATTAAAAAAATATATATATTTTATATATATATGGAGTCAAGTTTTGACAAAAGATTTGGAGTTAATGCTTTTGTTTGTTTTTCTTTGCAAAAAAATATTCTCAAAAACCACTTAATTTTATAGTATGACAAAAAATTTAGTAATAGTTGAGTCACCTGCAAAAGCAAAAACTATTGAAGGCTTTTTAGGTACAGACTACTTAGTGAAATCGAGTTTTGGTCACGTGCGTGATTTGGCAAAAAAGGGGATGGCTATTAATATAGAAGATCAATTTACACCAACTTATGAAGTGTCTGCTGATAAAGAAAAGATAGTAGCGGAATTGAGAAAGTTGGCAAAGGGGGCTGAAGTTGTTTGGTTAGCAACGGACGAGGACCGTGAGGGAGAAGCCATATCTTGGCACTTATCGGAAACGCTGAATTTGGATGAAAAAAAAACGAAACGTATTGTTTTTCATGAAATTACTAAACCTGCTATATTACAAGCCATATCAAATCCGCGAACGATTGATAAGCATTTAGTAGATGCGCAACAAGCGAGAAGGATTTTAGACAGATTGGTTGGTTTTGAATTATCACCTGTTTTGTGGAAAAAGATAAAGCCGTCATTGTCTGCTGGTAGGGTTCAGTCGGTTGCTGTTCGATTAATTGTGGAAAGAGAAAGAGAAGTAAATGATTTTAAATCGGTTTCTTCATTTAAAGTAACTGCAATTTTTGAGGTGAAAGGCAAAAGCATTTTGAAAGCAGACTTGTCAGAAAAATTTGCTACAAAGGATAAAGCAAAGGCATTTTTGGAAAAATGTATTGGTGCTAATTATATAATTGAAGATATAGAGGTGAAACCGGGAAAAAGAAGTCCTGCTGCACCTTTTACTACTTCAACTTTGCAACAAGAAGCGAGTAGAAAGTTAGGGTTTTCTGTAGCGCAAACGATGACAATTGCTCAACGTTTATACGAAAGCGGTAAAATTACCTATATGAGAACCGATTCAATGAATCTTTCTCAAACCGCAATTGATGCTTCAAAAGAAGAGATTAATTTTTCCTATGGTGCAAACTATTATCAATTTAGGCAATTTAAAACGAAGTCGAAAGGTGCACAAGAAGCGCACGAAGCGATACGTCCTACTTATATGAATCAGCAATCGGTTGAAGGTGAAAGCGGAGAAATGAGGTTGTATGATTTGATTTGGAAACGTACAATTGCTTCACAAATGGCCGAAGCACAATTAGAAAAAACGGTTGCCACCATTGGTATTTCAAGTACGAATGAAAAATTTGTTGCACAAGGTGAAGTATTAAAATTCGATGGTTTTTTAAAGGTATATATGGAAGGGACGGATGATGAAAATACTGAGGAACAAGATGGAATGCTCCCTGCAATTAATAAAGGAGAAACAATTTCACTTCAAGAAATAAATGCAGTAGAACGTTTTTCTTATCATCCGCCAAGATACACTGAAGCGAGTTTGGTAAAGAAGTTGGAAGAGCTTGGTATTGGTAGACCTTCGACCTATGCACCTACTATTTCTACAGTTCAAAAAAGAGGATATGTAGTGAAAGAAGATAGAGAAGGAAGACAACGCAATTATCAGTTTTTGAATTTAAGAAATGATAAGGTAACGGAAGAAGTAAAAAGTGAAAATACAGGTGCCGAAAAATCAAAAATGTTTCCTACAGATATAGGTACAGTTGTAACCGACTTTTTGGTATTGAATTTTCATGAAGTGCTAGATTATAATTTTACGGCAAAAGTTGAGGAGGAGTTTGATGAAATAGCGGAAGGAAAAGTCGTATGGCAGAAAATGATTGCTGATTTTTACAAGCCTTTTCACAAGCACGTTGAAAATACGATGGACAATAGTGAGCGTGCTTCGGGCGAAAGATTGTTGGGCGTTGACCCCTTAACGAAAAAGAACATTTATGCACGAATTGGTCGTTTTGGTGCCTTGGTGCAATTGGGTGAAGGAGATGATGCTGAAAACAAACCGCGCTTTGCAAGTTTACGTGCAGGACAACGATTGGAAAGCATAACGATAGAAGAAGCACTTGATTTGTTTAAATTACCTAGAACAGCAGGTGAATTTGAAGGCAAGGAAATGATGGTTGCCATTGGAAAATTTGGCCCTTATGTGAAGCACGATGGTAAATTTGTTTCCTTGAAAAAGGAAGATGATCCGATGACAGTAAGCACTGAACGCCTTATTGAATTGATACATGCAAAGCGTGAAGCAGATGCAAATAAATTTATTAAAACATTTCCTAAAAATACAGAAGTACAATTGCTGAATGGACGATGGGGACCTTATTTGGTTATAGGAAAAGATAACTTTAAATTACCCAAAGGTGTTGATCCCAAGGCTTTAACCTTGCAAGAGTGTATTGATATTTCAAACGACCCTAAAGCGGCAAGCAAAGGAAATAAGTTCAAGAAAAAACAAGGTGCGGTAACGGCTGCGAAAAAAGCGCCAAGTGCAGCAAAGAAAAAGCCTGCTACCAAAAAGAAAACAGTAGCGAAAAAGAAAGCAAAAACAACAACAAAGAAAAAATAATGCAATCCATTGCCGAATATTTTGCGCCCATTGATTTGGGAAATATTGTTGGGGAAGAAACAGAAAACTCCCTCGCCACTGTTTTTGCTGTATACACTGAAAAATCGGGTTTCCCGGATATAAAGGGTGTTAAACTTGCTATTATTGGAGTGAATGAAGAAAGGCAAGCGATAAATAATAACGGTTGTGGAAATGCTCCCGATGAAGTGCGTAAAAGTTTGTATAGATTGATGAAGGGTGGCTATGATTTAAATATTGCCGACTTAGGAAATATAAAACCAGGATATTCCATTGAAGATACTTATTTTGCACTAAGTTCAAGCATTCAAGAATTGGTTAAAAAAAACATTGTTCCAATTGTCATAGGTGGTAGTCAGGATTTAACGTATGCAAATTATATTGCGTATGAAAAGTTAGAGCAAATAGTAAACATCGTTGCTATTGACTCTCGTTTGGATATTGGAGATGCTGATGAAGATCTTAATTCACAAACTTATTTGGGTAAAATTATTTTGCACCAGCCTAATTATTTGTTTAATTTTAGTAATATAGGTTACCAGAGTTATTTTGTAGATACTAAGGTGTTGGACTTGATGACCAAATTGTTTTTTGATTATTATCGACTTGGACAAGTAAGGGCGAATATTGAAGAGGTTGAACCCATTGTTCGCAATGCAGATATTTTAAGTTTTGATATTTCAGCCATTAGACAACCCGATGCCCCCGCAAATAATAATTCATCGCCCAATGGTTTTTATGGCGAGGAAGCTTGCCAAATAGCCCGTTATGCAGGATTTAGCGACAAACTTTCTTCCATCGGATTTTATGAAACTAACCCGTCATTAGATAACCGTAGTCAAACTACTCATTTGGTTGCTCAAATGATTTGGTATTTTATTGACGGTTTTTATAGCCGTAAAAAGGATTTTCCTATTGGTGACAAAACGGATTACACTAAATACAGTGTTATACTGCAAGAACAGAAACACGAACTTGTGTTCTATAAGAGTAATAAAAGTGAACGTTGGTGGATGGAAGTTCCGTATCCACCAAACAAAAGAATAAAATACGAGAGACACCACTTAGTGCCTTGCTCCTACAGCGATTATCAAACAGCTTGTAATGAAGATATGCCTGACCGTTGGTGGCAAACATTTCAAAAGTTGAGTTAATTTTTTATTTTTAATTCATTGATAATGTTTTGTGCTCCGGCATACTTATCAATAATGAAAAGTACGTAACGAATATCGCAGCAAATAGTTCGTTTTAGCTTAGCATCAAATACCATATCACCCGTCATTGCTTCCCAATTTCCATCGTAGGCAACACCAATAATTTCACCATCCCCGTTAATTACTGGGCTACCCGAATTGCCACCGGTAATATCATTGTTGGTAAGGAATGAAACACGAATGGCTCCATTTTCAGCATATCTGCCAAAATCTTTTTTCTCAATTAAATCGAGCAGCCGCTGTGGCACATCAAACTCTTGGTCTTTGGCTTTATATTTTTCATTTATACCATCAGTAGTTGTAAAAAAATTATAATGCAATGCATCAGCAGGATCATAACTCATCACATTTCCATAGCTAAGTCGTAGGGTTGAGTTAGCATCGGGGTAAAATTTAGCATCTTTTTTATATTTCATCAATGCCTCTAAATATAGACGTTTTTGCAATTCAATAACAGGATTATTTTTTTGTATTGTTGGGTACACGCTTTCTCCTAAATAGCGGTTAAGTGCAGAAAAGAACTTAATAGAAGGGTCGTTTTGCAATACCTTTAATTTAGGTGATGCTATAAATGCATTGAATTTATTTTCGCTACTAAAAATTGATTTTTTGTAAAAAGCATCTACATACTTTATTACTTTTTCTTCTACTGTTTTACCATTTTTATTCAATATTTCAGCAACAAGGGGAGGTAGTTTTTCTTTAGGGAATGCTGTTATATATATTAACAATAATTTTGCGAATACTTGCTTGTCAACTTCCTCGTTATAATCTTTATACAATTCTTTTGCCTGTATTTTTAACTCAGTAATTAATTTATCAATATCCACTTTTCGTTCTTCTGGTTTTTCAAGAAGTGAAGCAAGTGGCGCAACAGATGTGGAGAAAACGCCAGCCTCCGAACCAAAGCCCGCCAGCTGTGCATAAGTTGCCATTAACAGCGATTCTGTGTTTTCATTATATGTTTGTTTTAAAGTTGAAAGTATATTACCATATCTTTTCTTTGTTTCGTTACTTGCTTCGGTCCATTTTTGAAAATCATCTTCTTGTTTTTGTCTTTCCGACAAGGAATGTAATTTTTCCAATCCTTTATTTTGGCCAATATAATATTTCCAGCTATTTGCCAAATTAGCATATTTGGATGCATATTGAATTCTTGTTTTTTCATCCTTATCCATATTCGTTTTCCACGTTTCCAACTTAGTTTGAAACAATGTAATCATAGCAGGATTTAAGTAGTTTAAATTTACTGCCATAGCAGAAGCGGTTATATAACGATTTGTTCTGCCGGGAAATCCAAATACCATCGCAAAATCACCCTCTTTGTAACCTTTAATAGAAACAGGAAAAGAATATTTTGGTTTGTACGGAATATTTTCTTGAGAAAAGTCAGCCGGACTGCCATCTTTTGCTGTATAGATTCTCATCAATGAAAAGTCACCTGTATGTCTTGGCCACATCCAATTATCAGTATCTCCTCCAAAGTTACCTACCGACGAGGGTGGGGCTCCCACAAGGCGAACATCTTTATAAACGATGTAAACAAATAAATAATATTCATTGCCATTAAACATATCTTTTACAGTAGCTTTGTATTTACCATTTACACTTGCTTCTTGTTCAATTATTTTAGAGTTTTCTTTTATTTTTTTATACCTGTCAGTATAGCTCATTTCATCCGTAATACCTTCCAATACTTTTTTGGAAACATCATCCATACGTTCTAATATAGAAGCTGTTTGCCCTGGTATTGAAAGTTCTTCCGAGTAATTTTTTGCCCAAAATCCATCGTCTAAATAGTTGTGTTGAACACTGCTGTGTGATTGAATTGCATCAAATGCGCAGTGATGATTTGTTAAAAGAAGTCCGTTTTCGGATATAATTTCTGCAGTACAAAAGTCCAATGATACAATAGCGTCCTTCATAGAAGAGTGGTTTATATCATAAATTTCATTGGTATTTAGTTTATAACCGTGCTTAGCTATATCATCGGCATTTAATCTGCTTACCAGCATAGGTAACCACATTCCTTCATCGGGACTAGTTGCATTTGAAAATTGTATGTTGGTGATAAGGGTAAGAAGGAATAAAATTTTTTTCATTTTTTTCATTTAAGGTGCAAATTAATGAATAATAAACAGATTGGATAAAATGTTTTAGGTAAATAAGGTAGTATAATAGATTAATTTCAGAATATCATATAAAACTTAAAATAATCCGTGGATTTCAGCATCAATTTTATTGATAATTATACCAAGGTCCTCGTTGTTTTCAGCAAATTTATTGGTGTCGACATCAATGATAAGTAGCTTCCCTTGTGTGTAGTTTGTAATCCACGCTTCATAACGCTCATTCAATCTTTTTAGATAGTCTAACCGGATTGCTGCTTCGTAATCTCTTCCTCTTTTTTGAATTTGTCCGACCAAGGTAGAAACGGATGCTCTTAAGTAAATCAACAAATCTGGCGGTTTAATGAAAGAATCCATTAAGTTAAAAAGCGTAAAATAGTTCTCGAAATCTCGAGTAGTCATCAAACCCATTGCGTGCAGATTGGGAGCGAAGATATATGCATCCTCAAAAATGGTTCTGTCTTGAATTACTTTTTTACCGCTTTTACGTATTTCTTTTATTTGAGTAAAGCGACTATTCAAGAAGTATATCTGTAAGTTAAAAGACCAGCGTTGCATATCTTCGTAAAAGTCATTTAAATATGGGTTATCATCAGCGTCTTCAAAATGCGCCTGCCATTTATAATGTTTCGATAACATTGTTGTCAATGTTGTTTTTCCTGATCCGATATTTCCGGCAATTGCTATATGCATTTTAAATCTATATTACAGTAATGAAATAATTTTATATCTAAAGAGAGCCGAAAGTACTAAAAAAATTGAAAGAAAAAAAGGGGAATTGTAAGTTATTAAACTACTTCTGCGACCGTAAAAGTAGATCCTCCTATAAAAACAAGATCATTTTTCATAGCATTCATAAGGGCTTTTTTATACGCTTCGGCAACCGATTTGTAACTATTTCCTATTAGTTTAAATACTTTAGCCTGTTGTTTTAATTCATCTTCGTTTAAAGCTCTTGGTATAGATGCTTTGCAAAAATAGTAAATAGCATTTTTGGGAAGCAGCGACAGTATTTTACTGCAATCTTTATCGTTAACCATTCCAAACACTATATGCAATTGCTTGTGAGGTGTTTGGCTCAGTTGCAAAAGCACCAAACGTATTCCTGCCTCATTGTGAGCCGTGTCGCAAATTACAAGTGGTTTTTTGCGTAGTATTTGCCATCTTCCAAGCAAGCTTGTTTTACCTATTACGTTGCAAATTCCAGCCCGTATGTGCTTCTCGAGTATGCTGAATTTTTTTAAACGTAAAATGTCAATTGTTTGCAATACGGTAGGAATATTTTTTTGCTGATAGAATCCCAAAAGTTCGGTGTTTAAATTTTTAAAGAGTAGTTTTTTTTGTTTATAAATATCCATTTTCAATTGCAATTTTCTACCTTCTAAATGTCTCAAATTTTGAGTACTATAAACACTATCAGAGAAATGTATTGTAGCACTTTCTTTTTTCGCTTTTGCCTTAAAAATATTTTTGGTAGTGGCATTAGTTTCTCCTATTACCACAGGCGTCTTTAGTTTTATTATTCCTGCTTTTTCAAGAGTGATTTTTTCAATAGTATTTCCCAATAAATTCTGGTGGTCGAGGCTAATGTTTGTAATCACAGAAATTAAAGGTTTTATAACATTTGTTGAGTCAAGCCTGCCCCCTAAACCTGTCTCAATAATTGCTATATCAATTTTTTCATCGGCAAAATAATTAAAAGCCAAACCAACGGTAATTTCAAAAAAAGAGGGTTCAATTTTTTCGAATTTATTTTTGTAACTAGCAACAAATTCAACTACATTTTTTTTCGGTATTTTCTTGCCATTTATACGAATACGCTCCCTAAAATCCTTTAAGTGTGGGGAAGTATACAGGCCTACTTTATAGCCTGCAGATTGCAATATAGAAGCTAAGTAGTGCGATGTAGAACCTTTTCCATTTGTTCCGGCAATATGAACACTTTTAAATTTCTTTTCAGGATTTTTTAATAGTTTACAAAGGGCGATTGTATTATCGAGATTCGCTTTATAAGCTACACTGCCAATGCGTTGAAACATAGGCAAACGCTCATACATATACTGTAACGTTTCACCGTAAGTCATTTATTTACTGATTGATAAACTCGTAGGTGATAAATCCCGTTTGCTCTTCGGGAGCTTCCGAATCAACATTGAACTTCGAATTCATAGCAGCTTGTCGAGCGATTGCAAGGAGTGAAGGGTTTGTATTGGTGGTTCCTTTTATTCCTGCTCTTGCATTGATAACAGTTCCATTTTTATCTACGGTAATTTGTACCACCACTTTACCTTCTTCGTTGGAGTTTGATTTAGGTATTGTTAAACTAATTTTTTTTCTATTAGCGAGGTTAATTCTGGGTCCTTTATCGTTCCCGTCTGAATTTGGAGTATCACCATTTCCACTTCCTTTACCATGGTATTTAGCATTCACCGATCCGTCTTTTGAACCTTGGTCGCCCGGCTTACCTGTTTCACCTTCGCCAGTTGAATTGTTTTTGGTTTTTCCTTTGTACAATGCACTGGCATTTACGGTAGGTTGAGTGTTCTTGTTTTCCTTTGCCGCACTATTTTCAGATGTGTTTTCAGTGGTCTTTGTTGGATTTTTTTCTAAAACAGGTGCTTCCTCAGTGTTTTGTGTAATATAATTCTTTGGCTCAGATTTAGCTTCGTTGTTTGTTGTTTTTGTGTTATTTTCGCTAGTAGAAGAGCTGAAATTCTCTGTGTTTGAGTTGTCTTCTGGTTGCACATCGCCAGTACCATCATCGGAAGTTCCGAAATTTATTTCTATACCGGGTGTACTTGCTTCAGGAAATGGAGGAATGGGTGTTTTAAAAACAACTAAAAAGAACAATAGCGCCAGTAATCCGTGAAAACACAAGGCTGCTAACGCTGCTATAGTTTTATTGTTTTCGTTGCTCTTGGTCATTGTTAGTTTAAAACGGCTTTATCCTACTATTTATTGTTTAGTAGGTGATTTGGTTGCCATTACCATTTTTACTTTTAATCTGTTTCCGATTTCTAATATATCAACTAAGTCTTGTATCACTAAACTGTTATCCACTCTCAGCACAACAGTAGCTTCGTCTACACCGCTTACCAAAGATGCTAGCTGAATTTCTAATTGGTCGAATACTACGGGTTTGTTATTAAGGAAGATAAGTTTACTCTTTGAAATATCAATTGTAAATTGCTGTTTACTTAAAGTCTGGGAAGACTTAGCTTTCGGTAACATCAATTTTATTACACTTGGGTTTACCAAGGTTGACACAATCAAAAAAAATAACATTAGAAAGAACATAATGTCACTCATTGAAGAGGCGCCTACTTCAGCCGCAAAGCGATGCTTTTTTGTTCTTAAGTTCATTTAGAAGGCTCTTGAAGCATATCAATAAATTCCATTGAACTTATTTCCATTTTAAAGCTAAGTTTATCAATCAACATATTTAACCAATGATATCCTACAAAAGCAAATACCCCCACTACTAAACCTGCAGCACTAGTTATCATTTTTTCGTACAATCCTCCTGATATTAAACCAATACTAATGTTATCTGCCAAGGATATTTTATAAAATATTTTAATAACTCCGGAAATGGTTCCAATAAAACCAAACATAGGTGCAATTCCTGCTATAATACCCAGAATACCAGTGTTCTTTTCCAGTTTTCCAATTTCTATTTTCCCCACAGCCTCCATCGAACCCTCAATTTCTTTCATTGGTTTGCCAATGCGAACAATTCCTTTCTCAATCATTTTACCGACAGGATGTTGTGCGTTTTTACAAATTGATTTTGCAGAATCAATATTCCCTTGCAAGATAAAATCACGAACATTATTCATAAAATTATCGTCAATTTTAGATGCTTTTTTTATGGTAATGTATCTTTCAATTAACACATATATACTAAGTATGGAAAGTATTCCAATAGGTATCATAATGTAACCACCCTTCATCATAAGGTCTAATAAAGACAACGAATCTTGTATCGGGGCAATAGTTTCAGTAGCTGCAGTAGTTGCTTTTGCGGCAGAATCGGTTGCAGGACTTGTAATTTGTAATAAGAGAGATAATAACATATTTTTTATTTTTTAAACCGTTGCTAAGGTAGGGACATTGATACCTCCATTAAATTGAACTAACATCAACTTATAAACAGGCTGATGTTAGTTCAATTGGTTTTAAAAACTAACCTCTTAAAACAAATTTAATTGGAATTTTGAAGCGTACGTTTACCGCTTTACCATTATTTAAGCCCGGTTTCCAATTCGGAAAGGAATTGATGACTCTCATTGCCTCGTTGTCGCAAGCATTTCGTAAACCTTTTAGTAACTCAACATCTTTTACTTTACCAAGTTTGTCAACTACAAAGGAAATATAAACAGTGCCTTGGCGGTCTTCTTTAGCGCTTTCAGGGTATTTAATGTGCTTTGAAAGAAATCGAAACATTTCAGCTTCACCACCCGGAAACTCAGGATTTACTTCAGAAAAATCAACAAGGTCGTTATTTTCGATTTTAACACTGTCATTTTTTGTACTGCTTCCACCGCCATGGCCATTGTTAATAGAATTGTCATTGCCCTTACCTGTGTTATTGTTGGCTAAGGGATCAAAAGTTTTTGTAGTGGAAGAAGCCGAATCGGTAACAGTTTTGAAAGTACTTGCAGCGTCTGCTGTTTTTGAAGCGACACCTCTTTGTTCATGTACGATATCTACTTTTATTGTTTTTGGAATCTCAATATTTCTGTATTCGTGAACACTATTATCCTCTTCGGGTTTAATTAAATCGCCTAGGTCTAAATTGTTTTTGCTTACCATAAATTGAATGAATATTGGTACAAGTACCAATAAAGCAAAAGAGCCAAATGTTAAAAACAGGGAAGAAGTTACGTGAGTATCATACCCAGCCCTTAAAGCATAAGCACCATATTGTTGGTTTTTTTTTTCAAAAACAATCTCATCGAAATTTTTTTGATCGTTGGCCTTGTTTTTCATAGCTTATTGGTATTAAGGGTTTAACTCTGCTCTATAGATGTTTATTGTTGTTTAATTCCATAAAAGCAACAAAATATTTTGTTGCAAGGGAAAAGTCGCTATATTTGCACTCCCAAAAAATGGGAGCTATGCCTCAACTGTCCTGACAGGGTATTTAACCAAATGGGTGCAAAAAGATTAAAGAGTTCATTATTCATTGGGAGCTTAGCTCAGCTGGTTCAGAGCATCTGCCTTACAAGCAGAGGGTCACTGGTTCGAACCCAGTAGTTCCCACACTAACAAAGACAAGCCTTTCAAGAGATTGAGAGGCTTTTTTTTATTAACTTTTACATAAATTCTTTAGCCCCAGGAAATCGTTCGAGAATTTTTTTTACCAATTTTTTATTTTCGTTATACTATATTAGTTTTTTGTTAATTTAGTTCACGATGCTCTGACGTATTCACATTCATCAAATGTGGCAAACCGATTTTACTTACTTTAAAATTCTTGGTTGGGGTTGGTATTATTTGAGCAAGGTTTTGGATGATTACAGCCGTTATATTTTGCTCAGATAATAAGTATTATACAGGAGTAACCAATGATCCTGAAAGAAGAATAATAGAACATAATTCCGGTATAAATAAAAAGAGCTATACATCTTTTAGACTTCCTGTAGAAATGATTTATTGCGAAAGATTTACTGATTTTAATCTTGCAATTGAATGGGAAAAAACGAGTAAAGAATTGGAGTAGAAAAAAGAAAGATGCTTTGATAAATGAAAATGGGGATCAATTAAAAATAGAAGCGGAATGCACTAATGAAACTTCGCATAAAAATGCGAACTCGTTTTTGACAGCAAACGATACTGCCTGAAATGATTGGCTGCACATATGACAAAGCAAACGTAGATAAGATTACAATTACTTATCCAGTTTTTCAAAAATGGAATTGTTGCTTTTGAATTCGGGTACTATTTCTTTCATTTTTTCAACAATTTTTTCATTGTTTTGTTCATTAAATAGTTTAACCAATTGATTGATGTTTGCAGAAACTTCTTTTAAATTATATTCCATCACTTTCGCAATCATTATTTGTGAATGATGTGTGGGCAATGTGTTTTCTTGGTCATTCAATAATTCTTCGTACAATTTCTCACCCGGGCGTAATCCAGTATAAATTATTTGTATGTCACGATCAATAGTAAGTCCCGAGAGGCGAATCATTTTTTTAGCTAAGTCTACTATTTTTACCGATTTACCCATATCGAAAATAAATATTTCGCCACCTTGTCCCATAGCACCCGCTTCTAATACCAACTGACAGGCTTCAGGAATTGTCATAAAGTACCTTGTGATTTCAGGATGAGTTATGGTAACAGGTCCTCC
>Ga0049084_10000620_pt1 | contig 13931 bp, 7 predicted proteins | sample GreLakmeON33MSRF_FD_66720 | JGI IMG/M metagenome (GOLD analysis project Ga0049084, IMG submission 66720) | Freshwater lentic microbial communities from great Laurentian Lakes, MI, USA - Great Lakes metaG ON33MSRF | ecosystem: Environmental > Aquatic > Freshwater > Lake | place: Great Lakes... | reverse complement strand
ACCGGTGCCGATCAACTGCGTATAGGAAATGCAACACCTGATTTTTCATGGGGCTTCATCAACGACTTCGAGTATAAGAATTTCACGATGAGCATTATGTTACAGGGCCGTCAAGGCGGGCAAATTTTTTCACAAACACTCGCTTATCTTTGGGGTGGCGTGGGTGATATGAGAAATGCAACCACCATTGAAGCTATTCCTGAAAAATTGTGGACTGCAACTAATGAAACGGATAACCCAGCTTGGAGCAGTACCAGCAAAAACTTTAATAGTAGCAGCCGTTATGTGTACGATGCCAGTTTTGTCAAGTTGAGAAACATATCGCTTAACTACAGTGTGCCACAAAAAATATTGACAAAAATTAAAATGTCTTCGCTTGATGTATATGTTAGCGGTCAAAACCTTTGGGTAAACACAAAATTTAAAGGATATGATCCAGAAATTGATTTTCTACCCACCAATAATGCCATTTCACAAGGCCAGGAATTTGGAATTATTCCCAACCCTAAATCAATGACGATAGGCTTAAGAATTGGCTTGTAACAGATAATACGATTACTAAGAATTAATGAAACGATATAAAACTAAAATAATGAAAAAATATAATTCCATATTAACTTTTACTGTTATCCTCGCCGTATTTTTCAGCATGATAACCGGTTGTAGCAAACAACTCATTGAAGATCCTAAAGCACGACTTACTCCAAGTAGCTACTATCAAACACAGAATGACCTTAATGCAGCTGTAGCCGGTATGTGGGCAGGATTGGTAAGAGGTCCTGTTTGGGGCTTTACCAATTTTAGAGTAACTTCTTTTTTTGGATCAGATGATCTTACTACGAACAAAGGTTCGAATAAGGGAGAATTACGTGAATTTGATCGGTTGTCTGGTAGTAGCACTATTGATGCCGTAAGATCACAGTGGGATGGTCCTTGGGCAGCAATATATCAGGCAAACGGTATACTAACAAATTACGGCCGTGTTCCCGCTGCAACACCCGCTCTTATTGCTGCAAAAAATGAAGCAGCAGGTAACGCCTATTTTGCAAGAGCGTTGTGTTATAATTACCTGGTGAGAGTTTTTGGTGAGTTGCCAATGGTAACAGGAGACATAGAACCAACTGTTAGCCTTCCGAGGACATCAGTGGCAGAAATTTATGCTTTGATTATTGCTGATTTACAGCAAGCCAAATCCCTTTTACCTACTGCAAGGACACAAGGCAAACCCAATAAAAGTGCAGCAAGTGCCTTGCTGGCCGATGTGTATCTTACTATGGCGGGATGGCCTTTAAATCAAGTCGCAAACTATGCTTTGGCTGCAACCGAGGCTAAACTGGTTATAGATGGCGGATTGTATAATTTAAGCACTCCTTATGCCCAGGTTTTTACCACCAATAACTGCTCCGAAAGTATTTTTGCAATGCAATATAGTGTAGCGGGTGGAATTGTTAATAGGAATGCTATTACCAGTGTACCGGAAGAAGAAAGAAGCCGCAGTAACCAGGTTGGTTTTGGCGATATGTTTCCTGAAATTAATTTCTTTCTGTCTGCACCCCCTTGCAGCAGAACAGATGCCACTTTCTATACTACGCTCAAATTGCGGACGGGTACAGCACCTAATTTTACCTGGAACCTAGTTCCATGGAACTCTCCATCAACCGCTACTGGTCACCCATATTATAAAAAATTCAGGGCTGGATTAGGTGGTGACGCAGTAAGTGAAACAGCGAATACAATAGAAGTAATTAATGGATCTACAAATAAGGAAACAATTCTTCTCCGATACCCACAGATGTTGCTCATTTTTGCTGAAGCTTCTACAATGGCTGGCACTGGGCCTACTGCTGAGGCTTATACTGCTGTTAACCAAGTGAGGACCAGGGCTGGTTTACCCAAACTTACACCAGGTCTTTCCAAAATCGCTTTCAGGGATTCAGTTGTGTTTGAAAGAGCCTATGAATTTGCTGGAGAATTTGCTCTTGGTATGCGTTGGTTTGATATTCAGCGTTTGCAAATGCTTCCACAAATTGTAGCTGCTCGTTCTCCACTTGAAAATCCGATTCCCAGTGGAACAAACTTCAGCCAGAAATATCTTGCTCCTATTCCTTTTGCAGAAATGTCAAGGAACCCCAACTGGAAACAGAATGACGGTTATTGATTTTTGTTATTAAGGACGTTCACCAATATACCTATGCATTGAATGCATAGGTATATTGGTGAACACATTAAAATAATTGCAATTTGGGACTAATGGTAAAATTGTTAAGATATGCTGCCAATTTCGTTTGATTTTATACTAGCATTTTTTTAAATTACAAAAAGTATTTCAGTTAGGAATTAATGCTAATACATTCTTCCTCTTTTAATATATCAACCTATTTTCTACTTATTTCAGTAGAATGTTCGATTAATTTATTAATTAGTTGCTTTATTAACTCATTTATTAAGTCACCACCTTTAATTTCGTAACGTATTGATAAAACTGATTGCTGTATGAAAAAATTATTCTTTGTTCTCCTTATATTGGGCACATCTGCACTTACCTATGCACAATCCAAACCAGTAAGAGGAACAATAACTGATGCACAAGGAGTTCCAATGGGAGGGGTTGTCATTTCTGTAAAGTCTAATCCCAGTAATAAGGTTTTATCAAAAGCAAATGGCGTGTATCAGATTAATATATTGGATTTTGAAAAGGGTGTCCTTGTTTTTACTTTTGTAGGGTATGAAAACCAGGAAGTTATAGTAAAAAGCCGTTCAGAAATTAACATAGCGCTTAAAATTAATCCAACGCAATTAGATGAGGTAGTTGTTGTATCTGCATTAGGTATTACTCGAAAACAAAAATCTGTAACTTATGCATCACAAACAGTAGATCCTACAACACTAACCGAAGCAAGGGATTTGAATTTTTTAAATGGATTAACTGGTAAAGTAGCTGGATTGCAAGTAACAGGTTCAGGACAACCTGGGTCGAGCGTTAGGCTTACTTTACGTGGCGACAACTCATTTTCAGGCAATAATCAGCCATTAATGGTAATTGATGGAGTACCGGTTGAGAATCCGATTGGAACAAGTGGCAATCTTGATTATGGTAACCCAATTTCTAATATCAATCCAGACGATATCGAATCCATCACAGTATTGAAAGGTCCTAATGGTGCTGCACTTTATGGTGCGAAAGCTGCAAATGGGGCTATTTTGATAACCTTGAAAAAAGGTAAAACTGGTGGAGACGGAACCCTGGGTATTGATTTTAATCAAAGTGTCCAAGGGTATAAGGTTACAGCGTTTCCGGAATATCAAAACGTGTATGGAGAAGGATCTGGTATGCGATTAGCTCAAAATAATGGTAATACTATTAATAAGAATAACGGAGGCGTGAACATGGGAAGTTTTAACCAAAGCTGGGGTGCGCCTATGTTGGGTCAGCCCTATAATTCTTTTAGTGGAGTACCGATACCAGAAGGATATGTTCCACAATCTAATAATGTGAGTGATCTATATCAAACGGGTTTTACAAGTTCATCAAATCTTTCTATTAGTAAGTCAGATGCAAACTCTGCATTCAGGTTGTCATATGGTTTTACAAATGGAAATGATGTTGTTCCAAATATTAACCTTATAAAAAAACACAACCTTTCTATTTCAGCTACCAGAAATTTAGGTAATATTTTTAAGTTGGAAGCGAGGGTAAATTATACCAATTGGAATACAAAAAACAGAATGTTTAAAAATTTGGATCCAGGAAACCCTTTAGCTGCTTATGTTTATATGGCACGAAGTACCAGATTAGATGCATTTTTACCATTTAGAGACGAATTTGGTAATTCTCCAATTACGAATCAAGTAAATAATACGGAAAATCCTTATTGGTCTATTTATGCGAATTCAAATGAAGATACTCGTAGCGCAATCAACGGTGCAATTGTAGCTACCGCAAATATTACAACAGGTTTAAAATTGAGAGGTCAGGTAGTGGCGGACATGGCAACAGTAGATAATTATGTACATAAAGAACTTGGAGGAAGATTGGTTCCATTGGGCAGTTATTCTAATTTATTGTCTCGACAAAATAATATGTTTTATGAGTTATTAGCATTATATACAAAAAAATTAAGCAACGACTTTAATGTAGAAACTTTAGCAGGATTTAGTATAAATGATGTAAATGTATTAGCTAGGGCTGCATCAATAAGTGCTTTACTGGTTCAGAATATGCCGAGTATTGGTAATGCTAATTCAGTGCCTACTGCATCAGAATCATTAACAAGATCAAGGCAACAGTCTGCATATGCAAAAGCAACCATCGGATATAAAGAGTTTTTATATTTAGATGTTTCTGGAAGACAAGAATGGTCATCTACCTTGCCTTTGAGCAACAATACTTTCTTTTACCCGGGAATTGGTGCCAACGTAAACTTTTCGCAGTTTATAAACAATAAAAATATTATTTCATCAGGTAAGTTAAGGGTTAACTATGCAAGAGTTGGTAACAGTACAAGTCCGTACCAATTAATTAATACCTATAATACATTAGGCTTGTTTTTAGGAAGTCCATTATTATCCTACACCAATCAATTAAAAAATCCTGATTTAAAACCTGAGCAACAAATTTCAAAAGAAATTGGTTTAGAACTAGCGCTATTTAAAAATACGATTGACTTTAGTGCAACTTATTATAACAATAGCACTATCAATCAAATTGTTAATATACAAACACCTTCGGAAACCGGTTATAATAACAGAATAGTTAATGCAGGAGAAATTCAAAATAAAGGATTTGAGTTAACAGCAAATGCTACAATTATAAAAAAGAAAAATTTTACTTGGAAAACGGCATTCAATTTTTCTAAAAACCTAAATGAAGTAGTTTCTATATTACCGAATGTAAGTAGAATTATATTGGGAAGTAGGTTAACAACATTTTCGGTTAATGCAATGGTAGGTCAACCTTTTGGTGTTCATCTTGGAAGTGTACCGTATATGATTGGGGATACTACGCTTGTTGCTTCTGCAAGCGGCAGAGATATTGTTAACCCAAATCAAATAACGGGTAGTCCACGTCCTGATTGGATTGGGGGTGTGTCAAACTCAATTTCATATAAAGGTTTTAATCTTCAGGTTACAGCTACGGTTAAAATGGGTGGTGTAATATTTTCTGAGTCATATGGCAGAGCGGTATTTCAAGGAAATACATTAACTTCTCTCGTGGGAAGAGATGCTTTTTTCTTAAGCAATTTTATCTTAGGAGAAAATGATAATGAAAGAAGAAATATTGGCCAGACTGTTGGTTCTACTGTAACTCGTTATTTAGATTCAATCCGTGTTAAAGGTGCAGTGTATCCAAATGCTTATATACCCCGAACCGGTTCAGGCGGTGTTTTGTTAACTGATGCAAAAGGAAATCCAATAGTTGGCGATAAATTTTTGGGTTGGATGAATCCAACTACATATGCAAGTGACAACGTTATAAGTAATGTGCCCGGAAATACTTTTGATGCTACTTCTATTAGAATTAGTGAAATAATTTTGGGGTATACCTTCAATAAAAACATTTTTGGTAAAAAGAGTTTTGTCAAAGGTGCTTATGTGGCATTCACAGGCAGAAATATTTGGCAAATTTACCAAAAAACTCCATTAGGTATTGACCCTGAGTCAGTAACAGGTGCAGGAAATGCAACTATGGGGGTTGAATCCGGTGGATCCTTTCCATATGCAACATTTGGAGCTTCTATTAAATTAAGTTTCTAATTAATTATTAAAACAAAAAAGATGAATAAGGTAATATATTTAATTTTTGTGCTGCTTGTTACAATTAACTTGCCATCTTGTACAAAAAAATTCGAAGAATTAAATACAGACCCCACACAATTTATCAATGCTACCCCTGAGGCTTTACTTGCCGTTTCTGTTAAAAGAACTGGAGATTGGGTTGGATCAACTGGTATTAATAATGGTATTAATGTAAATATGTGGGAAATTGCCAATTTTGGATCGGCAGTTGGAAGATATGCCAACGGAGATCAAGGAGTTTGGCAAAACTTTTATGTAAATATTTTACAAAATATAAATCAAATTGAAACTCAATTTGGCAAAGATACGCTTTATAAAAACAGGGTTCAAATTGCAAGAATTTGGAAAGCTTATGTATATTCAATCTTAACGGGATATTTTGGATCAATCCCCCTTACGGAAGCAAATAACACTAATTATCTCACTGAAATAAAGTTTGAGTCAGAAGATTCGGCTTACATTAAAATATTGGGGATATTAAAAACAGCCAGTACAACAATTAATGTAAATAGCACAAAAGATAAGTTGGCCTATGATGTTGTATATGGAACTTCAGGCACACAATTACAAAATTGGGTAAAATTTGCAAACACACTTCGATTAAAAATTGCATTAAGAACTAGAAGAAACCTCGGTGCCTTAGCTGATGCAGAAATCAGAGATGTAATGAGCAACGAAGCTGCTTTAATTGGATCAGAAAATGAAACAGCAAAAGTGGCTTATGAAAATGTAATAGGTAATGAAAACCCCTATTATAAAACTTATATCAGGGCGAATTTTACAAGCTTTTTTCCAAGGATGTCGGATATAATGTTTATGTATTTGAGATCTTATAAGGATCCTAGAATAAACTATTATTTCGATTCTGTAAGGCTTACAAGTAGATTTCGGGTTACTGATACAGTTTTAAATCCAACTAGAGATTCTTTATACGTAATCAATTATCCCATTCCACACTACGGAATTGTAAAATCAAAGATACTTTTACCTGGTTGGACGCCTCAGCTTACAGGTGGAGTAGATCCACAATTGGCTGCAGCAAATAATGGGGGGATAAACGGTGTTAGTGCATATTCAATGTTTTCATCTAGTATTCTTAATAATCCTAGTAGACCACTCATTGTACTAAGTTTTGCGGAAGCACAGTTTTTAAAGGCGCAAGCAAGAATCCAGAATCTTGGTGGTAATCAAACAGCAGAAAATTATTATACCTCAGGTATTGATGCCAATTTTGCTTTTTGGGGAATTCCTTCTTCATTAAGGGATACTTATAAAGCTGGAAATGGAATAAAGTTTGGCACTACAGGTATTGGTCTGTGGAATTATCTTCATTTGGTAAATGCTAATATACCCGCAGGTGATATCAATAAAATATATCACCAGTTATGGTTGAATTATTTTCCCGATCAGCCTTTTGATGGCTGGTGCTTACAACGACAAACTAGGGTGCTAAATTTATCACCCCATACTAATCCTAGTTATGCTTCATTACTATTTCAAGATATTCCAGGTCGTGGATTTTATCCTTCTTCAGTTAGCACGCTAAACCCGGTTGGATATGATGGTGCGCTAAAACAATTAGGTATTCCAAACTACACTGAAGAAACGACTAGCCCTTATAATAATTTAAAGTTTGCAATGCCTTACAAAGTGCCTGACTTTAACGCCATGAGCGTTTATTATGATCTATCTGGTATGAATAAATGGTATGGGACTACTATAGAATCAGTCAGAGCAGCTGGATTGGCATCAGGATTTACTGTAATCGTTACTAAAACTTATAAACCATAGTTATGAGAAAAATAGATATTTCATTATTTACAATAGCTGCACTTAGTATTTTTTCTTCTTGTACAAAAAAGGTGGATGCGCCTTCGGCTGCGGATAATATATTAAACTACACAATTAACGAAATACCTGTTACCACAGATTATACTGTAGGTACATTTTATTATAATTTTACTACATTTAACACTTCCACAGTTCAAGTTCCCACTGTAGGAAAGTATAGTATGGTTAATGGGGTAGTTCCATCAGTTGTGATGACCAATCATATTCAACAAGCCAAGCGTGGAGGAATTGATTATTTCCTTTTTCCTTTAAGATCTGTAAGCAGAGACTTGATAAATTTCAGGGCAGATTCATCTACCGTTAAATCTTTCTTAGATGTAAATACAGATAATTTAAAATTTGCTTTAGCATATAATTTTTTAAATACAACTTTTGCAATTTCAACTACTGCTCCTCTAGAAAATGACGCAGTAAAATTGGAGCAATTTTTTCAAGACATCATTAAAATGGTGCCACAAATGAAAAATGCAAATTATATTAAAGTAAACGGCAAGGCACTTTTATATATAATGAATGCACATTTATTGTTTTCCAATAATAATATTAATATCTATACTACTTTAAGAAGTAGGTTAAGCGCATTGGGTATAGAATTGTATATTGTAGGAATGCAAGAAAGATGGTCACCTCCTGCAAGATATCCTTTCAGATTTAAAGGTTGCGTAGATGCTGTTTACCATCAAAGTTATAGTTCACAATTGACAGATTGGGACAGATGGTGGTTACTTCCTCAAACAATCGATCAGAACTGGAAATATTCTAAAGAGTATTTTGCTTTAAATATGGGAGGCATTGATTATGTGCCAAATATCACACCGGCTTATGACTGGAAAATTTTACAACCAACTGCCATTACACCAAACTATCCGAGGACAGATGGAGGAAAAATGTATAAACAATTGTGTAATGTAGCTAAAATGAATGCTAGCCAAACAACTCGTTTGATACTAATAGATTCTTGGAATAAATGGGATGAGGACACGCAATTGGAGTCTTCAGTTTCTTATGGCGACTTGTATTTGAATATTACAAAGCAACAGTTTAAGAAGCAATAGCATAAAAAATTAGGGCTATTCAGTGTTTTAAAAGTCTTCCATATTTATTTCTATGAAAAGCTTACAAATAATTGTTGTTGTTACTTTTTTTTTAGTTGTTATTGGTTATTCTAACAATGTGAATGATAATGAAACTTTATTTGTTAAAGAAGTTTCATATGATGAAAGTGGGTGTAATTATAAATCGTATAAAAACCTTGTAATGGCGGGTTACCAAGGTTGGTTTACTGCAGAAGGTGACGGTGCTGAAAGAGGTTGGCGACACTATGAAAAGAAAAGTTGCGGTGGTTTTGCCCCTGGTTGTACCTCTGTTGATCTTTGGCCAGATATGAAGGAATACTCAAAACAGTATAATACTCCTTTTTCATTTGCCAATGGTGACAATGCAAAACTATTTAGCCCTATAGATGAAGAAACGGTTGATCTCCATTTTAAATGGATGAAAGAATATGGCATTGATGGAGTTTTTATGCAAAGATTTGTAAATGAAGTAAAACAATCAAATCCTAAAGGGAAAGCACATTTTAATAAAGTGCTACAAAATGCATTAAACGCTGCGAATAAATACAATAAGGCTATTTGTGTTATGTATGATTTAAGTGGCTGTACTAGTAAAGATTTAGGGTATATTCAACAAGATTGGGAGGAATTGCAGCGCTTATTTTCCCTTTTTAGTAATACCAAAAATCCAAATTATTTGAGACATAATAAAAAACCATTACTGGCATTATGGGGTGTTGGTTTTAAGGTTGGTAGAAAATATACAATTGCGGATGTAGACAATTTAATTGAAAAAATTAAAGGGCCCACTAAAAAAGTTTCAATCATGTTGGGCGTTCCATACTATTGGAGAACTTTAACGAAGGATACAGAAAATGATACTAGCTTACATGCAGTAATTAAAAAATGCGATATAATAATGCCTTGGGCTGTTGGAAGGTATAATCAAAATAATTATGAAAAAGTAGCCCTGAATTCATTGCCGAAAGATATTCAATGGTGTAAAGACAATAAAGTTGATTATGTGCCTGTCGTTTTTCCCGGATTTAGTTGGGGGAATTTAAAAAATAATACCGCCATTTATAATTACATTCCAAGAAATGGAGGTGATTTTTTATGGAAACAAGTTGCGGGTGCAAAATTTGCTGGTGCTCATTCTTTGTATGTGGCCATGTTTGATGAACTAGATGAAGGTACAGCTATTTTCAAATGCCTTAGAGAGAATGAGTTACCAATGAATGGCAAAAATAAATTCGTAGGCCTGGAAAATAATCTGGATTCAGATTATTATTTATGGCTCACAGGAAGAGCTGGTAATTGGTTTCATGGCCAAGGTGGATATTCAGATATTAAGCCTATTAGATACACCTTGCATTGATTTTTTTAAAACTAATCTTAAATAAATTACCATCTTATAAAATCAAAAAAGCGGTATAAAAAAATATAAACTTATCATTTTATTGTTAGTTGGATGAATTCTGTCCAAACCACTAATTTCAATTGTATTTTTTACAAAACGTATAAACAACTAGTAATGAAATTTCATAAATATTTTTATTCTATAAGCATTTTTTGCTTGCTTTTTTGGATCCCAGTTCTGTGCGCAGGGCAGTCTTCAAAAAAGCAAATAGTTGAAAAGCCTAATATAATTTTTGTCCTGGTTGATGATTTAAGGTGGGATGCAATGGGGTTTATTGGGAGGTATCCATTTCTGAAAACCCCTCATATTGACCAGCTTCGTAAAGAAGGGGTTCATTTCAAAAATGCCTATTGCACTAATTCACTTTGTGCGCCTTCCCGGGCAACTTTTTTAACCGGAATGTTTCCTCAAACTCATGGAGTGAACACTAATCAAGAAGGTCGGGAATTAAATTCTGAAAAAACGCTTTCATTTGGACAAATACTTCAGGGCGAAGGGTATGAAACAGCTTTTATTGGTAAATGGCACATGGCAGAAAGTAATGAACCCAGAAAAGGATGGGATTACTGGTGCAGCTTTCCAGGGCAAGGTCAATATTTTGGCAATAATTTAAATATTAATGGAAAAAATATTAGGAATGAGGGTTATATCACAGACGAACTGAATAAATATACTTTGGATTTTATTGATAAAAATGCGGATAAACCATTTTGTGTTTATCTGTCCCACAAGGCAGTTCATGAGCCATTTACTCCAGCTGATCGAGACAAAAATTTATTCACCAATGAGCTGGTACCTGAACCTGAAAGTTGGCTCGATAATATGGAAAATAAACCAGCTTGGCAAAGAACGGTGTTGAATGCAGATCAACGACGTCGCTTGAGGGAAAAAGATTTGGCTAAAATAATTCCCCAAAAAAGTCGTACACCTGCTCCATGGCCTGCAAAAACAGGAATAGGAAAACAAAAAGATTACTTACGATCCCTTAGTTCAGTTGATGATGGACTTGGAGATATTTATGAATTATTAAATAAAAAAGGAATTTTAGACAATACAATAATCGTATTTGCCGGAGATAATGGATTTTTTCAGGGAGAACATGGGTTAGGAGATAAACGTCTGGCATATAACGAATCCATGCGAATTCCTTTAATCATGCGCTATCCAAAATTAGCAAACGCGAATCTTACTATTTCGGAAATGATCCTAAATGCCGACATAGCCCCTACCTTTCTTGAAATGGCTGGAGTTTCAATTCCTGCACAAATGCAAGGCAAAAGTATAGTTCCATTATTACATGGAAAGAATGAAAATTGGAGAAAGTCCTTTCTCTTTACATACTGGACAGATCTTATTTATTCTATTCCACGAATTACAGCAATTAGAACAGAAAAATATTTGTATTCGACTACCCCCGATATTAATGATATTGATGAGTTGTATGATGTTGTAAATGACCCAGCCGAATTATACAATCTTGCTAAGAAGCCAGAGTTTTCGAAAATTGAAAGCCAATTAAAAAAAGAACTTGAGCAACTTAAAAAAGAAACTAACTATAAAGCTGAAGTACAAAGACCAGATGCCGAATTCATTGGTATTTTGAAAACAGGAAAACTACTTTCGATTGATTTTGGAGATACTACATTAAATTACCAACCCGAAAATGATATCAGTTTCCATGGGGTAGTATTGAGTAAAGATCAAAGAAGAGTGAGCGGAAGTTTTAATGACGGTGCAACCGCAGTCATAAAAGCACGGCCGGATTTAGACCCTTCAAAAGGTACTTTTGTTATTGAATGTTTAATTAAACCAGAATCCCCTGATGGAATTATTGCTTCTTGTGGGTCACAACAAGATGGCTGGGCAATTTTTTTAGAAAATGGGGTACCTGGTTTTATGGTAGCTCATGATAAGCATCTTCAGTTTATTGATGGGCAATCAAAAATTATTAACAAATGGTCTCATCTTATAGCAGTCATTGAAAACTATAATAACGTTATTAAGTTTTTTGCCGATGGAAAATTAATAGGACAGCGAAAAATGTTACTCCCAATACAATCCATTAAATCCAGTGCTGGGGATATTTATTTAGGACAGGATGCAGGAGATATGATTGATCCGAATGGTGTTTCGGTTTATTCTTTTAAAGGCTTAATTCAATCGGTTAGTTTCTATCGTGAAAAGATGCAAGATGCAAGATTCATAGAGTTGTCAAAATGAAATCTATCTTATCCGGATATGTGATAACCTTCTTAACATACTTATATGATATCTATTAAATCACTATTTATATTTATTGGCTGTTCCTATGTTCTAAATTGTTCTGCTCAAAAAACAATTGATACCATAGCTACAAAATTGGGTAATCTCGCTATACCAATTAAAATATATCTACCAAAAAAAAGCATTGAGAAAAGCCCTATTTACTTTTTTATACATGGTGGTGGCTGGAATGGAGGCACTCAAAATGAAGTTCCTCCAGCAACGCTCTCTGGTGATGTAGAATTTTTAGCTGATGAACTTGGAGTTATTTATGTTGGATTAGCCTATCGCTGTAAAGGGAATAATGCCACTTTTGCAGATGCAATAAATGACTTAGAATTAAGTGTTAACTGGTTTTTAGAAAATGGAAAAAGATTTAATGCAGACACTACTAGGATAGGTTTTGGTGGTACATCAGCTGGATCAACACTGTCTGCAGTTTTGGCTCAAAAATATCCAAATTGCAAAATATATATAGGTGCTGATGGAATGTATAATTTATTAGACCATGATGAAAAAAAATCTCCATTTCCAAATGCTGAAGCAAGAAGAATTTATGGGTTAGAAACTGAAGACAAAAGTAAATTAGCATCCGCATTTCATAATTTAAGAAAAAATCCACCTGTCTCACTTCTGCTTCATGGAAAAGAAGATAGGTTATGTCATTATACGCAAAGTATAAATTTTGCCAAAAAGATTAATGATGCCGGTGGTAAAGCCAAAGTAGTACTTTATGATAGAATTAATCACACCTGCTTAAGTGCCGGTTATCCAGAGGTTTTCAAACAGAGTGTAATAGAAATTGCAAATCTTTTTATAAATGAGTTCAATATTAAAAACATAAAAATTGAAACAATTCAAAAGGCTTTAGACAAAAGGTTGGAAAATCAGTATCCATTGGAAAATATCACTGAAAGCAAAATGATTGGTTTATGGAAGTCAACAAATGAAGATATAATTTTTAAGCCCGATGGCAAAGGAGAACAAAAATTCAACAATAATGTGAAAGTGTTTGATTATTTATTCGAAAAAGGCGGTGTAAAAATAGTGGTGCAACAACAAAAAGAAAGATTATTTTATTTAAGGAAAAATGGTATTGTTATGTATGAATTATTTTCCGATGATTCGGAAAAAATGTATAGGAAGCTAGATTTTAGAAAACAATAAATTTCGTTGATATTCTTGACGATTTAATCAGGTTCACCTAATTCCACCCCTTCATCTTAAATATCCCCTGTTTTTCCATCCAAAAAACAAAATTTGAGTGAAATCCTAATTTAATAAAAAGTTTTATTTTCTAAAATTTTACAACAGTAATTAGGTTTACCCTCTGCGTGAGGAAAACACCCCCTGAATTCGACTGAAATCGGTCGTTTTCGGTTTTGTCAAAACATAAAACATTACAAATCAACGCCTTCATTTTCTCGAAAAATCTTCATAACCCTGAGGTCCCGGGTTCAAATCCCGGTCTCGCTACATGAAAATCAAGGACTTACGTTAAATCGTGGGTCCTTTGTTGTTTTTGCGTGAGGTTTGCGTGAGGTTTT
>Ga0049084_10000619_pt1 | contig 13936 bp, 9 predicted proteins | sample GreLakmeON33MSRF_FD_66720 | JGI IMG/M metagenome (GOLD analysis project Ga0049084, IMG submission 66720) | Freshwater lentic microbial communities from great Laurentian Lakes, MI, USA - Great Lakes metaG ON33MSRF | ecosystem: Environmental > Aquatic > Freshwater > Lake | place: Great Lakes... | reverse complement strand
GTCAGCATTGCCGTGGTGTCGGACCGCCGCATGCGCGCGCTCAATCGGCAGTTCCGCGGCAAGGACACCGCGACCGACGTGCTGTCGTTCCCGGCCACGCACATGCCCGGTGTGTCTTCGTTCCTCGGCGACGTGGTGATCGCCTCGGGCGTGGCCACGCGCCAGGCCCGCGAGGCCGGGCACCCAGTAAGCACGGAACTGAAGGTACTCGCGCTGCACGGCCTGCTGCATTTGCTTGGCTACGACCACGACACGGACAACGGCAAGATGGCGCGCGCTGAGGCGCGCCTGCGCAAGAAGGCGGGTCTGCGCGAGGGTCTGATCGAACGCCACCGATGACGCCGCTGCTGCTGTTCCTCCTCGGCTGTGCCGCGATCTACCTGGGCACGGTGTCAGCGGGATTCAATGCGCTGATGCGGCTGTCGCTGCGCATTCACGCCGAGCGCACCGACCGCGACGATGCGCTCGGCTGGTACCTCGATGACCCGCGCCGGTTGTTCATACCGGTTCGCATCTTGTTTTCGATTATCACCGTGCTCGCCACGGCGTTGCTGGCGCGGGTGACCCACGTCGATCCCACGGGATTCCCGATCCTGGTGCTGTCCGTGATCGGCATCACCGTCAGCTGTGAGCACATCATCCCCCTGCTGATCGTGCGCCGCGATCCTGAGCGAGTGCTCGACGTCCTGCTGCCGTCGTTCGATGTCGTCGCCAAGACGCTGCGGCCGCTGACTGCGGCCCTGCTGCGATTGGGGACCAGCCGCCGCAAGGAACGGGCGGCCAACGGCAACGGCCACTCCGACCCGACTCCGGCCGAGGCCATGACGCCGGTGCAGGCAGAGGTCGAAGCCGCCCAGGACGGACAGGCCCGAGAGCTGTTACGAAACCTGGCCGACTTCCGCGAAACCATGGTTCGCGAGGTCATGACGCCGCGCCCGGACATCATCGGCATCGATCAGGATGCCACCATTGAACAACTGTATGCGCTGTTTCGCGAGCAGCAGTATTCACGGATTCCAGTCTTCAACGAAACCCTCGACAACGTGGTGGGCTTCGTGTTTCTGAAGGACCTAATCATGCGCGGCGCGCCGACCTCAGGGCCGATTGCGCCGTTCATGCGCCAGGCCCACTTCGTGCCCGAAACCAATCGCGTGCCGGAACTGCTGAAGGAGTTTCAGCGCAAGCGACTACAGAGCGCCATCGTCGTTGACGAGTATGGCGGCACGGCTGGTCTCGTTACGGTCGAGGACCTGCTCGAGGAGATCGTCGGCGAGATTCGCGACGAGTACGACGTGGAGGTCGAGCGGATTATTGACGAGGGCGGCGGACGGTTCGTCTTCAGCGGCAGTGTGCACGTGGAAGAGATGGCGAACTTGATGAAGGTGACAATCGAAGGTCATGGTTTCGAGACCGTGGGCGGGTTCCTGTTGTCCCGGCTCGGACGCGTGCCGGCGGTGGGCGAACACTTCGACCTTGATGGCCTCGACGTGGAGATTCTCGAGACGGAACAGCGCCGCATCACGCGCGTGCGCTTGCGCCGGCAGGGCGCTGATGCCGGCAGCGAGGCCGACCGTTGAAGGCTGGATTTGTCGCGCTGGTCGGCCGGCCGAATGCGGGGAAGTCGACCCTGCTCAATAAGCTGGTCGGACAGAAACTGGCAATTGTCTCGGACAAGCCGCAGACCACCCGCAATCGGATTGTTGGCGTCCGGCAGTATCCAGAGGGCCAGGTGGTGTTCTTGGACACGCCGGGGGTTCACAAGCCACTGCATCGCCTGAACGTGCGCATGGTGGATGCCGCCCTCGACACCCTCAAAGAAGTGGACGTAATCGCCGTCGTCGTTGATGGCAGTGAACCCGGTGGAGCGGGCGACGACTTCCTGATGGACGTGGTTCGCAAGTCGAAGGTGCCGCGGGTCCTGGTGCTGAATAAGGTTGATATCGCCGACAAAGCATCGCTGCTGCCGCGCCTGGCCGAGTATGAGAAAGAGGTCGGGTTTGCCGACTTGGTGCCGATTTCAGCCCGGACCGGGGAGAACGTCGATCGCCTGGAGAAGGTACTGCTGTCGCACTTGCCCGAGGGCGAGCCGATCTATCCGGAGGATTACCTCACCGACCAGCCCGAGCGGTTCTTTGTCGCGGAACTGATCCGCGAGCAGGTGCTGCAACAGACCCGTGACGAACTCCCGTTTTCGACCGCCGTCGTCGTGGACAAGTTCGAAGAGGCCGATGCGAAGGGCCTGATGCGTTTCTTCTGCACCATCCTGGTCGATCGCGACAGCCAAAAGCCAATCCTGGTCGGGCGAGCCGGCGCGCGCATCAAGGCGATTGGGACCGCGGCCCGCAAGGAGCTAGAGACCTTCTTTGACGCGCGCGTCTACCTCGACCTGCACGTCAAGGTTCGTGAGGGCTGGCGCGAGGACGAGCGCATGCTCGACTCACTTGGGCTGCCATCGCGGCGTAAAGGAAAGTCCGGCTAATGTGGCGTCCGCCTTTAGGCGGACCGTGTTAAATTTGCTAGATCGCATGGCCATGTCCCGACGAATCGACGTCGTTCTCGACTCCGTCAAGCGGCTGCTCCGCATTGGCGCGACGGCCAACCTGCTGAACCTCCTGCAGAAGCAGCACCCCGCCGACCTGGCGTCAGTGTTCGGGTCGCTGCTTGATACCGAGCGGCAGGCGGTGTTCTCACTGCTGGTCGATCGCAGCGGCCGCCTGGCCATGGAAACCGTCAGTGAGATGGGGCCCGAAGAGGGCGCCAAGCTGCTGACCGGACGCTCGGCTGAAGAAATCGCCAGGTTGTTGCAGGAAATTCCATCAGACGACGCGGCGGCGTTGATGGATTACCTGCCTGACGAGCTGTCAACCGAAGTTCTGGAATTGATGCGGCGACGCGAGTCGGGCCAGGTCGAGAGCTTGCTCGAATACGGCGAGCAGACGGCCGGCCGCATCATGAACCCGCAGGTCTTTGCCCTGGGCGAAGATCTGACGGTCGGCGAGGCCATCACCGCCCTGCAAGGCTCGCGCGACGTCGAAATGGTGTTCTACCTCTACGTCGTCGACGCACGGCGCCATCTTGTGGGCGTCACCTCGCTGCGCCGCCTGCTGCTGGTGTCACCCGAGACGCCGCTCAAACGCATCATGGTGCCCGATGTGACGAGCGTACGCGTCGATACCGATCAGGAAGAGGTCGCGCGGCAAGTGGCGTCGTACAACCTGCTGGCGGTGCCGGTCGTCGACGAGGAGAACAAGCTCGTTGGCGTGGTCACCGTGGACGACGTCATCGACGTCATCAAGGACGAGGCCAGCGAAGACCTGCTGCGCCTGGCCGGTGTCTCGGGTGACGAGCGTGTGACCACCCCTGCGGCCGAAGCATTCAAGAAGCGCCTGCCGTGGCTACTGGCCAACCTGGTGACGGCGTTCGTGGCCGCCTCGGTGGTGGCGCTCTTTGAAGGCACCATCGAACAGGTGACGGCGCTGGCCGTCTTCATGCCCATCGTGGCCGGGATGGGCGGCAATGCCGGCACGCAGACGCTGACCGTGATTGTCCGCGGCCTGGCGCTTGGCGAGCTCAGCTGGGAGAGCAGCAAGAAGGCCTTGGCCAAGGAGTCCCTCATCGGGCTCGGCAATGGCTTGGCGCTCGGCACGGTGGCGGCCGGAGTGGCCTGGGCGACCAAGGCGGATCCCGTGCTGGCCCTGCTGCTGGGGATGGCGATGGTCTGCAACATGTTCGTGGCGGCCACGGCCGGCACGCTGGTGCCTCTGGGCTTGAAAGCGATGAAGGTGGATCCGGCTCTTGGTTCTTCCGTGTTTATTACCACGTTTACCGACGTGATTGGCTTTGCCTCGTTCCTGGGCCTGGCCACGATCTTCCTGCGGTATCTGGTTCACTAGAGGCGCTACAATAACGGCTACGGGATGCCGCTGTACACGGCCGAAGCCCTCGTCCTCCGCACCTACAAGCTGGGCGAAGCCGATCGCATTGTGGTCTTTCTGACCCGCGATCGCGGCAAGAAGCGGGGCGTTGCACCCAATGCGGGAAAGTCGCGCCAACGGTTTGGCGCCGCGCTCGAGCCGCTGACCGAAGTGCGCGTGGCGTACTTCGAGAAGGAGCGGCGCGAGCTGGTGTCCTTGAATTACGCGGAGCCGGTTCGCTCGCCGTTGTCATCGACCAGTCCGGAAGCGCTTGGCTACAGCCATTACTTCGCCGAGCTGATCGACGAGTGGGCGGCCGACGCCGATGTCGACGAGCGGCTGTATCGGCTGGGCACCTCGGCGCTCGAAGCACTGGTGACGGGTACGCCGGTCGAGGCCTTGGCTCGGTACTTCGAGTGTTGGTTGTTGCGGTTGCAGGGCGTCTATCCGTCTGACCTGCGGCTGTCGAATGGCGCGGCGATGTTCCTGGACGGCGTCCGGCGCATCGGTCCGCGCGATGTGGACTCGCTCGGCGCCAGCAGTGGTGTCCTGCGCGAAATTGAACTAATTCATCGGAAGCTGATTACGATGCATCTCGATAGGGAACTCCGCTCCGTTCGCGTCTTAAACGAACTGCGGCGTTCGTAACCGCGTGACATTCCAGGACCTCATCCTCAAGCTGCAGCATTTCTGGGCCTCACAGGGCTGCTTGCTCCAGCAACCCCTCGACCTCGAAGTGGGCGCGGGCACCTCGCATCCCGAGACGCTGCTGCGCGTGCTCGGCCCCACACCGTGGAACGTGGCCTACGTCCAGCCGTCGCGCCGGCCAGACGACGGCCGCTTTGGGCAGAATCCCAACCGCCTGTTCAAGCATCACCAGTTACAGGTGATCCTGAAGCCGTCTCCCGACGACATTCAAAAGATCTATCTCGACAGCCTCGAGGCAGTCGGCATCAACCCACGCCAGCACGACATCCGGTTCGAAGAAGACAACTGGGAATCGCCGACGCTGGGAGCCTGGGGCATTGGCTGGCAGGTGATGCTCGACGGCATGGAGATTTCGCAGTTCACTTACTTCCAGCAAGTCGGCGGCATGGATCTGTCGCCGATCGCCGCGGAGATCACCTACGGACTCGAGCGCATCGCCATGTTCCTGCAGAAGGTCGACAACGTGTTCGACCTCGAGTGGGGCGGTGGCAAGTCGTACGGCGATGTTCGCATGCGCGAGGAAGTGGAGCAGTCGAAGTACGCGTTCAACCAGGACACCGGGATCGATCGCGAGCGCTTTTCGGCGTTTCATCGCCAGCAGTTTGACGAGACCTACAAGTTCGGCGAAGAGCTGTTCAAGGGCGGCTTGCTGCTGCCGGCCCTCGAGTACTGCCTGAAGTGTTCGCACCTGTTCAACCTGCTCGACTCGAGCGGCAGCGTCGGCGTGACTGAGCGCACAGCGTACATCCTGCGCGTGCGTCAACTTGCCATCGCCATTTGCAAGGAATACGCGGTGCAGCAGATGCCCGTGGTGGCCGAGCCCGGAGCCTGACGTGGACCGCGAACTACTGCTTGAAATTGGCACTGAAGAGCTGCCCGCCAGTTGGCTGCCCGGACTGACTGCGCAGATTGGCCAGGCCCTCGAGGCCAAGCTCAAGGAAGCGCGGCTGTCGATCGATGAGCCGGTGCAGACCTACAGCACGCCGCGGCGTCTGATCGCGCACGCCGGCAAGATCGGCGAACGCCAGAGCGACCTCGAAGAGCTGGTCATGGGGCCGCCCGTCGCGGCGGCGTTCAAGGATGGCGCGCTGACGCCGGCCGGTGCGGGCTTCGCCAGGAAGCAAGGCGTGGCCGACGATCAGATCGAACGCATCATTACGCCAAAAGGGGAGTACCTCGGGGTGCGCAAGCACCAGCGCGGCAAGGCCGCCAGCGAGGTGTTGCCCGACGTGCTCGCGGGTGTGCTGCGCGCGATGTCGTTCCCAAAGCAGATGCGCTGGGATGCCACGCTGGACGACGGCAAGGGCGAACTGCCGTTCGGCCGGCCTATTCGCTGGGTCGTCTTTCTCTACGGCGGCCGCGTCGTCCCGTTCATCATCGGTCGTTCGGCGGCAGCACGCGATTCGCGCGTGCTCGACATCAGCACCGGCGCCCACACCTACGGCCATCGCTTTCTGACGACCAGCGGGCGTGCCGGCCGCGCCATCAAGGTCAAGCACTTCGACGACTTCCGCAAGCGGCTCGCGGAGAACTTTGTCGTGCTCGAGCGCGGCGAGCGGCACGACCGCATCGCCCGCGAGCTTGATGCCGAGGCGCGTCGCCGCGGCGGCCGCATTGCCCGCGCGCTGGTTGGGCAGGGCATTCTCGAGGAAGTGCCGGACCTCGTCGAGTATCCGGTGGTGGTGTCGGGAACCTTCGCTGATGAATTCCTGAAGCTGCCCGCAGAAGTACTGACGACGACCATGATTCATCACCAGCATTTTTTTCCGGTCAATAGCGACCAGGGCCAGCTGATGCCGGTGTTCCTGGCCGTGCTGAACATGCAGCCCGAGCAGCCGGAGGTGATCGCACACAACATGGCGCGCGTGCTGACCGCGCGTCTGCGCGATGCCCGGTTCTTCTTCGACGCCGACCGCGAACAGCCGCTGGCGGCGTACACCGATCGCCTGGGCACGGTCCTGTTTCACAGGAAGCTCGGCAGCTACCAGGAGAAGGCGATTCGCGTCGAGGCTCTGGCGCGGTGGATCTGCGCCGAGGTCTTCGGCCGTGCTGACCTTGCTGACCACGCGGCCGAAGCGGGACGGCTGTGCAAGGCCGACCTCGCCACCGAGATGGTCCGCGAGCTCACCGAATTGCAGGGCACCATGGGCGGCATCTATGCCCGTGAGGATGGTCGCCCCGAAGAGGTGTGGAAGGCGATCTACTACCACTACCTCCCGGTGGGTGTCGAAGCGACGGCGCCGCCAACCACGGACCAACTGGGGGCCGCCGCGATCACCTGGGCAGCGGTGGCGCTGGCCGACAAGCTCGACACGGTGACCGGCATGTTTGCCGCCGGCGAACGGCCCACAGGTTCGCGCGATCCGTATGGACTGCGTCGCGCCGCGCAGGGGATCGTACGCATCCTCGTCGATTTGCCGGAACTCACCGGCCTGGACCTGCGGTTGACGCTGGGGCAACTGGTGAAGGTCGCCGGTCTGGATGACGCGTTCTGGACGTTCATGATCGACCGCATTCGCTTCGTGCTCGAACAGCGCGGATCCGACACGCGCAATGTCCGCGCGGTGACGCACGGCCCCGCCGGAGACGTCAGTCCCTTGGTGGCCAGGCGGAAGCTTGAGACGCTGCCCGAGTTCACCGAATCGCCGGATTTCAAGCAACTCGCCGTGCTGTTCAAGCGCGTCAAGAATATTGCCAGGAACCTCGATGGGGCGGCGCCGGACCTGGGCGGAGCATTGATCGAGGCCTCGGAGCTGGCACTGGCGGCGGAGGTTCAGCGCCTGCAGCCCTTCGTCTCCGCCGCCGTATCGTCTGGCGGCGGTTACCGGCAGGCCTTTGCCGAGGCGGCGAAGGCTGGCCCAGCGGTGGCGAAGTTTTTCGATGATGTGATGGTGATGGCTGACGACGTGCAGCTACGCGATGCGCGGTTGCGTTTATTGAAGCGGCTGGAGGGATTGATCCTCCAGCTGGCTGATGTTTCCGAAATAGTTCCCGAAGCGGATAAGCAGGAGTAGATAGCGCACATGGCAAAGAAGAAGCTCGTTAAGAAGGCAACCACAAAGAAGACGAAGAGCACGAAGGCTAAGAAATTCGTCTACTTCTTTGGCAACGGCAAGGCTGACGGCGACCGGTCCATGAAGGACACGCTCGGTGGCAAGGGCGCGGGTCTCGCCGAGATGACCAGGGCGGGATTACCAGTGCCGGCCGGGTTCACCATTTCCACCGATGCCTGCAACATCTACTCGGCCAACAGCAACAAGCTGCCAGCGACGATCGAAGCCGAGATGGTCTCGCAGTTGCGCAAGCTCGAGAAGGCCGCCGGCGCCACGCTCGGATCGATCAAGAAGCCGCTGCTGGTGTCGGTGCGCTCGGGTGCGAAGTTCTCGATGCCCGGGATGATGGACACTATTCTCAATCTCGGTCTCAACGACGCGACGGTCGAAGGCTTGAAGGCGTGGACCGGCAATGGCCGCTTCGCGTTCGACAGCTACCGCCGCTTCATGCAGATGTTCGGCAGCGTCGTGCTCGAGATTCCGAAGGCGGCGTTCGAGCACGAGTTCGAGGCCATCAAGCGCACCGTGGGCGCGCAGTTGGATACTGACCTGGATGAGGCCGCCCTGCAGAAAGTGGTGGCCGCGTACAAGAAAATCGTCAAGGACAAGACCAAGAAGCCGTTCCCGCAGGAGCCGATGGACCAGTTGCGTGGTGCGCGTAACGCCGTGTTCCGCTCATGGAACAACGCCCGCGCGAAGGAGTATCGCCGCATCTACGACATTCCCGATTCGATTGGCACGGCCGTCAACATTCAGATGATGGTGTTCGGCAACACTGGTGATCGCTCGGGCACAGGCGTTGGCTTCACGCGCAACCCCGCCACTGGCGCCAAGGAGTTCTTCGGCGAGTTCCTGATCAATGCGCAGGGCGAAGACGTCGTGGCCGGCATTCGCACGCCGCAGCCGATCGTCGAGCTCGAGCGCGTCATGCCGAAGGCCTACCAGCAACTGCGCGACATCACCACGCGTCTCGAGCGGAACTACAAGGACATCCAGGACTTCGAGTTCACCATTCAGGACGAGAAGCTCTACATGTTGCAGACGCGCAGCGGCAAGCGCACCGGCTACGCCGCCGTCGTGATTGCCACCGACATGGCCAAAGAGAAGCTGGTCACGCCGAAGGAAGCGATCCTGCTGGTCGATCCCGAAGCGCTGTCGCAGTTGCTCGCGCCGGGGTTCGACCAGAAGGAATGGAAGAGCATTGCCGCAGTCACGCGAGGCTTGCCCGCCTCGCCTGGCGCGGCGTGCGGCAAGGCCGTCTTCTCATCCGAGACCGCGGTCGAGTGGTCGGACAAGGGCGAACCGGTCATCCTGGTGCGTCGCGAGACTGCTCCTGACGACATTCACGGCATGTGGGTGTCGCAGGGCATTCTCACCGCGACCGGAGGCATGACCTCGCACGCCGCCGTCGTCGGCCGCCAGATGGGCAAGCCGTCGATTGTTGGCGCCGGCGAACTGCGCATTGACGAGCACGCCAGGATGTTCACCGTCAACGGTCAGACCGTGAAGGAAGGCGACTACCTCGCGTTTGACGGTCTGACCGGCGAAGTGAAAATTGCCAAGGTCGCGTCACAGCCGAGCGAGATCCTGCAGGTGATTGCCGGCAAGATCAAGCCGGCCGACTCGCCGATCTACCAGCGGTTCCACACCTTGCTCGAATGGGCCGACCGGTTCCGCCGTCTGGGGGTGCGTGCCAACGCCGACCAGCCGGACCAGGCGGAGATCGCCTATGCTTTCGGCGCGCGCGGGATTGGCCTGTGCCGCACCGAGCACATGTTCTTCGGAGAAGGCCGGATCCCGATCGTGCAGCGCATGATCCTGGCCGAGACCGAGGCCGACCGCCGCAAGGCGCTCGATGAGCTGCTGCCGATGCAGCGCGAAGACTTCTACGGCGTGTTCAGGGCCATGAAGGGTACGGCCGTGACCATCCGGACGATTGATCCGCCGCTGCACGAGTTCCTGCCCAAGCGCGAGGACCTGATGGTGGAAGTCGCCGTCATGGAGACCAAGGGCATCACGGGCAAGGAACTGGTTGAGAAGAAGGCACTGCTTTCGCGCGTCGAGCAGTTGCATGAGTTCAACCCGATGCTCGGCCACCGTGGCGTCCGTCTCGGCATTACCTATCCCGAGATCACCGAAATGCAGACCCGCGCCATCATGGAAGCGGCCTGCAAGCTGAACAAGGAAGGCCTCAAGATTATCCCCGAGATCATGATTCCCCTGGTGGGCGACGTGCGCGAGCTGCGCGACCAGAAGGTCGTGGTCCATCGCGTCGCGGCGCAGGTACTCAAGGAGCAAGGCATCAAGATCAAATACCTCGTCGGCACGATGATCGAGGTGCCGCGCGGCGCGCTGACCGCTGACGCCGTGGCAATGGAGGCCGAGTTCTTCTCGTTCGGTACTAACGACCTCACGCAGATGACGTTCGGCTTCTCACGCGATGATGTCGGCAAGTTCCTGCGCGTCTACCAGGACAAGAAGATTCTGGAGCGCGATCCGTTTGCGACCTTCGACGCCGCCGGCACCGGCCAGTTGGTCTCGATGGCCGTGGCCAAGGGCCGCGTCGCCAACCCCCGACTCAAGCTCGGCATTTGCGGTGAACACGGCGGCGATCCTTCGTCGATCCACTTCTTCCACCAGGTCGGACTCGACTACGTGAGCTGCTCGCCGTACCGCGTACCGGTCGCGCGTCTCGCGGCGGCGCAGGCGGCCTTGAGCGTGAAGGTCGGCGATTGATTCGTTACTTCGTCCATCGGGACGGTCGCACCGAAGTGGTGGACCGCCTCGACCCGGCTTGGCTGTCCTCCTCCGCCACGACTACGGAGGACCAGTCCAGCGAGGTCATCGTGTGGGCGGATGTGACGGAGCCGACCGAGGCTGATGCGGCGGTCATGCGCGACCAGTTCGGTTTGCACGAACTGGCCGTCGATGCTGCCGTGCAGCGCGAAACCAACCCGAAGGTTGAAAGCTACGGCAAGCATCTCTACGTCGTGCTGCACGGCATCAACTTCCACGCCGCCGAGCACAAGTTCGATACTGCCGAGACGGACTTCTTCCTGGCACCCAACTTCCTGGTGACGGTCCACGACGGCCAGCGCCGCAGCCTTGCGCACATCGCGGAGCTATGCGGGCGAACCGACCACATTCTGGCCGAAGGCGCGATCGCGTTGTTTCACCGGATCGTCGACACCATGGTGGATCACTACCGGCCTGAAGTGGACGAGGTTGAGGAGCGGCTCGACGCGATCGAAGAACGCGTGATCGAGAACCCCGCCGAGTCGACCGTCGGCGAGATTCTTGCGGTGAAGCGCGACATCACCGCGCTGCGTCGTATCCTCGTGCCCCAGCGCGATGTAGTCGGCCGGCTTGCGCGTCGCGAGTTCGACCTCATCAACCAGGAGATGGCCTACCGGTTCCGCGACGTCTACGATCAGTTCGCACGCATGGCCGATGATGGCATCATGTTCCACGATCGCGTCACCGGCATCCTCGATGCGCACCTGGCGAGCGTGTCGAACCGGCTAGCCGATGTCTCGAAGGTACTGGCGGTGATCGCGACGCTGTTCGGTCCGATGACCGTGATCACTGGCCTGTTCGGCATGAACGTGCCGCTGCCGACCCTGTTCGGCAGTCCCGAGTACCAGTTCCTGGAGATTATCGCGCTCATGGCGCTGTCGAGTCTCGGCCTGTTCTACTGGTTGCGCAAGTCGGGTTGGTGGTAGATGGGGCGCATTACCCGGCTGCCCGAAGACCTCGCAAATCAGATCGCGGCCGGCGAAGTCGTCGAGCGCCCCGCGTCGGTCGTCAAGGAGCTGGTCGAAAACGCGATCGACGCCCAGGCCACGCGCATCACCATCACCGTTGAGTACGGCGGCAAGAAGCTGGTGCGCGTTGAGGACGATGGCATTGGCATGGACCCGGACGATGCGCGGCTGTGCCTGGAGCGGCATGCCACCAGCAAGATCAAGCGCGCCGACGACCTGGGGGCGATTGTCACTCTCGGCTTCCGCGGCGAGGCCTTGCCGTCGATGGCCTCGGTCTCGCACTTCCGATTGCGAACGCGAGCCCGCGGAAGCGACAGCGGCACCGAGATTCGCGTCAACGCCGGGATCATCGAGTCGGTCGTCGAAGCCGGCGGACCTGAGGGCACCCTCGTGGAAGTCGCCGACGTTTTCTACAACCTGCCGGCGCGCAGGAAGTTCCTGAAGTCCGATGCCGCCGAGGCTGCGCAGATCTCGCGGTTTGTGACGCAGTTGGCCCTTGGCTATGCCGAAGTGGGCTTCGCGCTGATCAGTGCCGGCCGCCAGGTGCTGTCCGTGCCTCCGGTTGCAAGCTTGTCGGACCGGCTCTATCAACTCTATGGCGATCGCCAGGACCTCGTTGCTATCGATCGCGAATTTGGCGGCCTGCGCTTGCACGGCTTCATCGCGGCGTTGGCGGAGCAAGGTCCGGTTCGCGGCCCCCAGCACGTGTTCGTGAACCGTCGCATCGTCAAGGATCGGACGATCGCGCATGCGATTCTCGATTCGTACAGTGTGGCCACCAACAAGGAGCGCAAACCCGAGGTGCACGTGTTCCTCGACATTCCGCCGGACCGCGTCGACGTCAACGTACATCCCACCAAGGCCGAAGTGCGGTTCCGCGACCAGTCGATGGTGCACGAGATGGTGCGGCGCGCCCTGGGCGACGCGCTTGGCAAGGGCCCGGCGCCGGAGCTGACGTTGCATGCCTCCGACGTGCTGCCTGGACGGCCGCTGCAGCCCTCGATTCCGGGTGCCCTGCAGGGAGCCAGCTTCACGAGCCGGTGGGCGAGTGGGGCAGGTGGGGCGGATGTGGTTGGTCAGACGGGTGAGGGCGGTGCTCCCGCCTTCGCACCGCCCCCACCGGCCCTACCCGCCGTACGGCCCATGATCGCGCTCGGCCAGTTCCGCGACACCTTCATCATCGCCATGGACGACGAGGGGCTGTGCATCATCGATCAGCACGTGGCGCACGAGCGCGTGCTGTTCGAACGGATTATGCAGCGGCTGACGACCGAGAATCTCGAGAGCCAGGGGATGCTCGTGCCGATGATTCTCGAGTTGCCGGCCGCCGAGCGCAACGCGTTGATCTCGCGGGCCGACGCCCTCGCCAAGTTTGGCTTTGAGGTCGAAGACTTTGGCGGCGACAGCATCAAGGTCACCGCCATGCCGGCGCTGTTGCCGCGTGACAAGTGCGACGCGGCGCTGCGCGCCCTGGCCGACGATCTCGACGGACTCGACCGCGGCTTGCGCCTGGAAGACTCGCTCAAGCAGATTGCGGCAACCACGGCCTGCCATGCGGCGGTCAAGGCCAACTATCCGCTGACGCTCGAGAAGATGCATCACATCCTCGAGGAACTGCGCGCCACCGCATACTCGACCGTGTGTCCCCACGGCCGGCCGGTGATGCTGCGCATCACCCGTCGTGAAATTGAAAAGAACTTCGACAGGATTTAGGGCGGGTAAGGGGGCGGGTCTTCATGAAACGTTGGCTTCTGGTGGTTCCCCTGTGACGGTGGCCACGACATCCCGGATGAAGTGGTCGCGGCCTTGAACGCGTTTCTCCAGACATTGAAGCTCTGATGCGGAGGGGAGGGGTCAGACTCTTCGGTGCTTCCCCTCTCGGGTCCAGACCCCTATAATTCTTACGGGAGACTTCTTCATGAACGTGACAAGGCGTTGGGCAGGCTGGATCGCAACTGGCCTGGTTGGATGCGTGGCGGTGGCAGCCCTGCAAGGACAGCAATCAGCACCAACAGTTACCGACGCGACGTTGCTGAAGCCCGCCGACGGCGACTGGCCGAGTTATGGCCGCGACTATGCGGAGACGCACCACAGCCCACTGAAACAGATCGACCAGAGCAACGTCAGCCGGCTGACGCAGACGGCGGCGATCGATGTGGGCTCCGACGGAAAGGTCGAGACCACCCCGTTGGTGTTCAACGGAGTACTCTACGGCACCTCGACCTGGAGCCAGGTCTACGCCATCGATCTCAGGACCCAGAAAGTAAAGTGGCAGTACGACCCAGCGCTGGTGCGCGGCGGCACCGAAGCCATGGGGCCGCGGCCGTGCTGCGGTCCGGTCAATCGCGGCGTGGCGTTGTATGACGGCAAGGTCTACGTCGGTTTGCTCGATGGCCGTCTCGTCGCGCTCAACGCCGAGACGGGCACGCCCGTGTGGGCCGTGCAGACTACGGCCCCGGGCACCGACTACACCATTACCGGCGCCCCACGCATCGTG
>Ga0049084_10000616_pt1 | contig 13952 bp, 16 predicted proteins | sample GreLakmeON33MSRF_FD_66720 | JGI IMG/M metagenome (GOLD analysis project Ga0049084, IMG submission 66720) | Freshwater lentic microbial communities from great Laurentian Lakes, MI, USA - Great Lakes metaG ON33MSRF | ecosystem: Environmental > Aquatic > Freshwater > Lake | place: Great Lakes... | reverse complement strand
GACTTCCGCCAGTCGATTGTCAACGGTACCGTTCCCGAGATGAGCCTCGAGCGCGCCATGGAAGACCAACGCTTGATGGATCAAATCTACGGATCCCGGACCCCGGACCCCGGACCCCGGCAGTGAACACCTCCTTCGACATCATCATCGTCGGGAGTGGCGCGGGCGGCGGCACCATGGCGCGCGCCCTGGCTGACACCGGCGCGAAGATTCTCGTCATCGAGCGCGGCGACTTCATTCCGCAAGAGGACCAGAACTGGAGCGCCGAGGCGGTGTGGAAGCAGTTGCGCTACCGCACCACCGAGACGTGGCGCGACGAGGGCGGCATCCCGTTCCGGCCGTACACCCATTACTGCGTCGGTGGCAATACCAAGTTCTGGGGCACGGTGATGTATCGCCTGCGTCCAGAAGACTTCGGGGTCGTCCAGCACGAGGACGGCGTCTCGCCGGCGTGGCCGATCGACTACGCGACGCTGGCGCCGTACTACGAGCGCGCCGAACAGTTGTACGGCGTCCACGGTGAGGCGGGTGTCGATCCGACCGAGGGGCCGCGGGGACCGTATCCGTATCCACCCGTGCCACACGCGCGCGTAGTGAGCGAGATCGTCACGCGGCTGACACAGCAGGGCTTGCATCCGTCGGCGTTGCCGCTCGGCCTGCAGCCCAACTGCATCCTGTGCAACACCTGCAATTCGTTCCCGTGCAAGATTCACGCGAAGAGCGACGCCGAGGTGTGTGGCATCGGCCCGGCGACCAAGCAAGCGAACGTGACGCTGTGGACCAACGCCAGGGCCCACCGCCTGTTCACCGACGCGAGCGGCAAGCGGATTGAATCGGTTGAAGTCGAGCGGGCCGGACAAATGACGCGCGTCTCGGCACCGCTCGTGATTGTGTCGTGCGGTGCCGTGAATTCAGCGGCGCTGCTGCTGCGGTCGGCCAACGACCAGCATCCCGGCGGCCTCGCCAACTCGTCGGGCCTGGTCGGCAAGCGCTACATGGCGCACCTGGCGACCATGATGCAGGGCTTTCATCCCTTCCGCGTCAACGACACGGTGTTCCAGAAGACGGTCGCCATCAACGACTTCTACTTCAAGGGCCCGCACAGTCCGTTCCCGCTGGGACAAATCCAGTCCCAGGGCCGCACGCACGGCGTGATGGCGCAAACGGTGGCACCGATGTTCCCGGTGCGGGCCTTCGAAGCGTGGTCGGCTCGCGGCGTGGACTGGTTGGCGATGACCGAAGACCTGCCGCGGGTCGAGAATCGTGTCACGGTCGAGGCCAACGGCGGCATCCGCCTGCACTATCAGCCGAACAACTTGCGCGCGCACAAACGACTGGTCCGCGAGACCAGGCGCATGCTCCGCAAGCTCGGCTTCTGGATGGTCGTCACCCACTCCCACAAGTCCAAGAACACCACGCACCAGTGCGGCACGCTGGTGTTTGGCACCGATCCGCGCGAGTCGGTGCTCGACACCTATTGCCGCACCCACGACATCGAGAACCTGTTCGTGGTTGACGCGTCGTTCTTTCCGTCATCGGCGGCGGTCAACCCGGGCCTGACCATCGTGGCACAGGCGCTCAGAGTGGCCGACCACATCAAGCCAACACGCGCGTAGCCGCCGCGGCTGGATGACACTAGAATCCACGCCATGGCTGCCATGCGTCGCCTTGCCATCCTCTGCCTTGCATTGCTGCTGAGCAGCATCGGCTCCGCTCAGCAAACACCGGCGAACGGGGTCACACCCGGGGGTGATCTTCCATCACAACACCGTCACCACCGAGACCAGCGCCGGCTCGGCTGCCAACTCGCACTGGCGCAACTGCCACCGCGAGGAAGGGGTTTGCCACGCTCGCGGACTATTCGAAGGCCACGGGCCAGGATCAGCACAGCGTCACGCTCGATTACGACGTGTTCGTGAACGTGCCGAAGCTCGATCGCGATCCAAGGACGGTGCAGCGCTTGTACGAGTTCAAGAACTTCGACTTCCGCCTGAAGCCGGGTGCGGCGGCGATCGATCGTGGCGTTGCGTTGCCGAACATCAACGACGGCTTCGCCGGCAAGGCGCCAGACCTCGGCGCCTTCGAAGCCGGACAGCTGTTGCCGATTTACGGGCCGAGGCGTTAACGGCCGCAGATTTGACGCCGATTCACATTTCTATCGGGCCGGGCGGGCGGGGGTGGTGGGGAGCAGGCCCTGCTCCACCAGCGTCGGGGGCTTGCGTCGCTTCGTTGCCTGCTCCCATGCGTACGCGACGGCCAGCAGATCGCCGTCCGTCCACGGCCGCGACGAGAACTCCAGGCCGAACGGCAGGCCGCTCTCGTAGAATCCGGCGGGCACCACGACGGCCGGCACGCCGATCATGTTGACCCAGCTGGTATTCGAATGCGGTCCGCCGCTCAGGGCACCGTCTTGCGCCATGGTCTCGTCCGGTGGCGGCATCTGGATGGCGGGATAGACATAGCCATCCAGCTTCAGGCGATCCATCGTTTCGAGATATGCCGCCAACGTCGCCCGCTTCGGCGCGTGGTAATTGCGCTCGGCATCGGGATCGGCGTCAAGCAATCGTTGATCGATGCGCACACCGCCGATGTTGTTGAATGATGCCTCGCTGCCGATGGACGAAGTGAAGAGCGGCCTGCCGGTGGCCTTCAAGTAGTCTGCGGCCGAGTGATACCTTGCTGGGCCAAAGGCCGCAAGAAAGCGATTCGTGCCGTCCTGCATGTAGGCGTAAGTCGCGACGCGGCTCGCCGTCTTCGCAAATGCCGCCGGCAGGAGGCCGGCGTCCACGACCACCTCGGCGCCGGCCGCGCGCAGCGCCTCGACCGCCTTCAGAAACATCTGGAGCGTCTCGGGCCTGAGCAACAGCGTGGCCCCGACGCGATACTTCTCGGCCGCCGCCCCGGGCACCTTGGCGGGAATGCCATGGAACGGCACGCCTTCGCCGGCCAGGATGAACGCCGGCACACCGAAGCGCTTGCTCTTCAGTGCATCGGCCTTGAGGTAAGGCTCGTACGGACCTGGCTGCTTCGAGGCAGGCGTTTGCGTGGTGGCCGCGTCGAGCGGATCCACTCCCGTCATCACCGCCAGCGCGATCGCCGCGTCGGCGGCATTCCGGGCGATCGGGCCTGTGTTGTCGAGCAGCCAGTCGAGCGGCGCGATGCCGGCAATGCTGACCAACCCGCGTGTCGGGAACACGCCGACCAGCGCGCTGGTCGCCGCGGGCATGCGGATGGAGTTCCCCGTGTCAGTGCCGTTGCCGAGCACCGCCATGTTCGCAGCCACGGCCGTCACCGTGCCGCCCGACGACCCACCAGGCGAGAAGCGCACGTCGTAGGCATTGCCCGTCCGGCCGAACGAACTGCTGCGATTGGTGTCGCTGTTGGCGAGGTCGGGCATGTTGGTGTGCCCGACGATGATGGCGCCGGCGACTTTGAATTTGGTGACGATGGTGGCGTCCTGCGGGGCGATCAGTTCGTGGCCCAGGTGGGTGAAGCCTTCCCATCCGGCAGAGGTGACTTGCCCCTTGATCGAGGTGTTGGCCTTAATCACGATCGGCACGCCCCATAACGGTCCATGGTTGGCCGTTGCGGCATCGGCGTCCTGGCGCCGCGCCTCGGCGAGGGCCGCGGCGCGAAACACCGTCTCAATCGCCCCGTAGACGCCGTTGTAGCGATCGATGCGATCGAGGTGCCACCGCACCACCTGCGTCACGGTGTATTTCTTGTCGGCGTAGAAGCGGTGCAACTGCGCGACCGTCACGTCCAGTAGATCGCTGTCGATGGTCGCAGCTGGCGCAGCGGTCGGCGTCCCAGGCGCCGACCCGCAGCCCGTGGCGGCAGCCAGAATGAATGCGAGCGCGGCGAGACAAATGGCTGTGCGATGGATCATCCGCGCATCATATCTGAGCGACAATAGCGCTCATGAAAGCGCGCTCGTTCAGCCACGTCGGCATCACGGTCAGAGACTTCAACACCTTCGTCCGCTTCTACTGGGATGTCTTCGGCTGCCCGCTGGTCGGCGTCTCCGACACGCCGTCGGATCGCGTGCGCAGCTTCTTCGGCGTCGACGCACAAGCCCCCAGCTGCAAGATCGGCTGGATCCGCGTGCCGGGTGGTGCCGTCCTCGAGATTTTCGAGTTTCAGCCGCAGCAGCCGCTGGTGCCAGGTCCGTGGAACCGCGTCGGCCTCACCCACTTCAGCCTCAACGTGCGCAATACGCAGAAGTGGTACGACTACTTAATCAGCAAGGGCGTCGCGTGCCTGTCGAAGCCCGAGAAGTCACCGCGCGGCCACACCTTCTTCTTCGCGAAAGACTGCGACGGCAACCTGATCGAGCTGATGGACCTGGGCTTCATGCACTACGTGCTCGACTGGGGCGGGCCACTCGGCGGGTTCCTGTTTCGTCGAGGCATGTACAAGAAGTACTACGAACCGAAATAGCCACAGAGGACACTGCGGCTAGCTCTTGACAGGGGCGGTCACCGTTGTCGGTGCGGCATCTGGTGCCGGCACCTCCAGAAACTGGAAGGCCACGTTCGAGACCAGGCAGTAGCCGACGAAGTAGTAGAAGCCGGTGCCGATCACGGCATCGAGATTGTCGATGGCTTTTGAGGCCATGAACGCGATGAAGACACCGACTGCAAAGACGTCGGCCATGGCCCACTTGCTGATCGAGCGCACGAACAAGTAGAGCCGATACCGGGGACCCGCCGCCTTGATGGCCAGGATCGCCCCGAGTAGCGCCGCCTTGATGAAGGGCACGATGATGCTGAACAGCAGGATCAGGCCGGCGACAAAGTAGTTGCCGGTTTCGTAAAGGCTTTTCACCGCCTGCAGCACGTTTTGGGTCTGGCGGAAAATCTCGGTTGGCTTGTTGAAGATGGGAATGGACGCCACAATCGTGAGCGCCGGCTGCAACAACCCGGGGATCAGGAGAGCGAGGGACACCAGTGTCAAGCCAACCGCCACCTTGTTTCGTGTCGTCATGGCGGCAATCTAGCACAAGGACGCTGGGCCTGGTCGTGCTTGCTGGGCTGGTCGTCCTGTGGGCACAGCCGGCCGCGCAGGTCCGGGTCTCGCAGCCGTACGCGGGCGTGACCTACATCGACCGCTGGCTCGACGCCCCACGGCGCATCCACCTGCACATCGCGCAAATCGACCTGGCCACGCCGGGCCTCCGGTTCAAGGTCTCACCACCCGCCGGGGACCGGGAAGCGATGCGGCAGTCAACGCTGGCGTTTGCCACCCTGGAGCGCGCGCAGGTGGCCATCAACGGCCACTTCTTCCTGCCTTTTCCATCGACCGAACGCACGGCATGGGTCATCGGCCTGGCCGCGTCTGAAGGCCGGGTCTACTCGGCGTTCGAGTCGCCGGCACAACGCTATGCGCTCGTCGCCAACGCCCCGGCCCTCAATATCGATCGCGAGAATCGCGCGTCGCTCGTGCATTGGGATCCAGCGCAGCCCGATGGGCGCCGGGTGCTCGAGCCGGTGACGCTGTGGAATGTGGTGGCGGGCTCGGCACAGATCGTCACGGACGGGGTCGTGACGGTTCCGCAGTATCGCGACGCGGCGCATCCGGTGGCGCTACTCGAACCAGGCGGTCCGAACGATTACTCGAACGCCGTGGCCTGGAGCGAGGTGGCCACGGCGCGCACGGCCATCGGCCTGTCGCGCGATCGGCGCACACTCACGCTGTTCACCGCCGATGTTCGTGGCGGCAGCGAGGGCATGCGACTGGATGAAGTCGGCCGCGTGTTGAGCGATCAGTACGGCGTGTGGGACGCGCTTAACCTTGATGGCGGTGGTTCAACGTCGATGGTCCTCGCCGATCCGGTGACCGGCGAAGTCACCCTCGTGAACACTTCGTCCGACAATCCCACCGGCCGCGAAGTCGCGACCAGCCTGGCCGTGTTCGCACCGAAGCCTCCGCGTTAACGGCGCGCGAGGTACGTCTTCGTCTGCTGGCTGACCAGGTCGAGCAGGTTGCCCATCACCAGGTTGACATCCACCAGATGCAAACCCCAGTCGGCCAGCGGCTTGGCGCGCATCCCGAGGTCGCCGACGATGTCGTCGACGCGCGGGTCGGCCGGATCGGCGTTGACGGTCACCTCGAGGTAGGTGGCGTGCTCGTTGGAGGCGCATTTCGCAGTGAGCAGGCCCGGGACGCTGACCCACGGCGTGTCGACGGTCTTGTCGGTCACCCACGGCTTGACGACTGAGGGACCGGTGATGGTGCGGCCTGACGCTGCCAGGTAGGCGTGCAGCGGCGCGCTGCCGGCGCCAAGCGTGACCGGGTTAATACACGAGCCGGATCGGCGGACCACGCTTCGCGGGTCATCGTGCCATCGGCTGCCACCACCGTCGTCGTGAGGTCTATGTCACCGCGGCGGGCGCGGCGGGCTGGGCCGCCGGCACTTGCGCGCCAAGGGAAGCGATTGCCGCCAGGCTGCCGAACAGGACCAGGGCGACGATTGACCGTCGAATCACGTGAGCCTCCGTTTCAACGCGGATGCTAATGCATTTCGGGCGGTGCTAAACTTCGGCCTCATGAAGACCTTCGCCCTCGTCCTGTTGGCCGGCGTGACAGCACTGGCGCAGGCCCCGGCACCGGCCACGCCCAAACAGCTCGCGCCCGAGCGGCCGCCGATCCGCAACGTCGGCAGCATGAGCGACCTAATGGTGAAAATCATCTACCCCGCGTCAGATGCGCTGTTCTACATCGAGTCGCGGACCCCAACCACCGACGCCGAATGGACGATACTTGAAGGCCAGGCGCTGATGGTCGCCGAGTCGGCCAACCTGCTGATGCTGCCTGGACGGGCTCGCGACCAGCAACAGTGGCTGGCCGACTCCAAGCTGATGCTCGAGGCCGGCGCCGCGGCGGTCAAGGCCGTCAAGACCAGGAACGTGGACGGCATCGTCGCGCTCAGCGATCAGCTGATGGAGTCGTGCACGTCGTGCCACAAGCATTACCGGCCCGGCTACGGACAAAAGCCATAGGTTGATGTGGCGTCCGCCTTCTTGAGCGCCGAAGCCTTGGCGTAGGCGGTTAGGCGGACCTTGTGATTGTCCGTACCCCTCGCCGCAGTCGTCGATACGCGGCCCACATGGTGGTCACGCTCAGGACGAGGCCGCCGAGGCTGAGCACAATCAAGACGAGGTCCCACAGCGGACGGCGATAGTACAGGAACGGGAAGTCAAGGCTGTGCAGCCCGTGGTACAGCCAGCGATTGACGCGGGTCCATCGTTCTTCCTTCCGCGCGATCACGCCGCGCCTGGGATCGAGATAGAGCCAGGTCCGCTGCGGGTCGGCGAAGCGCACGCGCAACACCGGCAGGTTCAGTTGGCCGTTGCGGCTGTAGTAGTACGCGTCGTACTCCGTCATCCAGTAGACACCCTCGATTGGCACGCCGGGCATGGCCTCGCCGGCCGCCGCCAGAATGGCATCGGCATGAAACATCTCGTCAGGGCCCTGCGCCGTGACATCAAGCGCCACCAGGCCGGCGTTGGCCCGCAGGTAGTGGTGTCCGCGAAAGCGGATGATGTCGATCTCCTTGAGCGTGACATGGCCAAATGCCGTGAGCCCCTTCTGGAGATGAGTCATCGGTACCTCAGCCAGATGCAGCGGGCCCTGCGACACGGCCTCGCGCTGGGCGCGCGTCGGCGCGGTGCTCGGATGCCAATCCCACGGATCCATCGAGAGCAGGCCACTGAAGACCCACGTGATGGTGGTGAGGCCAAAGATCAGTCCCGTGTAGTGGTGCCATTTTACGAGGCCGGCATAGGGGGTGCGCGACAGCTGCCGCTTGAGCCGGTACGGCCGGCGCGGCGAGAATCGCCAGAGCCCCCACACGAAACCGGCAAGCGCCATCACCGTGCCGGCCAGCGACGTCCACACGATTGTGCTGTTCCATAACGCCGCATCACGCCGCAACGGCGTGAAGTAGAGCCAATGGAAGACGGCGCCGAGATAGCCCCACGTCCGGCCACTTGTCGTTGTTCTCATGACGACTTCGCCGCTAAGTTCAGCGACGTAGAGCCGCGTACCCTCGGCATCGTCTACGGCCACGCGATGCATGGGCATCTGGCCGCGCACGCCGAAGGTCCACTGATCGGGGTCTTCGAGGCGGGCCTCGTGGTGAACCGCAGCGCTACCGGCGAAGCGGCGCGCGACTTCGACGGCGCGGTCGCCGGTCAGCGGCGCGAGTTGCTCACCGGTGTCGGCGAAGATGGTCTGCGACGTGCCCGGCGAGGTCACCCGATAGACCGGACGGCCGTCAAAGGTGGTGATGGTGAAGCGGGACGCTTCGTCGGCGACCGCGCCGGGTTCGATCCGGACGGCCGCGAACTCGATCGGCGCGAGCCGGGCCAGGCGGTCGGCCGCGATCAGCTCCGGCATGCGCGCGTACATCATGACAATGCCGGATGCGAACCAGACGACAAACAGGATGCTCAGCGCGATGCCGAGCCAGCGGTGGGTGTAAACGAGCGTCCGTACCGCTCGATGGTGGCTCACCTTATTTCGCGTCGGGCCGAGTCCAGTGTGGCCATCGGCGTTGCTTGCATCACAACTTGAGCCGGTGTCGTTTAAACTGTTGCCATCAACAATGTGGACCCTTCAATCAACTGATCCCGCTGACGCTGATCTGGTGTTCCGCCTGCTGCCCGGCAGCTTGAAGACCATCGGCCGGGCGCCGGGTGTGGACTTCGTGGTCGATGCTGCGCTGGTCTCGCGGGTGCATTGCCGCCTGACCCTCAGTGACACCAACGAACTGCTGCTCGAGGATCTCGGCAGTACCAACGGCACATTCGTGAACGGCGAGAAGGTGCCCAAGGCCGTGCTGAGCGACGGCGACAAGGTGACGGTGGGCCGGATCGAGTTCGTGGTCAATGAGGCTTGAGGCTCAAGCCCCAGGCCGCTTGTTTGCCAAGTGCTCCAACACAAACGGGTTCGACCGCCGCTCGCGGCCAATCGTCGTCTCTGGTCCGTGCCCCGAGTAGACGATCGACTCATCCGGAAAGGCGAACAGCACGTCGGTAATCGCCTTCATCAGCACGTCGTAGTCACCGCCCGGCAGGTCGGTGCGGCCAATCGAGCCGGCAAACAGGTTGTCGCCGGCAAATAACGCCGGTGCCCCCGCATCGCCCATCTTCGTCACCGCCAGGCAGACGCCTCCGGGCGCGTGGCCCGGTGTGTGATGAACCGCGACCTGGTAATCGCCGAAGGTGATGGCCCCCAGCTGGTCGTAGTAGCGATCGACCGGCGGCGGTTGCTCGATCTGGATGCCGAACACCGCCCCGTGCCAAGCCGCGTTGTCGTACAACGCCTGGTCCGCCAGGTGCAGGTAGATCGGCGCCTGAAGACGCCGCCTCGCCTCGGCGACCCCAGAGACGTGATCGACATGCGCGTGCGTCAGCAGGATGTGGCTGACTTGCAATCTGCGTTCGGCGATGAACCCGAGCAATTGCTCAACTTCATCACCCGGATCGATGTAGACGGCGGCGTGGGTGCGCTCGCACCCCAGCACGTAGCCGTTCTTCTGAAATGGCCCTTCCGCCGCCGTCGCCAGGATCATTGCACTAGGATACTAGGGTGGTGATTGTGGCGGTGGACGACCTGATGTTTGCCTCGCGCATTTCAAGTGCCGCCAAGGCCTTGGGCGTCGAGATCGCGTTCGCGCGGTCACCCGAGGCCATTGTCGAAGCCGTTCGCACCAAGGCGCCACGACTGGTCATCCTGGACCTCAACAGCGTCAAGGTGCGGCCGCTCGAGGCGGTCGCCGCGCTCAAGGCCGACGCGGCCCTCGCCGCCGTGCCAACAGTAGGCTTCGTGTCACACGTCCAGGCCGACCTCATTACCGAGGCGCGGCGGGCCGGCGTCGACCAGGTGCTGGCGCGCTCGGCCTTCGTCATGCAGTTGCCACAGTTGCTGCAGGGTTCATGATGCTGCCGACCGCACTTGATATCTACGAAGCGAAGCGGCGCCTCGCGCCGCATCTGCAAGCTACGCCCCTCCTGCCATCACACTGGCTGTCATCGATTGCCGATGGCGACGTGTTCCTGAAGCTGGAGTCGCTCAACCTCACCAGCTCGTTCAAGATTCGCGGGGCCCTGAACGCGGCACTGCGGCTGATGGAGACCGGCGGCGCAGACACCTCACCACAACTGGTGACGGCATCGGCGGGCAATCACGGCCGCGCGCTGGCCCTGGCCGCCGAGCGGCTTGGCCTGGCCTGCACGGTGTTCACGCCCGCCAGTGCACCCGAGGCCAAGAAGAACGCCATTCGCCGCCACGGCGCCGTGCTGCATGGCGAATGCGACGACTACGACAGCGCCGAAAAGCAGGCGAAGGAATATGCCGCGGCCGATGGCGGCGTCTATATCTCGCCCTACAACCACCCCGATGTCATTGCCGGCGCCGGCACGATTGGCCTCGAGATCGTCGAGACGATGCCGGTGTTCGATGTGATGGTGGTTCCACTGGGAGGAGGCGGTCTCGCCAGCGGCGTGGGCCTGGCGGTCAAGGCCACCGCGCCTCACGTCACGATTGTCGGCGTCGAGGTTGAAGCCTCGTCACCCTTCACGTTCAGTCTCGAGGCCGGGCGCATCACCACGATTACGCCCCGGCCGTCGCTCGCCGATGGCCTGACCGGCAACCTCGAACCCGGCACCATCACGTTTCCGCTGGTGAAGCAGGTGGTGAACTACGTGGTGACGGTCAGCGAGGACGACCTGGCTCGCGCCATGAAGGGCCTGGCTAACGAGGAGCGATTGATTGTCGAAGGCGCCGGCGTCGCCGCGACCGCGGCGATCATGGTCGGCAAGGCCTCGGCTCCGGGTCAGCGCGTCGTCGCGATGGTCACCGGCGGCAACGTCGACCTGCCGAAGTGGCTGTTCACCATCAGCTAACCACGCAGCATTACGGTCTGCGCCGTTTGCAGGTCGCGGGCCTTCACGGCGGCGCCCGCCGGCACCAGTTCGAGTGGTTCGTAGCGGTTGGCGATCACTCAGCTCTTCTGTGGCCGTGAGGGTCTGATTTCGACGCGGCTCGGCAGGCTGCGCGGCGGGTGGTTCAGCACCTCGACAATCGCCTGCGCGACGTCTTCCGGCAGCAGCTTCCAGTCCGCACCAAGGCTGCTCTCCCGTCCGCTAAATTCAGTCGCGACCGAGCCCGGCAGAATGTAGGTCACGCGGATGTGGTCGTGGCGCAGCTCCTGCATCAGCGCCTCGCTGAACGCGTTGAGGCCGGCCTTCGACGCGCAGTAGGCGGCGCCGCCAATGAACGGGTTCTTGCTGGCAAGGCTGCTGACGTTGACGATCCAGCCAGCGCCGCGCTGCTTCAGGAACGGAATCACCGCCTTGCAGCAGTTGAAGACGCCGGTGAGGTTGGTGCCGATGATGCGGTTCCACTCGTCGTGCGGCATCTCCGAAATCGGCACGCCGACACCGACACCGGCGTTGTTGACCAGGACGTCGAGGCCGCCGAAGCGGGCGGCCGCCGTCTGCACGGCCAGCTCCACCGACGCCGGGTCACGCACGTCACAGACCACGCCCTCGACCCGGCCCAAAGCGCCGCACGCGGTCGCCAGGGCGTGTTCAGCGCGCATCACGCCATCGACGGAGGTGCCCGTGATGACCACCTGCTCCCCGGCCCGCAGCAGCGCGTCTGCCAGGGCGTAGCCGATGCCTCGTGTGCCGCCGGTAATCAGGGTGACCCGTGCCATGCCTATAGAATAGTCCGCGTGTCGACGATCGTAATTCTCGGGGCCGGCGAAATCGGCGGGGCGCTGGCGCGCCAACTGGCCGCCACCGACCTGGTGTCGCGCCTCGTCCTGGTCGACGACCTCGGCACCGTCGCGGCCGGCAAGGCGCTCGATGTCGCGCAAGCCGGACCGGTGGATGGGTCTCACACGACCCTGTCGGGCACGAGCGATGTCGCGGCCGTGGTTGGGGCCACCCTGGTCGTCGTCGCCGACCGCGCCGGTCAGCCCGGTGGTGACTGGCAGGACGAAGCCGGCCTGGCGTTGTTGAAGCGGGTGACCGGCCTGAACCAGGTCGCACCCTTCTTGTGCGCGGGATCGGCGCAGGGTGGGCTAATCGAGCGCGGCGTCAATGAAGCCGGCATCGCCCGCACGCGGCTGTTCGGCACAGCGGCCGAGGCGCTGCGGTCGGCCGTGACGGCGATCACCGCTCTTGAAGCGAATGCGGCGCCATCGGATATTTCGCTGTCGGTGCTCGGTCGTCCACCACTGCAGGTGATCGTGCCATGGGACGAGGCGGCGATCGGCGGACGATCGATTCCCAAGGTGTTGTCGGCCGCGCAGTTAGCGAGGCTCGACGCGCGCGTCGCGCGCCTATGGCCGCCCGGCCCATACGCGTTGGCGTCGGCTGCCACGCGGATGATACGCACAGCGTTGACGCGCGGTCGACGCCTGCACATGGCCATCGTTGCCGTCACCCGGGACGAAGGCACGCCCGGGCGCTCGGCGATCATGCCGGTCAGGTTGCAGCCCTCGGGCATCGCAACGATCATCGCGCCGGCGCTGTCGTCACGCGACCGCGTCCGCTACGAGACATCGCTCCGTTAGAACGCTTCGGCCGGTCGGTGCATCGAGAGGCCGCCGGCAAAGTCTGCCAGGCGATCACGCAGCAGCAGGCGCCCACGGTGCAGCCGCGACTTCAGGGTTTGATCCTTCACCCGCAGCCGCAGGCTCGCCTCCTCGGTGGTCAGGCCCTTGATGTCGCGCAGGATCACCGGCTCGCGATAGATCGCGGGCAGGCCGTCCACGGCCTGGAAGAGACGGTCGCGCATCTGGCGGCGCAGCAGTAGCTCGTCGGCCAGGTTCGACCAATCGGCCCGCTCGTGAGCACGTGGTGCCGAGTCGTCTGCACCACCACCGGTCATTGGCAACTCAGGCACTTCCGCCATTCGCGCCGCGCGGGTGTGCCGCAGCCGCGACATGGCGGTGTTGAACGTGATGCGGTAGATCCATGACGACAGCGCCGAATCGCCACGAAACGCGTCGATCTTGCGAAAGACCTTCAGCAGGACGTCCTGCACCACTTCTTCGGCGTCCTCGCGGTTCTTGACGTAACGGAAGGCGAGCTGAAACATCCGCGCGCCGTAAAGGGAGGACAAGTCGGCCAACGCGCTCTCGTCTTGAAGGCGCAGCCGTTGCACTAGTTCAAATTCAACTCGATCTTTCATCTTGCGCAGTAGAACCCCGCCCCTGCCAAACTTATTCCCGAGCCGGGTTCAGCCGGGCGAGTGTTCGAAAACGCCAGTAAAATGGCGGATAAACGCGTCTTCGACCTCGGCCATGGGGATCGGCCGGCCCAGCTGCAAGGCCAATGAGGTGACAGCCTTGTCGGCAATCCCGCAGGGTACGATCAGGTTGAAGAAGTCGAGGTCGGTGGTGACGTTGAACGCCAAGCCGTGGCTCGTGACCCATCGGGAGATACGTACGCCGATCGCGCCAATCTTCGCGTCGCCAACCCAGGCGCCGCTCATCCCCTTCACCCGCTCCGCGGCCACGCCATACTCGGCACAGACGCGCATCATCACCTCTTCCAAGTCGCGGACGTACTTGTGCACATCACGGCGATCCGGGTCGAGGTTGAGAATGGGATAGCCGACCAGCTGGCCGGGGCCATGGTAGGTGACGTCGCCACCGCGCCCGGTTTCGAACACCTCGACGCCGCGCTCAGCCAGCACCTCGGCCGGCGCCAGAATATGTTGCCGGCCGTCTTTCTTGACGCCGATGGTGAGGACGTGGGGATGTTGCAGCAGAAGCAGCGTGTTGGGAATGCGGCCGGCCTTGCGGTCGTCGACCAGCGCGCGTTGCAGCTCGAGCCCCTCGGCATACGAGACGAGCCCGAGCCTGCGAACGTCAATCACCTCAGGCCTGCGCCGGGTCGAAGTTCTCGATGCCCTTCTTGACGTCGGACATG
>Ga0049084_10000615_pt1 | contig 13996 bp, 10 predicted proteins | sample GreLakmeON33MSRF_FD_66720 | JGI IMG/M metagenome (GOLD analysis project Ga0049084, IMG submission 66720) | Freshwater lentic microbial communities from great Laurentian Lakes, MI, USA - Great Lakes metaG ON33MSRF | ecosystem: Environmental > Aquatic > Freshwater > Lake | place: Great Lakes... | reverse complement strand
CATGTGCACGATGGTGACGTTCGTCGGCACGCTCATCTTCATTTTCAGCCTCGGCTACATGCATGAAGATGAGAACTTCAAACAGTTCTTCTGCTTCCTGAGTCTCTTCGCCGCCGCGATGCTCGGCCTGCTCGTCGCCAATAGTCTCCTGCTCTTGTTCATTTGCTGGGAACTCGTCGGTCTCGCCTCCTATCTGCTCATCGGTTTCTGGTTTCACAAACCGTCCGCCGCCGCCGCCGCGAAAAAAGCCTTCATCACCACGCGCATCGGCGACCTCGGGTTCCTGCTCGGCCTCCTCTGGCTCTACGATTCAGCCGGTTCTCTTCTTCTCTACGACAACGGTAACGGCGTCCTTGAAGCCACCGCCCTCGGCGCGCTCGGTTCCGCTGCTACGGTCTGCGGCCTCAGCGTCGCCAGCGCCATCAGCCTGCTCCTCTTTTGCGGTGCCGTCGGCAAATCCGGCCAGTTCCCGCTCCACGTCTGGTTGCCCGACGCGATGGAAGGTCCGACGCCGGTCTCCGCCCTCATCCACGCTGCCACGATGGTCGCCGCGGGCGTGTTCCTCATGGCGCGCGTTTATCCGCTGCTCACGCCGGACGCGCTGCAGGTGATCGCCATCATCGGAGCCATCACCGCCCTCCTCGGAGCGACCATTGCGGTCGCCCAATACGATCTCAAACGCATCCTTGCTTTCTCCACCGTCTCCCAACTCGGCTACATGATGCTCGCGATCGGCGTGGGTGCGCCGAGCGCCGCGATCTTCCACCTGCTCACTCACGCGTTTTTCAAAGCGCTGCTCTTCCTCGGTGCCGGTTCCGTCATCCACGCCGCGCACCACGAGCAGGACATCCGTCAACTCGGCGGACTTTCGGTGAAGATGAAGCTCACCTTCGCTACGTTCGCCATCGGCACGATGGCCCTCGTCGGCGTGCCGCTGTTCTTCTCCGGTTTCTGGAGCAAGGAAGCTATCCTCCACGCCGCGCACGCCACTGCCGGTTCCCACTTCCCATTTTACGCCGCACTGGTGGGTGTCGTTCTCACCGCCTTCTACAACACCCGCTTGATTGCAGAAACGTTCTTCGGCCACGGGCGCAGCCACGCCGCCGAACACGCGCACGAAAACTCCGCCGTGATGACCACCCCGCTCGTCATTCTCGCCTTTTTCGCCATCGCCCTCGGTTTCCTCGGCACGCCCGTCTACCCGTGGCTCCAAGCCCGCCTCAGCGGTGAAACCGCCGTTCATGGTCACTCGCTCCTCGATGGCGTCGGCCTCCTCGTACTCTCCAGTGGCCTCGTCGCCCTCGGCATCGGCGCGGGTTTTGCCCTCTATGGTCGCACACTCCGCCTCCGCACCAAAGCCACCGCGCCCGACCCGCTCGCTATCGCCGCTCCGCGCACCCACGCGTTCCTCGGCGATCGTCTGAAATTCGACGAACTCTACGCCGCCACCTTCGGCGTCGTGAACACGTTTCTCGCCACGGCCTCCGACTGGTTCGACCGCTCCGTGTGGGGCGGCATCGTGCACTTCCTCGCTCTCCTCGGTGAATTCTCCGGCACGGTCAACCGCGAGGCCGACGAACAGGGCCTCAATGCCGGCTTCGACGCCACGAGCGAAAAACTCCGCGCCACCGGCCAAGCCTACTCCCGCGCCCAAACCGGCGACGCCCACGGCTACCTCCGTTTCCTTGCCGTCAGCTTCGTCGTCCTCGCGCTCGTCGCGATTTTGGGAGGTGGCGCATGAACACCCTCCCGCTCCTCTCCCTCGTTGTATTCACGCCTTGGATCGGCGCCGCCGTCCTCGCCCTTCTTCGTGGCACCAGCCCCGCCACCACGCGCGCCCTCACGCTCGCCTTCTCGCTCTCCACGCTCGCGCTCTCCGGCCTCCTCCTCGCCCAGTTTGATCCCCATTCCCTCTCTCCCCAATTCGTCGAGCGCCATACGTGGATCTCCGCCCTCAACGTCCACTATCACCTCGGCCTGGACGGCCTGAGCCTGCTCCTCGTCCTCCTCACGGGCATTTTGACGCCCGTCGCTCTTCTCGCCTCCTGGTCTTTCCTCTCCCCTTCTCCCCCTCTCTCCGTCTCTCCCTCTTCGGGTCCGCGCCTCTTCGGCTCCCTCTTCTTGCTCCTCCAGGGCGCTGCCCTCGGTGTCTTCCTCGCCCTCGATTTTTTCCACTGGTTCCTCTTCTGGGAACTCAGCCTCGTCCCCGCATTTTTCCTGATCAAGCTCTGGGGCGGTCCCGGTGCGCCGCGCGCCGCGTATCAATTCGTTGTCTACACGATCGGTGGCAGCGCGTTTATGCTCGTCGGTTTCGCCGCCCTCTTTGTCGCCGCCGGCACGCTCGATTTCACCCAACTCGCCCAACTCGGCCGCGACGGCACGCTCGCCGCGAAACTCCCCGGCGGCGCCCATGAGGTCGTCTTCCTCGGCGTTCTTCTCGGCTTCGCCGTCAAGGTCCCGCTGTGGCCCTTCCATACGTGGCTCCCCGCGACCTACGCCGAAGCCCCGACCGGTGCTTCGATGTTCCTTACCGGTGTCATGTCGAAGATGGGCGTCTACGGTTTTCTGCGGATTCTCTGGCCGATCTTTCCCGCCCCGTTGCACAACGCGGCGCCGTGGCTCATCGCCCTCGCCCTCGGCGGCGTGGTCTTCGGGGCCTTCGCCGCAATGAAACAAACCGACCTCAAGCGCATGGTCGCCTACTCGTCCATCAATCACCTCAGCTACTGCCTCCTCGCGCTGTTCGCCGTCTCTTACGCTACGGGCCGCAACGTCGCCACTGGTCCCGCCGCGTCCGCCGCGCTCAGCGGCACGCTCCTCCAAATGTTCAATCACGGCCTCTCCGCCGCCGCCCTCTTTGCCTGCGTCGGCGTTTTGCAAACGCGCAAAGCCCACGCGCTTTCCCGATCGAGTGGCACGGGCGTCCCGCCCGTGAGCCTGCACGATTTCGGCGGCGTGCGCACCGCCGCGCCGATCTTCGCCGGGCTGTGCGGCCTCTCCCTGTTCTCCTCGCTCGGTCTTCCCGGCCTCAACGGCTTCGTCGGTGAGTTCCTCATTTTCCGCGGCGTCTTCGGCCTGCATCCCGCCGCCGCGGCCATCGCCACACTCGGCCTCCTCGCCACCGCCCTCTTCCTCCTGACTTTCTGGCAACGCGTCTTCCACGGCCCGCGCGCCGGCGTCACCACCACCGCCTTCTCTGACCTCAACTCCATCGAACTCGCGACTCTCCTTCCGCTCGTCGCGCTGATGGCCGTGTTTGGTCTTTTCCCCGGCCTGCTCACCGGCCTCTTCAATCCGCTCATCACCTCGTGGGCCGACCACCTCACGCTACCATGACGAACCCGTGGTCAATGAGGGGCATCCATTGCCTCCACTTTTCGCTCCGGAAATGTCCGTGCGCCTCTCGGCGCATTTCAGTGTCCTCACGCCCTCCGATTTCTTGCGCCGTTTTGCGGCCAACCCTTCCGACGTCTTCGTCGCCGCTGCCATGAACGCCCTCCCGTTCACGATCTACGTCTCCTTCGCCGGCGCCCTCCTCGCGCTCGCGGCAGGCACACGCTCACACTTTGCCGCCCGCTGGATCGCTCTGGTCACCGCGCTCACGTCCTTCGCGCTTACGTTGCTCGCCGCGTCGTCGTTTGTTCCTTCGCCCGGACTCCAAACGATCATCGACCTCCCGTGGATCGCCGAACTCGGCATTCGCTACCACCTCGCGGCCGACGGTATCAGCCTCACGCTCCTCGTGCTCACCGGTCTCGCCGCCACCGTCGGCGTCCTTTTCTCGTGGAACATCGAGCACCGCGTCGGTGAATTTTTCGCGCTTTACCTCATCCTCATCGGCGGCGTCTTCGGCGTGTTTCTTAGTGCTGACGCGTTCACGATGTTCGTCTTCTACGAGATCGCGATTGTCCCGAAATATTTCCTGATCGCTAACTGGGGCTCGCCCGCGACGCGCGAACACGCCGCGATGAAGCTCGTCCTCTATTCGTTCGCCGGCAGCGCCCTCGTCCTCGCCGGTCTCCTTTGGGCCAACGCCGTCGCCATCGCCCACGGATCCGTTTCCAGCTTCTCCCTGAACGACCTCGCCGCCGCCGCCACGCACTTCTCCCGCGGCGAACAGATCGGTCTCTTCGCCCTCGTCTTCACCGGCTTCGCCATCCTCGCCGGTATGTTTCCTTTCCATACGTGGGCGCCCACCGGTCACGTCGCCGCGCCCACCGCCGCCTCGATGCTCCTCGCCGGTGTCGTCATGAAACTCGGCGCCTACGGTTGCCTCCGTGTCGCCATGCCGCTCTTCCCCGTCGGTCTCGCCTTTTGGCAACCGACCATCGCCGCCCTCGCCATCATCGGCATTTTCTACGCTGGCTTCATCGCCCTCGTGCAGGACGATTTTAAATTCGTCATCGGCTACTCGAGCGTGAGCCACATGGGCTTCGTGCTCCTCGGTCTCGCCGCCGCTAATTCTACGGCCGTCGCCGGAGCCGTGCTCCAAATGTTTTCGCATGGCGTGATTGCCGGTCTGCTCTTCGCCGTCGTTGGCCGCATGGTTTACGAGCGCACCCATACCCGCCAACTCGCTGATCTCCGCCAGCTCCCACTCCATCGCTTGCTGCCGTTTGCCGCCCTCACCTTCGTGCTCGCTGGTCTCGCTTCGATGGGTATGCCCGGCTTCAGCGGCTTCCCCGCTGAACTCACCATTCTGATTGGCGTTTGGAAAACTTCCCCGGCGTGGGCCTTCTTGGCCGGTGGCGGCATTCTCGTCGCCGCCGCCTTCACCCTCCGCGCCATCCAAGTTTCTTTCTTCGGCTCGACCCCACTCTCCCCGGTAGCGGCGAGCGCCAGCGAGCCGACCCACGCTGGCTCCCCTCTCCACTACGAACCCATCACCCTCGCCGAAAAAGTCGGCACCGCCCTCCTCCTCGCCGCGACCGTCTACCTCGGTCTCAAGCCTGACGTGCTCCTCGACTGGATCACACCCGCGCTCCAATCGCCGCTCATGCAAGCCGCGCTGAAAGGAGGTTCGTTGTGAACTACACCGAACTCCTTCGCGCCATGGTGCCCGAAGCGGCGCTCGTCATCGGCGCACTTTTCGTGCTCACCCTCGATCTCGCGTTTGGCCGCCGCCGCACCCTCGAGAGTCGCCTCTACATCGCGGTCATCACCGGCACCGTCGCCGTCGTCGCCGCGATGTCTGGCGCGTTCTCCAGCGGTCTTGCTGACTCCGTTTTCGGCGGCGCGCTCATCCTCGATGAACTCACCATGGCGACTCGCCTCGGCGTCCTCGTGCTCGCTTGGATTACGCTGACCCTCGCCGGCAGCACCGCGCGCCTCCGCCACCCGGCCGAATTTGTCGCCATCGTCCTCTTCGCCACCGCTGGCTTCACCTTGATGGCCGCCGCGCAACAACTGCTTGTCGCCTTCGTCGCCCTCGAACTTGCCAGTCTCTCCCTCTACATCCTCGCGGGCTTCGACAAATCAAAACCCGAGTCTGCCGAGGCCGCGTTGAAATATTTTCTCTTCGGCGGCATGTCGGCGGCGTTTCTCCTCTTTGGTTTCAGCCTGATCTACGGCCTCACCGGCTCCATCGAGCTCCACGAAATTTCCGCCCACCTCGCGGGTCATCCGCCGACCCCACTCCTCTCCGTCGCCCTCGTCATGGTCCTCGTCGCCTTCGGCTTCAAAGCCGCCGCCGCCCCCTTCCACCTTTGGGCACCCGACGTCTACGAAGGTGCACCGGTCTCGTCTTCCGCTCTCATCGCCTCGGCCTCGAAACTTGCCGGCCTCACGCTCTTTGTCCGTCTCCTGTGGCCCGGCTTCGGACCCGGCGCCGGCAACGTCTCGACCGCCGCCGGTGCACCCGGCTGGCTGGCCATCGTCGCGTGCCTTTCCGCCGCCTCGCTGCTGCTGGGAAATTTTGCCGCCCTCGCACAGTCTAATCTGCGCCGCCTGCTCGCCTACTCCGCCATCGCCCACGCCGGGGTTATGCTCCTCGGCGTGATCGCCGCCGGCGACGCCGGCAACGGTCCACTTTTCTACTACGTCTTCACTTACGGCATCGCGACCGTCGGCGCGTTCGGCGTCATCGCCGTCATTGAACGCACGTCGCCTTGCCAGCGGATCACCGATCTCGCCGGGCTGTATCGCCGCTCGCCGCTCCTCACCGGCTGCCTCGCGATTTACATCCTCTCGCTCGCCGGCATCCCGCCGCTCGCGGGATTCTTCGGAAAATTTACCGTCTTCGCCGCTGCGCTCAATCTCGGCGGTCTCGCGGGCCCCGCTGGTTGGCTCGCGATCCTTGCCATTTTCCTGAGCGCCGTGGCGCTTTACTATTACCTTGTGATCTTGAAACAGGCCTTGGTCGTCGCCCCGGCTGCGGCGACTTCCAGTGACCCCGTTACGAACCGTATCACCGTCCCCGCCGACGCTGCCATTGTGCTCGTGTTCGCCGCGTTGGTCCTCGTTTTGCTTGGTCTCTTCCCGTCGGTGGTGCTCCGGATTTTCTGACGCCGCGTCGCCGCACTCTGCCGCACGATGGCCTTCGATGCCGTTCGTGGTCTGCGTTGACGGCGTGGATGCCAACGTTTCGACCGTGCGCCGTCGGGTCATCATCATGTTGAAATATCCGCGGCCCGGTGCGGTGAATCAGGGTCGGCGCGGGCGGTTGGGCCGCGAGGGAGCCGACACGGCAAGCGTCGCGACAAGGGCCAGCAATCGGCCGGGCGTGGTGGTGTTGCGGTTGGATTGACGCTGTCCGGGAGTGTTCAGCGGCTGAATATTCCTTTGGGTCTCTGCACGCAGACTGTCAGCCCGGGCACCCTGTGAAGCGGCAGGCAACGGAATGGCGACCGACTCGAAACGCGAGGAACTGCCAATGATGATTCCCGCAGATTCAGGGTTCGGCAGATTGAAAGGCCGCTGCTCAGAATTCTGCGGAGTCCTGAATCTGTGGGTTTCCGGTTAGGCCGAGTGGTTTCACAGATTTATGGCTCAGGTTTTTGCCTCAACGATTTGCTGGGCAATGTTTGCGCCGTGCATTTTTTCGGCCCGTCGGTGCAGCCCAGTTTCCGACAGTTTCCCAGTGCAAACAGCGAGGAAGGAGCAGGGTTTTCTCTGCGTTCCGGTTTCGTCTCTGCGGTGCAAAAAGATTGGAGCGAATCAACGCTCAATGAATCGGAACACGCATGCCGGATTATTGTAGGAGCCGGCGCTCGCCGCCGTGCCGGCATGGGGCTGGTGTGGTCCTGGCAACGGCGTGCCTGCGAGCGGCAGCCTTATACAGTGGGAACCCGCGTGGGGCGTTGAACGTTAAATGTTTCGCGCGGCACGACGCCGTTTTCGTCGGCTGCGAGTTTGCTTCGCGCGCGAACACTTCACCCCAAACCCCGAAGCCGGACCCCGTCCCGCGGCTTCTACGACGGGGGAGCGCGGTGCAACGAGGTTGGGCAGGGACAGAGTGCAGTCGAGTAAGGTGGGGCCCGTTTTTATGACCGTTCGTGAAAATCAGGGTGGTTTTCCCTTGGTCACTGACATAGACACCTCGTCTTCATTATGGCTAAAACACACTCTGACATCGGACTCATCGGCCTTGCCGTGATGGGTCAAAACCTTGCCCTCAATATCGCCGACCACGGCTTCCGGATTTCGGTGTACAACCGCACGGTCGAGAAAACCGAGAAGTTCGTCGCTGAAAACCCCTCCACCCCTGGCGGTCTGATCGGGGCCAAGACGCTCCCAGAATTCGTCGCCTCCCTCGCGAAGCCGCGCAAGATGATCATTCTCGTGCAGGCCGGAAAAGCCACCGACGCCGTGATCGACAGCCTCGTTCCGCTGCTCGAAGCCAACGATATCATCATCGACGGCGGCAACGCTCTGTGGACCGACACCATCCGCCGCGAAAAGGTGCTGAAGGAAAAAGGCCTCCGCTTCATCGGCTCCGGCGTGTCCGGCGGCGAAGAAGGTGCCCGCTTCGGCCCGGCCCTCATGCCCGGTGGCGACCGCGCTGCTTACAAAGAACTCGCCCCGATCTGGAACGCCATCGCCGCGAAGGTCGATGCGAAGACCGGTAAGCCCCTCTCGGGCGCTGCTCCTGGCAAGCCCATTGTGGGCGGCGTCCCGTGTGCCACCTACATCGGAGAAAATGGTGCCGGCCATTACGTCAAGATGATCCACAACGGTATTGAGTATGGCGATATGCAGATGATCTGTGAGGCGTATGCCCTCATGCAAGGCCTCCTCGGCATGAAGGCCGCGGAGATGGGCGAGATCTTCAGCGAATGGAATGCGGGCGCGCTCGATAGCTTCCTCATCGAAATCACCGCCGATATCCTCAAGCAGAAGGATCCGCTCACGAAAAAGAAAGCCTTCGTCGACATCGTCCTCGATACCGCCGGTCAAAAAGGCACTGGCAAATGGACCTCCACCAACGCCCTCGACTTGGGTGTCCCCGCCCCGACCATTGCCGAATCGGTCTTCGCCCGCTGCCTTTCTGCCATTAAGGAAGAGCGCGTTGCCGCCTCGAAGATTCTCAAAGGTCCCGGCAAGAAATACCGAGGCTCCAAGAAGGCGCTCATTGCTGCGATCCACGACGCCTTGTATTGCTCCAAGATTTGCTCCTATGCCCAAGGTTTCCAGCTCATGCGCACCGCGCAGAAGGAATACAACTGGACCCTCAACTTCGGCGAGATCGCCCAGATTTGGCGCGGTGGCTGTATCATCCGCGCCGCGTTCCTGCAGAAGATCACCGAGGCTTACGTCCGCAATCCTGAGCTCGCGAACCTCCTCCTTGATTCGTATTTCAACAAGACCGTGAAGAAGGCGCAGGAAAATTGGCGCAAGGTCGTCTCGCTTTCCGCCGAGTGTGGTGTGCCTGCGCCGACGTTCGCCTCCGCGCTGGCGTACTACGACAGCTACCGTTCCGCCCGCCTCCCGGCGAATTTGCTCCAAGCCCAGCGTGACTACTTCGGGGCGCATACCTACGAGCGCACCGACAAGCCTCGGGGCAAGTTCTTCCATATCGATTGGCCCGAAAAAGTTCGCCCACAAATCGAAATCTAAGCCGGAGCAAAGAGTGGTTTCTTTTCGGCGCGGTCTTCGGACCGCGCCTTTTTATGCCCAATGGGACGACTACCCCGCAGTCTGCTGCGGCTCTTGGATTGGCCGCTACGGATTGGCCGATCAGCCGTTGCGTTGCCAGTCGAGTTTTTGGCTGTCGATCCAGCGGTAGTGATCCGCGTAGTGGAGGCCGGCGGACGAATTTTCGTCGAGGATCACGGTGGCGCGCGGGTGGAGTTGCAGCGCGGAGCCGGGGCAAATCGCGGCGAGCGGGCCTTCGACCATGTGTTCGACGGCGCGGACTTTGGCGGGGCCGAAGGCGAGCAGCAGGCAGCGTCGCGCGTCGAGAATGGTACCGATGCCCATCGTGAGCGCGTGCTTCGGCATCGCGTCGAAGGAACCGAAGACGGCGCTATTATCGCGGAGTGTCTGTTCGGAGAGGATCTTGATCCACGTGCGCGAACGCAGCGAGCCGGTGGGTTCGTTGAAACCGATGTGGCCGTTGCGGCCGAGGCCGAGGAGCTGGATGTCGATCCCGCCGGCGTCGAGAATGCGTTGTTCGTAACCGCGGCACTCGGCGTGAAGATTGGCCGCCGTGCCGTCGGGCACGTGGGTGCGCTGTGGGTCGATGTTGATGTGGCGGAAGAAATTTTCCCGCATGAAATACCGGTAGGACTGGTCGTGCGTGCCGGCGAGGCCGATATACTCGTCGAGGTTAAAGGTCGTCACGCGGCTGAAATCGAGCCCTTCGTCGCGGTGGAGACGGATGAGTTCCTGATAGAGGCGGAGCGGGGTGCGGCCGGTGGCGAGGCCGAGGACGGCGTCGGGTTTTTCGCGGACGACGCGGGCGATGATCTTGGCACCGAGGATGCAGCCGATTTCGGCGCTGTCGCGGATGAGAATTTCCATGGAGGTAAAGGTAAATGAGACGTTATCGAGGCGGAGGTTTTCCGGGCAAGCCGACAAACCGAACCTGGAGCAGACGTCCGTGGTGGCAATGAAAGGGTGAGTGTTTTGAAGTTCACCTACCCTACCGGGTTATGATGACGACGTTTGGTTGGTTCACGCGCCGCCTCGGGCTGGGTCAGGGGCGCCGGGGCGCTGAGGAAACTTTTTTCGACGCACAGCCGCAGTCGGAGCCGCAGTCAGGGTTCTGCTTCTTCGCAAATGCGCGCCGCACGAGCCACGTCGCGGCGAGGGCGACGAGAGCGAGCGCAGCGAGCGTTTGAAATTCGGTGGTCATCGATAGCTCAGAAGCCGAGGGCGGTGCCGGCTTGGTAAACAATGAAGCTGAGAATCCACGCGGTGCCAGTCATGTAGGCGGTTTGGAAGAGCGGCCATTTCCAGCTGTTGGTTTCCCGCTTCACGATCGCGATCGTGCTGATGCATTGCATCGCGAAGACATAGAAGATCATCAGGGTGAAGCACACGAGCGGCGTGAAGAGCGGGCGTCCGTCGGGCCATTTGGCGGCCAGCATCGCCTGGCGGAGCGGAGCGGTGTCGTCGGTCGCTTCGGCGTTGAAGACGACGCCCATCGTGGAAACAAACACTTCGCGAGCGGCGAAGGAACTGATGAGCCCGATGCCGATCTGCCAATCGAAGCCCAGCGGTTTGATCGCAGGTTCGAGGAGATGACCGGCCCGGCCCGCGAAACTCTGAGCGAGTTGCTGCTGGTCGGTCGTTCCATCGGGGGCTTTTGGATACGCGGAGAGGAACCAGAGGATAATGCTAATGCCGAGAATTAAGGTGCCGGCCCGGCGCAAGAAGAGCGCGCCGCGTTCGAGCATGTTGAGCGCCACGTCCTTCACGCGGGGCAGCCGATAGGGCGGCAGTTCCATGATCATCAGCGGTGGTGCGCCCTTGAGCAGGGTGCGCTTGAAGAGCCACGCGAAGCCAAAGGCACCGAGCGTGCCCAAGGCATACATGAAAATCATGATGCCGACCTTGGTGGCGAGGGGCACGCGGTCGCCGGGGACGAGGGCGGCGATCATGAGCAGGTAAACGGGTAGCCGCGCAGAGCAGCTCATGAGCGGGGCAACCAAGATCGTGACGAGACGATCTTTGGGATCCTCGATCGTACGTGTAGCCATGATACCGGGAATGGCGCAGGCGTGGGAACTGAGCAGCGGGATGAAGCTTTTGCCGTTGAGTCCGACCCGGTTCATGAGGCGATCCATAATGAACGCGGCGCGCGCCATGTAGCCCGTGCTTTCGAGCAGTCCGATAAAGAAAAACAGAATGAGAATCTGCGGAAGGAATTTGATGACGCCACCGACGCCACCGATCACACCGGTCGTAACAAGATCACGGAGATCACCGTCGGGCATGGCGTGTTTGACCCACGTGGCCAAGATCGCCGTTTGGTCGTCGATCCAATTCATGGGCGGCTCCGCCAGCGTAAAAATACTGATGAAGAGCAGGGTCATCACTGCGCCCAGCACGGCCCAGCCCCACACCGAGTGGGTGACGACGGCATCGATTTTGTCGGAGGGTGTCGGGCCGGTTTCGCCGGTCTGAAGAATCACCTCGGCAGCGATCCGGCCGATCGCGTCGTAGCGGGAGTTGACGAGTGCGCCGGCCCAGTCAGTCCCCTCGTCTTCCCAGCGTTTTTGCCACGTGTGCAGAATCTCTGCGGTGCGGGCGTGGAGCGGGGTCGAACCGGCAACGCGCACGCTGTCATGGTCGGTGAGCAGCAGCAGTGCTTCGGCGCGGGCAATGAACGGGGCTTTGCAGTCGTGCGAGACGAGGGAGGCCTGGAGTTCGGTGACCGCCGGAGCGATCGCGGCAGGGACATCCCAAGCGTGCCGGGCCAGCGGGAGGTCCGGACGGCTCATGGCGACCTTGAGCTCGATGAGGCCTTTGCCGTTCACCGCTTCGCACGCGATGACGGGAATGCCGAGTGCCTGCTCAAGTCGCGAGATGCGGACGGTGAGGCCGGCGGCAGCGGCCAGATCCATCATGTTGACGACGAGAATGACGGGGCGACCCAAGTCGAGAATCTGGTGAACGAGATAGAGATTTCGTTCCAGATTCGTGGCATCGATGATGCAGAGAATCCGGTCGGGTTGCGCGGTGTCGGCGCGGCGACCGAGGAGGACGTCGCGGGTCACGGCTTCATCGGGGGAACGCGCGGCGAGCGAATACGCGCCCGGAAGATCGATGACCGTGATGGGTTGGCCATGTTGCGAGTAGGCCGTGCCGATCTTTTTTTCCACGGTAACGCCGGGGTAGTTGCCCACCTTTTGTTTTAATCCGGTGAGAGCGTTAAAGAGCGTCGTCTTGCCGCAATTGGGATTGCCGACGAGTGCGTAGACCGGGGTGCGCGTCGACGACGGGTGGGCGAGCGTGGAGGAAATGTGCGACGGCAGGGCCATGAGGGCGGCGAGGTCGGGTTATTCGGCCGGTTCTACGAGCACGTAATCTGCGTCTGACTTGCGGAGGCTGAGGTGGTAGCCACGCAGTTTGATTTCGAGCGGATCGCCGAGGGGTGCGGTGCGAACGAGTGTCACGCGGGTGCCGACGAGCAGGCCCATTTCGCGCAGGCGAATGGAGGCCGGGTCGGCTTTGGGAAATTCACGGATGACGGCTGAGGCACCGACCGCGAGCTCCGAGAGCTTGATGGGAGCGGCCATGGCGGCGTTCAGCGCCGGCTGACTTGTTCGACTAAGATATTTTTCGCGGCACCGTGGCTGAGGGCGATGCGATTGCCGTTGACCGAGCAAAGGATCGTCACGGTACCAGAAATTTTGGTCACGCAGGCTGATTCGCCAAAGCCCATCTCGCGGACCCGTTGGCAAAATTGCGCATCACCGGTGAGTTCGCAGACGCGTCCGACGATGCCTGCAGGAAGCTGGCAGAGGGGCAGACGAAGGCTGGGTGTGGGCTGACTCACGAAGGGGTGCGGGGTTGGCTGCTGAGACTCGGTTTCAATGGCGGTCGAAGAAAAAGGCCCGGGCGCGGAAAACGCGAGCGGGCCGTGAAGAATTTTTTAGCGGCGGCGGCGCTTGACGGCGAGTTGGACGCCGCTGTAGCGCACCAGGCTCTGGAGGTGTTCGTATTGCTGCGGATCGAAATCTTTGGCGGCTTTGAGTTCGGCTTCGGCGCGTTTGAGCGCGGCCTCGACGGCATGTTCGTCGATTTTTTCTTCGGTGATCGCGTGTTCGGCGAGCACTGAAACGCGATCACCTTCCACTTGCGCGAAGCCGCCGCTGACGGCGAGCAGGGTGGTCACACCGTTTTTCGTCACGCGGAGTTCGCCGTGTTCGATTTGGGTGAGCAGAGGAATGTGGCCGGAGAGAATGCCGATTTCACCGGTGGTCGTCGGGATGACGACGGTGTCGATGGTGTCGGCATAGACCCGGGCCTCAGGCGTGACGATTTCGAGGGTGAGGGCCATGGCCGATTATTTTTTGGCGGCGGCGGCGATCACTTCATCGATGCCACCTTTCATGTAGAAGTCGCCTTCGGCGATATGATCGACCTCGCCATCGAGGATCATTTTGAAGCCGCGGACGGTTTCTTTGACGGGGACGTATTTTCCGGGCGTGCCGGTGAACACTTCGGCCACCGCGAACGGCTGCGAGAGGAGGCGCTGGATTTTGCGCGCGCGGTAAACGGTTTGTTTGTCGTCCGCGGAAAGCTCGTCGAGACCGAGAATCGCGATGATGTCTTGCAGATCTTTGTAGCGTTGGAGGACGCGCTGCACTTCGCGGGCAACCTTGTAGTGCTCTTCGCCGACGATGTCAGCTTGCAGGGCCTTCGAAACGGACGCGAGCGGGTCGACGGCGGGATAGATCCCGAGCTCGGCGATGGAACGTTCCAACACGATGGTGGAGTCCAAGTGGGCGAAGGTGTTGGCGGGCGCCGGATCGGTGAGATCGTCGGCGGGTACGTAGACGGCCTGCACGGAAGTGATGGAGCCCTTTTTCGTCGAGGTGATGCGCTC
>Ga0049084_10000614_pt1 | contig 14009 bp, 10 predicted proteins | sample GreLakmeON33MSRF_FD_66720 | JGI IMG/M metagenome (GOLD analysis project Ga0049084, IMG submission 66720) | Freshwater lentic microbial communities from great Laurentian Lakes, MI, USA - Great Lakes metaG ON33MSRF | ecosystem: Environmental > Aquatic > Freshwater > Lake | place: Great Lakes... | reverse complement strand
GTCGTCGTCCGCCCGTCAGCAGCGGCAGCAGATGCCAGAGGAAATAAATCAGCGACGAGATGAACGCGGCCACGTAAGTCCAGGCCGCGGCGTTCAACACCTGGTTCACGGCGGCGGCTTCGGGGCCGCGCTGGATGAAGCCCATGTTCGCCAGCACGAGTTTGGCGCGGCGCGAGGCGTCGAATTCCACGGGCAGCGTGACGAGATTGAAAAGCATCAGGACGCCCCACGCCACGGCCATGATGAGGAGGCTGGTTTCGCCCGTAAGGTGTCCGGTGAACATGCCCAGCAGCGGAATCCACATCACGAGCTGGCTGGCGAAGCTGGTGATTCCCACCGCCGCCATGCGCATCTCCAGCGGCGCGTAAGCCTGCTTATGTTGAATGGCGTGACCACATTCGTGCGCCGCCACGCCGAGCGCCGCCGCCGAGGTGCCGTGGTAATTGGCCGAGGAGAGCACGAGGCGCTTGTGCTTCGGGTCGTAGTGGTCTCCGAGCAGTTCCTCGTGTTCGTAAATGCTGACATTGGTGATGCCGGCCTGGCGCAGAATGGCCTGCGCCGCTTCCGCCCCGGTGTAGCCGGATTGGACGGGCGTGCGGCTGTGCCGGGCGTAGGCGCGCTTGACGTGCCATTGGGCCAGGAGGCCGATGGCGAGAGTGAGGAGGAAGAGTATGAGGATCATGCTTCAGGAAGAGGAGTCAGCCGGTTTCCCGGCCTCAGTTGGTTTGCGAGCCTTCAACAAACCCAGCAGCATCAGCGCGGAACCCGCCAGCATCGCTGTAATCAAAACTGCGGCAAAAAGTTTCTCCGACTTGCCACCGAGCACCGCCAGCCAGCCCACGCTCGCCCGCCACGCGAAGACCACCGCCAGCAGACCGGTGGTCACGATGGCCGCCGGTCGGCTCCACCGGACGCCGCGCGCTCCGAGCACACCCCACAAAATCGAGAGCGCGCCGAAGGTGCCGCCAGACATCAGCGCCGTCTTCGCTTTTTCCGGGTTCGACAAGTAACCGAGCAGCCCCATGACGATGAGGAACATTCCGTAAAAAATCAGGTAGCCCGCCGTTTTCATGTTCATGTCCAGACAATAGCGGCGTCATCACCCTTAGCCCATTACGACTTTTAGAATAGACGCTTAGGTTTAACCGAATACTCTGCCGGCGTGGAATTCTTAAACTACCATCATCTGCGTTACTTCTGGGTGGTCGCCAAAGAGGGCGGCTTGCGGAAGGCGGCGGAAAAACTACACGTCTCCCAGCCCACCATCAGCGTGCAGATCGCGGCCCTGGAAGGCGTGCTGAACGAAAAACTTTTCCGGCGGGGCGGACGCGCCCTGACGCTGACCGAGGCCGGTCATCGGGTGTTGAGCTACGCGGAGGAGATTTTTTCGCTGGGCCAGGAACTCCTCGACGCCGCCCGGCAACAGCCCAGCGCGCGCCCGTTGCGCGTCCACATCGGCATCACCGATTCGCTGCCCAAGCTGGTGAGCTATCAGATCATCAAACCCATCTTCAAACTGGAACAGCCCATCCAGGCCGTTTGCCGCGAAGGCAAAGCAGCCGATCTGCTCGGCCAACTGGCCGCCCATCGGCTGGACATTGTGCTGGCGGACGAACCGGCGCCCAGTTCGCTCCCCATTAAAGTCTTCAACCACTTGCTCGGCGAATGTGGCCTGTCCTTCTGCGCCGAATCGAAACTGGCTGCCACCCTCAAGCGCAAATTCCCAAAGTCACTCAACGACGCGCCCGTCCTGCTGCCCGCGAGCAATGCCGCCCTCCGCCAGTCACTGGAGAAATGGTTTCAAGCCGGGGAGATTCGCCCGCGCCTGGTGGCTGAGTTCGACGACGCAGCCCTGATGATAGTGGCGGCGGTGGATGGCCTGGGCTTCTTCGCCGTGCCGACCCTGGTGGTCAAAGAAGCGGTCGCGCGCCACGGCTTCCAAATCATCGGGCATACCGAGGAGTGTCGCCAGCAATTCTACGCCATCAGCGCCGAGCGCAAAGTGACGCACCCGGCCGTGCTGGCCATCACGTCGCAAGCGCGGGCGGCGTTATCAGGCTGAACTCTGAACAGTTTTGACCTTGTTTCTTGGTGCAAGCGCAAGGAGTCCGTGTTAAACAAGCACCCATGAAATCCCCGTTGAGCACCAGTTTCCTCACGAAAAAGTTCATGCCCCGCCGCACCTTCCTGCGCGGGATGGGAGCCGCGATGGCGTTGCCGCTGCTCGAGTCGATGGTGCCCGCCGCGACGCCGCTGGCAAAGACCGCCGCCAATCCGGTGCGCCGGCTCGGGTTCGTTTTCATGCCGATGGGCTGCGACCAAAGCCGCTGGACGCCGCCCGGTGGCGGGAAGATTCTTGGCGAGCTTTCGCCCATCCTCAGTCCGCTCGCGCCGGTCAAGGAACACATCACGGTGATCACGAATCTGGAGTTGCAAAACGCCTATCCCGGCAGCCATGCCACGTCCAACTCCGCCTTCCTGAGCGCCGCCAAGGCGAAGCTGACCGAAAGTTCCGACTACCGCCTCGGCACCACCGTCGATCAGATCGCCGCGCAGCACATCGGCCAGCAGACACAGTTGCCGTCGCTCGAACTGGCGATGGATTTCCTGCAAGTGGTCGGCCAGTGCGACAACGGCTACGCCTGCGTTTATCAGAACAATCTTTCGTGGTCGTCGCCGACCACACCGCTGCCGGCGGAGGCGCATCCGCGCATTGTGTTTGAAAGTTTGTTCAGTGAAGGCGGCAGTCTCGCGGAACGTCGCGTCGCGTTGCGCAAGCGCGCCAGCCTGCTCGACTCGTTCACCGCCGATCTCGCGCGGCTCAAGCGCGAACTCGGCCCGGGCGACCGCGACCGCGTCAGCCAGTATCTCGACACCGTCCGCGAAGTGGAGCGTCGCATCGAGAAAGCCGAGGCCGATGCCGCGAACAATCCGTTGCCCGACCTCGACCGTCCCGTGGGCGTGCCCGCCGCGTATGCCGACCACGCGCGGCTGATGTTCGACTTGCAGGTGCTGGCGTGGCAGGGCGATGTCACGCGCGTCATCACGTTCCAGCTCGCACGCGAAACCAGCAATCGCACCTACCCGGAGATTGGCGTCCCCGACCCGCATCATCCGCTGTCGCATCACGGCAACGACCCGGCCAAGATCGCGCGCATGGCGAAGATCAATCAGTTCCACGTCTCGCTCTTCGCCGAATTCCTTGGGAAGTTGAAGGCGACCAAGGAAGGCAACGGCACCCTGCTCGATCACTCGCTCTGCCTTTACGGCAGCGGTATCGGCAATCCGAACGTGCATGACCATTCGAACCTGCCGATCCTCGTCGCCGGTGGCGCGGCCAGCGGAATGAAAGGCGGGCGTCAGATCAACTACGCCAAGCCGACCCCGCTGGCCAATCTCCACCTGACGCTGCTCGACAAAGCCGGCGTCCACCTCGACTCGTTTGCCGACAGCAATGGGAAGGTGGATGAGTTGTTTGAGCCGCTGGCGATCTGATCTGCCGGGCACGATATGAAAAAATTTGGCGCAATCGGACTCGCATTGCTGCTCGCAGCCACCAGCCCCGCAGCGACCGCCAATTCGCCGCTCGCCGACGCCGCCGAGAAATCCGACCGCGCCGCCATTCGCACGCTTCTCAAACAGCGCGCCGACGTGAACGTACCGCAGGCCGATGGCATGACGGCACTCCACTGGGCCGCGCGGCTCGACGATCTCGAAACGGCGAAGCTGCTGGTCAACGCCACGGCGAACGCGAAGGCGACGAATCGTTATGGCGTCACGCCGCTCTCGCTCGCCTGCCAGAACGGGAACACGACGATGGTCGAACTTCTCCTCGCGCACGGCGCGGACCCGAACACCACTCTGCGCGGCGGGGAGACGGTGCTGATGACCGCCGCGCGCACGGGCAAGCCCGGCCCGGTGAGAGCGCTGCTGGCGCGCGGCGCCAAGGTTGATGCGAAGGAACGGCGGGGGCAGACCGCGTTGCTGTGGGCGGCGGCGGACGGTCAGGCGGCGGTGGTGGAGTTGCTGCTCAAGGCCGGCGCGGATTTTCGCACACCACTGCCCGACTCTGGTTTCACGCCCTTGTTCTTCGCCGCGCGCGACGGACGGGCGGCGGTGGTCCGCGTCTTGTTGAAAGCGGGCGCGGACGTGAACGCCACGATGGAGCCGAGAAGGCCGGCCGGCAAAGGGCCGGGCAAAGGAACGAGCGCGCTGCTCCTGGCGGTCGAGAATGGTCACTTCGAACTGGCGTTGAATTTGATCAAGGCGGGCGCGGATCCGAATGACCAGCGTTCCGGATTCACCCCGCTGCACGTCATGACCTGGGTGCGCAAACCGCAGCGCGGCGAGGACGACGGTCAGCCGCCGCCGCTTGGCTCCGGAAATTTGAGCAGCGTCCAGTTCATCCGGGCGCTGGTGAAGCAGGGCGCGGACGTGAACGCAAAACTGAAGACGGGCCAAGGCGGGGCGGGGCTGTTCAGCAAAGTCGGCGCGACGCCGTTCCTGATGGCCTCCGCCACCGCCGACGCCGTTTACCTGCGTCTGCTGGTCGAGCTGGGCGCGAATCCGAAGCTGGCGAATGTCGATAACTGCACGCCGCTGATGGTCGCGTGCGGCATCGGCGTCGGAAGCGCCGCCGCGAATGAAGTCGCCGGCGAGGAGCCGGAAGTGCTCGAAGCCGCGCAACTGCTCCTGAAACTCGGCGCGGACGTGAACGCCGTCGATGCCAACGGCGAAACCGCCATGCACGGCGCCGCCTACAAGAATCTGCCGAAGGTGGTGCAGTTCCTCGCCGACCAGGGCGCCAAGATCGAGGTCTGGAACAAGAAGAACAAATATGGCTGGACGCCGCTGTTGATCGCCGAGGGCCACCGTCCCGGAAACTTCAAGCCCTCCGCTGAAACCATCGCCGCGCTCCACAATGTCATGCTCGCCGCGGGCGTGAAACCGCCGGCCAATGCCGCGCCGGCCGCCGCCCCGCCTCGCGAAACCTACCCGGCGGACGGAGCGAAGAAGGCTGCGCCCTGATCCTTGGAACCGGACGACGCGGCGTCCGCGCCGCGCCATGCGAGCCGACTGATCCCGACGATCTGAACTTTGAGTTTTTGAAACTGCGAGTTTAGAAAACTCAATTCCAATTCCGCCCTATTCTGCCCGCCCCACGAGTTGCGGCTGTTTCGTGGCGCCGAAGCCCACGTTCCGTTGTGCGTCGTAGAACATCTGATCGCCGTCAAAACGAAACTGGTGCGTGATGTAAAAGGGTGTCTCGGTGAAGCACTGTTTCACGACCAACGTATCATCTGCCGCCCACGCCGAAGTCGCGGCGGCGGGAGCGCCGAGGTAGGCGCTCAATAAGCCGGGGCCTGCAAACGAGCCGGGTCCCGGCTGCCACTCGCGATGGCCGCCGCTGAACTGGTGCGTGCTGCCGCCGGATTGAACGGCCATGGTCACGCCCTTGCCGTCCTTGTTTGGCGTGAGCGTGATCGCCTCCAGTTTTTGCTTGTTCGCCGGGAAGACAAATTTCTGGCCAAAGTATTTCGTGGCGAGCGGCGATGTGTCGGAGCCGGCGGCAGGTTTCACCGACAGGCCGGCGAGCTTTTGGGCCAGCTTCTTCCCGCTCACGGCATCCGCCGGCAATTGCTTGGAACCAAAGGCCGGCAGCAGCTTCTCCCAAGTCAGATTCATCACGCCCTGCATGTCATTCAGTCCGCTGGTGATGACGATCACCGCGTCCTGTTCCGGCAGCACGATGCAGTACTGGCCGAACGCGCCGTCACCGCGATAGGCGCCGTGGCGGCAGCGCCAGAATTGAAACCCGTAGCCCTGGTTCCAGTCGCTCTTGGGATTGCTCCCGTTCCCGACCTGCTTTGACGTGGCCAGTTCCACCCACGCCGGCTGGAGCAAAGGCTTGCCCTGCCACTGGCCCTTCTGCAAGTAGAGCTGGCCGAAGCGCGCGAGGTCTTCCGTCCGCACGCTCAATCCGTAACCGCCGAGGGAGACGCCCTGCCAGTTCGTGTTCCAGACCGGCTGCGTGATGCCGAGCGGCTCGAAGAGGCGCGGCCGCAAATAATCGAGCACCGTCTGGCCAGTCTGCTTTTGCACGATGGCCGAAAGCATGAAGGTCGCGGGCGTGTTGTATTTGAAATGCGTGCCCGGCTGGTGCGGCACCGGATGCACGAGGAACGCCTGCGCGGACATCTTGTCGGCGGCGATGGCCGCCTCGTCCTGATGACCGGCGGACATCGTGAGCAGATCGCGCACCCGCATGGCCTTGAGGTTTGCACTTGGCCCGGCGGGCGCGTCCTCCGGGAAAAACTTCAACACCTCGTCGTCGATGCTCAACTTGCCTTCGGCCACCGCCAGCCCCACCGCCGTGGCCGTGAAACTCTTGCTCAACGAATACAACTCGTGATTGTCCTGCGCGCGGTAGGGCGTCCACCAGCCCTCGGCGATGACCTGCCCGTGCCGCACCAGCATGAAGCTGTTCATGGCGTCGATCGGGTCGAGCGCCTCAACGAGCGCCAGCACTGCGGCGGATGAGACGCCCTGCGCCTCCGGCGTGCTGCGCGGGAAGGAGAAGGGGGTCGGCGCGGCAGCGTGGGCAGCGGCGACAGCGGCCACGATGGCAAGACAAGTGATGAGTTTGGTCAGAATTTTCATAATGGATGTGGGACGTTGTTGCCTGAGATCCGAACGAGTGTCAGCAACCGAATCAGCGTGATGGTGGGGCGAGACTCCGTCTCGCCCCACCACGCTGGTTTACACCTTCACCCATCCCTTGCTTCGGCTGCTCTGCAAAATCGCCTCGCACAGTTTCACCTCGTGATGCCCGTCGTCCGCCGTGGCGAAGATCAGCGGAGTCTTGCGGCCGCTGGCGATGTGCTCATAAACCGCGCGGTGGTGCATCTTGTGCGCGTCGGCGAAGCCTTCGGGGTGGCCGCCGGGATAATCGCTGAAGCCCGCGATGTCCACGTCGAAGCCAGGCGTGGCGCGCTGGAGAATCTGGTTCGGCTCGTCGCGGCGGCCGAGAATCATTTCATTCGGCTGCTGGAGGTCCCAGCGCAGGCTGCCCTTGGTGCCGTAGATACCGAGGGCGAGACTGCATTTCCAGCCGGCGGCGACTTGCGAGATGGAGGCGTTGGCGTGGACGCCATTGGTGAAGCCATGCTTCGCCTTGCCGAACTTGAGGAGCACGCTGCCGAAATCTTCGGTGTCGCACTGGTAGGGAACCATCGTGGCGGGATCAATCTTCGCGAAGGTCTGCACTTCGCCGCGCGGACGCAGGCGCGTCTTGTGAAACGTCCCGAGATGCGCGAACACGCTCTGCGCCCGCGCGCCGAGGATGAACGACACGGCGTCAATCCAGTGCGTGCCGATGTCGCCGACGGCGCGGAGCTTCCCGCCCTCGCTGGCGAGCAGGCGCCAGTTGTAGTCGGTGTCCTTGAGGAGCCAGTCCTGAAAGAAATGGCCCTGGACATGAATGATCTGACCGAGTTCGCCGCGCGCGACCAGCGCGCGCGCCTGGAGGACAGCGGGGAAGAAGCGGCACATGTAGTTCACGGCGAAGACGGGCGATAATTTCTTTTTCACGGCGGCGGCGACCTTCACCGTGTCGCGCGTGTTCATGCCAAGGGGCTTTTCACAGACGACGTGTTTGCCGGCGGCCAGCGCGGCGAGGGACTGCTCGACGTGCGCCTTGTTCGGCGAGGTGATGTGGACAACATCGATGTTCGGCGAGCGGAGCAGCGCGCGGTAGTCGTAGTCGCCATAGACTTCGGGGATGCCCCATTTGTCCGCCGTGGCCCGGGCGTTTTTGGTCGAGCCGCAGATGGCGTTGACCTGGACGCCGAGGCGCTTGAGGGCTTCAATGTGAACCGGGGCGATGAAGCCGGTGCCGATGACGCCTGCGCGAAGTTGGTGCAGAGGTTTGATCATGTTGGAATGTGCGGGCGATTGAAGCAGGGCGCGGGGCAGTTGTCAGCGAAGTTTCGGGATTCGTTAATCAGTGAATTCAGGAAGATCGGAACACGCTAAAGCGTGAACTCCAACGGAAGCTCCGAAGCTTTGCGGACTCACGGCTTCTTGTTCAATACCGGCGGGGCATTCGTGCCTTTGGCCCGAACTTCCTTGGTCGCGAGATTTTTCAGCAGCCGCTCCTTGACGGGCGCATACATCACGTTGGTCACGAGATGTAAATCGCGCCGCGCCTCGTCGAGCCGGCCCGAGTTCATCCGCCAGCGTGCGTAATGGAGATAGACCCCCTCGCGCTCGATGTCGTCGTGGGCGATTTTTTCCGCGGCCTGCCACGCGGTCATGGCCTGCTCAAAACGCGGCGGCTGGATGCCGTAAAAAGTCTGCGCGAGATCGGTCGCGAGCGGAAAGTTTCCCGGGTCGAGCGCGAGCGCCCGGCGGTAGAGATTGAGCGCCTTGTCGAAGACCTGCTGATTGTTGATCTTGAAATAATTCGTGGCAGCGGGACGGAAAAGATAGACGGTGGTCGCAAAATTTTGCAGATAGACCGGCTCGTTCGTGGCCAAGGCGATGGCCTTCTCGTAATACTCGAAGGCTTTTTCCACCGGCCCGTTGTGCCCGTGATAATTGGCGAGGTTGTTCAGCGCGGCGGGATTTTTCGGGTCGAGTTCGCGGGCTTTTTCCCATTGCAGCACGGCGTCGTCCTCGTGGCCGGTGTCGTTGAGGAAGCTGCCGTAGGCCAGCCGGGCGCGGGTGTGCCCGGGATGGCGCTCGAGAAAACGCTGGTAGGACTTGCCGATCCCGTCGAAGCGCTGGCGGATGCGCAGCCGGAGCGTGCCGCCGGTCAGTCCCTTCCCCTGGTCGGTAAACTTCTTTTCGTCGGTGATCCACTGATCCGCCTCGGCCTGCGCGGCGTTGTCGTCGTCGAGCAGCTTTTGATATTCCTTCTCGACCGGGTCGTTGGGATCGGGGATGGCGACGGCCAGGCCGGTCTGCTGGACGATCAGATTGGAAACGGCCGCCGGCTGCTTCGTCGCCAGCACCGCGCCCAGAAGTCCGATCAAAAGATTTGTCACGGGGAAATCGTAACATGGCGGCGGAGCGGGGACAATCTTTGTGAAGGTGCATTTTTCATCACGGGGCGCAGCTCAGTTTCTTGCACCTCCCATTAATTGAGACTCGTGCAACAGGGTGACGGAACGCCGAGTATTGCTCGGCAGGAGGGACATCTTTCCGCCCTAGCCGAGCAATGCTCGGCGCTCCGTCTGGCGGCAACTGATCGTGCTGGTGATGTCACTCGATGGCACGAGCCTCAAAAGATAATAAATTCCCACGGCAAGAAAGTGAGACTCAAACATCCTTCAGGAAACATCTGGCCATCCGCGCCAATTCGTGAAATTCGTTTTCCCGCGCATGACGCACGGACGAACATTGCCCGCAGAAGAAATGGTTTCCGAAGCACTCGGCGCGCGCCGCGTCTTCCGCGTTCATCTGCCGCCGGGCTACGACCGCGCGCCTCGCCGGCGTTTCCCCGTACTCTACCTGCACGACGGCCAGAATGTGTTCAGCGACGCCGGGCCGGACGCCTGTTTTGGCTGGGGCGGGTGGAACCTGGATCAGACTGCCGACGCGCTGGTCGCCGCAAGCCAGATGCGCGAGGTCATTCTGGTGGCCGTGAACAATGGCCGCTTTCGCTATCAGGAATATCGCGGCCCGGAAAAGGCAGGCGCGTCGAAGTCAAAAACTGCCGCCGGCCGCTTTGAAAATTACGCGCGCTTTCTCACCCGCGAACTCAAGCCACGCATCGACCGCACCTTCCGCACCCGGCCCGGCCCGGCCCACACCGGTGTGATGGGATCGTCCCTCGGCGGAATTTGCAGCCTGGCCCTGGCGTGGGAGCAGACGAAAATTTTCGGGCTGGCCGCCAGCCTGTCCGGCTCCTTCCAAATCGAGGGCGCGCGCTTTTTGAAAGACATGTTGCGGAAGCGCCGCGCGGGGGCGAAGCCGTTCCGCGTCTATCTCGATTCCGGCGTCATCGACCACGGCGGCGACGACGACGGACGCGAACTGACCACGCAGGTGGCGGCGGAATTGCGCCGCATCGGCTGGCGGGACGGCCGGAACCTCCTGCATCACGTGGACGCAAGCCCACTGACGGAAGCGGAGCTGGAACGCAGCGGCCTGCGCCGCGACAAGTGGGGCGAAGCCCGGACCAGCCAGCACAACGAATTTTACTGGCGGCTCCGGGCCTGGCGCGCGCTAGCCTTCCTGTTTCCGCCGGGCCGGTGAGCCAGGTGCCCGGACAATGCCTCCACCCGCTAAATTCTTTGACCCGTCCCGCAACTTTCCCTAGGCTGGAGTGTATTGTAAGAAAACGACCTGCGGATTCACCCATGTCATTCGTATCGCTCAACAACATTTTTGCCCAGGCCGCGCTGGCCACGCCCCAGCAGATCGCCGACTGGAGCAAGGCCTGGCGCATCGCGGCGGAAAGCGGTTCGCAGGACTCGCTGATTGAATTCGTCTGCCGGGAGAGCGGCACCACCGAGGAGAATTTCCTCCAATCCCTGGCCCGCGTGCTCAACTGGCCCTTCCTCGACCTCCGCAAAGTCCAGATCCCGACCGAGGCGCGCAACAAAATCTCCACCAAGGTCGCCTTCCAGTACAACGCCCTCCCGACCGACTTCCAGAACAACACCCTCCAGGTCGCGGTCAGCAATCCGTTCGATCCCGCGATGATGAACGCCGTGCAGTTCGACGCGCGGTCGCCGGTGCAGTTCGCCCTCGCCTCCAAGCCGGAAGTCGAGAAGGCGCTCAAAAAATATTACGGTGTCGGCGCCGAGACCCTCGACGAGTTGGCCAAGGACGAACCCATCGAACTCGAAGTCACCGACAAGGAAATCACCGAAGACGACCAGGAGGCGAGCGTCATCAAGTTCGTCAACCAGATCGTCTGGGAGGCGTTCAAGGACCGCGCGACGGACATCCATTTCGAGCCGGCGGAGGACGAGCTGCGCATCCGTTACCGCATCGACGGCATTCTGCACCAGACGCCGATGCCGCCGCAGTTGAAGCGTTATCAGGCCGCGATCATTTCCCGCATCAAGGTCATGTCGGGCATGAACATTTCCGAGAAGCGCCTGCCGCAGGACGGCCGCATCAACGTCCGCATCAAGGGCGAGGAAATCGACATCCGCGTCTCGACCGTGCCGACCGTCTATGGCGAAAGCGTCTCGCTGCGTCTGCTCACGCGCGGGAAAATTTTCCTGAGCCTCGACAAGCTCGGCTTCGCGCCGTTGGAGGAGGAGGCCATCCGCGAGATCATCTACAAGCCGCACGGCATCTTCCTCGTCACCGGCCCGACGGGTTCCGGCAAATCCACCTCGCTCTACGCCTTCCTCAGTTCGATCAACTCGGTGCAGAAGCGCATCATCACCATCGAGGAGCCGGTCGAGTACGAGCTGAAGGGCATCAATCAAATCGCCGTCCGTGCGGACATCGGGCTGACCTTCGCGATGGGCCTGCGCCACATATTGCGGCAGGACCCAAACGTGATCATGGTCGGCGAAATCCGCGACCTCGAGACGGCCGAGATCGCCATCCGCGCCTCGCTCACCGGGCATCTGGTCTTCTCCACGCTGCACACGAACGACGCGCCGAGCGCGTTCACGCGGCTCATCGACATGGGCATCGAGCCGTTCCTCGTCGCCTCCTCCGTCGAGGCGGTCATGGCGCAGCGCCTCGTCCGGACGATTTGCCAACATTGCAAGACGGAGCAAAAGGTGGAGCCGGCCTATCTGCGGCAGGTCAATTTTCCCGAGGCCGAAATCCCGACGGCGAAGTTCTGGAAGGGCGTGGGCTGCGAGGAATGCCGCCAGCTCGGCTACCAGGGCCGCAAGGGCATTTATGAAATGCTCATCGTGACCGAGGCGATCCGCCCGATGATCATGGGCCGCGCCAACTCCTCGACCATCGCGCAAAAGGCCATTGAACACGGCATGAGGACGCTGCGCATGGACGGCTGGAACAAGGTGCGCGCGGGCGAGACCACGCTCGAGGAAGTGCTGCGCGTCACCCAGACCGAGGAGCATCTGAACCTGGTGGACGACAGCCGCACCGAAATTTGGACAAGGAAATAAGATGGCACGCTGGCATTCCTGCAACGTCTTCCAGACCGGAAAAGATTCCCGGCAGCTCTGGCAGTTCACCGTCAGCGGCGGCCATTTCAACCTCGCCCGCGAGGAGAAAAAACTCCTGGCCGAGCCGCTCCCCGCCAAGCTCATCAGCAAGGACTGGCACACGCTCCTCCAGAAGAAGCTGAACGTCGCCTGGCTGCCGGCCGACAAGATTTTCCTGCGCGTGGTGCAACTGCCCGCCAGCGACTTTGCCGAGATGCAGTCGATGCTCGAACTCCAGTTGGAGAAAATCTCCCCCCTGCCCGTCGCGCAGATCGTCTGGAGCTTCGAGCTGCTGGCGAAAAAACCGGGTGGCCTGCTGACCGCGGTCGTCATCATCGTGGCGCGCTCGCTGGTCGAGGAGTTTCTCGGCCAGCTCGAGGCGCAGGGCTACTACGCCGACCAGCTCGAAGTGCCGCTCATCGACCAACTGCTCGCCACCAAGGTCGAGGACGACGGCGTCTGGATTTATCCGGGCGCCGGCGCCGAGGAACAGTCCTGCCTCATCGCCTGGTGGCAGGGCGGCGTTCTCCGCAACCTCAGCCTGCTCCACCTGCCCAAGGAAAATCGCGTGGCCTTCATCCGCGACCAGCTCGCGCAGATGGCCTGGGCCGGCGAACTGGAAGGCTGGCTGGCCGGCGCGGCCCGGCAGCATCTCGTGGCCGACGCGACCGTGGCTGCGGAGTGGGAGGCCGGCCTCCGGGAAAATTCCGACGCCCCTGTGCTCGTCTCCGCGCCCCTGCCGCCCGCCCAACTGGCCGCCCTCACCGCCCGCCGCGCCGCGCAGGCCGCGCCCCGCCTCCCGCTGGTCCCGCCCGAACACGTCACCCGCTACCGGCAGCTCTTCGTGGACCGCATCTGGATGCGCGCGCTCGGCGCGGTGCTGGTCGCCTACCTTTTCGGCACGCTCGTTTATTTCGGCGCGCTCGAGTTTTTGAAATACCAGATCGGCGGCGTCGAGCAGCAGCTCGCCGCCCTCAGCGGCAGCTACACCAACGCCATCAAGCTCCGCGAAAAAAACAAGGTCATGCAGGACCAGTTGAGCCTCCAATACGCCGCGCTCGACTGCTGGAAGGCCGCCGCTGAACTCCTCCCCGAAGATCTCACCCTCGACGGCCTCCGTTTTGAAAAGGGCAAGACCCTCACCATCTTCGGCACCGCGCCGGAAGCGTCCGCCATCAAAGTCACCGGCTACTACGACGCCCTCCGCAAAGTCATCGTCAAGGACCAGCCTCTCTTCATAACCCCGCCCGGCAGCAAGCCACCCTCCATCACCACCCGCGGCAACCAGATTTCCTGGAGCTTCGTCTGCGAGCTGAAACGAACCGATTCTGAATGAGCCTTTTCGACAAACTGAATCTCCGCCCCCAGGAACGCCGCCTCGTCGTCATCATCGGCCTCGTCGTCTTCTTCGTCCTCAACCTCTGGCTCGTCTGGCCCAAGTTCGGCGACAGGACGAAGAAGCAGGCCGAGAAGAAGAATCTCGAAGACACCCTCCAGCGCTACCAGGCCGAGATCCAGAAAACCTCGAACTACACCCACCAGTTGGTCGTGTTGGAAAACCAGGGCGCGGCCGTCCAGACCGAGGAGCAGGCCTCCGAACTGCAAAAGACCGTCTATACCCAGGCCGCCCTCGCCGGCATCTTTCCCAACCGCTACGAGCCTGGCTCCAAATCCTCCACCGGACGCACCAATCAATTTTTCGAGGAACAATCCGGCACCATCACTGTTTTAACCGAGGAAGAACCGCTCGTGAGATTTTTATACAACCTCGGCTCGGGCGGCTCCTTGATCCGCGTCCGCAGCATGACCCTGAATCCAGACCCGACCCGCATGAAACTCGCCGGCACCATCATGCTCGTG
>Ga0049084_10000613_pt1 | contig 14015 bp, 15 predicted proteins | sample GreLakmeON33MSRF_FD_66720 | JGI IMG/M metagenome (GOLD analysis project Ga0049084, IMG submission 66720) | Freshwater lentic microbial communities from great Laurentian Lakes, MI, USA - Great Lakes metaG ON33MSRF | ecosystem: Environmental > Aquatic > Freshwater > Lake | place: Great Lakes... | reverse complement strand
GCCGCCGCATTAAAGGCAACATGGATATCGAACTGGCCATTGATATGCTGGAAATGGCTAACCACGTGGAACACATTGTTTTATTTTCAGGCGATGGTGATTTCCGCCGCCTCGTCGAAGCAGTGCAAAAGCGCGGGGTGCGTGTATCGGTGGTCTCGTCCATTCGCACCTCGCCGCCCATGATTGCCGATGAGTTACGCCGCCAAGCCGACAACTTTATCGAACTTGCCGATATGAAGGACGTTCTCGCGCGCGCTGAGCGCCCGGTCACAACAACGCCCGACCGCGCGCCATGAGTACTAGTGGTCAGATTCTAACATTCGCATTCCATTTCGGATTGCGATCTTGCGAATGTTAGAATCATGAGGACCACTAGAAAACATTGGATTTTAATGGAGCTTTAGATTTGACATTCGCTTCTCAGTCTAACCGCAACAAGGGTAGCGAATGTCAAATCCGCTCCACTAACCTCAAAGGCCCGGCCAAAAGCTGCACACTCTGCCCGCGCTTGGTTGCGTTTCGGCAGAGAAACGAAAATCTTTACCCCGATTTTTTTAACGGCGCTGTGCCTGCGTTTGGTTCGGACAACCCATGGCTGCTGATCGTCGGCCTTGCGCCGGGCCTGAAAGGTGCCAACCGAACGGGGCGGCCGTTCACCGGCGATTATGCGGGAGAATTGCTTTATCCCACATTGCTCAAGGCGGGCTTGGCCAAGGGAACGTACAAAGCTAGCCCAGATGACGGCGTGGAGCTGCTTGGATGCCGCATTACAAATGCCGTTCGCTGTGTGCCGCCCGAAAATAAACCCACGCCAGCCGAACAAACCATATGTCGTAATTTTTTGGTTGATGAAATTGCAGCCTTACCGAAGTTGAAAGCAATTTTTTCCTTAGGCCAAATTTCACATAATGCTGTGCTATCAACCTTGGGGGTGCGCAAAGCATCGTTCCCCTTCAAACACGGCGCGCTGCACCAACTGCCCAATGGCCTAACGCTAGCCGACAGCTATCATTGCTCGCGCTATAACGTGAATACACGACGGCTGACGACCACGATGTTCGAGGCAGTTATGGCCCAAGTCAAATCGCTGGCGGCCTAAATGGCGCTGCGCAAAAAAACTAAAACCGATCTCGGTGCATATTTTCGCACACGCGGCAGCAAGGTGCGCCCCGTCGATGTCGCCGCCATCCGCGCGATCACGGGGCTCTCGCAGCATGCGTTCGTGAAAGCCTGCGGCATCAGCGTGCATACGTTGCGCAATTGGGAGCAAGGCCGCCGCGCCCCACGTGGCCCTGCCCGCGCTTTGCTTCTGGCCATCGCCCGCGATCCTGTGAGCGTCATCAAGGCACTGAGCGGTTTAACAAAACGGGCCGGAGGTTGCCCGCCGGCCCGCTTCAAAATATAGACCCTCAAAAAATTACTTGGCTAAAGCTTTATCAACCGCCGCAACCAGTTCAGCACTTTTCGGCTCCACTTTGCTGGGGAAAGCTGCAACTAGGTTGCCTTTCGCATCGATCAGGTACTTGTGGAAGTTCCACTTCGGCGTGTTTTCAGGGCCCATTTTAGCTGCAGCCCATTTATAGAAAGGATGGGCTTCATCGCCCTTCACGACTTCTTTGTCGGCCAGCGGGAACGACACGTCATATTTGCTTTCGCAGAAATCTTTGATCTCGGCGGCCGTGCCGGGTTCTTGCTTACCAAAATCGTTGGCGGGAATGCCGACCACGACCAAGCCCTTATCTTTGTAGTCTTCCCACAGGCTTTGGAGGCCGGTGTATTGGGGCGTGTAGCCACAGAACGACGCGGTATTGACGACTAACACGGCCTTGCCTTTGTAGGCGCTCATGGGCATGGGCTTTCCGTCGATGGTTTTAAAGGCATAGTCGTAAGCGCTATCGGCCATGGCGGTTGCTCCGATGGATAGTGTGAGGGCGGCGGCGAGCAGAGTAAGGGTACGTTTCATGTGGCGATCCTTTATGTGGACAAACAATTATGACTGTTTAGTGGAGCGGATCTTACATTTGCTACCCATTTTAACACAGGGCTGAGAGGCGAATGTCAGAATCATGAAAACCACTAGATATTTTCCGGCAACTTGAGCAGGCTTGCAAGTGGCAACAAAACCCATTGAAATAATGGAAGAATTGCCTTTACCCAGTGTCCGAAAGGCTACGAGATGTCTGAAATCGCGCCTCACCTGGCCCTTCTTCGGATCACCGGCAATGTGATGCTGGCCCGGTGCATTGGCATTGCCGCCGAAATTGGCGTGGCCGATGCCATCGAAACGGGCCATGGCCGCCTAACCACATCAGCGCTCGCAAAACTCACGGGCAGCCATGAACAGGCATTGTATCGCATGATGCGTTACATGGCCGCCAACGGCATTTTCAACGAAGATGCTGAGGGCAAATTCCAAAACACAGACATCTCGAAATTACTCAGGACCGGCGTGCCAGGTTCCATGCGCGAATCGGTGAGTCAATCGTGGCAAGACGTAATGTGGGATGTGTACAAGGCCTTTCCACACACCATCGCCACCGGCGAGCCCGCATTCAACCAAACCTATGGCGCAGATTTTTTTGATCACCTCGCGGCCAATCCCGACATGGGGCTGAAATTCGACGCGGCCATGGCCATGCAATCAGGCCCCGAAAATGCCAGCGTTGCAGCTGCCTATGCTTTCGAGCAAGCCAATGTTGTGGTTGATGTGGCGGGCGGGCGCGGTGGCTTCATGGCAGCACTCCTGAAAGCGTATCCCACCATTCGCGGCGTGCTGTTCGATCAAACCTATGTGCTTGCGCAGCCCAACCACGTGAAAGAGGCCGGTCTGAAGTACCGTTGCGATTTCGTGGCTGGTGATTTCTTTGAATCCGTCCCTAAAGGCGGCGATGTGTATGTGCTCAAACGCATTTTGCACGACTGGGATGATAACACGGCGATTCGTATTCTGAAAAACTGCGCCGCCGCCATGAGTTTTACGGCACGAATCATTGCTGTTGATGCCGTCATCAAACCCGGCAACGACCCCGATCCCAACAAGGCCTTGGATGTGGGCATTATGGCTTTGCTGAAAGGTCGCGAGCGCACAGAAAAGGATTTTACGCGGCTTTATGAGGCTGCGGGCCTCAGGCTCACCCGTATTGTCGCAACCGCAGCTCCCTCAACTATGAGCTTGGTGGAAGGCGTGATTGCCTAATCAGCTATATCGTTCTTCAGGCCACGGATTGCCGCGCATGTGATAGCCGCGCGCTTCCCAGTAACCCGGCTGATCTTTGTCCATGAACGTAATGTGCCGGATCCACTTAGCACTCTTCCAGAAATACAAATGCGGAACCACCAGTCGCACCGGCCCCCCATGATCGCACGTTAAGCCTGCCCCGTTCCAGGTATGGCCCAGGAACACATCTTCCCGATCCACATCGGCCAAGGGCAAGTTAGTCGCGTAGCCATCGAAGCTTTTGATCATCAGGAATTTTGCGCTGGACAATGGCTGAACTGCGGCGAGGAACGCGCGCATGGGCACCCCCACCCAATCATTGTCATAGCGCGACCAAGTGGTGACGCAGTGAATATCGTTTCGAAAAGTTTGCTGCAGCTGGGCCATGAAATCGGCCCACGACCATTTGATGGTATTCTTCACCTGACCGCCGACGCTGAGGCTCCAGTCCTTTTGCGTCAGGTTAGGCTGCAAGCCCAAGTCGAGTACTGGAAAATCTTTGGTCAGGCGCTGACCCGGTGGCAACCGCTCGGTTTCAGAGCGCGCGGTTTGGCCTGTAAGGCCGCGCCCTTCTTTGGCCCACTGCTCCTTGGTGCGGATCAGCTTATCCTTCACCTTGCCCAGAAATTCTGGTTCGTCGTTCATAAGATTCTTTGCAGGTCGCATTTTTCCACACCAAGTGAAGTCCACTTCTCGGAAAAATGCTCCTATCCTTTATCGCGCATGATCCGTGATTTCTGCCGGTTCCATTCGCGGGTTTTAATAGCTTCACGGCGGTCCTGGTGCTTGCGACCCTTGGCTAATCCCAACGACACCTTCGCAATCCCCTTATCATTAAAAAACAGCGACAGCGGCACCACCGTCATACCCTCACGCTGAATCGAGGCGGCCAATTGGCCGATTTGCTTTTTGTGCAACAAAAGACGGCGTTTGCGGGTTTCCTCGTGTTGAACCTTACCGCCGCCCGGATACATGGGAATGTGGCAATTGATCAGGAAAAACTCGCTGCCCTCAGGCTGCGCAAAGGCATCGGAAATGGTGGCACGGCCCAGCCGCAACGATTTCACCTCGGTTCCGACCAGCGCAATGCCCGCCTCGATGGTGTCTTCGATAGAATAGTTGAAGCGGGCCTTGCGGTTCTCTGCAACCCGCCCATGAGAGATGAGCGTTGATTTCGCCATAATTGTCTAGCCGGCCAACAAACCTGCTCCGCGCATCGCCTCCTCAATCCGGGCTTTGCTCTTGGCGGTCAGCGGTCCAATCGGCAGTCTGGTGTCGGGTTCGCACAGGCCCAACAAGTGGGCAGCGTACTTGGCTGGCGCAGGGCTGGGCTCACAAAACAAAACGCCATGCAGCGGATGCAAAATATCGCGAATGCGTGCAATGTCATCGGTGCTTTCCAGCGTCCAGTTATCTTGCATCTGTGCGCACAAGCGCGGCGCAATGTTCGAGGTCACTGAGATACAGCCCGTGCCGCCATGCGCCAGGAAACCCAGAGCCGTTCCGTCATCGCCGGAGAGCAAGCAAAAGCCTTCAGGTGCTCCGAGTTTGATGGCTGTCGCGCGGGACACATCACCGGTAGCTTCCTTAATGCCCGCAATATTAGGATGCTTGGCTAAGTCGATAACCGTCTCGACAGAAATGTCCACAACCGTACGCGCGGGCACGTTGTAAAGAATAATTGGTAAATCGACCGCATCCGCAATGGCGCGGAAATGCAACTTTAGTCCCTCTTGCGTCGGCTTGTTGTAATAGGGCGCCACGATCAACGCGGCATCGGCACCGGCATCCTTGGCATGCTTAGTCAGCTCAATGGCTTCAGTGGTAGAATTCGAGCCCGTCCCCGCAATCACCGGCACGCGGCCTTTGGCCACTTCAATGCAGAGTTCGACCACGCGGCGATGTTCTTCATGCGAGAGGGTCGGCGATTCACCCGTCGTTCCACAGGGGACGACACCATGGGAGCCTTCTTTAATCTGCCATTCGACAAAGCTCTGGAAGGCCTTTTCATCAACGGCATAGCCATTGAAGGGCGTAATCAGGGCGGTGATTGATCCACGAAAAGCAGCGTGCCCCATGGCAGCGGAACTCCAACAATGTGAGGCTCTCAAGGCCTCGCTCAAAAAGAGAAGAGACCATAGCATACAGTCCCAGGGCGGCAAGCCTCGCAATGTGCTATTCATATTGGTGTATCAAGGGCTTGCGTACAGACCCGAAAGTTTTTTATGAGAGTGGTATGAACCGCAAGGTAGGGATTCTGTTGTCTGCAGTGGTGATCTTTGGCACCGGTTTGGCCTCGCCCAGCTGGTCGACGGACAAACCGTCCCCCGCCCAGATCACGAAGCCCACTAAACAGAAAGCTGAAGCGCGCAAGCCCGTCACAGCTAAAAAGCCCGACGTCAAAAAGCAGCCTGCGGCAAAAACGCCAACCCGGCCAAAGCGTAAACCAGGTACGGCAGCGCGAGAACCGGCGGTTCCTGCCCCAAGGCTTGTAGCGCGTGCCGAGCCTGAGCATCTGTCCGCGCGCGATCGCGAGTTGCTGACGCGGGCCATGCAAGGAGCATCTTCAGCGCGCTGGCCAACTGCGCGCGATATCGCGCAGCGCACCAATAATCCTGTGCTGCTCGACATTACACAATGGGTAGCGCTGCGCACCTCTGGCGCGATTTTAAGTTTCAGTGACCGGATTTCTTTCATTGAAACTCACCCTCAATGGCCATCCATGGCCGAAATCAAACGCATCACCGAGAGCATTGCCCAATACAGCGGTGGCCCCGACGAACGTTTGCGCTGGTTCGCCAAGGAACCACCCGTCACTACGCCAGGCAAAGTTGCCCATGCCGACGCCGCATTGGCCGCAGGCGACCTACCTTTGGCCGAGAAGCTCGCACGCGCAAGCTGGATTAGTGGTCGCTTTGATGCCAGCGAAGAGCGCGAGTTCATGAATCGCTTTGGGCGATTTATTACGCCCGAGGATCATCGCGCGCGGCTGGAAGAACTGTTGTATGCCGAACAGCGCCCTGCCGCCCAACGTATGCTAGATCGCGTTGACACGCCTAAAGCCGTGGTCGCCGCGGTGCGCATGTCACTGATTGAGAAAACAAGCAACGTCGAACGCTTAATCGAAAAATTACCACCGAATTTCGCCAGCGACCCAGGCTTGATCTACGATCGCATTAAATGGCAGCGCGCGCGTAACCGCGAAGATGAAGCACGCGCCCTTCTGCCAACAACCCCCGATACCGCCCCTCGCCCCGACCTATGGTGGCGCGAGCGACAATTGCTGGCGCGTGATTCGCTTGAAAAAGGCAATGCGCGTGAGGCCTATACCATCATCCAAAATCACGGGGCCTTGGATGCAGTCAGCATCTCCGAGGCAGAATGGTATGCCGGATGGTTAGCGTTACGTTTTTTAAAAGACCCCAACGCCGCGTTGCAACACTTCCAAAAAGTTTATGACACGGTGCAGTTGGCGGCGAATCTCTCGCGTGGTGCGTATTGGGCGGGTCGTGCGGCCGATGATCTCAATCGGCCCGACATCGCCACCGATTGGTACCGCAGGGCGGCAGCGCATATCACAACATACTATGGTCAGTTGGCCTTAGGTCGCCTGAGCGATCCGACCTTGCCGCAGCTCCCGCTCGATCCCAACCCGTCGGCACAAGAGCGAACAGCCTTTGAGAACAAAGATCTCACCAAAGCTGTGCGCGCATTAGCTGACGTGACGGGCACGCCGCATTTGCGGCCGTTCCTGTTGGCGCTGGCAGATTCGTCTGACTTTGCTATGGACCGGCACATGGCAGCCGAGTTAGCCAATCGTTTGGGCCGTATTGACCTCGGCGTGTGGATTGCACGGCAAGCGGGCCGCGACCGGATCATTATCATCACCCACGGGTTTCCGGTGCCGCCCTTTAGCCTGCCATCGAGCCCAGAGCGCGCGTTGCAGTTGGCCATCATGCGCCAAGAGAGCAACTTCGATTCCGGCGCACAAAGCCCCGCGGGCGCACTTGGACTCATGCAACTCATGCCGCCGACCGCGCGCGCGATGGCGAAACTGACAAAGCAACCCTACAACATAAGCAAATTGAAATCAGACCCTGCTTATAACGTGCGCTTAGGCAGCGTGTACCTGAACTCACTCGTGGCGGAATTCGACGGATCGTACATTATGGCTGCCGCTGGGTACAACGCCGGCCCCAGCCGCGCCAAGCAGTGGGCGCGCACGTTCGGGGATCCTCGCCTGCCCAACGTTGATGCGGTGGATTGGGTGGAAGCCATTCCCTTCTCAGAAACGCGCAACTACGTGCAACGCGTGATGGAGAATGTGATGGTCTATCGTGCGATTTTGGGAGAGGTCCTGACTGTGCCCCAAACCTTGGATAAAGAACTTAAGGTCGCGAGGCCAAGATAAAAGCTCAACACATGCGAGGACAAATAAAAAGGCGACCTCTGTGGTCGCCTTTTTTAAATCACACGATCTCTAAATCACATTGCAATAATCGCGGGCTTAGGCGGGCTGGCTAGCCTCGGTCCGCTGTTCGACGAGGAGACAACCTCGGGGCGCGTGGTGGGACGGCGCTCTTCCATGATCGGCGTGAGGTTGGCTTCCGAAATTCGTTGGCAATGACCTTCCATGAAGGCTCCGGGCTCAATCGCCAAGCTTTCGTGTTCCACATCGCCCGACATATGCGCCGTTGAGGCCAAGAATACGCTTTTTGCGCGGATCATGCCTTTGACCGAACCATGCATACGCACGGTCTGCGCCACGATTTCGCCAAAGACAGAGCCCTTCACGCCAACAATCAACGCTTTGCAGCGGATGTCGCCATTTACGGTGCCATCGACTTGCACTTCACCGGAAGAAGCCAAATGCCCATCAATGGACAAATTGGCACTGATAATCGAGGGAACCGACTTGTTCAAATCAGCGCGGGGACCGGTCGTTTCACGCGGCGGGGTGCTGTTAGCCTTTGAAAACATCGCTTCCGGCCTTTAAAAATTTCAACGGATTAATCGGCTTGCCGTTATTCAGCACTTCGTAATGCAGATGGGGGCCAGAGCAGCGACCGCTACAGCCCAGTTGACCAATCGTCGTTCCACGCGACACGTTGTCGCCCACTTTCACCATGATACGGGCTAGGTGGGCATATCGTGTGGTCAGCCCCACCCCATGGTCAATCTCAACCATGCGACCAAAGCGTCCCTCCCAACCGGCGTAAACGATCTTACCATCGCCCGTAGCGATCACCGGTGACTTGAAATCCGCCGCCATGTCCAGCCCCAAATGCTGGGCGTAACCACCAGTAAAAGGGTCTTTGCGAACGCCGAAGCCAGAGTTCAGCTCGAATTTTTTAAGCGGCGCATCAATTGGCAATCCCACCAGCAAATTTTGCAAGTCACTGAGACGACTCATATGCCCATTCAGTCGGAAGAATGACTCTTCGACCGGGCCAGAATTGTCCATGGTCGGTTTTTCGTCCAGCGGAATGAACGGACCACCCTGCCCGCCGCGATTATTGCTATTTTTCTTCCGGACCATCAAGTCGATATCTAAGCCCGTAATGCTGATCGAGGATTCGATATTGGCGATTTTCGTTTCTGCTAGTTCTGAGAAGCGGTGATAAAGCAGCAACTGATTGCTCTCCATCTCGCGAATTTGATCGTCCATCAACGCCACACGCTGAGCAAGCGACTCACGATCAGCAACGGCCATATCGCGCTCAAGCACAACTTGGCGCAGTTCCAACCCTTCAGCAGCAATCAACGAGGTTTTGCTGTGATGACCAACTACGTCGACCATGGAGTTTTCGAGTTCACTCAACTCAGACAGAATGCCATTGCGTGCTTGATCAAACTGCTTGCGCTCCAACTTTGCTTTGTCGAGCGCCAACTCAACGTTTTCTTCGCCTTTGAGCACTGAGCCCGGCGAGGTCAAAACCTCTTTGGCCTTCCTTTTGATGCGATCAGCCAGTTTGGCTTTGGCCCCAGGAACTTGTCCGAGTTTCTGGGCCTTTTGTTTCAGCAGCTGAGATTCTTTTTCAACCAACTGCATTGATTGGATGTAGCTGGTATCAAGATCTTTGGTCAGCTCGGCAATACGTTCTTTGTAAATCGTAACCTGAGCGAGCAATTGCTCGTAGCCCATGCGCGCATCTTTGATTTCGGTATTCTTGACGCTAATGTTCTCGGAGTGATTCATCACGATGCTGGAACTGAGCAAGATCCAGCCGCCAAGAATAATGCCAAAGGCCGCAAGTGCAGCTTGGCGATGCGTCGACAGCCGCAAAGTCCTCATACACTCGCCCGAACGGACAATCAATTGCCGTTCAGGAAAGAATCGCTGCAGCGTTTTCTCAAAACGGCCTAAGCCGCGATCCCGTGGATCAAATTTGGAGAGTTGCTTACCTGAAAACACGCGATCCCCCGACACCGATGAAACCCATAACATTTACCCGGCCTGCTCGTTATAGCGAGAGCAATTCCGGGGCTCATCGGCACGCGTTCCGTCGCTCTTTATTTCGACAAAGACAACCAAAACTCCGTTGCAATCAATCGGTTTTTTACCCGGTTGATCGCAACAGTACCGCGATCGATGTCGGCGATTTAGAGGCACGCGCCATATCTATCCTGCACAGTCTTGCGCAGAATTTCAAAGATAAAAAGAAAAAATAATACTGTTTATTATCAATAAGTTATAGATAATTGATCATGCCGGGTCTATGATTAAAACGTGCCTTAATCACGCCGTCGTCACAATAAGTCCTGATTGCGACTAAAAAGCTGCCAACAAAGATGTCCCAAAACCCATCCCCGCCCAGCCACACTCACTCTGCTCGACCGGGATATTCCAGCCTGGTTCGACGCATGCTTCTGACTTGGTTCGGCTGTGGTCGCTCGCCGTTCACGCCGGGCACCTTGGGCTCGCTTGGCGCGATCCCTTTCGGCTGGTTGATCTATGAGTTCGCTGGACCTTTGGGGCTCCTCGTCATGGCGGCACTTTTGTTTTTTGCGGGCTGGCTTTGCGCGAATGGTGAGCTTCCCGGCGACGACAACGACCCTGGCTGGATTGTTGCCGATGAGGTGGTCGGTATGTGGATCACACTGGCTGCAACCCCCTTCACCCTGCCTTGGGTCATTGCGGGATTCGTGTTGTTCCGGTTTTTTGATATTCGCAAGCCATGGCCCGTGAGTTGGGCTGACAACAACATCGGCGGTGGATTTGGCGTCATGCTTGACGATGTGATTGCGGCTGCCTATGCCGCTGGTATGATTTTGATCGCCCGGCTCATCTTGAGCTAAGCGCTTTGCCGATTGGGTTCCAATGACGCAACTGCCAGTTGATTTGCTTGATCTTGCTAAGGCGGTGATCGTCGCGGCAAAAGCATCATCCAAGAAAATCACCACCGCAGAATCTTGCACGGGCGGTCTAGTGGCCAGTTGCATCACCGCCATTCCCGGGTCTTCATCTGTGTTCGAGTGCGGCTACGTCACCTACTCTAACGACGCCAAGACCACCATGCTGGGCGTCCCGCGCGATGCGGTGGCCGAATTTGGTGCTGTCAGCGATATCGTCGCCGCTGCCATGGCCGAGGGTGCTATGGCCCAATCAAACGCCGACATGGCCGTGGCCGTGACGGGTATTGCTGGGCCCGATGGTGGGACCAAAGAAAAGCCTGTGGGCTTGGTCTATCTCGCCGTTGCTCAACGCGGCAAAGACGCACAGGTGAAACGCTACGTGTTTGCTGGAACGCGCACCGACATTCGCCGGGCCACCGTGGCCGCAGCCTTGGAATTGCTCGCGAGCCAGCTTCAAGATACGGGTGAAGCCGTAGACGCGTAAAGCACGGCCGCGCGGGCCTCGAAGGCGGCGACCATCCGCCGTACCGCTTCTTCAAACACAACACCTATGATTGACTGCAGCAGCTTCGAGCGGAATTCAAATTCGATATAAAACTCAAGTTCAGTTGCTGGTGAGCCGGAAGATGTAACGGCGGGTTTGAAGGTCCACGTATTCACCAAATGTCGGAATGGGCCATCGAGGTGTTCCACCTTCACAGCCTTGCCGGGATCGAGCGTCACGCGCGAGGTGAACTTCTCACGCACCATTTTAAATCCCATCGCTAGGTCAGCGATAAACACAGTGTCAGATTCATGGCGATTGATGCGACACGCCGTACACCACGGCAGAAACAGCGGATATTTTTCAACGTCGGCGATAAGCTCAAATACTTGCTGCGGTATGTAGGGCAGCAGTCGTGTTTCGCGGTGCATGCGCATAAAAGCGCCTAGCCTTGAGCGGCTTTCAAGCGCGCAGCCTTGAGCTGTTCGAAGTCGTCATCGGCGTGATAGGACGATCGGGTCAGCGGTGTGGCCGAGACCATCGAGAAACCCTTCACCCGCGCAATACGCTCAAGCTCGGCGAACTCATCGGGCGGAACAAACCGATCAACCGGTGCATGTTTGGGCGTAGGCTGCAAATATTGGCCGATGGTGATGAAATCCACATCGGCGGCGCGCATATCATCCATCACCTGAATCACTTCGTCCTTGGTTTCGCCCAAGCCCAACATAATTCCGGATTTTGTGAACACCGTTGGGTTCAGCTCCTTCACGCGCTCAAGCAAGCGTAAGCTCGTGTAATAGCGGGCACTGGGGCGAATAGTGCGGTACAGGCGCGGCACAGTTTCAAGGTTGTGGTTGTAAACATCGGGCAATGCCGAGGCGACCAAGTCCACCATGCCCATTTTTTTGCGAAAATCGGGCGTGAGAATTTCAATCGTCGTATTGGGATTGGCTGCGCGCACGGCCTGAATGATGGCAACCCAATGGTTGGCGCCACCATCGTCCATATCGTCGCGATCCACGGATGTAATCACAACGTGGCGCAGGCCTAGTTTCTTGATGGCTTCGGCTACGTTGTTTGGTTCATTGGGGTCAACGGCACCCGGTCGTCCGGTTTTGACATTGCAAAACGCGCAAGCGCGCGTGCAGATATCGCCCAAAATCATCATGGTGGCGTGACGCACTTTCCAACATTCACCAATATTCGGGCACGCCGCTTCCTCACACACGGTATTCAGCTTGTGCTCGCGTATAATCCGGCGCGTCTCGGCGTACTCGGGCGAAGTCGGCGCTGTCACGCGCAACCACGCCGGCTTCGGCTGGCGGAGATTATGGGGCTTAATCGGTTCGACGTTGGTCATGATGGAGAAAGTATAGCTCGATTGAGATGAGAATTCACTCCCTTGTCACTCTCGCGCTTAACGCGAGAGTCCAGGGTTACAAACCACATGAGATTACTACCCTGGGTCCTCGGATCAAGTCCGATGACGACAGGAAGTAAATTACATATGCACGACCCTGCCATAGGCATCAAGCACCGCTTCGTGCATGGATTCCGAGATGGTCGGGTGTGGGAATACGGTGTGGATCAGCTCTGCCTCAGTGGTCTCCAAGGTTTTGGCAATCGTATAGCCCTGAATCATCTCGGTGACTTCGGGGCCAATCATATGCGCGCCCAGCAACTCGCCGGTTTTGGCATCAAACACTGTTTTCACAAACCCGCCCGTATCACCCAGGGCAATCGCTTTACCGTTGCCGATGAATGGGAATTTGCCGACCTTGAGTTCATGGCCTTTGGCTTTCGCGGCCGCCTCGGTCAGGCCAACGCTGGCGATTTGCGGGTGGCAATAGGTGCAACCTGGAATCAGTTCGACCTTCAAGGGGTGCGGGTGCAGCCCGGCGATGGCCTCGACGCAAATCACGCCCTCGTGGCTAGCTTTGTGCGCTAACCACGGCGCACCGACGATGTCGCCAATGGCATAGACGCCCGGCTCGCCGGTGCGGCAAAATTCGTCGATCACAATGTGGGTTTTTTCAACTTTAATCTTGGTACCTTCAATCCCTAAGTTCTCGACATTGCCAACGATGCCCACCGCCGAAATCACGCGGTCGACAGTCAGCTGCTCGGTCTTGCCATCCTGCTCGATGGTCACGGTGACATTGCTGGCACCTTTTTTCAGCACCTTCACAGTGGCCTTGGTTTTGATCACCATGCCCTGCTTCTCGAAGGCTTTGCGCGCAAAGGCGGACACATCGGCGTCTTCCACCGGCACGACGCGATCCATGACCTCGACCACAGTGACTTTGCTGCCCAGAGTTTGATAGAAACTTGCAAACTCAATCCCAATGGCGCCCGAGCCAATGACGACCAGTGATTTTGGAAATACTTTGGGCACCATAGCGTGGCGATAGGTCCACACGAGTTCGCCGTCGGCTTCCATACCCGGCAGTTCACGCGCACGTGCGCCGGTGGCCAGAATGATGTGCTTGGCCATTAAGTCAGCGACAGGCTTGTTGTCTTTGATGACCGCAAGCTTGCGCAAATTTCCAGATGTGCCGTTTAATTTGCCGTGGCCATCGAAGATCGCGACTTTGTTTTTCTTCATCAGGCCTTTGACACCGCCATTAAGCTGGCCTGCCACGCCGCGCGACCGCTTCACAATGGCATCTAAATCAAAGCCCACATTGTCGGCCTTCAAGCCGTAATCCTTGGCGTGCGTCATGAGGTGATAAATCTCGGACGTGCGCAATAAGGCCTTGGTAGGGATGCAACCCCAGTTGAGGCAAATGCCACCTAAGTTTTCGCGCTCGACAACGGCGGCTTTCATGCCCAATTGCGATGCCCGAATAGCAGCCACATAGCCGCCTGGCCCACCGCCGATGACAATCACATCAAAATTAGATTCGGTCATCGTGTTTCATACAGCAAAACCGTCAGCGGTTCTTCGATAATCGC
>Ga0049084_10000610_pt1 | contig 14037 bp, 14 predicted proteins | sample GreLakmeON33MSRF_FD_66720 | JGI IMG/M metagenome (GOLD analysis project Ga0049084, IMG submission 66720) | Freshwater lentic microbial communities from great Laurentian Lakes, MI, USA - Great Lakes metaG ON33MSRF | ecosystem: Environmental > Aquatic > Freshwater > Lake | place: Great Lakes... | reverse complement strand
TCCCGATTTCAAAACAGAATGGTGGTATGTCACGGGCCATCTCATCAACAAAGCCAATGGCGACCGGTATGGCTACCAATTGACTTTCTTCCGCCAGGCGTCCCCTAAAAATAAATGGAGGGGGAATTCTAATTGGCAGAGTGATCAGATTTATATGGCGCACGCAGCCATTACCAATGAAAGGGAAAAGTCTTTTGTACACGAAGAAAAATTAAATCGGGGTGGGATACTCGCTAATTCTAAAATTGGTGATCTTGATGTATTTAATGAATCTTGGTTTTTAAAGCAGACTCCTAGCGGAGAATTTGATCTTCAAATGAGCGTTAAAGATATGCAGCTTCTCTTAAAACTGAAACCCATAACCTCCTTGGTTACCTTCGGTGAAAAGGGAGTGAGCAAAAAGGGAGATGACCCTACAGCTTCTAGTCACTACTTGACCTACCCACGGATGCAGAGTGAGGGAATGATGAGGCTACCTAATGGCTCATCATTCGAGGTAGAGGGGCTATCGTGGATGGATCATGAAATATCAAGTAATCAACTCGGAGGCAATCAATCTGGTTGGGACTGGGCGGGTATTCAGCTTAACAATGGTGATTCCATTATGTTCTATAGATTGAGACTAATAGACGGCGCTCAAGATAAGAACTCAATAGCATATGTTGTAGATAAAAAAGGCCAGATTATTAAAGCATCAAAGAATTTTAGAATTACAGTTTTGACAAGTTGGAAAAGTCCAAAAACAAAAGTACTATACCCTTCAAAAATCGAGTTAGATATTGACAAGACGTTTTATATCCTCGAACCCACACTAAAAATTCAAGAACTTGTATCACAACGATCAGGTGGTATTTCCTATTGGGAGGGTTCCTGCAGCGTTAAGAACCAAGAAGGGAAATTGATAGGATATGCCTACTTAGAACTAACTGGATATCGGTAGTTAGATATATATTCACCTAGACTGATAGCAGGTGTGATGCTGAGTTTAAGTGTCCTCTGCATTAACGATTGATAGGCTCGAATATGAGCGTATTTGAGATATCGCAGAGAGCAGAGCCCCACGACAAACCGACGCCAAACCCAGAAAGAACAACGGATGATAAATTACCTGTTTTTTTTATGCTTAAGATGTCTGAAAGTAAAAGCGGAATACTAGCTGAACCAGTATTCCCAAAGTCTCTTGTGTTATTAGGCATTAATCCATCCTCAATGTTCATTTTTTTTCTTATAGCATTGATAATAAATCTATTTGCCTGATGTAGAGCGAATAAGTCAACGTCTTTTATATTCCTATTAGCATACTCGAGAATAGAAAAGATATTTTTTGGGACTCTGTTCATGGCAAATTCTAAAATACTCATACCATCCATAAATAAATTGATAGGTGATCTATAGTTACCATCCTTGTCGACAGTCGCTATATAAGATTCCGGAATAATAGGGTTTCTAAACCCTCCATGCGGCACGATCAATCTGTCGAATCCCTTACCGTCAGTCTGCATAGAAATATAGAGATCTTTATCGCCTCTTGAAATAAGAGTAGCTGATCCTGCGTCACCAAATACCAATTTCAATGACCGATCCTTAGGGTGAATCAACTTCGTCGAGGTATCGCCGGCAAGAACTAATACCCTTTTTGCTGATCTAGTCTCAATTAGTATACAAGCCTGCAAGATTCCATAAATGTACCCAGAACAGCCAGAGTTAATATCAAAACATAGGGTTTCGTCAGATAAATCTAATTTTTTTTGTATAACATTTGATGTTGCAGGAAGAATATAGTCGGGCGTTTGTGAAATGAATACTACAGCACCAATCTCTTTTTTATCTACCTCTGTCTTCATGAATAGTGCTTCTGCAGCTCTCATACACATATCTGATGAGGTTTCAGAAGGTTCAGATATTCTTATATTTTCGATACCAGTCACTTTGGTTATATTTGCAATGCTCTCTTCTCCAAAATCTTCTGCTAAGTCTTTGAGACTTATTCTTCCATTAGGAAGGTAGGTAGCAATAGAATCAATACTAATATTCTGAAATTTATTTATCATTTAGACCGCACTATAGCCACCGTCGATAGTAATCGAAGTTCCCGTTATCCAAGAGCTTGAGTCCGATAGTAAGAAAAGTGCCGCATTGGCAATGTCAACAGGTTCGCCATACCTTGGAATAGGATTTTTGCTCACGAGGCTGTCAAAAAACTCCTTTGGGAGGATTGAATTCGAAGTCATTGGTGTGTCAATTATCCCTGGGTTTATACAATTTACTCTTATTTTTTTAGTAGAAAGTTCTCTTGCCAAGACTTTTGTTAATGCTGATATTGATGCTTTAGTACAAGCATACGCGGAACTACCTTGTGTGAACTTCGTATTGCCTTCCACCGAAGAAATAAAGACTACGGAACTTTTGTCTTTCATTTTCTTCTTCTTGATTAACTTTTGTAATAGTGAGTATTGAGAGATCAGATTAATTTCCAAAATTTCGTAGAAGAGTTTGATATCTGTCATTAAAAAAGGTGCGATTAAAGTTTTGCCGGCGGAAAGAACGCATCCATCAAGATCACCACAATTACTTGATAGTTCTTCTATAAAGTCTTCAGAGGTTAAATCACCAACGAAGAGCGGGTGAGGAACATTGTCTTTAGATAAGTAGTCGTTGCTAAATTCTCGACGAGATGTCCATGTAACTTCTGCGCCCCTAGCTATACAAAGCCTGGCAATTCCATTACCTATACCCGACGTTGCACCGGTTATCAGAATTCTTTTACCTTCAACGCTAGAATGTCCGGCTGCATCATTCATCTCAACCCTTAGATAAAATCACTTGGTAGAGTTCCGCAATGGTTTCAGTATTACGTATATCGGCTGCACCTAATTTTATATTCATGAGACTGTCGGAAAGATAAAGAAGCGACAATCCAGATAAAGAATTCCACTCAGGAAGCTCCTTGTAGCGAGTATTGCCATTCAATATATATGATTCGGGAAGTTGCAAAACCTCTACTTTGAGCACATTTATGAATTCCGGCATGGATAGCATCTCAAAGCTTCCTTTCTTTAGGATTCATTGTAACTGAGACTGTATCGTAGGACATGAAAAAACGTTTTCTACCGTCTCTAAGAAGAGTTTCTGAAACAACGCGAGCTCCATTCATGATATGAAACTGATAGATGATTGTACTGTCATTATCAACTTCAAAGTCTATTCTGTCTATATTTCGATCCTTAAGAATTTTGAATTGATGATTATATAAATCTATCGCTGCCAATGGCTCTTTTTTGGCTGGATGCCACCCCCAGTAACAGCCTCTAACAAGGCCTGCCGAAAAGAAGCCTCCCGCTTTGTTCTTTAAAATTGAACTGAATGCTCTATTGAATATTATTTTGCAAGATGATGGATTTGCGACTATGACTTTTAATAGTGGAATGACTAATTTCATAAAATATCTCTTTGTATATGACATTTGATATTTGTAATTAAGTGTCATATGAGCAAAACCCCTAATTCCATCCGAATATTCAGCACATATTACAAGTTCGGTCGGGCAAGAAAGTATTATCGAGTAATATGAGTTGAAAAAATCTATATTCATTTTTGAAAAGAAGCCAACTTTACCTTTCTCAGAAAGGAAATGGATCATGGCTATTTTTCTAGAATCTTCTAGGACAGCCTGTCTAATGATCATCTAAATTATTCCGATAGAGAATTAAGTTTTTTATACCTATGGCCAATTTGGGCGCTTTCAAGACGGATTCTCCTGGGCATCATGTGCTGCGGTAGTCGATCATTAAGATATTGTTTAAACTCAGATGTAGAGAATGTACTTTTTGATGGATCTATTTCGATCAGCATCTCTGCATGCTGTCCGGTAAGTGGATTATTCTTTGCAATAACTGTCGCAAATTTGATACCAGGGTAAGCTAATGCCAAATTCTCTACCTCAGATGGCATAAACTTCAAGCCACCTACATTTATCGTATCTGTATTTCTACCAATAATTCTGAAGGTTCTATTTTGTTCATCAACTATGTCTTTAGTATTGAACCATCCATTAATGAATGGCGAGTCTGCATTAAGGTATCCTAGCATTTTGGTTTCAGACTTTATCCACAGTATATTGTCTTCGACTTTAGTTTCAATTCCTTCTCCGCCGATCTTCATGTATAGGCTATCTCGCGATACTGATTTGACCCTAAGTATGCCAAGTTCAGACATACCGAAGGTCTGCCTGAAATCTACCCAGGGCAAGCTACGGCATAAGGTTGATAGCGTATGCTGATCCATTCTTTCTGTTCCATATGTAATAACCTTCAAACATTGTGGAATTCTATCTGGCACAGCACCGCTAAGTAAAATTAACCTGAGAAATGTCGGTGTCGTTGGCAGAACCTCTATATCAAATTTCTCACATGTTTTCAGAACTGAATCAACCGTTCTGGTTGGAGAAGAAATGATGGTGCCCTTGTTAAAAAGTGTGTGAAATAAAGTGTTTAATCCTCCGATGTGATCAAAAAGTAAGAAACTTAAGGTGCGCAGAGTCGGACGTGGTGTTTCGTATCGCTGAAAAAACAACGTTAGATCGTGGAGTATAGCTTTCGGCCTGCCAGTGCTTCCGGTTGAAAATAGAATTAACCCAGCATGCTCTTTAGATCTGAGCGAATCTAATAAAAGATGATTGTGATTATGTGTGCGACGAGTCACAGATCTGTTTCTTATCACTACATCCACTAGAGCTGATTCGAAAAAATACTCATGTTGAGATTCGGTCTCGGTGGTCAAAGGAACTACTATAGTATTTAGTTCGATAAGTTGTAATAAGGTTAAAATGGATAGCGGATTAAAATCCCCTATAATTGCTACAACATCTCCTGGCTTTATAGATCTTAAATCAAGAGATGGCACTGATGTAATTTGTGAAAACTTTAGCTCTTGGTCGTCATTTATGATGAAGGGATAATCGATCTCTTTCCAGATTTGAGAAAGTTTATCAAGAATCTCCATCAAGCACCGCCAATATGCAGGACCTGTGCAGAAAGGGAATTGCTCCTAGGATCCAGCAGGATCTCTACCAAATCGCTTACAGCATCTGGAGTAAATTGCTTGGGTATAATCTGTTGAGATACAATTTTTTGAATCTGGGTCGGCGTGACACCTCTGATCAAGTCTGTATCGATAGGACCAGGAGCGATACAATTAACTTTGATGTTGAAGTCTGCCATTTCTCTAGCAAAAGATCTAGTAAAGCCCTCTACGCCGGCTTTTGATGCAGCATAAATCGATTCCCCTTTTAGCCCGAGGGCAACTGCTATGGTAGAGAAATTAATGATTGAACCTGTCTTATTTCGTGCCATTAAAGGGGCTATCAATTGACAGCAATATATCGTACCAAGCAGATTCGTATTAATAATATTCATAGAGACATTTTGGGGTGTTGTAACAGCAAGGTTCATTGAAGCTATCCCTGCCGCGTTGATTAGCCCCGCAATGCTAATACCGTCTTTTCTCAATCTTTGTGCGATATTCTTGACGCTCTCATAAGATGAAACGTCACATGACATAGATTCAAAAGTGAGATCATCCGTATAACGAGCGAGTCCTAGTACTGATATATTTTTAGAAATTAATCTTTTACAAATTGCGTTACCTAGGCCCCTACTTGCACCTGTGACAATAATCATTTCTTTGTTTCCATTTGGTCAATAAATTCTGAAGCTAGGGATCCAGCTGTTCTAAACATACTACGCGATCTTGACATAGCGACATCGGATGTCCAATCGAATTCAAAACCAAATACCAGTGATTTATCCTCTAGCTCTAAGCATAATTCTACAAGCTGCATTGAGTTTATGCCCGTATCCGATCCTAATAGGACCGTGCTCTCTGTAACATCACATTTAACATATTTATGAATAGCGCTAAATACAGACTTTCTAGCGTCTTCTTTACTAATCATAATCAAACCCCTGGTTATCTAATCGTGATCTCTTCACTATCCTGAAGAAGCCCTGGACGGGCTGTACTGAGATATTTCTTTATTTACAAGTAATTTATAACATCTATGAATAATCCTTATTATACCGTAAGGATTGCTTTGATTTATGCGCTAGGCAGTTTCAACAGTTTTGCCTGTATAAAGGCCTGTCATCACAATATTGTTTGTAGACTAGATTACGGTCATAAAATATCCATAATTACACAATGTAGGGTCAATAGATGCTATTGCTCGGCTGTTATTCTAAATTAGATAGTGATCTTGTGGGAATAAAAAAGCATTAAGGATTGCGAATTTGATGAAAAAGGTTTGGTTGATTAATCCCTACGGCACTCTCAGGAAAGAGGGCTGGGGTGCATATAGAACTGTATTAATTGCTGAAGCCATGTCCAACAATAATTATCAGACTACATTATGGATATCAAATGTTATTCATAGGACCAAACAAATCAGAAGAAAAGAGAATCTGAATGAAGAAAAATATGCAATAAGACTTGTGCCATCAATTCTCTACTCGAATCACATTTCACTTCAAAGAATCCGTTACGAAAAGATATTTGAAAGAAATCTTTATGAGATGATGCTGAGAGAGAAAGAAAAGCCAGAATTAATTATCATTTCAGATCCTGCATTATTTTTTTCTAAAAAGGTATTAAAGTTCTGTGGAGATAACAACGTTAAATTAGTCGTTGACATAATCGACCTATGGCCTGAAATGTTCAATCTGATTCTCCCGTCGATTATTCGAAGATGTGGAAATTTTCTGTTTAACCATCTATATAAAAGAAGAAATAATCTCCTAGAAACAGCAGACGGTGTCATAGGTATCACTGCTGATTATTTACATCTGGCAACAAAGGGATTAAATATCCCAAGAAAACAACTTGCATACTATGGTATTGATCTTGAAAGGTTTGAAATTAATAAAGCTAATACTGTACCCGAAGAAGTTATTAATTTTTTGGGCTCTTCTCGCGCCACATTTATTCATTCTGGCACTATAGGCGAAGCCTACGATATTTCTTTCTTGTGCGAGACAATACCAACTATATGCAGTTTAAATAAGGATGTTAAATTTCTCTTCGTTGGCGATGGGCCACTGAAAGATAAACTAGTGGAGTTATCTCGAATTCTTCCAGGCAATGTTCTTTATCTTGGTTCGGTAGATTCAGATCAATTACCATCAATTTATATGATGTTTAATTATGGTCTTTGCAGTTACGCAAAGGGGTCAACCGTTTCTATGCCAACAAAAGTTTTTGATTATTTAGCTGCAGGATTATCAATTGTCCATTGTTTAGGAGGCGATATTAAAAACTTATGCGAGCAAAGAGATATTGGCTACTATTACGAACCAGGTCATCGAGAGTCATTTGTCACCTGCGTTTCTAGATGTATTGAATATGTTCCTACTATTAATGAACTAAAGGTTAGATCTAAAAATACGAGTATCTTATACGATCACAAAAGTATTTATAGTGATGTTGTTAAGTTTGTCGATTATGTTATCGACTATAATCCGAAATTGGTCTAGTATGTATCAAAGTTGAATTTTCATATTAAGATCTGCCTCTCAAATCATCCTTGCATCTGTATATCGAGACTCTTTTACTGAAAATATTCTTGTCTCTTTGCCGTTGGTTCTATAATTAAGTAAGAGGAATTATGAAAAAAGCCCTCATAACGGGAATAACGGGTCAGGATGGGTCTTATCTTGCCGAGCTATTACTTTCAAAAGGGTACGAGGTACATGGTATTAAACGACGATCCTCATCTTTTAATACTCATAGATTAGACCATATTTACAGAGATATCCATGAAAATGGGAACTTGAAACTTCATTATGGGGACTTAGCTGATAGCAGTAATCTCATTGATCTTGTTGGGCAAATCAAGCCAGATGAAATATACAATCTAGGTGCTCAGTCACATGTTGCAGTGAGTTTTTCAAATCCAGAAATGACATCAAATATAAATGCCTTAGGTACTCTGCGTATGCTCGAAGCCATGCGCATTACCGGCTTAGGAACCAGTACTCGGTTCTATCAAGCCTCAAGCTCAGAATTGTATGGATTAGTCCAAGAAAGTCCGCAGAGTGAAAAGACTCCGTTTTATCCTCGGAGTCCTTATGGTGTTTCCAAGTTATTCGGCTACTGGATCACAAGAAACTATCGTGAGGCATATGGTTTTTTCGCCTCGAATGGAATTCTCTTCAATCACGAATCTCCGCGACGAGGAGAAACCTTTGTAACACGAAAGGTAACCCGAGGATTAAGTCGTATTATTTTTGGATTAGAGAAATGTCTATATATGGGAAATTTAGATGCGCGACGAGATTGGGGCCATGCCCAAGATTTTGTTAGAGCTCAATGGCTTATTCTTCAGCGTGATCAACCTGGTGATTATGTCATTGCTACGAACAAACAATTCTCTATTAGAGATCTCATCCATCTAGCTTGCAACTATTTCGGTATTGATATAGTTTTTTCAGGTACGGGTGAGAATGAGGTAGGAATTATTAATTCTGTGTCTACCTCGGAAGATATTTTACTAAAAAAAGGTGATGTAATTATAAAAGTTGACACACGATATTTCCGTCCGTCCGAAGTAGATTCATTATTAGGCGACGCTAGTAAAGCGCATACAGAATTGGATTGGCAGCCAACCATTACTCTTGATCACATGATCGAAGAAATGTGCTCATCGGATCTTAAGGAAGCCCAAAAAGAGAAATTTTTAAAGGATCATGGTTTTACTTTTGACGAACGAGTTTCTGAATAATGAATACCAATGTTGCGATGGATGTTGATTCAAGAATTTATATAGCGGGTCATAATGGTCTTGTAGGTTCAGCAATCGTACGAATGCTGTTCAACAAAGGATACAGAAACATTATTACTGCCGATCGTGGAATATTGGATCTCACCGTATCTTATGATGTAGAGAGTTTTTTTAAAAAAGAAAAAATAGATTTCGTTTTTTTAGCTGCCGCTAAAGTAGGTGGAATTTCAGCTAATAATAGATACCCTGTTGACTTTTTGATAACAAATCTCGAGATACAGAATAATGTTATAGCCGCATCAGCGACTCATAAAATCAAGCGTTTATTATTTATGGGATCTAGTTGCATTTATCCCAAGCTTTGCCCGCAACCTATAAAAGAAGAATATTTTTTAACGGGCTCGCTAGAACCAACCAACAGGCCCTACGCACTTGCAAAGATTTCGGGCATTGAACTTTGTAGGGCTTTCAATCGCCAACACGGGACTAAATTCATGGCCGTTATGCCTACTAACTTATATGGGAAGAATGATCGTTATCATCTCGAAGATAGTCACGTTATTCCTGCGCTTATTCATAAAATCCACCGTTGCACAATTAACAATGTCCCTGAAGTTCATATTTGGGGGACCGGTAAGCCTCTCCGTGAATTCTTATTCGCCGATGACGCTGCAGAGGCTTCAATCCAGTTGATGAATCTCCCGGATGACCAATATCTGAGTATTATCAATTATGAGCACGGCCCCTTTATTAATCTCGGTTCAGGCATAGAGATCTCAATTTCGAATTTAGCACAATTAATATCAAGGGTTATCGGCTATAAGGGAAACATCATTCAGGATGTCGATCGCCTTGATGGCACACCAAGAAAACTTCTAGATTCAACTCGCTTGAATTCTTTTCTCTCGCTCCAGCAGAAATCATTAGAAGAAGGTCTTGCTATTGCTTATCAGGATTATCTTCAAAGCTCATACGCGGAGCAATAAATGACTGATAATAACTTAGCCATTAATTCAATCAAAACACTAGATCTTATAAAGACTAAGGTTTTGGTCGTAGGCGATATTATGCTCGATCGTTATTGGAATGGGAATGTGGATAGAATTTCACCGGAAGGACCTTTCCCGGTCTTAGATGTTAGAGAGATTGAAGATAGGCTTGGCGGAGCCGCTAATGTTGCTAAGAACATTGCTGATGTTGGCGCGACACCCTATCTTATGGGATCCGTAGGCGATGACGACTACGGGCGAATGATTTATCAACTTTTGGACCAAAACAATATTCAACATACTTTAATGACAAGTATATTAAGTACGACCACCTTGAAGATCCGAGCTGTGGCCAACAAGCGTCAATTAATCCGGCTAGATTTTGATAATAAACATTGTTCTCCAGTGGATCTCGTTGCTTTCCAGAACCAGTTAACTCACTCAGATATTGTTCTTGTTTCTGATTATGGGAAGGGAGTTCTAAACGAAATAGATGGGATCATAAATTTATCTAATGCGGCAAAAAAACGTGTTCTCATTGATCCCAAAGGTTCTTTTGAAAAGTACCATAATGCCTACCTAATATCACCCAATAAGAGTGAGTTGAGATCAGAAATAGGAACCTGGTCTTCTGAGCATGAATTGGAACAGAAAGTTTTCTTATTATTAGAAAGAATAAACGTAGAAGCGATTCTCTTAACAAGAAGCGAAGAAGGTATGACGCTCTACACAAGGAATAATGAGGCTATCTCAATCCCAAGCATTGCACGGGAAGTTTTTGATGTATCTGGAGCTGGCGATACTGTTCTCGCCTTTGTTGCATTGGGACTTGGATCTGGTCTTTCACTAGTGGAATCCATGTTACTTTCGAATATTGCTGCAGGTATCGTTGTGGGTAAATTTGGGACATCTTCTTTGACCCTGGAAGAATTACTTAAAGCCTTGGAGGCTATGTCGTGAGTATTATTATTGTCACAGGGGCATGCGGCTTCATCGGGTCAAATTTAGTAAGGTCACTAAATAGACTCGGGCTAGAGGAACTGCTTTTAGTTGATGACAAAACCAAGATCGATTCTAGGCAAAACCTAGAAGGATGTAAGTTTGTCAAGTGCCTTGACAAAGAAGTATTCATAGAACTCGTTAAACGAAGAACTCTCCATATGCCTGTTTCTACGATTTTTCATCAAGGTGCTTGTACTGACACCACGGAACAGAATGTAGATTATATGATGCATGATAACTATGTCTATTCGAAAGAGATTCTCGATTGGGCACTAATGAATAACATCAATCTTATTTACGCATCTAGTGCCTCGATCTACGGTTTATCGAGTAGCTTCGAGGAAGTAACCGAAAATGAGAAGCCGAACAATCTCTACAGTTTTTCCAAATCAGTTTTTGATGACTTGGTACGCGCTAGGATTCATGGATGTAAATCTCAGATTGTTGGACTTCGGTATTTCAATGTTTATGGTCCACATGAAGACTTCAAGGGAAAAATGGCCTCTCTAGTTTTCAAACATTTTCATGATTACAGAGAAAGAGGCTATGTCAACCTCTTCGAAGGTTCTCATGGACTCTCACCCGGAGAACAAGCTAGGGACTTCATTTATGTGGATGATGTCATTGCAGTCAATTTGTTTTTTCTTAGAAATAGTGGCGTTTCGGGCATATATAATGTGGGGACTAGTCAATCTGCCTCTTTCAACGAGCTTACAGAAGCCACCTTAAACGCAGTATTTGCTCATCATAAAAAGCCTAGGATGGTTTTGAACGATATGATTGCATCTAATCTGATTCGTTATATTCCATTTCCTCAACATCTCCTTTCTCAATATCAACCATTTACCAAAGCTGACATAACTCGTCTTAGAAAGAGTGGTTACACCGAATCTTTTATGCCTCTTTCCCTAGGCGCCGAGTCATATATTCACTACTTGACAAACAAATATCATTAGACTGAATCATAGCGAGCACAAGTGTACCCATATACAATTCTTGTAAATTCATCTGACAACTATGTCGACTGCTGGCAACCTTTTTTTGTCCTTTTTAATAAGTTTTGGCCGTCAAACGAGGCTCCAATAATTCTAATATCTCAAACAAAAGTTGAACATCAATTTTCCGGTGTGAGAATTCTGGGTACTGAAACCATTGCACAAAGGAAGCTCACATGGACCGAATCTCTATTGTTGGCATTGGATCATGTTGAATCTGACTATGTTTTATACTTCCAGGAAGACTATTTTTTAGATGCTCGGGTTAGAGATGACTTGGTTCAGGATGCAGTAAATACTATGCTGAGGCATCCAGAGATACTTTATGTGGGGCTGACAAAAAATGGTCTTCAAGAACCTTACGAAGACTGCCAATTTCCATCTATGGAGGCTATAAGAGAACACGCTTGGTACAGGATTTCTACACAAGCTGGTCTATGGAAAAAAAATACTTTGATTTCCTATCTAAAGCCCGAAGAGAACGGCTGGATGTTTGAGATTTATGGAACGCTTAGATCTTGGAAACGTAATGAAATTTTTTTAAGAACGAAAGTTAATCTTGAAAAAGCTGGTCCAGCGATTAGCTATCCGCATACGGGTATCATAAAGGGAAAGTGGAATAGGGCTATAGTTGATCTATTTAAGACTCACAACATAGTCATTGATTATAATCTTCGAGGATTTCATCAAGATGAATACTCGTTATTAAGACGTCTCAAACTTTTAAGAAAAATACTGCACGACCCAATATTTTTACTTCGTGCAGTATTCGATAAATGAAGATCATTAGATCTTCTCTTTTCTTAAGTGCTCTCACTATGAGTGGGGCAATATTGGGTTTAATCAGCAATGTTCTATTGGCGTCGTATTGGGGGTTATCTAAAAATTTTGATACCTATTTTTTCGTTCTGAGTATACCTCTATTTATATCTAGTCTTCTTGGCTCATCATTGAGCTACAGATTGACTCCTGTGATTTCTTCTCTAGAAGCCTCCAGAAGTGATCAAAAGAAGATCATTGTATCTTCTATGGCAGAAATGTTATGGATAGCAACTATCATCACCATTCTTGGTATGACTTTAGGACCGTTTTTTCAATCTAAACTAGTTCCTTATGATCAGAGAATACTGCTGGGTTTGGATCTTACTCTACTATTTACTCTTGGGTGGATTATATTCTTCGCACAAGTAGCCCTAGGATTTCTCATAGCTGTTCTAAATGGAATCAGACGATTTTATTCTGCTAATGCTATTAATTTATTTCCATATGTTGGTACATTAATATTTATTGGAATTTTTAGAAACACATTGACGGTTACTCACTTACTAGTTGGTTTATTATTCGGACTGATTATGGGCCTAGGTATCTCATATCTTTTAACGCGTCAGTTACTATCAGGTTCATTTAAAGAATGCCTTACTCGCCCTCCGATCTATGGTCCTTATTTGGGAATTTTTGGGTCTGTACTAGCTACATCTTGCTTTTCTTTCCAAGCAATCAGTGATGCTGTTTGGGTTATAAGAACAGGCGAGGGGAACCTTTCGGCGATCAGCTTGTCTTCAAGGATTATTATTGCTGCTTGTTCATTGATCATTTCCGGACCCTCGGTTCTTTTGATTCCTATTTTCACTGACCTGATTAAACAAAAACAAGCAGACCGCCTCCAGAAGAAGTACAACAGCGTGATTGGTATCATCGTGCTACTAGGAAGCATACTAGTATTAACAGTATTGTTTTTTGTTCCTGATTTAGTAGCACTTCTATTTCTCAGAAACAAATTTAGCTTAGCAGACGCTGCTGTAGTTTCGAATATTTTAACTATTATGACTCTAGGATCTATATTTATGGTTATGTCAGTCATTTCGTTAAGAATTCTATTTTGTTTTCCTGGTCAAGAGATTTATGCGGCAGTAATGGGATCTATTTGGTGCTTAATTTATTTTCTAGGCTCGATGTTCTTGCATGCTGAAGGTGTTGATGGAATAGCTTGGACTTATGTTGGTTCATGGGCTCTTTACTTCGTAATCATTTATTTACATATCACGAAGTTATCATATCTTTCTCCCAAAAGAGCTCTGAGCAAGTAGACTGATCTTCATGGGATTATCTGAAGTATTTCTAGCCATCCAGGTAGGTATTTTCTGCTTTGGGTTTAGGTATATATTTCGTATCGATCGGCTTTTTGGCTTATATTTCGCAACACTCTTTATTTACTGTATATTTGCACAAGTTGGATATCGCTATTATCCAAACCTCTCCGTTCTCACAAATGCATATT
>Ga0049084_10000604_pt1 | contig 14096 bp, 15 predicted proteins | sample GreLakmeON33MSRF_FD_66720 | JGI IMG/M metagenome (GOLD analysis project Ga0049084, IMG submission 66720) | Freshwater lentic microbial communities from great Laurentian Lakes, MI, USA - Great Lakes metaG ON33MSRF | ecosystem: Environmental > Aquatic > Freshwater > Lake | place: Great Lakes... | reverse complement strand
TTGCCCCATGGGAGGCCGACCCGTTTCGTGCTCAGGCGATCACCTCGTGACGTCAGCAACCCTTCCTTCCAACCGGCCGTCGCGTTTACCGCGAGACGGCATCCCTGGCACCAAACCTTATGAAAAAACTCATCACCGCTCTCGCCCTCACCCGCCTCACGCGCGCGGCGCTCGTCCCTGCGCTCGGTCTCGCGCTGCTCGCGCCCGCCGCTCACGCGATCCAGATCAAGAATGGCGGCCTGACCGGCAGCTTCGACTCCACGATCTCGTTCGGAGCCATCTACCGTCTCCAAGACCCCGCGAACACCAACTACGGCGCGACGAATTTTTTCAATGGTGTCCCCGGGTTGCTTAGCTCGGTGAACACGGACGATGGCAATCTCAATTACGGCAAGGGCTGGGCTTCACAGCTCCTGAAGGGCTCGCATGACTTGGAGCTCAAATACGGCAACTTCGGCGCCCTCGTCCGCGGCTACTGGTTCACCGACTTCAAGAGCGATGACACGCTGCGCACAAAACTTTCCGATCAGGCGAAAGACCGCGTGGTCCGCGGTGCCGAGTTCCTCGACATGTATGCGCGGGCGAAATTTACCGTCGGCGCGGCCATGCCCGTCGAGTTCCGCATTGGCCGCCAAGTGCTCAGCCTCGGCGAAAGCACGTTCATCCCCAACGGCATCAATGTCGTCAATTCCGCCGATCTCTCCAAACTCCGCACACCCGGTGCCGAACTCAAAGAAGCCCTGTTGCCCGTCAACCTCGTGAAGGCCTCGATCGGCGTGGCGAAAAACGTCACCGTGGAACCGTTCTGGCTGCTTGAATTCCGCCGCAATGAGCTCGAACCCGTCGGCACCTATTTCTCCACCAATGATTTTGCGACGCGAGGCGGCAGCAATGTCCTGCTCGGCTTCGGCACCCTCGCCGACAACGGGACGCTGGGCTCTATCCCGCGCAACCCCGATCGGGAAGGTTCGAACTACAACCAATACGGCGTCGCCACGCGCGTGCTGGCGCCCGGCCTTAACAATACTGAGTTCGGCGTCTATTACGCGCGTTACAACAGCCGCTCGCCGCTGCTCAGTTCGCGCACACCTACCGCGCCGATCGACACCAACCTCACCGGTCCTCTGACGATAGCCTTCCTCCGCGGCGGCGTCCCCGCTGCGGCCGCACCCGCGCAAGCCGCCGCTATTTTCCAAATGCTCGTGAAGGCCACACTCGCACCCGCAACACTCACGCCCGTTGAGGCCGCCACCATTCAGTCTCCGGCCATCCAAGCCGCGGTCTCCGGTGCCCGCTCGATCGCGTTGCTCACCGCCGCCGCCACCGGCCGCTACTTCGCCGAATACCCGGAGGGCCTCAATCTCTACGGTCTCAGCTTCAACACCTCCCTCGGCAACAGTGGCATTTCTTGGCAGGGCGAACTCTCCCTGAAGAAGGACGTCCCGCTGCAAGTCGACGACGTCGAACTCCTCTTCGCGACGCTTTCTTCGCTGACGAACTCGACCGGCTCGGCGTTCGGCACGAGCAATCAAATCGGCAACTTTCTTGGCCAGCTCAACCGCGAGATCACCGGTTACCGCCGCCACAACGTCTGGACCGCCCAGAGCACAGTCACCAAGGTTTTCGGTCCCATGTTGGGCTCCCAGCAATTCACGTTGCTCGGTGAGGCCGGCGGCATTTGGGCCAACCTGCCCGGCAAGGACACGCTGCGCTACGAAGGTGCCGGCACGTTCACCAGTGGCAGTCCGACCGCCATGCTCGCCACCCCGTTTCCAACCATCCCGCCCACGCCCACCGACGCTTTTGCGGACAGTTTTTCAGGCGGCTACCAGATCCTCGGCCGGCTCGACTACAACAACATCTTCCCCAACGTGAACATGCAGCCCACGGTCGCCTTCACCCATGACGTCACCGGCAATACGCCCGCGCCCCTCAGCAATTACATCAAGGGTCGCAAGAGCGTGAATCTCTCGGTTGAATTCACCTATCGCAACGCGTGGGCAGTCGAACTCCGCTACGTGAATTTCTTCGGCGGCAGCCGCTTCAATCTTCTCAACGACCGCGACTATTTCGCGACGACGGTCAAATACTCGTTCTAACGTGACGGCCGGCGGTCTCAGACCGTCGGCCCAGCGACTCCCGCGCCCCCTTCCGCTCGTTCCCGCCATGAAAAAAATACCCGCCTCTCAGTTCGTCCGTCGCTGGCTGTGTCCGGCCCTCTGCCTCGTGTCTGCTTTCCCGCTGCTGAGCGCTGCCGTTCCCGAAGGGACCGCCTCGCGTCTCGGCAAAGACCTTACACCGCTCGGAGCAGAGACGGCCGCCAACGCCGACGGCTCCATCCCCGCATGGAACGGGGGTATCCTCACCCCACCCGCCGGCTACCAGCCTGGCCAACACCACCCGGATCCCTTCGCCGCCGACCAACCGCTCTTCACCGTCACGGCGGCCAACTCGGCGCAACACAGCGCGAAGCTCACCCCCGGTGCACTCGCGATGCTCAAGGCTTATCCCCTTTACAAACTCGTCGTCTACCCCACGCGGCGCAGTGTCTCAAATCCCCAGCGGGTTTACGATGCCACGCGGAAGAACGCCACCACCGCCCAACTCACCACCGGCGGCAATGGTATCAGCGGCGCGGTCATCGGCGTCCCGTTTCCCATCCCGGCGAGCGGTCTCGAAGTGCTCTGGAATCACCTCACCCGCTTCCGCGGGTCCGCGGCCTCCCGGCAGATCGATCAAGCGGCCGTCGAGCGGGGCGGTGGCTACCAGCTCGTGAAGTTCGAGGATGAATTTATTTTCAACTACACGCTCCCGGACATGACCGCCGCCGAACTCGAAAAGGACAATACCTTGATCATGTTCAAACAAGCGGTCGTTGCACCCGCTCGCCTCGCCGGCACCATTCTCCTCGCGCAGGAGACCATGGACCAAATTAAAGAGCCCCGCCGCGCTTGGGTTTACAACGCCGGCCGCCGCCGCGTCACCCGCGCGCCGAACGTCGCCTACGACAATCCCGGCACCGCCGCCGACGGTCAGCGCACGAGCGACCAGTTCGACATGTTTAACGGTGCCCCCGACCGCTACGATTGGAAGTTGGTCGGCAAAAAAGAAATGCTCGTCCCCTACAATGCCTATAAACTTCACAGCAATACGGTGAAGAACTCGGACATCCTGAAGGCCGGACACATCAACCAAGACCTCGCCCGCTACGAACTGCACCGGGTCTGGGTGCTCGATGCCACCCTCAAGCCCGGCACATCGCACCTCTACGCCCGTCGCACGTTCTATATCGATGAAGACAGCTGGCAAATTCTGGCAGCCGACCACTACGACGCGCGCGGTCAACTCTGGCGCGTCTCCGAGGCCCACTGTATCAACTACTATGATGCCCAGACTTTTTGGAGCACCCTGGAAGTTCACGTCGATCTCCAAAACGGCCGTTACCTCGCGATCGGCTTGGATAACGAGAATGCGATGTATAACTTCGCTTTGAAGCGCACCCCCGCAGACTTCACCCCCGACTCCCTCCGTCGCGACGGTGTGCGTTGATTAAAATCGGGCCGGGCACAGCCCGGCCCTTTTTGTGTCCGATGCGTTCTCGGCCTCTTTTACTCGTCGCCGCCCTCGCCGTCGGCCAGCTCAGTGCCGCCGTCGCCAACCCGCGTGTGCTCCTGCTGGACGGCTCTGTCGTCGGGTCCGACATCGTCGCCGTGGGCGAACGCGGCGCCATTTTCCGCTCCGCCGATAACGCCCGAACGTGGCACGCCGCCGCGTCGTTGGCTACCGCGACACTGACCGGTGTCGCGTTCGCGAACGATGGCACTCGCGGCTGGGCCGTCGGCCACGATGCCCTCATTTTGACCACGACCGATGCCGGCCGGACGTGGCAGCAACAATGGCAGGGCGAAAACCTCGCCGACTCTTTCCTCGATATCCTCGCCCTCGACGCGCACCGCGCCATCGCGGTGGGTGCCTACGGGCTCAGCGTTACCACCACCGACGGAGGCAAAACATGGACGCGCCGGAAAATCAGCGACGACGATTATCATTTCAACCGCCTCAGTCGTGGCCCCACCGGCACGCTCTACCTCGCCGGCGAACACGGGACGTTGCTGCGCTCCGCTGACGACGGCGCGACCTGGAAACGCATCCCCGCCGCCTACGAGGGCTCGTTCTACGGCATTCTGCCCCTCGATGAACGCACCCTCATCGCCCACGGACTGCGCGGTCGTTCCTTCCGCTCGATTGATGATGGCGATACTTGGGTGCCCCTCGTGACCCCCGAACCCGTCCTCCTCGCCGCCTCACTCCAGCTCAGGAGCAACCTCGTCGTCCTCGCCGGACACGCCCGCGTGCTCTTGGTCAGCCGAGACTCTGGCAAGTCCCTGCAGACATGGGCGGCCCCGCTCACCACCGCCGTCGCCGAGCTCATCGCAGCCCCCGACGGCAGTATCGTCGCCTTGGGCGAAGCCGGGGCCACTCGGCTCGAGGCACCGCGATGAATGCCGCTGACAGCCGAGGTGCGTGCTCCGCGATCCGGATAGATTAACCTCGCCGGCGCCTTCCATGCACCATGCTCGATAAATTTGCCGCTTGGATTTTCCGCCACCGCACAGCGCTCGTGATCGGGTTTGCCGCGCTGACTGCCGTGATGGCGGTATTCGCGAGCCAGTTGCGCGTCGATGCGAGTTTCAACAAGTCGCTCCCCCTCGAACATCCCTACATCCGGACGTTCACAAAATACCAAAGTGAATTTGGCGGCGCGAATCGCGTGCTCGTCGCGCTCATGGTCCGCACCGGCGATATTTTCACCGCCCCGTTTTTCACCGAGCTCAAGCGCGCCACGGACGAAGTCACCTTTTTACCCGCCGTCGACCGCACCCAAGTTCAGTCACTCTTCACGCCCAACGTCCGCTACATCGAAGTCGTCGAGGACGGTTACTCGGGAGGAAACGTCATCCCGGCCGACTTCACCCCGAGCCCGGCCAATTTCGCCCGCGTGCGTGAAAATATCCTGAAGTCCGGCAAGCTCGGCCAACTCGTCGCGAACGATTTTACCGGTGCGATCATCAGCGCGCAGCTCCTTGAAATCGATCCACGCACCGGCGAAAAAATCGACTACCTCCGAGTCGCCGCCGGCCTCGAGGCCCTTCGTCAACGCATCGAAAAAGAGAGCGGCGGCACGATTGAAGTTCGCATCATCGGGTTCGCAAAAGTCATCGGCGACATCAGCGATGGAGCGCGCGGCGTCCTCCTGTTGTTCGGCGTTTCCATTCTAGTCACCGCTCTGCTCGTCTGGAAATACGCCGGGCGCTGGAAACTTGCCGCCGCCCCCGTCGTTTGCTCCCTCGTCGCCGTCGTCTGGCAACTGGGCGGCCTGACCGCGCTCGGCTTTGGGATCGACCCGTTTTCGATTCTGGTGCCGTTCCTCGTGTTCGCAATCGGCGTGAGCCACGGCGTCCAAAAAATCTGCACCTTCCGCAACGAGGTTTTTGCCGGTCACGATGGCCCGACGGCCGCACTGTTCGCCTTCAAGCGCCTCATCGTGCCCGGCGTCGTCGCACTCATGACGGACGTCGTCGGTTTCATCACGATGATGGTGATAAAAATCCCGACGATTCACGAACTCGCCATCACCGCCAGTTTTGGCGTGGCGGTGATCATCATCACAAATTTCTTCCTCCTGCCCATTTTGCTCTCGTATCTGCGTCTGCCGGCCTCCTACGCCCAGTGGGTCGTCGACCGCCGCGCGAAGACCGACGCGTTTTGGGCACGGCTGGCCAAGGGCCTGAAACCGGTGCCGTCCATGCTCATCATCGTTCTTTTTATCGCACTCGGTTTTTGGGGCGAGTGGCAGGCGCGGGAAATCCGGATCGGCGACACCCAGGCCGGGGTGCCCGAGCTGCGGCAAAATTCCCGCTACAATATCGATTCGCGCGTGATCACGGAAAAATTTAGTATCGGCGTGGACGTCCTCTCCGTGATCGTCGAAACCGTCCCGAACGGCTGTGTCGATTACGACGTCGTCTCGTTGATGGACCGTTTCGAAGGCCAGATCCGTCAAGTGCCCGGTGTCCAGTCGGTGATCTCGCTTCCGTCGATGGCCAAAATCGTCAATGCCGGTTTCAGCGAAGGTTCGCTCAAATGGCGCGTCCTGCCGCGCAACCCCCAGGCGCTCGCCCAAGCCGTCTCGCCGATCGAGACCGCCACCGGTCTGCTCAATCGCGACGCCAGCGTGATGCCCGTCATGATTTTCCTCAGCGATCACAAAGCCGAGACCCTCCGCGCGGTCACCACTGCAGTCACGGCCTTCTCCACCGCCCACCCTTCGGACAAAGCCAAGTTCCTCCTCGCGAGTGGCAACGCCGGCGTCATGGCGGCGACGAACGAAGTCGTGCAAGCCGCCGAGCGCCCCATTTTGCACTGGGTCTTCGGTGCCGTGATTGCGCTGTGCTTGATCACCTTTCGCAGCTTCCGCGCCACCCTGTGCATCGTCGTCCCGCTCGCGATCGTCAGCTATCTGGCGTACGCGCTCATGGTATCTCTAGGCATCGGACTGAAAACGTCGACGCTTCCCGTGGTCGCGCTCGGCATCGGCATCGGCGTGGATTACGGCATTTATCTCTTCGCCCGACTCCTTTCCGGATTAAAAGGCGGCGAGCAGTTTGAGGACGCGATGTTCGAGGCGTTCAAGGACACCGGCACCGCGATTGTCTTTACGGGCCTGACCTTGGCGATCGGGGTCAGTATGTGGATTTTCTCCGATCTCAAGTTCCAAGCCGACATGGGCCTACTCCTCACCTTCATGTTTTTGGTGAACATGTTCGCCGCGATTATTCTTCTGCCCGCCATGGCGCGCTGGTTCTGGCGCCATCACAGCGACCGGACGGAAACCGCGCGCCCCACCCCTGCGCCGTAACGAAACGGTTAACGGACCTTTGCCGGTCGCGCAGCCACGCGGACGACAATCGTTTTTCCCCTTGCCGCTCCTCCGCTCGGCGCAACCATCGCCCAACCGTGGTTCCCGACTCCGACTATCGCATCAAACTTCAGGTCTTCGAAGGCCCGCTCGATCTGCTGCTTTTTCTCATCCGGAAGAACGAGCTGGATATCTACGACATCCCCATCGAGTCCGTCACCCGCCAATACATCGACGCGCTCAAGGGCATGCAGCAACTCGACCTCGATGTCGCCGGTGAGTTTTTTGTCATGGCAGCGACGCTGATGGAAATTAAGAGCCGCCTGCTCCTGCCCAAGGGCCAGCACGCCATCGACCCCAATCTCGTCGAAGATGAAATGGATCCACGCTGGGAATTGGTCCACCAGCTCCTCCAATACAAAAAATTCAAGGAAGCCGCCGCCCAGCTCAACGATCTCGCCGTCACCCGCCAGAATCTCATGGAGCGTTTCCTCTCCGATCTTTCGCTGGCCGATAGTGAGCGTCCCTTGAAGGGCGTGGACCGCATCGAGCTGTGGAACACCTTCAATATGGTACTCCGCCGCCTCGCGGAAAAACTCGTCGTGGGAGAAATCCACGACGAACAAACGACCGTCACCGACCAGATGGAATGGCTGCTCAACCGCACCCGCACCGAAAAGAATTTTGTTTTCTCCCACCTCTTCCCCGAGGGCGTCACGCTGCGCCGGCTCGTGGCCACGTTCCTCGCCATGCTCGAGCTCACCCGCCTGAAAAAACTCCGCATCCGCCAACACGAACCCTTCGCCGACATCATGGTTGCAGCCGTCGAGGAAAACCCGCTTGAAACCGTGGTGAGTGACCACACCGTGACCGCGTGAGTAAAAAGAAAAAGAAGCCCGCTCTCCGTGCGGCCCTGCTCGGCGTCGGTCTCGACAACGAGGACGGCCATAAACGCATCACCACCGGTGAACAATTCGCCATTTTGGGTGGCTCCGATGAAACCCACGGGCGCATGACGGAGACCGCCATGAAGACGTTTGAGGAACTGAAGTCCCGCAAGAAACAACTCCACCAAGTGGAGCCGGATGAGCTCGCCGAAATCCTGCACAAGTCCACGCCGCGTTAATACCGATGCCCGCCTCGACCGCCCACTCCCACCGTCCAGAGGCCGACATGACGTCCGCCACCGACTCCGAGATCCCGTCGTGGATCGTCGGTCTGGCCGGAGTCGCCGCAGTTGCATCTTTGCTCTTTACCGCTCTCCTTTTGCTCAATCTCTAATTTCTATGTCTGAAAAAATCGCCAACCTGACCACCGATACATTCAAGCCGACGATTACGTCCGCGACGACGCCTGTGCTCGTTGATTTCTGGGCGCCGTGGTGCGGCCCGTGCAAGGCGATCGCCCCGATCCTCGAGGAGCTAGCCATCGAGCTCGACGGCAAGTTGACCATCGTAAAGGTCAATATCGACGAGAACGAAGCGGTCGCCGTCGACTATGGGGTCCGGGCCATCCCGACGATGATCCTCTTCAAAGGTGGCCAAGCCGCCGAGACCCTCGTGGGCATGATGCCGAAAGCGGCCATCAAAGCGAAAGTCGCCGCCCACCTCTAATCGGCGCGGCCCAACCCGAGGCCGATCGCCAAGAGCAGCGCGTAAAGCGACAGCAGTTTTCCGGTATCACCCAGCAGAGCGATGAGCTCGCTGGGTGATTTTTTTTCACTCAGTCGCCCGAAGTGCGACCAAGCCATCGGCACCACGCCGAGCGGCAACAGTGACCACACGTGCCGATCGTAGGCAAAAAAACACAGCGGCACCAGCAACGCGATCACCAGCGACAGGCCAAATTGAGTGCGCGCAAATCCACGGCCGAAGCGTACGACCAAGGTCCGTTTCCCGGCGACGGCGTCGGTGTCGACATCGCGATAATTGTTTACGACCAGAATATTGGCCGTGAGTAGTCCGATCGGCACCGCCGCCAACCAAGCCGCCGGCGTCACTTTCCCTGCCTGCACGTAGCAGGTTGTGCCCACGGCCACGAGGCCGAAGAAGACAAAGACGAACCCATCGCCGAGGCCGTGGTAGCCCAGCGGGAAGGGGCCGCCCGTGTAGGCGAAACCACAGAGAATACTCGCCACTCCGACCACCAGTAGCCAAGGCCCGCCCCACGCGATGAGTCCGAGCCCGCTCAGAAACGCCGCGGCAAACACCACCCACAGTGCTCCCTTCATCGTCGCCGGCGCAATCAGTCCCGATGCCACCGCACGCTTCGGACCAACTCGTGTCGCCGTATCCGCGCCCTTGATAAAATCGTAATAGTCATTGGCGAAATTCGTGCCGATCTGCACCAGCACCGCAAAAAGCAGACACAGACCCGCCGCTGCGCCGTCACATTTCCCCTCCCGCCACGCGGCCGCGGTTCCCACGAGCACCGGAGCCACCGCCGCCGGCAGCGTCCGCGGGCGAGTCGCCGCGAGCCAAATTTTAACGCGCGTCGCCGTCACAGCTACCTCGCAGGAATGCTTCCCTTGCGACTCAACACGACCAACGGCCGGTTCGCCAGCATGCTCAGGAGACCCGGCAGAAAGCAAAGAAACCCCGCCAGCGCGGACGAGATACTCACACCCCCATTAAACACGTATCCAAAGCCCACGACGAGCGCGGCGTAGATCGTCAGCAAGCCGAGAGCCCCGCCGAAAACGGGGCTCATCGCCCAGATCAGCACAAACGCGAACCCTGCGGCACGGTAGCCGCTTAATCCCACCGTCAGGCCAGCCAAATAAAAGATCGGCGGATAAAACGTCAGGCGGTGATTTTCGAATCGCACCGTCTGCACCAGCAAACCGATCAGCAGAATCAGCGCACGCAGTCCAATCACCGCATACTCCATGTTGCGCGGAGCGCCCTCGGCGACACCCAAGCATGAAGTTATTCCTAAACCGCCAAAAAGCGCCAGACTGCCCGCCCCCGCCCGCAGGAGATCCACGTAATTTCTGAATTTAGAAAATTCGGAGGCGAAGCTCACCCGGGGATCACCCTGCTCCCGGTTGTTCCATGGTTCCTTCGCGGCGCGCACGGCGTTCGCGCTCCGACGACGCTTGAATACCGAGCCTAGCCTCAGCCAATGCCGCGGAAACCACAGCAGGGCTACTGCCAACAGCAGGAAGGGGAGGTCGACCGTCACCGAAGTCATCAAAGTCATGGGGAAGCCAGAGAACAGGGCGGGGCCAGCACGTCCTGTCAAAACTTCATCTACTTCCGTGATTCCCCCGCGGACCTTCCCGGCGGAACCGACGCCGCCGGGCGGTAAGTCTGCATAACCGGTATCGCGAGCTCGCGCTCCAGATCACGGATCCGACTGAGGACGAGCTCGGTGCCCTCCTCCTCGGGCGGCAATTGAGGATGCAGCCTCGTCAGCCAAACGAGCGCCTCAGCCTTGCGCCCGAGCCGTCGGAGCAATTCAGCATGCAAGCGCGCGGCGTAGGCAGGTGCGCCGGGTTGTTCCCACGCCTTGCGGTAGCTCTCGGCAGCCGCTTCGATGTCGCCCAAACGGTTGAGCTCGATATTCGCGCGCTCGATCCAGAGCGCGGCGTTGCCCGGATGAAACGTCATCGCCTCCTCCAGCAACCGAATCGCCAGCCGGGCCTGCTCCGCGCCAAGGCGATCCCGCTGCACGGCCGGCACGACGTCGTGGCCACCGGCTTCCGCGATGCGCCACGCCGTCATATCGAAAGCGATGATCCGCGCGCCATTCACCCAAAAATAGAGCGGCCGCGGGTCAATCGTCGTAACCAACCGCAGCAGCGTATCCGTCGCTGCGAGGTCGCGCTGCTCCCAGATCACGTGAAGTCGCAACCATGTGAAATCCGCCACGATCGCGCGAAAACCGCCGAGTAGACCCAACGTCACACCTTGCCCCGCCGCCGCGCCTGCCGAATCAAGTCGCAGCGCCGGCTGCTCCGCGCGCAACGCGGCCCACAATGGTGCCTCCATCCACTGCAGAGCGGCGCCCGTCAGCGCGAGGCCACCCACGGTGACGAGAATCGCGAGCAACCTAGATTTCACGTTTGCGAAAACTGAAGATAGCGAGCCCGCACCCTGCCGCCACATAGCCCAGCGCGTAAACGCTGACCCGCGCAACGCGGTCCCAAGCCACCGGGATGCCCGCCCCGACGTTGTCGGCAAAATTGAACAACTGAAAATTGGGGAACATCAGCCCGACGAGGCCGGCGGCCACCTGCGCAAACGTCGAGCCGCCCTGCGCATAAGCGTCCCGTGCGAGATATTGCAAATGGCAGATCACCAGCACGAAAAATCCCGTCACGACCGTGAAGAGCTGGGTCCGCGAAAAACTCGCGACCAGCAAAGTGAAGGCGGCCAAGACCGTCAGCTTGAGCCACTGCAGGTAGCCCGCCAACCCGAGGTCCACTATTCGCAGCGTCCGCCCCTGGGCAAACGAGTCCGGAATATCCCGCAGCAACGTGCTCTCTCGCGACCACAACACCGCGACAAGTAAACCCGTAATGAGCGCGCAAAAAACCGCCGTCACGGCAACCACACCGAGGTATTTTCCGAGCATAAACTCCGCGCGCCAGACCGGTTTCGCGAGCAAGGTGAGCGCGGTCCGGTGGTCGATCTCGCTAAAGAATAACTGCGCCGTAGCGGCGATCGTTAACGCGGCCCCAAAAAACGCCATCGCCCCGTAGCCGAGGTCCGCGAGAAATTTCAGCTCGGAAGCGCCAAAATTGAATTCCCGAAAAGACTGCGCACCGCCCACGAGCCCGAGCGCCAGCACCAGCAGGAAGCTCAACAGTTTTTGCCGCGAGGCTTCGAGCAACGTATTGCGCGCGATCAGCAGCACGCGCATCAGGGAGAAACGCACCCCGCTCATACCCCACCCTCCGGGTTCTTCGCTTCACCCCGCCCCACCCGCTCCAGAAAAATTTGATCGAGCCGTGCACGCGGCGCGACCACCGCCTCCAAGGTGCGCCCGCGCAGCCCGAGCCACCCGCGCAACTCCTGCAATTCCCCCGGGGAAAGTTTTTCGACGATCCAAGCCGGCCGCTCCGCTCCGCCCACCAGGTCGCACACCGCACCCTCAAGGATCAGGCGACCGCGATCGAGGATCGCGACCCGGTCACAGATGTCCTCGATCTGGGTCAGGAGATGCGAGGTGATGAGCACGGTCTTGCCTTGGGCCTTGAGCTGGAGAATCAACTCGCTGATCGCGGCCGCACCCACCGGGTCCACCCCGGATGTGGGCTCGTCCAAGATGACCAGACGCGGATCGTGCACCAGCGCTTGGGCGAGCCCGATGCGTTGCAGCATCCCTTTCGAATACGTGCCCACGAGGCGGTCCGCAGCTTCGGTGAGACCCACCCAGTCAATCACCTCCGCCACCCGGGGCGCTAACTTCGCGCCCCCGAGGCCGCAAATGCGCGCGTAGAAACGCACCAACTCTCGGCCCGACAGATGCCGGTAAAAATAAGGCGACTCCGGCAGGTAGCCCACGTCCACTCGCGCCTCAACCTGCGCGCTTGGCACCCCAAAGACGCGGCACCCTCCCGCCGTCGGCTCGAGCAGGCCGAGGATGATCTTGATGGTCGTGCTCTTGCCTGAACCGTTCGGTCCGAGTAAGCCAAAAACCTGCCCCGCCGGCACCCGGAGGGAAAGATCGTCCACTGCCCGCAACTTCACGCCGCGCAGGCCTACCGAAAAATCCTTGACCAGCCCTCGCAGCTCAATGGCCGGCACGGCCGACGAAACCGTGCTCATTGGATCGTGAATCCACTGAACTGCGGAGCGCGGGTGCCGGCGGTTCGTTCGGTTTGGCGCACGTAACTGTGCATCCGCTCCTCGACGCCGCTGATGAAGGCGGTCACGTCGGCCGCACGCCCCTCCACCTCCAAATGCACCCGCCCATCGGCGAGATTGCGCACGACTCCCGCCACCTCGAACTCCTTGGCAATCTGCAAAGTGGTATAGCGAAAGCCGACGCCTTGCACGCGGCCGGTAAAGTAAACTGTCTCGTGATGCACGTCAGTCATGGGAAAAGCGCGCAACGTTAGCGGAGCTCCCTCGGTCGATTCAATTCGCAAAAAAAATCCGCCGACTATTCCCATCAGAATTTCATTTGCTTTTCACCGCCGCACCCCCTGAGTTTCGCGCCAACGCATGAGTAACTTCAATTCTGACGGTAGTCAGGACCACGACGGAGACGACCGGGGTGAACTAGCTTGGAATGAATTCGACTGGGAACGCTACCTACGCGAACAGGACGGCATCGTTCTCCGTTACTTGACCTTCTACGAAGCCGCGCAGGGCGACCGCAATCGCATCGACACCGTCGCGGAAAAAATGGGCTGGGGCCACGATGATTGGAGTGACGACGGTGACTCCGACGACTCGGAGGACGATGACGACGATGATGATGATTCGGCGAGTTTTGACGACGAAGTCTACACCGTGCATCAGAACCCCATCTTCATCGCGACGAAGGCGATTGCTCTCGGCCTCCGCCAATCATGGGAAACGCTCGCGACCGACGGCACCAAAGTTCCTCAGTCGCTCGGTGTCGCCCTCCTTGGTTCGCTCAACCGCTGCGAGGAACATGCCGTGCAGGCCATCCACGCGCTCGATTTCGGGGACTACGCGATGGCCGTGAGCCTATTCAAACGCGCGATGAGCGGCTTGAACCACGCCCTCTCCTTGCTCAACGACGAGGCGGTCGCCCAGCATGCCGTCGTCGCCACGTGGCGCGGCGACGCTCTCCCGCGGTTGTTTGATCTGCGCGAGATCTGGTTGCGCGTCATGGCCGAATGTCGCGAGGAATGTGATCGTCCGGTCGACGGGGAAAGTTGACGGCGGAAGCGCAAATACCGCTGACACCACAACCCCACGAGATGGGGTCGGCTTGACCCGCCTCGGTGTCTCCGTGGTGGACGGGTGCGTCCCGCGCCCGCATTTCATCCGTGTGCAGCCGCGCCATCCGTGGTCAAAAATTCCGGCTTCTGCAACCCGCGCCCGCGATCTTGCTGACCCCATGTTGCTGCCAAAAGCATGGGCGCGCGGCGGCTTTTTTTGTGTCAGAAAAATGGTGACAGAAAAATCTCTGAACGAGCTCTCGCATGAGCCTCACCCCCACCGCTACGACCGCCCAACCCTTTTTCACCACGGAT
>Ga0049084_10000603_pt1 | contig 14105 bp, 13 predicted proteins | sample GreLakmeON33MSRF_FD_66720 | JGI IMG/M metagenome (GOLD analysis project Ga0049084, IMG submission 66720) | Freshwater lentic microbial communities from great Laurentian Lakes, MI, USA - Great Lakes metaG ON33MSRF | ecosystem: Environmental > Aquatic > Freshwater > Lake | place: Great Lakes... | reverse complement strand
GACCGTCCACGCGATCACCCGACCTCCACCGGCGTGCACGGCGGCGACGAGGGGTCGGTCAATCGACGGCTCGTATTGCCATAGGTCCCGTGCGCCGACGTCACGCATCGGAAAGGCGGGATCGCGGTGGTAGCTGGTCTCGGTCACGCCGCGTACGACGCCTGGCGCGACTACCCGCGCCTCGGCGACCATGCGGTGATCGAATGAGTGGACGGCCGCCCGGTCCCCGAGGCGCTCCAGAGCCGCAACGGCGAATGGGGCGGTCCGAACGCCCTTGAGCTCGCAGTAAATCCGGAGCGGTCCATCATAAAGCACGCTGATCACCTCATCCAGCGTTGGTACGCCCTCGCCCTGCACCCGAAACGCCCGCACCTCGGCGAGCGTCAATAGTCCGATGGGGCGACGCAGGGCACCGTCCGGGAGGGTGGGGTCGTGGTGGACGACCAGGTGGCCATCCGCGGTCAGGTGCACGTCGAGTTCGACCGCGTTGGCGCCGAGTTCGGCTGCGCGGACGAAGGCCGCAAGGCTATTCTCCGGACGCTCGCAGGACGCGCCGCGGTGGGCGATGACTTCTGGTCTGGACACGGGTTACTCCGATGGTTCCGGGCAGCAGCCGGCGGGTGCGAAAGGAACATTAACGCTGGCCACCGGCTGGCGTCTCACGGAGTGAGCACTGAATCGTGGCACCTAACAGCAGCGATGAACGGGCGGTTGATGCCGCCCTGATCGAACGATGGAAGGCTGGCGATCAGGCGGCGGCCACGGCCATCGTCGAGCGGCACGCGACGGCGCTTGCTCGGTTTGCCGCCAGCACGGGGGAACGGGAGCGGATTGATGAGTTGGTGCAGGACACGTTCGTGCGAGCGTTTAACTCCATTGACAGCTTTCGGTCGGATGCGGCGCTCAGGACTTGGCTCTTTACGATCCTCAAACGGTTGGTTCTGGACCGGCGTCGCGCTGAACGAAGGCAGGGTGTGCACGTCGAACTTGAGCCGACCCACGCGGTGCAGTCGTACAACGCGCTCGACTCGCTGATCGCGGACGAGACGGCACAGCAGGTCCGGAATGCGGTGGCAGCGTTATCGCCGATGCAGCGCGACGTGTTCATGCTGCGGGTGACGGATGGAATGGCATACAGCGAAATCGCCACGGTGGTGGGAAGTACCGAAGGAGCGTGCCGGGTGCACTATCACAACGCGATGCGCGCGATCAAGGAGTGGCTCAGTGACGATGCGTGATTGTCCGGACGGCGCCATACGGGACCTGCTTCCGCTCTACGTGAGTGGGAAGCTGGTCGCCACCGAACAGGCCAGGGTGGCCTCCCACGTCGCAATGTGCATGGATTGCGCAACCGAGGCTGAGTTGCTGCGCACGGTGGCCAGAGCGTTCCCCGTACCGATGCTGGATGTCGCGTCGATCGTCGCGAAGCTGCCGACGCCCAGGGTGGTGCCGATCCATCGGCAGCCGCTCTGGCGCGTGGCCGCGAGCCTCGCGCTGTTCATCGCCGGGACGGCGACGGTGCTGGCGGTCATAGGGCGTCAGCCGGACGCCGTGCAGGTTGGACTCGTTCAGCCGGTCGGAACGCAGACGGGCGCGGCGCCTGAAACGACGCTGGCCGTGGCAACGTCGACGGGTGGATCGCCGGCGGGCAACGGTGCGCTGCTGTCGCTCGGTGAGGAGTTGTCCGACCTCACAGATGCTCAGCTCGAACTGCTTCTCGGGTCGCTCGATGGTCTCGATCCGCGGCCTCAGGCCGATCCCATGACTATCGCGACTCCGATCATTCAGGACCGTACCCAAGCACCGAGTAGGAACAACCAATGAACTCGCACACGAAGCCCATTGTCGCTGCGCTACTACTTGCCGTGACCGCATTGCCCGGCAACGCGCAGCGCAATCCCAATCGTCCGCTTCCCACGGAACGGCGCCCGTTGCGAGCGGCGCAACAGCCGGATTCACAAGGCCCCAATCGCGCCGCCCTCGAGGGGATGGTTCGTGAGCGCATCGGCCAGATGGCACGCCGTCAGCTCGGTCTCGATGACGCACAAGTCCAGAAACTGCAGGCGACTAATGCAAGGTTCGCCGACCGCCGCCGCACCCTGATGGAGCAGGAGCGGGACATTCGCATGTCGCTTCGCGATGAGATGATATCCGGTGACTCATCGCGTCAGCAGCAGGTTGGTGACCTCATGGATCGGATGGTCAGGGCGCAGCGCCAGCGCATCGACCTGCTCGAGGAAGAACAGCGTGAGCTCGGGTCGTTCCTGACGCCGATGCAGCGCGCGACGTACTTCGGCATGGAAGAGCAACTGCGCAATCGGTTGGACCAGATGCGTCAGGATGTGGGTGGGGGACCTCCTGGCCGTGCGGGGCTACAAAGTCGTGGTGGACCTCCGGGTCGTGGGGGCCGGATGCGTGGTGGTCCACCTGATGGTCCGCCCGCCCGGCCACCCATCAAGCCGTAACGCCGGGACTCGCGGGCGCTCGCTGGCTCCACTCGTGCGCCGCCGCTAGCTTTTGCTGGCGGCGGCGCTCTGGTTGTGTGCGGATTGGGCCTGCTGCGGAATAAGCCCACCCGGGTGGCGGAACTGGCAGACGCAGGGGACTCAAAATCCCCCGGCACGTGAGTGCCTTGCGGGTTCGATTCCCGCCCCGGGTACATATGACAAACGCCAAGCGCACCCAGACGTTTTCGGAATCCGTCATCCGCGAGATGACCCGTGTCGCCACGCAGTACGGCGCGGTGAACCTTTCGCAGGGGTTCCCAGACTTCCCCATGCCCGACTCCATGAAGGAGGCGGCCATCGCGGCGATCAACGCCGACGTGAACCAGTACGCGATCACGTGGGGTTCGAAGAAGCTCCGCGATGCGATCTGCGACAAGTACCAGCGGCGATACGGGATGGCCATAGACCCGGAGACGCAGCTGACCGTTGCCTGCGGCGCGACGGAGGCGACCGCGGCGGTATTCCTGGCGCTGTTCAATCCCGGCGACGAAGTCATCATCTTTGAGCCGTTCTACGAGAACTATGGCCCGGACGCGATTCTCTGCGAGGCCAAGCCGGTGTTCGTTCCGCTCGTGGCGCCGGACTGGCACTTCGACGTGTCGCTGCTCACGGCGGCCATCAGCCCGAAGACACGCGCCATCGTCATCAACTCGCCACACAATCCGACAGGCCACGTCTTCTCGCGCAGCGAGCTGGAGACAATCGCCGCGATTGCGATCGAGCACGATCTGCTCGTGATCACCGACGATCCCTACGAGTACATCCTGTTCGAGGGCGAGCATATCCCCATGGCCACGCTGCCGGGGATGTACGACCGGACGATCACGATCTCGAGCCTCTCCAAGACGTTCAGCATCACCGGTTGGCGGCTTGGCTATGCGATCGCGTCGCCAAGCATGAGCACGGCGATCCGGAAGGTCCACGATTTTCTCACCGTCGGCGCTCCTGCGCCGTTGATGGACGCCGCCGCCGTCGGGTACAACTACCCGGATTCGTACTTCCAGACACTGTCGGACGACTACCGCGCACGCCGAGACTATCTCGCCGGGCCGCTGCGCGACGCCGGCTTCACTTTCGCGAACCCGGCCGGTGCGTACTACTTCTTTGCCGACTTCTCCGCGCTGAGCAAAAACGACGATGTGACATTTGCCAAGTGGATGGCAAAGGAAGTCGGGGTCGCCACCGTGCCAGGCTCGAGTTTCTTCCGCCCGGGCGCGCCGGAAGGCAAGAAGTACGTCCGTTTCGCGTTCTGCAAACAACGGGCGACACTGGAGAAAGCCGTCGAGAAGCTGTCCAAGCTTCGCGCGATGGTGTAGCCGCTAGTTCCCGCAACACTCGCCCCTCGCCAGATCGCCGCTCGCCTGTTGCTCGCCCCCTTTGCCCTCGCCCGCACAATGCCAGGTCGCAACTTTCTCTTCGTCCCCGGTCCTACCAACGTCCCCGACCGCATCCTGCGCGCAATGCACCGCGCCCAGGAGGACCACCGGTCGTCGACCTTTCCCGAACTGACTAAGGGAATCCTTTCCGACCTGACCAAGGTGTTCGGGACCACGAAGGGCCAGGCGTTCGTACTCCCCTCGTCTGGCACCGCCATGTGGGAAACGGCGATCGTGAACTCGCTCTCCCCGGGTGACAAGGTGCTCGCCGTACGGAACGGACAGTTCAGCCATCTCTTCATCGATGCGGCGCAGCGCCTCGGCATGCAGGTGGAGATCATCGAAGCCGAGTGGGGCGCCGCGGTGGAGCCAGCCGCGATTCAGGCCAAGCTCGCGGAGGACAGGGCGGGCACGATCAAGGCCGTGCTCGTGGTGCACAACGAGACCACGACCGGCGTCACCAGTGACATCGGCGCTGTCCGCGCGGCGATGAACTCTGCGCATCACCACGCGCTGCTACTCGTCGATGGCGTCAGTTCGGTTGGCAGTCTGGATTTCCGGCTTGACGAGTGGGGCGTGGACTTTGCGATCGCGGGCTCGCAAAAGGGCTTCATGATGCCCGCTGGGCTAGGCATCATCTGCCTCGGGCCGAAGGGGCTCGCCGCAATCGCGACCGCGACCTGTCCTCGCGCCTTCTTTGACCTGCGCGACCACGTGACACATAACGCGAACGGGTACTTCCCGTACACGCCGTCACTCGCGCACCTCTACGGGCTTCGCGAGGCGCTCGATATGCTGCTCGCCGAGGGAATGGCCAACGTCGCTGCGCGCCATAAACGCCTCGGCGAAGGCGTGCGCCGTGCGGTGAAGGCGTGGAATCTTTCGGTCTGCACCAAGGATCTCACCTGCCAGTCCGATACGGTGACGGCGATCGTCGTGCCTCCGAGCGCTGATGCCGAAGTCGTTCGGGATATCGCCTTCCGGAAGTACAACCTCGCACTCGGCGCCGGCCTCGGACCGCTCCGAGGCAAGGTGTTCCGGATTGGGCACCTCGGTGATCTCAACGAACTGATGCTCCTCGGCGCATTGGCCGGAACCGAAATGACGCTGGTCGATGCGGGCATTCCGATCACGTTAGGAAGCGGAGTCGCCGCGGCGCAGGCGTGGTATCGCGAGTCGGCGAAGTAATCTGCGGACATCGAGTTTCTTGCTGCACCGAGAACGCCCTTCAAACCTTTCGCGCAGCAACCGACCAAAGGAACTGAGCCAGTGACCGATTACAAGTACGCGCGCGTCCCGAGTGCTGGTGAGCGGATCGAAGCCGCCACCGGCAAGTTTTCCGTGCCCGACAAGCCGATCATTCCCTTCATCGAAGGCGACGGCACGGGCCCCGACATCTGGCGCGCTTCGGTGCGCGTACTCGACTCGGCGGTCGAGGTCGCATACGCCGGCAAGCGCCAGATCGCGTGGATGGAAATCCTCGCCGGAGAAAAGGCGTTCAACGCCACCGGCGAGTGGATGCCAGCCGAGACGCTGCAGGCGGTGCGGGAGTTCAAGATCGCGATCAAGGGTCCCCTGACGACACCGGTCGGCGGCGGCATTCGTTCGCTCAATGTGGCGTTGCGTCAGGAACTCGATCTCTACGCCTGCATTCGTCCGGTTCGGTATTTCCATGGCGTCGGTGCGCCGATGAAGCACCCGGAAAAACTCAACATCGTCATCTTCCGAGAAAATGTGGAAGACGTGTACTCCGGCATCGAGTTCAAGGCCGGCTCACCCGAGGCGTCTAAGCTTCGCGACTTCATCCAGAAGGAGTTCAACAAGCAGATCCGGGAAGGGTCGGCCATCGGGATCAAGCCGATGTCGCCGTTCGGGTCCAAGCGCCTCGTCAAGATGGCGATCGAGTACGCTCTTCGTCGTCAACGCAAGACGGTGACGATGATGCACAAGGGCAACATCATGAAGTTCACCGAGGGTGGCTTCAGGGATTGGGGGTACGAGCTGGCGCGCGACCAGTTCAAGGATCTCGTGGTGGCTGAGTCGGAGCTGAATCAGCCTGGCACGCCGGTGCGTGCCGGCGCCGTGGTGATCCGCGACCGCATCGCCGACTCCATGTTTCAGCAGCTGCTGCTTCGCCCGGAAGAGTACGATGTGATTGCGACGCCCAATTTGAACGGGGATTACGTCAGCGACGCGGCCGCGGCACAGGTTGGCGGACTCGGCATCGCGCCGGGAGCCAATATCGGCGACGCCGCCGCGGTGTTCGAGGCAACGCACGGTACCGCGCCGAAGTACGCTGGCCTCGACAAGATCAATCCGGGAAGCGTGATCCTCTCCGGCGTGATGATGCTCGAGCATATGGGGTGGCAGGAGGCGGCCGACCTGATCGTTCGTGGTGTCGAGCGCGCGATCGGCGCGAAGACGGTCACGTATGACCTCGCCCGCCAGATGCCAGGCTCCACCGAGGTGTCGACGACGCAGTTCGCCGATGCGATCATCGCTGGCGTTAAGGCCACGTGATGCGCATCACGCTCGCTATCAAGGCCGGTGATCCAGCCGCGTGTCGCGTGCCGCTGCTCGCGATCGCGCTGGCGCCAGGCAAGGCGGTTCCGCGTGACCTCGCGCGCCTCGACCGTGCCACGGGTGGTGCGATCGCGCGCGCCGTGAAGGCCAAGGATTTCAAGGCAGGCCGGGACGAAACGTTGCTACTGTATGCGGAAGGCGTCGGACCCCAGCGCGTCATGCTGATCGGCATGGGGCCGTCGGTGACAGCCGGTGGCATTGGCCGAGCCGCGGCGATCGCGGGACGTAGGGCCAACGCGATGGGTGTGCAGCGCGCCGCCTTCTGGGTGGCTTCTCCGGACGCGGAGGCGATCGAGTCCATCGCGGCCGGCGCGTCGCTCGGCGCGTGGGAATATCGCGAGCTCAAGACGCAGCCGCCCGCCAGCGAGCGCCCCAAAGCGCTCGAATCGTTGACGATCCTCGTGGCGAAGCTCGATGCCGCTGGGCGCGCCGCGCTTGCCAACGGACGCGCCATCGCCGAAGGGCACATCATCGCGCGAACGCTGGCCATGATGCCTGGTAACCTCTGCACGCCCGAGTACATCGCCGCGGCGGCGCAGGCGGTTGCCAAACGTCACGGACTCAAGTGCACCGTCCGCGGCCGCAAAGAGATGCGGGCGCTCGGCATGGGTTCGTTTCTCGCCGTCGCGCAGGGAACGCCGCAGGATCCGAAGCTCATCGTCATGGAATACAACGGTGGGGGTTCCGAGCGCCCAATCTGCCTCGTGGGCAAGGGCCTCTGCTTCGATTCGGGCGGCATCTCGATCAAGCCGGCCGATCGTATGGAATGGATGAAGTTCGATATGTGCGGCGCGGCTGGTGTCATCGGGGCCATGGAGGCGATCGCCCGTATGAAGTTGAAGATCAATGTCGTTGGTCTCGTCGGTTCGACCACGAACATGCCGAGCGGCACGGCGATGAATCCCGGCGACGTCGTCAAGGCGCTGAATGGCAAAACGATCGAGATCATCAATACCGATGCCGAAGGACGCTTGGTGCTCGCCGATCTGCTCAGCTACGCCGCGCGAGAGTTCAAGCCGCAGGCGATGATCGACGCGGCCACGCTGACCGGAGCGGTCGTGGTGGCGCTCGGCAACATCGCGACTGGGGTCATGGGTACCGATCAGAAGGTCGTTGACGAGTTGCTGGCGGCTGGTCGCCGCGCAGGTGAACCGTCGTGGCAGTTGCCGATGTGGGCCGAATACAAGGACCAGATCAAGTCCGATATCGCCGATGTGAAGAACATCGGCAGTCGCGGGGGCGGCGCGATCACTGCCGCGATCTTCCTTGCTGAGTTCATTGAGGGGGCGCCCTGGGCGCATCTCGACATCGCAGGCACAGCGTACACGGAGATGGACCTCGGGATCATTGGGCGCGGCCCGACGGGCGTGCCGGTCCGGACATTCGTCGAGTTCGTGCGAGGGCGCGCGCGCTGATTCGCGCCCTCGGGCCGCTCGCGCTTGCAGCGTTCTGCCTTGGCAGCTCATTAGCTGCTCAGGCGGCCCCGCCGGCCACGGTACGCCCAGTGGTCGACACGGTGGCGCCACTGACGGTGCGTCCCGCCGCTGATACCGGCAGTGACAGCACGGCGGTATTGCTTCGCGTCCTCACTGCAGACGACACGATCAAGACTCCGTTGGCGTCTCCGTACCTCCCGAATGCGTCGCGAAGCGCTCGGACGAAAACCGAATGGAATCGCGATGAACTCTTCGCGGCAGGCGCGCTGACGCTGGGGGAACTCGTCGCGCAGGTTCCGGGCGCGACCCTCATGACGACCGGATTCCTGATGGCACCGCAGGTGGTGGCCTGGCACGGAGATCCTGCTGCCGTGCGCCTGTTTGTGGACGGCATCGAGCGCGAGGATGTCACGCCGCGGAACGCCGGCGTGTCCGACTTGGCACTCTTCCCGCTCTGGGCGCTCGAGCAGGTGTCGTTCGAGATCACGCCGGGCGAACTCCGCGTGCACGCGCGCACCTGGCGCGTCGACCGGACGTCGCCCTACACCCGCACCGACGTGCTGACAGGAAGTGAAAACCTCAACCTCTTCCGCGGGTATTTCGGCAAGCGGTCGGCCACCGGTGTCGCCGTGCAGCTCGCCGCGCAGCAGGCGAGTACCGCATCGGTCCGGGGGTTGGATGGCGAGGGACTCGGAGCGATGGCCAGGCTCGGATGGGCGCGCGGTGAGTGGAGCGTCGATGCGACGATGATTCGCCAGGGCCTCAAGCGCCACTCGGGCGTCCGCTTTGCGCAGACGACGCCGGTGGCGAATGCGTTCCCACCATTCAATGGGTCATCGTCGATGTCGTACCTGCGCGCGGCATGGCGTGGCCCACAGGGCGACGGCCCCTGGATGCAGATCGTCGCGGCGACACTTGGCGCGACCAAGACGCGTCCCGCGGCGTCGTCAACGAATGGCTCGAAGTCTGTGCCGTCCGATTCGGCAGACACGACGTCGTCACGTGCGCAGTATACGGTTAGCGGAGGCCTGAATCGCGGCCCGCTGCGGTTGAGCGGTACGGCGCGGGTCCGCTCCGCCGATGGAACATCTGACGCGGCACCAGCCGTTCGGGCCGAATGGTCGACTGGATGGCTCTCAGTCGCGGCGAACGCCGGGCGCCGATTTGGTGGTGCGCCAGTGTGGGACGCCCGAGGCGTGGTCTCGCCCCGAGACTGGCTGCGCTTCTCGGGGACGACCGGTGTCTCGCGAGCCGGCATCGATCCGGGAATCGAATCACGAGCGGGGTCGCACGTTGATGCAGCAATTCGATTGCGCGGGCGGTGGCTGAGCGTCGGAGCGATTACGCTGGCGGGCGGCGCGGTCGCGGCCCCGATCGAACTCGACACGGTGATGCGCCAGGTGTTGGTGCCCGACGGAAAGGCCATCACCATTTCGTTCTCTGGTCCCCTCATTCGCGGGTTCCAGTTTCACACCGAGTTTGTCGAATGGGAAGGCGCGACGACCTATCGGCCACAGTCCCAGGCAAAGACCCGACTCTGGTTTGCGTCTTCATTCGCTGAGGCGTTGCCGCATTCGAACTTCCACATAATGGCAGCGCTCAAGCACGAATATCGTAGTCGGTTGTTTGTGCCAACCGGATCTGACGGGTTGGGGCAGGTTTCCAAAGCCTCGAGCGTGTTTGGATCACTGCTAGAAATCAGGATTGCCAGCGCCGTGATCTCGTGGGATTACCGGAACATGTCCGGCACCAACTTCGAGACCTTTCCGGGTTACCTGATGCCCCGCATCACCAGCGTGTACGGCATCCGTTGGGAGTTCTGGAACTAGGCGCGCCAGCTTTACAAAGACGTTGTGGCGCAGTAACTTAGCTACCTTCCCATGATACGTAGCATGACAGGATTCGGGGCCGCCGACGGCAACGTCGGTGGGGTCCGGATAAGCGTGGAGCTCCGCTCCGTAAACCATCGGTTCTTCAATCCGAGCATTAAGCTGCCCGGGGCGTTGGCCAGGTGGGAGCCGGAGGTGCGCGAAGCACTTCGTCAGAGGGTCACCCGCGGACATGTGACACTCAGCGCCCGCATTGATCGCCCAGAATCGGGCGGGCCGGTGATTGACGAAGCCGCATTCGCCGCACGCGCAGCGGCGCTCACTGCGCTCCAGCAACGCCATGGGCTCGGTGGCACGGTCGACGTCGCCACCGTGCTTCGGATGCCAGATGTGGTCCGGTCGGCAGATCCGGAATCAGACGAGTCCGGCTCAGTCGAGGAATTGGTCGCGATCGTCTTGGCGGCCACCGGTGCACTGCTTGCCGCGCGGGAGGCTGAGGGCGGGCGCCTCGCCGAGGTGATTCGCGAACGCCTGCTGGTGCTTGAAGCAGCGGTAGGGCGGATTGCTGTTCGCAGCCCGGAACGTGTGGTCGCCCACCGGGATCGGCTCCGCGAAGCCGTCCGCGAGCTACTCGACGGCGCCACGCTCGACGAACAGCGCCTGACCCAGGAAATCGCGCTGCTCGCGGAACGCATAGACGTGGGCGAGGAACTCGACCGCTTCGCCTCACATCTCGCGGCCTTTCGCGAGACGCTCGCGTCGGCCAGCGAGACGGGTGTTGGCAAACGGTTGGGGTTTCTGCTTCAGGAACTTCTTCGCGAAGCGAACACTACGGGGTCGAAGGCCAATGACGCGGCGATGCAGCGCGAGGTGGTCTTGGTCAAAGAGGAACTTGAGCGCGTGCGCGAACAAGTCGAAAACCTGGAATGATGCGGTTTCCGGTCGTCCTGTCCGCCCCGTCCGGCGTCGGCAAGACCACGATCGCTCGCGAGCTGATGAAGCGTCGCGGCGACGTCGGCTACTCGGTGTCGTGCACGACGCGACACCCACGCGCCACCGAGTCGACCGGCGTGGACTACCACTTTCTGAGCGACGCGGAGTTCATCTCGCGCGTGAATCAAAGCGAATTCGCCGAATGGGCGGTCGTGCACGGCAAGCGGTATGGCACGCTCCGGTCGGAGGTGCAGTGTGTACTCGACGCCGGCCGGCACGTCCTGATGGACATCGACGTTCAGGGGGCACGCCAGTTCAGCGCCAGCTTCCCCGCGTCAGTGCTGGTATTCGTCCTGCCACCCTCCGTGGATGCCCTGGTAGACCGTCTGAGGGCCCGAAACACCGAAACCGACGCCCAGCTGGCGGAGCGGCTTCGGAACGCCCATGCGGAACTTCAGGACGTAGGCCGTTATCATTATGTGGTGGTCAACGACAACCTGGACCTTGCGGTGGATACCGTGTCGGCGATCATCGATGCAGAGAGCGCCAAGCGAGGACGGGTACACGCCCTCGATGAACAGGTGTCTGAACTGGTTGTACGTCTCGAAGAACAGATCGCCCGGTACATGAAGTAGATCGATAAGATTTCCTGTAATCCCCTGATCGGAACACACCATGCGAGTCTTTACACCCAACGAAGTCACGGCGCACGCGGCGAACAAGTACCTGTCGGTACTGGTCGCGGCGAAGTTCGCCCGTGTGTTGAATGACTTCCCACGCGACCGTTCGTTGAGCGGCGAGAAGAAGCTCACCACCCGTGCGCTCGAAGAACTCTCAGCTGGTGACATTGAGTATCGCGTCATCCCGAAGCGCAAGCCGACCGAGTAGTCAACCGGAGCCGGGCGCACCGGTTGTGCGCCCGACGAGCCCGATGCCCCCATTCGACGGCCGTCGCGTGCTCCTGGGAGTGACCGGAGGGATCGCGAGCTACAAATCCGTGTCCCTTGCGCGCTCGCTGGCGCAGGCGGGCGCCGTCGTGGATGTTGTGATGACCCGATCGGCGAAGGAGTTTGTCGGCGCCATCACCTTTGAAGCACTGACCGGCCGCCCGGTTCACACAGACCTTGTGGCAGAAGGCCACGCCCTGGACCATGTCGCGCTCGCGCGACAGAGTGAACTGGTGGTCGTCGCGCCCGCCACCGCCGATTTCATCTCGCGGGCCGCGTGTGGCCGTGCGGACGACTTACTGGCCGCCTGCTTGCTCGCCACCGACGCCGCGGTGCTGATCGTCCCAGCCATGAATGACCGCATGTGGTCGCATCCGCAGACGGTGGCGAATGTTGCGCACCTACGATCCCTTGGGTACGCCGTGCTCGACCCTGGAACCGGACCGCTCGCATCGCCAGACGAAGGAGCGGGGCAGGGGCGGATGCGCGAGCCAGACGAGATTCTCCGCGCCATCAGTGGCCTGCTCGAACCGGCTGGAACGCTGACCGGAAAGAAGGTCGTCGTCACCGCCGGCCCGACCCGCGAACCGATCGATCCTGTTCGCTACCTCTCCAATCGGTCGAGCGGCAAAATGGGAGTCGCCATCGCCGCGGCGGCTAAGCGCCGAGGCGCCGACGTCATCCTGATTGCCGGCCCGATCACGGTCGCGGTACCGGCAGGGATCACGGTTGTGCACGTCGAGCGAAACGCCGAAATGGCCGCCGCCGTACGGGTCGCCCTTGGCGGTGCGGATCTGTTGGTTATGGCGGCTGCACCTGCTGATTTTCGGCCGTCGACGGTCGCGGATGCCAAGATCAAGAAGGGCACCGTCGGGGCATCGATCGGTATCGAACAGACGGACGATATCCTGATGGTCACGCGCGATGCGCGCCCCGCCGGTTGCTTCGTCGTTGGGTTCGCGCTTGAAACCGACGATGTACTGGCCAATGCTGCCGCAAAACTCGAGAAGAAAGGACTCGATCTCATCATTGCGAACGACCCCAGCGAAGTCGGCGCGGGATTCGGAGGCGGTACCAACCGCGTGACGATTCTGGCGAAGGGCGCCAAGCCTGAGCCGCTCCCCCTGATGAGCAAGGACGCGGTGGCCGACGCGATCCTCGACCGCGTTGAATCGCACTGGATCGACGGTGCCCGTGGACGCTAGGGATCGCCTCCGTCAGTATCTCTTACAACGCAAGGAGATGGGCGAGCAAGACCTCGTGCTGGACGGTCTGTCTGTTGAAGATCTGCTCAAGGTCATTGGGGCGCCGGGTGGTCGCGCGGCGAATCTTGAGGCCGCGCTGGGTCCCCGGCCGACGAAACAATCCAAGCCCTCGCCGCGGCCGGAAATCATCGCGCCCCCATCAGGCGCAATCCCGGTCGCAAAAATCGCCGCTGCCGCGAAGCCCGCCGCGAAGGACGCCCCGTTTGCCCCTCCCGCGGCCGCGGCTTCTGCAGCAGCGGCGAACGTCGTGTTCGACTTCCCGCCGATCTCGGTCGGCGGCGTGCTCGTTGACGGCGTCGCACCGTACGCAGGCGGCTTAACCACGCTAGACGCTATTGCCGCCGCCGTCGGTGTGTGCACGCGTTGCCCGCTGCACTCGACCGCGACGAACGCCGTTCCGGGTGAAGGGAATCCGGACGCGAAGTTCGTCTGCGTCGGCGAGGCGCCAGGCGCTACGGAAGACGCGACCGGCCGGCCATTCATCGGGCGCGCAGGCGACCTGTTGACCAAAATCCTTGAAGCGATCAAGCTAAAGCGCGAGGACGTATTCATTTGCAACGTTCTCAAGCACCGTCCCCCGGGCAATCGGAATCCGGCCGCCGAAGAGATCGCGGCGTGTAGTCCGTACCTGCTCCAGCAACTCGCTATCTTGCGCCCCCGCGTCATCCTTGCCCTCGGCACGTTTGCCGCGCAAACTCTGTTACAGACCACGCAGCCAATCGGAAAGCTGCGCGGGCAGATTCACCGCTTTTACGGGGTTCCGTTGATCGTGACGTACCACCCCGCGGCGCTTCTGCGAAACCCCAACTGGAAGCGCCCCGCCTGGGAAGATGTCCAGCTCGCCCGTCGAATTTTCGATAACGCCCCAGGGGCGTGAACCCGCGCGCGATGCGCGGCACGATGCATCACGCGATCGCCGTCCTCCGTACTCCGAGGACGCGGAGATGGCGGTGCTCTCAGCCATGCTGCAGGACGGGGATGCCCTCGTTCGCGCCGTCGAACTCGTCGACGAGACGATGTTTTACCGCGAAGGACACCGCCGGGTCTTCAAGGCGGCCCTCGCACTCCACCAGAACGGCGCCGTGGTCGACCCGATTACGCTCGCCGAAGAGCTGGAGCGGCAGGGTGCATTGCAAGCGGCTGGCGGACAGGAATACATCGGCGTCTTGCTGTATGCCATTCCAACCGCTGCCAACGTCGAGTACCACGCCAAGATCGTCCGTGAGAAG
>Ga0049084_10000600_pt1 | contig 14125 bp, 9 predicted proteins | sample GreLakmeON33MSRF_FD_66720 | JGI IMG/M metagenome (GOLD analysis project Ga0049084, IMG submission 66720) | Freshwater lentic microbial communities from great Laurentian Lakes, MI, USA - Great Lakes metaG ON33MSRF | ecosystem: Environmental > Aquatic > Freshwater > Lake | place: Great Lakes... | reverse complement strand
GACCACATCAAATTTTTGAAAAAAGGCTCTCACAAACAAGGTAATGCAGGCTTAGACTCAGCGCAGCTTAGCTCTGCAGATTGGGTGCTTGCAAATTACGAAGCTATTTCAGACTATCAATTAACATTTGGGGCAATCAAGTTTGCCTGTGTAGTCTTTGACGAAGCTCAAAAAGTAAAGACTCCATCAGCAAGAATGACCACCGCAGCTAAAGGCCTAAACCATGATTTTGTTCTGGCAATGACTGGTACTCCAGTTGAAAACAGACTTGCTGATCTTTGGTGCATCGCAGATTTGGTTCAGCCATTTGCCCTTGGGGCAATAAAAGATTTTAGTATCAAATATGAAAGCCCTGAATCGGAATCTGCAATTAAAGAATTGAGAGAGAAGATTTGGCAAGAGGAGTCTGAAATTCAGAGTAAATCACCCTTGCTAATGCTTCGTAGACTTAAAAATGAGAAGCTCAAAGGCTTACCTATGAAGCATGAGCATGTCATAAAAAAAGACATGCCAGCTGAACAGGCTCAAGCCTATAGCCATGCTATTGCAACTAAACAAATAAAAGGTCCGCAGGGTACTTTAGGGACTATTCAAGCTTTAAGAGCTGTTTCATTGCATCCTGATCTTTATCGCGGAACATCTCAAGATTTTTCACCTGAAAAATCTGCCCGATTTCTCGTTGCATTTGATGTATTAGATAAATGCTTTGAATTAAAAGAAAAAGCTTTGATTTTCCTTGAGTCATTGGATTTGCAATCAGCAGATCAGCTCCCGTTGATTCTTCAGCAACGATACAACTTGTCTAAGCTACCCTTAGTCATCAATGGCGAAGTAAACACCTCAACACGACAAGACCGGGTAAATGATTTTCAAAGTCGAGCTGGATTTGATGTAATGATTCTCTCGCCTAAGGCTGGTGGTGTTGGGATAACCTTGACTGCTGCAAATCACGTCATTCATCTATCCAGATGGTGGAATCCTGCTGTTGAAGACCAATGTTCAGATCGAGCTTACCGAATCGGTCAAACAAAAGATGTTCACATCTATTACCCAATGGCTATCAATCCTAATGATCCTGATACAAGTTTCGACATCAAATTGAATGATCTAATGACAAGAAAACGTCAATTAAGTCAGCAACTTCTTGCTCCACCAACAATCACAAAACAAGACTATGAATCCTTGTTGAGTCAGCTTAAGAGATAATAAATGACAAGGGTCTCACTTAGTCAACTTGAGAACGAACATTCTTCGTCGGATCCCTCGATCCGGCGGCAGGGAAGGCTTGTTTTATTTGGGGGCTCGTTCATAATCGTGTTGCGCCTCGTCCGACGACTTAGACTCACCTGGTGTATCGCCAGGATTGCGCAAGGGCTGGAAGATTATGTCCATCTTCCGAGGAAAGCCCGCTTCTTGGCGCGTCCGTCGGCCCACGAGGATGCACCGCGGTCGCACCAATACGCGGGCTTTCCTCGGTACCTGGCCACGAAATCTCGTTGTTGGAGTAATCCGGACGAGGCGCAACTCACCCGATGAAAACGTCTCTGAATCCGTCCTGGCTTCGAGACCTGGTGAAACGGTGCGGATTTCTTGACGCATACGCCAAAGCAAATCCTCACCGTCCGGAGTTTGCCAAAGACCTTTCCTTTCACCTTGACCAGGCCGGTAGTAAGTTGTGGGATGAACTTTGCGCTGAATTTGGCAGTGAATCAGACGAAACGATTCTACGGAACACTTGGGCTGTTGCGTCTTCCTCTCCAATTTTGGCCGGGGCCGTCTGGCGCGCGGCCAATCTTCAACCTAGTCTCGACGGCCAACTACGCGGCGAGTTGCGTAAATTTAAATCGTCGCTCTTGAAACGCGGAAGTTTTCCGAGTTGGCTTGAGCCCCTAGTCGAACCCACCTTTGACTCGATTCTGGATCTGTCAGGGGTGCAAGAATTTACACCCGCCCTTCGTTTCAGATACGTGCTCGCCTCGTTAACAAACAAACGCTTTGACTCCCTAGAGTGTATTGAGAGCATTAGAGAAGAAAGACGTTGCTCAAGGCTGGCGCGGCAGCGGGAAATTAAGAAAGCACTTGATTCGGCACGCGCCAAATCGTTAGCAATCCAACGGATCCCCCAGAAGGCATTCTTGCAGTTACCTTTAATGGAGCAGCTCGTCATTGCAGCGGATGATCACCTTCTCCAAAACATGGTTGATGTGGAAGGAGATGCGTCGGCTGCCTTAGTGCAATCAGTAATGAAGGCTTGGAAAGCGCGTAGCGATCTTCGCGCCAAGCTCCTTGAGCTGAGGCGGGGAAGTTCGTCGTGGAATCGGGGAACAAGTCGTCGACCGCTGCCGCCGCTGCAGGAAAGTCATGTTGAATTCTTTAATCAACACAGCGTGTCCCTGAATGTTGATATTGTCGACGACGACCTTCGTGGGGAATTCGGAGGCAGATTTCGGAAATGGCTTTCCCTGCCCAGAGATCCCTCTTCCAAATGGGTCCCTTTATCTGAGAAGTCAGTAAAGCTACTTCGCAAGCTTAGCCCCAAAGCAAAGATCCCGAGCTACCTAAGGCTAGACGCAACTGAAATTACAAGACGCATTGTCAGCGGAAAACTCAGTACAAGGACAATACTGGCCGCAGATGTCTCGCTAATTCAGCATTCATGGACGAATAAGGATCGTGAGGAATTGGCGTTTGCGGGCCGCATCAGCTTCTTGGATGAATTGAATTTAGATATTGCGGCGACAATTTTTCCGCAGATCGCTAAAGCAGCGGATTCACCAGCCCCATCAATTGCGAAGAACAGTCTTGCCCAGCTCGTTGATCGGGAGCTGTGTATCGCTAAGGCTATATCGCTTCTAGAACGCGATAAATGTCGACAACTGCGTCGATACATTCGAGAGGCTATAAATAATGGTAGCGAGGTATGGATTAAAGCGATTTGTCCGTTCTTTGGAACGGAAACGGCAGTTGGCATCTTTGTAGATCCAAGTCGAAAAACAACTGAAAATCTTCTTGCCCATTTTTTAATCGGTTCCGAGATAAAGGATTACAACCGATATAAGGATGAACTAGCGCGCGCAATAAGCGCTGGCCTCAAGAAAGGCGATAAAAAAGAGCTAGCCCAATGGCCAAGGCTGGCGACCAATTTCATTAGAGATACCGAAGGTGCGACGGCGATTCTTGCAGATTCTCTGGGGTTAAAGGCCGTTATCGCTCTGCTCAAGCAATCCTCCGCCGAAAGTCCACTCAGCAAAGCACTTGAATCCGCGCTCTCCGATGCTGATGTACTGAAGGAGATCAATCAGTATCGAATAGCGCATGCCGGGTCAGCGTCGAATCTGTTTAATATCATCCAGAGCAACCCTACGTTGATTGAGTTACTTCGGCCACGGCTTGCAGATGACTTTGAGTGGGGTTCGTCAATTAAAGGGCACGCAGCACTGATCCTGTGTTTTCGCAGAAGCCCAGAACGCCTAAAGAGTCTCGCGAAGGAAATCGGCCCAGAAAGATTCAGATCTGCGGTAGCCCAAGGTTGCAAGATTCTTTCCGTGACATCTAGGGATCGCGGTTATTTGGAACTGGCGGCCAGTCTTGGTGCTTACAACATTCGAACCCTGGCGGCGGTCATGGCTTCGATGGAGCGATCCGCGCCGGCTGGTCACAAGCTTGATAAATCCTACCACCGTTACGAACTCCCAAAGAAATCGGGCGGATCAAGAACCGTATCCGTTCCCGCCCCAATTCTAAAGAAAGTGCAGAAAGCCATTCTGCTTCGCATTGTTGATGGATTGGGCGCGCACCCCGCAGCGCACGGTTTCGTCAAAGGACGTTCGATTGGATCTAATGCGGCTTTGCACGTCGATTGTCCCGTTGTTTCGAACTGTGATATCGCCAATTGCTTTCCCAGTGTTAAATGGTCCCTTGTGCTTGGTACCTTGCGGAGGGATTGTGAAAAGATTTTTAGTCAAGCTGCGATCTCATTGCTTGTGGATATCTGCACCATGCAAGGTGGCCTGCCGATTGGAGCGCCGACCAGCCCGGCATTGTTGAATCGCGTCTTGTTAAAGACAGATCAGATGCTTTCTGCGGCTGCATCAAAAAGGAAATGCCACTATAGCCGCTATGCAGACGATATGACGTTTTCGGGTGATGACCGCGCAGTCTCCTTGCTCGGCGTGGCTAAGCGAACGCTGGCGCAGATCGGGCTTTCCTTGGACTTCAAGAAAACAAATATCTATCGAAGAGGCAGGCGCCAAATCGTAACGGGACTTGTCGTAAATGATCGGGTTAGTGTTCCCAGACGCCTCCGAAGGCGAATGCGTGCCGCAGTTCACGCTGCAGAGCAAGGCAGAGCGACGACTTGGCACGGTCAGGAAGAACCTCTCACATCGCTCAGAGGACGGGTTGCATACTTGCGCTCGGTAAATCGTGAAGAAGGAGGAAGGCTTCTCTCTCGGCTGAAATCGATTGATGATGATAGCGATGACTGAGGCGACAATTTTGCTCGGCAGTGGTGGACAGATGGGAGAAATCCGCGATGGTGAGGCCACTTTGATTATCACAAGTCCGCCATATTTCCCTGATGATCTAGAGTCTCGGCTTCGTACTGGAGGACTCGCATCGGAGGAGGTTAATGAGGCGGAGTCGAAGATTCGCGAATACGCTTTGAGTCTACGACCGGTATTTGCAGAGTGCGCGCGTGTATTACGACCTAGCGGCGCATTAATTTTGCAAACGCGGGATGTCCGACTGGAAGACCGTCTGGTAGCTGTGGAGCAGATCCACAGAATGCTCATCGAAGCACTAGGCTTTTTGTTATATACGCGCCACTTGTGGAGACCGCGGCATACGACACACGTACGCGCTGCTCAGTTACGTGAGGCGAAACGAGAAGGGGCGCCAAGAGCTTTCGATCCGGAGGTCTTTCTCGTTTTTAAGCGTCCTGGGCAGAAGCTCGGTGGAGCGCCTCTGCCCGAAGACTTGGAGCGCCTTGCGTCCGACATTTCATCATCGGCAGTTGGGAAGTTGCCTGTTTCACACCGATTCCAAGCCCCGATCCCAATGCTTCAATCACTTATCCGATGCTGGACAAAGCCTGGAGATTTAGTGGTTGATCCATTTGCGGGCGGTGGCACAACCTTGGTAGTCGCGCAACGGCTTGGCCGGCCGGCCATTGGGTACGAAATCTCGCCAGAAGTGCTTGCACTGGCTAGGCGAAATCTGGAAGCGGTTCCGTGACTGCAACTGAGGTGGCCATTTCCCTCAAATTACTTCTGCAAGCTCGATTTGCTGCGGAAGGGACGGAGCTGTCAGGAGTGCTTGATGATATAATTTCCAAAGCAGCAGAGCGTACTGATAAAGTGGCCAATGGTGATGCAATTGCGCGCTTGCGGAAAATCGCGATGGATGGATCAGTCGGGGATGTCCTCCCATTTAAGCTCGATTCTCTAGATCTTAATATTGCCAGTGTGTTGTTGCGGGAGATTTCTACTAAGGGGCATGAGGGAATTATCTTCGGTATTGGTTCCCTGGTTAATGCAGGCTTTGCCATTGTCCGAAACAACGAAATTGAGTATGTTGATTCTTGGGTCGAGGCTTCACGGACGGACCCACGAACGGCGTCCTCTCCTATCGCGGCATGCTTAATTCCAGCCAATCGTCAGCGCTTTCGAACGGAGGTCCAGGGGCTTGGTAATTTTCGACCGATAGCCATAACAGCAGATGGGGACGAGCCCGCCATTCTTCTCCAAGGGGCTAATCTGGCCGGTGCAGCCGAAGTCATTCAGCAATATTCATTTAGCTGCCAGGTGTTAGACCCTCTCGCGAATTTCTCCAAAAAAGCGTCCCTTTCCGGAATACGCGTTGCCTTTACTGCAGATCAGAATTCGCTACGTCTAACGCCGACAAAACCTGAAACTCTTATTCAGTTAGGCGCTGCTCATCAGCAAAAACGTTGGATGGAGTTGGCGACCGGGGATTTTCGGGCGCTTTTTGCGATACCGGACATTTCGGAGGAAGGACATTCGTCCCCAGCCTGGGTATTACGCCTTGTTGGTGATGAGAGTTACGTCTTCTCCCGCCGTAGCCCAGAAATTCATGTGCCGATTGAAGTAGCACTCAAATTCTGTGAAGCATTCCGTTGGTTTGTGATTCCAGACAGTTTGGAAATGGCCAGGAAGCTCTCGACCACACCCTTAGAAAAACTCGGATTATCACTATGAAACCATCGCGCGCGCAGACCGTTTTGTCAACATTGCTTTCGCAACGCTGGCCGGCATTTGTTTGGGGGCCGCCTGGCATCGGTAAAAGCGCGGTTGTGCGGGCGGTGGCCGCAGGGGCAGGGTTACCCGTGCGCGATTTGCGGGCGTCGCTGCTTGACCCAACTGATTTAAGGGGCATCCCCGCCATACATGATGGCAAGGCAGTGTGGTGCCCGCCAAACTTTCTCCCACAGGCAGAGGATCCGCCCGGCGTCTTGTTCCTTGACGAAATTAATGCGGCACCCCCGCTAGTACAGGCAAGCCTTTATCAACTCGTGCTTGATCGCCAGATTGGTGAATACCACTTACCTGATGGCTGGTGGATTGTGGCCGCGGGGAATAGACAGACAGATAGAGCGCTGGTATTCCGCTTGTCCTCGGCGCTAGCTAATCGTTTCGTCCACATAGATTTTGATGTTGACGCAACAGATTGGCGTGACTGGGCAATTAAGAAGATGATCAATCCATTGATCGTCGGCTTCATCGGTTTTCGGCCGCATCTTCTCCTTGGTGAATCTGGCGACTCACCCGCCTATCCAACGCCCCGCTCTTGGGAAATGCTTTCAGACGTCATCGGTGCTTTCGGGAGTCTCAACAACTGCAAAGACGTCGTTGCGGGTACAGTTGGCGAAGGCGCCGCGGTCGAGTTTGCAAGCTTTGTAAAGAATAGCCTTCAGGAAGCAGATTTTAGGAAGATCGTCGCTGATCCAGACAAGGCCAAATTACCTACCTCACTTGGTGAGATCTACGCGATGACGTCCTGGTTCGCGTATCACGCCAAGGAAGACAGCGTCAGCAAAGCTGGCGCGCGGATACTTGCGCGGATATCACCGGAATTTGGAGTTGTACTTGCCCGCGATCTGCTAAAGGCTTCGGCGAAATTTATCAAAGAGCCTGGTTATAAAGCTTTCATCGAAGCGCATGGAAAACTCCTTGTCCGTTGAGTTGAAATCAAGGCTTACAAAAGCGCGTATCGGCTTGGCGCTTGAGCAGCCATTTCTTGCTTCTGCAGTGATGCGCTTACCTTTTAAGGAGTGTGAGGCGTTGTCGTGGTGCACAACCATGGCAACCGATGGGTACCACATCTTCTTTAACCCTCAATGGATCAGTAATTTGCCCGACCCGGAAATAGAAGGCGTGATCGCTCACGAGGTGCTTCACGTTATTTTTGGACACTCTGATCGGCTGCGGTCGCGCGATCCAGAGATATGGAATATCGCCTGCGACCATGCGATCAATCTGTTCCTATTGACGCAGGGGTTTTCTTTACCGAAAGGCGGTGCGATGGACTGGGCTTATGCAGCAATGACCTCAGAAGAAATTTACGAGGTCATTTATGGGAGCGCCGACAGGGTGAAGCTGGGAACGGGGCTGGACATTGTCAATTCATCAGCAGGATTGCCTCCTTTGGGCAAGGCGCAGGGCTTACCCTCTCGGGGCCAGCAGGGGCAGACGGGTGGACTGGGTCGCGATCTCCTCTCTCCCGAAGATATTCGGATCCGAGGCATGCAAGATGAGGACACTCTCGATGCGGAACAACGGCGCCAGCTAAGAAGTGCCCTTGGTGCAGAGATGCGCCAAAAGCTCCATGGCACCGGTGCAGGCCTGTTTGAAGGCGAATTTTCGCTCGCCAAAACAAAGCTGATTGATTGGGAAACGCTATTACGACGCTGGCTGTATGAAAGAGTAAGAAGCGACTGGCGAACGTTCCCGTTCTCTAAAAAGCATCTGTCACGTGGGTTCTTCTTGCCATCCATCGGCCTTGATGCACCTGGTCATGTCGTCTTTGCGATCGACACATCAGGATCCATGTCTAATGCAGACTTGGCGATGATTGCCGGGGAAGTTCGCAATTTCAGAGAAACATTTCCTTCACGGCTAACCGTGCTGCAATGCGATGCAACCATCCAAAGTGAAGAGAATTACGATCAGCAAGATCCGACACCCATCCCGGAAAAAATTACCGTGAAGGGACGTGGAGGCACGGATTTCCGTCCCGTGTTTGATTGGGTAAGTTCTCAGTCGGATACTAGCTGTCCGATTCTGATTTATGCAACCGACGGATATGGAACTTTCCCAAAAGAGAGTGCCAAGTTCCCTACAATCTGGATACTGACACCTCAGTCGGCATCTGATAGCCGAATTCCCTTCGGAGCCAAAATTCGAATTCGAGTTGCCAATAAAGCAAAGCTTGAATTCCTCAAGCCCCCCCCCCACACACATATTGGAAGCAAAAGAAACCCCGGCTGACATGATGAAGCTCGCAGAAACATAAGCTATGGTTAAGAGAACAAACAATGCGTGGAGAGAGCTTAGAGGAAAATGGGTAACGCAAGATTACTTTGATCTGATGAACTCTGATGAGCAACGCTAATTACATCCGCCATATAACCAACATCAATTCTCTGTCGATTATGTCGCGCGATGGAATCAGTTTAATCGCCGCGTTGGTCAAATCTGAAACTTCTGATGGCCAATAATTGTGTATGGTTTTGTTGTTACGGATAACAGGAGGCTATTTGACTGAATTTCTAAACAGGATTTTTATCTGACCTGTTGATTTTATGGCTCCTCGACCAGGGTCTGATGGAAGAAAGTTCCTGACATATCGATCTTCTCGCATAGCCGGGTATGGTGGGATGATCGCTAACTACTCGTGCCAGACAACTTTCGAGATTGAAAATGGACGCGTAGTGTCCGCAAACTTTAAAGGCGACGATTGTTGATTAAGGGTTTGCAGAAGCACAATACAAACTCGGTGTGAGGTATGACAAAGGTCAGGGGGTCACTCAGGATTGATAGCTACCCACCTCTAAAGGTGGCAGGGACTGCATACCTTCATAGCCAACTGACAAACCTTGCTCCCGAAACAAAGGCAGAAAATTTCCAAACTTATCTGCCATAGGGTCGAACGGGTCATTAGCATTTGCAACTCGTACAACTGCGAAGTTACCTTTGTTTGTCAATTTAGCTGAACCTTTTGCAATGTCTGCAATGTTGCTAGGGATTGCTACATCACGCTTAGGCCAACGAGCTGCACGAACTACTATCCACTCGGGTCCATCGTCACCAATAAACCAAATGGATGGGTCAACGCTTGGATTTCCTTGCCAAGACATAAGTTGGCGACCATCTTTCTCCAGTTGACTCCTAACGACCTGAACGGCAAAGTCTTGCAATTCCCAATCAGTCATTTCAATTGGCTCATCACTAATTAAAGCGACAGGATTAACGGTGCGCTTTGTTCTCGCATCCATCAATCCCCAACCAGTTGCAACACATCGCCACTCACCCATAATCTTTCGCATGGGCATCAAACACGCATGTCCTTGACAGCCATCAGCAACTGACAACAAGCCTCCAAGATGTCCAGGCATTTCGAGAACGTCATCAACGTCCTGTAGCTGGACAAAGAACAGCTGATTGCCGAGACGAAATGACAAATGCTCAAGGAATGGAGGATTCAAATGAGCCCTAAGCCAACTGTGCAAGCCACCTTGAGCTTGATTTTGTATGTGAATTCCAGCTACTTGCCAGCATCTTGCAAACTCTTCGCTGACTTCAGCCATGTGTATATGGTGCATCTACTTGTTCCGGTTGCTCATTGGTTATTCTGACAACATACTACATGCAGTTTACGGGAGCCTCAATGTATAAAGCGCAATACAAAACCAACAATCCATACGAATCGTAGTCAACCACCGGCTGCTACGGCAACGAGTCAGAGGCAATCAATAGCGCTCAACGAAAGAAGACAGATAGGTTATATATTCAAAGTACTCGGTACGGTACTGTAAATGCCATCAGTTTGTCAGTTAGGTGCTCAATCGTCATATACGATAGAATTGATATCTGGATCGTTCTGGACGTTACAGTACAACACTTTCATAGTACATGTTCCGTTTGGGGGCGCTGCGCGCCTCGCCGACATGATTGCGGCGATGATCCGAGACTATTACGGCGGGTGGAGTTTGAGATTGCTGAGCCTGTCACGGCAACCCAAAAGCCGAGGCGGAAATAATGCTTGGATTAGCTTTACGAGAAGAATTCCGGGGCAAGCGTCTCAAAGGGCGGCTTAAGCTGATATGGCATGCTGGTGCCAACGACCATCGCGGCATTACTGCCGATATTAATCATGGTAAATGACAAGGCAACCAACAGAGACTTTCCAGTCGCCTCTATTGCGCTAGAGAGTTTTGGACTGAAGTTCACGCCAGGCGGCCCGCACGTCAGCCGAACAATGATGCTGACGGAACTCGGTGCGGTCTTAACGAGTGTTCCTCAGGGATCTGCCGTTGCTGATTACCGTGCAGCAATTCTCGTGCGAAATGTTCTGGGTAAAGCTACAGACAGCACTCGCGTTGAATCACTTAGGCGCTTACGTGAGTTGTATGCCTTGGACGAGGCAAAACCTATCTTTGGGCTACTAATCAAACTGTACGCAATCGACCCCGCGAGCCTGCCATTGTTGGCGCTGCAGGTTGCATTTGGTCGAGATCCAACTTTCAGAGCTACCGCACCTGCCGTGATCGATGCAGCTTATGGCTCGCGGGTAGAGACAGTGAGGCTGACGCAGGCCTTTGCAGAAAAATTCCCCAATCAAAATTCGGCATTGACTCAGGGGCAGACAGGTCGCCATGCCGCTTCATCATGGACACAATCGGGGCATCTTTTAGGTAGGACTAAAAAGACAAGACAAAAAATTAAACCAACACCGGCAGCGGTCACAATGGCTCTATTCCTCGGCAATATTTCCGGCTATCACGGGGCAGCAGTATTTTCCAATCCGTGGTGCCGGCTCCTTGATCTGGATGCTGACCGTGCAAAGGGACTCGGTCAGGAAGCTCATCGTGCTGGCCTTCTCAATCTAAGGGCGGTGGGCGAAGTTGTTGAAATTGGCTTTCCTCTGTTTGCTGAATTTCAAGGACAAATCTTATGAGCGCCATTGATCGTCTACTGACGAACTACGCCCGCCAGGTGCGGCTGCCGTGGTCTGCTAATACGTCAGGTAAGCAGCGAGTATGGTTCGCCGTATATCCCCCGGCAGAAGAACGCCGCGTTCGCGCGCGCCTACCTCAGTTTGAGGCGCTCACACTTGAAGCGAACCGCGGTTGGGTCACTGTTGACTTGACTCGGCTCTTGCCGGAGTGGTTCGGTGCCCATGAATATCGTGAAGGCATCTTCCAAGAGCCAGACCAATTCAGCGCCAACAGTGAACTTGAAAACGTGGCCGTACAGCGCGTGCGTGAAGCCTGCACACAAGAGCTAGCGGATGATTCTGCTGTCGTAGCGGTGACTGGACTCTCCTCGCTATTTGATTACATGAGGGTATCGAGTCTGATTGAGAGCGTCGAAGACAGTGTTCGTGGCCGATTGCTCGTTCTCTTTCCTGGTGAGTACGCAGGTAATGTTTATCGCTTTATGGACGCGCGCGACGGCTTTAACTACATGGCCGTTCCGATCACTTCAACTGTGAGTTTTATTAACCCATGAATAATCGCCAACTCTACTTTACCGACCCCTCAACGCTGGAGTTGCTCAATAACGGCGTCTCTAAAGTATCGGAAATCGGCCACGACGAACGCCAGATTAAAACCCTTCGTTTTGAACTCGAAACTTTTGTCTGTGATGGCGAATACGCCCGAGGATTAGAGCGAATCATCAAGGCGTATCTCGACGGACTTGGAAAGACCGAGCAGAAAGCAGTTTGGGTCAGCGGATTTTTCGGTAGCGGAAAATCACACTTGGTGAAAGTGCTGCGATACCTCTGGGAGGACTACAAATTTAGCGACGGCGCCACAGCACGCTCGGTCGTCAGGATGCCACAGGACATTACCGACTTGCTCACTGAGCTCAGCACGCGAAGCAAACCTTTTGGTGGGTTACGGGCTGCGGCTGGCACGTTGGGTGCGGGATCCATGGACAATGTTCGGCTGGCGTTTATTCAGTTGGTGTTGCGCGCTGCTGGTCTTCCAGAAAATCTTGCTCAAGCTAATTTTATTCTGTGGCTCAGAGCATCTGGCTTAGAGGCAAAAGTTGAGGCAGCATTAAAAAAGCAGAATCGCGAGCTTAATAAAGAGGTCCTTAGTCTGAGGCTCTCAACGCCATTAGCTGAGGCGCTTGTCAGCGCAAACCCTAAATACAGTACAGCCGCTAACGCACAGGCGGCTGTTCGTGCTGAATTTCCAGATATCAGCTCTCCAACAATCAGCCAAGCACTGAAGTTCTTAAAAGATATTTACGGTACAGAAGGAAATTTGCCATGCACCCTTTTGGTGGTTGATGAAATACAGCAATTTATTGGCGAAAGGATTGCGCGTGCTAATGACGTTCAAGAGATTGCCGAGCACTGTAGTACCGACCTAAATAGCCGCTTGCTCATCGTTGGCACCGGCCAATCCGCATTAAATACAACACCCAGTCTGCAGCGTCTGCAAGCCCGTTTTTTTGTTCGTGTGCAACTCTCAGACACAGACGTTGAAAGCGTTATTCGTAAAACAGTTTTGCGCAAGAAACCTGAGCAAGAGGCGGTCATTTCAAAAGCCCTTAGTGAAAATCAGGGCGAACTGGCTCGGCATCTGAACAACACACGCTTCGCGGCCACTCACGAAGACGAGAAAACCTTAGTAGCAGACTATCCACTCCTACCCACTCGTCGCAGGTTCTGGGAAAAAGTTTTGCGCAATACCGATCATTCCGGAACCAAGGCCCAACTGCGTTCGCAGTTACAGATCGTCTTCGAGGCAACTCGATCAACTGCTGAAGCTCCAGTAGGAACAGTGGTTCCTGCCGATTTTATCTACGACCAAATATCCACTGACCTGATCAACTCCGGAGAACTGGAACGCGAATACGACGAAATTATTCGTAAGCAAAGGGATGGTTCTGCAGATGGAGATTTGCGCTCAAGCCTTTGTGCGCTGATATTCCTGATAGGAAAGCTGCCGCGCACCCCTGGGGTAGATGATGGCGTTCGAGCCAATGCCGAAACCCTGGTTGATTTGCTGGTCAGCGACTTGCAGAACGATCGGCCCAAGCTTGAAAAGAAGATACCGGCAATGCTCAAGCTGTTGGTTGATTCTGGTCAATTGATGGCAGTGGAGTCGGAATATCGGCTCCAGACCCGAGAGGGCGTTGTTTGGACGCATGACTTTAATCGTCGTCGCACGGCAGCGCTTAACGACGATCAACGTATCAATACTAAGCGGCAAGACTTGCTACGTGAGGCCAGCAAGCAAGCGCTGAGACCCGTATCGCTTCAACAAGGTAATTCCCGTCAACCGCGCAAATTGGACTTTCAACTTAGTTCAACTCGGCCCGTCGCCAACGTGGATGAAGTCTCCTTGTGGATTCGAGACGGATGGAGTGACGATGAAACCTCAGTTTTGAATGATGCGCGTGCTGCAGGTGTTGATAGCCCAATGCTTTTTGGATATCTGCCTAGGTTGCATCATGAAGAATTCAAGCAAGCTATTGCCTCCCATGTTGCTGCGCAGGAGACGCTGGACTCCCATGGGGCTGCGGTAAACCCTGAGTCAATTGAAGCTCGTAAGGCTATCGAGACCCATCTGGCATTGGCTGAGCATCGCATTGGCGAACTATTGGGCGCTGTTGTCAGTGGTGCAAAAGTTTTCCTTGGCGGTGGGCAGGAAGCCAATGGATTGGAGCTCTCTGATAAGGTCAAAGATTCTGCCGACAGTGCACTCGTTCGACTATTCCCTGATTTTGCTGAAGCCGATCATGCCAACTGGGGATTGGTCGTCGCACGTGCGCGGGCTGGCGATGTCGGCGCGATGTCACAGGTGGGTTACCCAGGTAATCCGACCCAACACCCCGTTTGTCGCCGTGTCATTGACCTGATTGGGGGG
>Ga0049084_10000599_pt1 | contig 14133 bp, 19 predicted proteins | sample GreLakmeON33MSRF_FD_66720 | JGI IMG/M metagenome (GOLD analysis project Ga0049084, IMG submission 66720) | Freshwater lentic microbial communities from great Laurentian Lakes, MI, USA - Great Lakes metaG ON33MSRF | ecosystem: Environmental > Aquatic > Freshwater > Lake | place: Great Lakes... | reverse complement strand
TAAGGGGTCTTAAATTTATGGCGCAATATAGCAATGGAAGAGTTTTAAGTAAAGAGAGTTACTACTTTACTAAATGATTTCAAACTGAAGCGCAGCATAAAAACAAAGATTAAATATAAAGTGTAAAGCAATAGGTGCAAAAATCGAATGGAACCTCAGAAGGCCTTGGCCACAAATAACACCCAGAACAAACGTATAGAACACTTGAAATCCAATAAAAGGAACATATTCAATCGGTAAAACCGCCAATCCAACTAAATGAGAAAAAGCAAAAATCGAAGCTACCAGCATCGAAGTCACTCGCTTTCCACCAACATTTGCAATCAACACACGCTGGAATGTTTGACGAAACACCAGCTCTTCCAAAACTGGAGCAAATAATAAAAGGTGCCATTCTAAATTCTGAACTAAGCGAAATGGAATCTCAATTTCCATATACCAAATAGCCCCGATAGCACCAGCTGCAAGAGCGAGAACTTCACCAATTGCCTTCAAGGTATTGAGATTAATATTCCATTTGAATTTCCAGGGAAGACGAAAGAAAAATGAAACACCAAGGGCAAACAGCAGATCAAAAACATAAGAAAATGAGATAGTTGAGGGAATTTTTTGCCATGGGAGTCCCCATGAAAATCCAAAATAAATTATGACGAGTACGAAAAAACTGATCAACTGATTTCTCCAACTTTAGCAATTCGATGCACAAGTTTGACTATTTCATCATAGATTTGCGGTTTTGTAACTTTGATAATTTGTTGAAAAGTGGGTGTTTTGACTTCTCCTTGTCCTAAATTCTTGTCATCAAAGACTGCTATTTGCAGGGTAAAGTCAGAATGAAAGTAACAAAAGATGTCCAGATTGAAGGCGATAATCCTTAAGACATTTTGCTCTGAATTTGGTTCTTTGCCAGAAAAAATAGCAGCAGTGAGGATTAAATCAGGACGATTTTCAAATTGATCCAATGCTCGCATTAAAGTGCCAAGACTCGCCTGAATCCATTGTAGTGCTCGGGTTTCGTTCTGATAATCAATGGTGGTGGCTCCGGAAACTGGAGTTAATAAAAATTCATGCTGACTCTCGAGACTTTGCTTAATAGTAGAATGAAGACATAGATTCATAAGTTGCTTAAACTCTGGATGACTTTCCGGAATCCTGCGCTTGCGCATTAATTTTAAATTTTTAAAAAATTTAACTTCATCCCTTCCATTGCGTGACCATTCAATACTTTCGATTTCTTTTTTATGAACTTCTAAGGTCCACAACCTTTCAGAGGGATCTTTCAAATCGTAATTCCAACTCACTGAACGCCAAGTGGATCCTTCAGGAATAAAATTCAAAAATAAATCACGAGGATCTTTGCCTATAAAATTAAAAAAACTCATTTTAGCACTTTTCCTAAACTGTATTCATGATAACCGGGAGCTTCATGATTAGGATGATATCCCTCAATGCTATAACCCTGCTTTAGTTTTATTTGAACCATTACGTGATTAAAATAATACACCGTACTCATGACTTTTTTGACACCAATTCGTTGGCATTCATCCTCAATTGCCTGAGACAAATATTTTCCGAGTTTTAATCCACGAAATTCTTTGAAAATTGTGGTTTTGATAGTTTCTGCCAGTGTGGGAGTTTTTAAGGAGTATCCAGTGATTCCAATTTGTTTTCCATTGTTAAAGGCGCGGAAATAGACCACACTAGCGGCCATAATTTTTTCTTTCGTTGGAAGCCATGGAGACTTAGAGTAATATTCGTTCACTACGTCTAAAATTTCCTGAGCTTCGAGCGAATTTTTTAAATCGTAGGGTTTTAACGTAAGAAGTGGTTCCAGATATTCTCCCATTTATCAGACGAGTAAATAAGGTCTCGATCCGCCTGTTTTACTAGACCCTCTAAAACTGCGTGATCCAGAAATTTCAAAAGATGATCAAAGTATCCGCTTATGTTCAGGATAGCTATTGGTTTCTGGTGAAGTCCTAATTGCCTCCAGGTCACAATTTCAAATAATTCATCCAAGGTTCCCATCCCACCAGGAAAGATAAGAAAAGCATCTGAAAGTTTATACATCATCTGTTTTCTTTCATGCATATCTTTAGTCACATGAAGCTCACTCAATCCTGCATGGGCCACTTCTTTTTTCATTAAGTGTTGGGGAATGACGCCAGTGACTCTTCCACCCTTGGCCATTAAGTCTGTGGCCAGAGTTCCCATAACTCCAATGGCTGCTCCTCCATAAACCAGTTCAATGTTCTTTTGAAAAAAATCGCTCATGATTTCTTTTGCCAGCACTTCAACAGTGGTATCCCGACTGGAATTGGCCCCGCAAAAAATACAAATTTTCATCACTTCTTACCTTTTAAATGAAATCGTAAAAAAATAATCTCCATAATCATGAAAGCCCCGAAGGCAATATAGAATCCCCCCGTTTTCCAAAAAATCCAGCTAGAAGTTGTATCATAAATTGCAACCTTTGCCATAAAGGCAGCAAATCCTAAAAGAAAAATCGAGATGTGCCATTCCAGCAATTTATAAACAGGCCCTGGTAAAGGAGGTGTTTGTCCCATGTCGTTCAACATATCGAGCATCAAGGAATGGCCTTTAAACTTTTTATAGAAAAGGAAACTTGAAACGCCAACTCCGGTAAATGTAGGTTGAAGTTTGAACCACACGCCTTCTTTGGCAATTAATGAAATAATACCAAGTACCACCACTAAAAAAATATTCACTTTTGAAAGAGTATGAACATGGCCTGTGAAATATTTTTCAAAGAGCATTTCCAGAATACCAAGAATGATGCCACCAATGAGAGCAATTTCCAATGTATAATAGGTTTCCAGATACCAATATCCGACGGCAGGAATAAAGGATAAAAGAAAATAAGGCTTACTTTTATTGGGCGTAGTCATGCCCAATATACTACGCGACTTTTCTTAGTTTTTCTTCACAATACATCAAGAATTCATCTTTGAATTTACCGGGGTCAAGGATTTCTACTTTAGTTCCCAGGACTAAAAGCCAATCAAACAAAGCGTCACACGGCTCCACGTAAGCTGCCCAAATAAGGTCTCCATTAGGATTTGTGATCATGCAAGGTTTTCCCAGAAAATGATGGTCCGGAAATAAATTAACACTTTGAGGGTCATGAATCTTGAGAATTAAACGAGTTTCTTTTTCACTCATAGATCTGATAGCTGCTATAAACTCTTCAACTTCAAAATTTGAAATAATGCCTTGAGATTCTGATTCAATTAAAATTATATTTAAAACTTCATTAATTGCAATAACAACTAAGCAGTGATCATTTGAATCTTCGGCGATCATTGATAATTTGCCTTCGAGGTGAATTATTTTGCAAGGATAAATGCTATAGTTTTTTCCAGAAACTGTTTCAAGATTTACCATGGATTTCTTTTCTGCAGCTTTCTCTAAATTTATGAGCAGAGGTTGCTGTTTCTCACTTACTTGAACATCCCATTGATCGAGTTGGTTCAATAATTCCATCACGGCATTAATAGGGCGATTATCAGTCATCTTTTTCTTAAGTGTATGTAGGCCTGGATTTTTCAGAATTTGTATAGGGGTCACTTGAGTCATTAGATGATTCAAGGCCATCCATTCAGAAGGGGTTAAGGGCAGCATATACTCAATCGCGTTGGCATCGATATCCACCATACACTCATTGCCCTCTTTATAGACATGAGCCCCCATTCCACCGGGGAAGATTTGCCGCAGAAAAACCTCAGTATCTGCACTTGAGAGTCCCATTTCTAAGGCTAAATCCTTCAAACTTATGGTCCCCTGCTTTTCACCGATAGCAATGAGCTTCCTAATAGCATCATGGGAGATCTTAGAACCGTTACCTTTCATAGCACCTCTTTCCTGACTATGCTTATCGGATAATCCTCGGTAACTCTTTAGTGCAAAATATAAGGTTTGCTAGGATAATAGGCTTATGTTGTGGAATTCTTTATTAAAAAATCCGATTTTAACCATAGGAATAATAATGTTCGGGCTATTCCTTTACCAAGTAGGAGTTAAGGAAAAATGGAGTATCTTCAATAATGATAAACTGATCGCCACTTCATGCCGTGGTGTCATTGTTAGACTGAAAAAGAAAGTCCCTGAGAACTGGCAGGTCTTTTGCGAAGGAAATAACTTAGCAGTCGAAATTAAAGAAATAGCGATTCCTGATAAGGCAAACAATTTACAACTTCTAATGTATCGTCAATTGGCAAATCACATGACTTTTATCGCTCGAATGTCCACTATAGATATTCTTGAAAAAGTTGATTTCATTCGATTCAGAATCACTCATCCAAAATTAGTCATTAATGCAGTGACCGAAGGTAAGTATATTATCAAATTAGCGACTCTTGAAAACTCCGAGCATATCATGACTCATCTTAAGAGCACGGTTCAAGTCAAAGAAACGGTCAAATAATTCCGCATTAGGGTCTTCCTGTATTTCATCCCATTCATATCTGAGAGCGTGAAGATAAAGTCTATCGGCTTTCTCACCACCATATAGTTCATCTCCCAAAATAGGAAAACCCAGAATAGCAAGTTGAGCTCTGATCTGATGTCTTAAGCCAGAATTTAAGTTTACTAAAACCAGTGTCCGATTATTTTCGGAAAGAATTTTTCGAACCTCCAAAACACCTGCCGCTGCATCAACATGTGGATGCACATCTACTTTTTGTTTTGAGCCTTTCGCTCCAGAAGCCTTAAAGTAATGAATCCACTCTCCTTCTTTATCAAAGCCTTCGCCAACAATTGCCCAATAAAATTTACGTTTCATTTTTTCTTTGAACCCGATGCGCATCTTTTGAAAAAAATCTTCTGTTTTTGCCATTATCAAAATTCCTGAAGTTTCAAAATCGAGTCTAAAGATTAGTCCACGATCATAATTATTTTCATTTACCTTCAATGCTTCCCACTGATTTTTCTCAGCTAAAAAATTCAAAACAGTGTTCTGATCCGAATAACATAGAGGGTGAGAATGAATGCCAGATGGTTTATGTACCACCAGATAATCATTAGTTTCTGAAAGCACTAAAGCTTTAGGTCCAACATAAACAGGATTAATTTTTAAATGATTCACTAAATCCAGAGGCAAACGAATTGTATCTTTTGCCCGAATGGCCCGATTCAATTCTTTATTTGAAAAATATTTTTTAAGAAGCTGACCAGAGCAATGGAATGTTTCCTGCAAGGCAGTTTTCTGAGTTGAAAAATCCTTAATCCAGGAAACTTCTAAATTCGCCATAGTGATTACTGTGCTTCAACTTTTCTTCCTTCAGTGCGAAGATCTACTTTCTTAAGTAAAAATTCAACTCTGCGATCCGAAACATTTGGATTAGTTTTATCCTGCGGCCGCGAATCGCCATAGAAAATAGTGGTGATTCTGTCTGGCGAAACACCTCTTAAGATCAGAGATTTAGAAACATTCATGGCCCTTTGAGCAGAAAGTGCATAAGCATCAGATTTGTCCCTGGATGAGACTTCACCTGGTTGCGAATGACCTTCAACCATAATGTGCCAGTTATTTTCTTTCATCAATCTGATCAGCTTATCAAAAACCTGAATATTCATTTCTTTAATCGCAGTAGAACCAGGTGAGAAATAAATTTTATCTTTGAACTTCACTGCAATACTTTCCGGTAATTCATAAACATTAGCAGATTCGTTTAATTCAGTTTCGCCTAACATCTTTTTAACCTGATTCAACTGAACATCAGAATTTCGATTAATCTCTTGTTTGTCGAGTAAACCTTCTGCAGTTAAAAACTCAATAGGAAAAGGTTTTGAAGGCATGTCAGAATCAATCATATTCAGCGCATCACTTGGAGATTTACCTAGGCGCATGACTTCACCAGATTTTAGGACGTTGCCACCAAAAGCATTACGTAGTGATCCAATCGCGGCTTCATATTTTGCCGTTTCAGTTTTCGCAAATGAAAGAAGAAGAATGAAGAATGTCAAAATGAGCGTACATAAATCCGAGAATGTCGTGAGCCATCCAGGAGCACCAGGCTTACAAGGAGGACACTTAAGTGCGTCGGCCATGACTACTCCCTCTTCACTTCGACCAGACGGTCTTTTGGAGGTAAGAACGAATCAAGTTTTTCTCTGATAACTCGCGGGTTTTCACCGGCAACAATACCAAGAACACCTGCAACGATGATATTCATTTTGGTAGATTCTTGCTTTGAGCGCTGTTTTATTTTAACCGCAACCGGAAGGGTAAATACATTTGCAACTACCGAACCATAAAATGTAGTCAAGAGCGCAACCGCCATGGCGGGACCAATTGATGATGGATCCGACATGTTCTGAAGCATTTGTACGAGACCAATCAATGTCCCAATCATCCCAAAGGAGGGTCCATCGGCACCCATGCCTTCAAGCATATCCACACCTATTGAGTGACGATCTTCCATTGCGGCAATTTCTAAACTCAAAATAGAAGTGATCACTTCAGGGGGGCGGTTATCAGCTGCAAGAGTCACCGCTTTTTTTAAAAACTTATCTTCAACAGCTACCTTTTCAAGCGCAAATACTGATTCCCGACGAGCAATCTCTGCAAGTTTTTGAATTTCTTCAATGATTGCTTTGGTATCTACAGGAGTAGTGAAAACGGATTTCATGTAATAGGACATGAGTGCTTTTACATTCTCGATTGGCCATTTGATAAGAGTCGTTGCAATTACTCCTCCACCGACAATCACGACCGAAGGAATATCGATAAAAATGGAAAGAGGAGAACCATATATAATGGATCCAGTGATGGCGAATGTTGCTAAAACTAAACCAGCGACGGTTGATAAATCCATAAGCACCTTCAGAAATAAAAAGTCTCTATGGTCTAAGTATCGGAATTCTAAAAATGAACTTTACAGAGATTCCTGAAATGACTGTGAAAGGAATTGGTGTAGTACATAATACATGATCACCACGCTCGGACAAGCGAGGTTTTTTAGGCAAAAAAAAACCAGGCGATTAAGCCTGGTTTATATTTGGAGGGGTGAAATTACTTTTCATCCCCAACAAGTAACATAGTTGAGTCGATATAAGTGAGCATAGCCGTACGTAGATCTTCCAAAGAAACTTCCTGGTCACTTTGACCCTTAAAGATTTCTTCTTTGATCATTTCAATTGGAAATCCAGTCATCTTTGCCAAAGCTTCAAGACTAATCTTGCCATTATTTATTTCTGAACCGGTCGTATTCAGATCTGTTGCCATCATTCTTGACTCCTTGAATTATTTAGCCACTCAATCCATTGAGTAGCAAGTTGAACAAAGCATATCGATGGCGCAAAAAGGATGTCAATCAAAGGTCATGCACATGTAAGTTTATGTTAGAGGAAGCTTTTGAATTATATCTTAAGTCATTAAAATGACTGAAGTTAGGCCTGCAGTATTAACCTATTTTAATAATGTTAGAAAACTTGAAACCTTGCTCTCCATTTCCTTAAACTCGTCCACGGGTCTAGAAAGTAGCGTAATCCCACCGCCGGCCCCATAGCGCCAAATACGTTCTTCTAAGTTAATTGCAGCGGTGCGAATGTTAATATTTGCCACTTTTTTCTCACCGAAGCAAAGCAAAGTAGAACCGCAATAAATACCCCTATTAAAGCGCTCGACTTCAGAAATAATTTCCATGACTCTTTTTTTAGGAGCTCCAGTAATGCTTCCACCTGGAAACAAGCTTTTTATTGCATGACCCAATGAAATTTTCTTTTTTAACTTTAGAGAAATTAATGAGTACTGATGAAGGATTCCAGGTACCCATAGTGGTGCTCGAAGCTTAATAACTTTCGCTGAAGGAGTATCAAGCTTGTTAAGATCATTTTTTAATAGATCAGTAATCATCAAAAGCTCGCCCTCCTCTTTTTTATCATTCAACATTTGTTTCCAAAGTGCTTTATGATTTTTTTGGTCGCCTCTGATTGTTCCCTTAATCGGCATGGTAAAAATTTCGTTCTCACGATATTGAAACAGGCACTCAGGACTATTACTGAGAATCATCTCTTCACCAATATAGGTAGCATGAGAATAGGCTCCAATGTTTTTTTTCGAGAAAAAGAAATCGGCGATATCCCTTGGATCAAGAACTTCATCAGTCATAAAATCAAAAGGATAAGTAAGATTGAGCTGATAACAATTTCCTTTTAAAAGTTCGTCCTGCACTTTTTGAAAAGAAATTTTATATTCACCCCACGTAGGCCGTTCCAAAGTTTGCAAAGGGATATGGGTTAGCTTACTTTTTCGTGGAGCTTTTTTCCTGTGTCTGCGGTATTGGAGCTCAATTACCAGGGGTTTATTTTCTTCTACTAATCGTTCCAAACCATTTTGGATTTGTCCGAATTCATAATAAAAATGGAAAACAATGGGCTTAGGAACTTTGTCCTGAAGATCCATGGCTTCCAGATTTTTTATAAAAGATCCGATTGGATAAGCTTCCGGAAAACCAGTCAGTAAATTAAAACGTTCTTTTTTATAATAGATATAGGCAGCGATAGGTTGATCCAGTTCAAGGATAGTATTCTCATTCCATTTGAACCGGGAAAAAATCATTTATCTTTATCCGGACGTTGTGCCATGTCTGCAAACTTGGTCTGCGAACCAATCCAGGAAAGCTCTACAGTTCCAGGCTCACCGTTACGGTTTTTTGCGATGATGACTTCTGCGACGCCTTTTTTAGGCGTATTTGGATCGTAATAATCTTCACGATGAATAAGAAGTACAATGTTGGCATCTTGTTCTAGAGAGCCTGATTCCCTTAAATCCTGGAGCTGAGGACGTCTATCAGTTCTTGAAGCCGCAGTTCGGTTCAGCTGAGAAAGTGCTACGACAGGGATCTCAAGCTCATTGGCGAGCATTTTGAACCCACGCGAGAGTTCTGCAATCTCTTGTTCACGATTTTGTTTCTTTACATGCATAGGCATGATCTGTAAGTAATCAACGATGATCATCGCCAAACCATGTTCCGATTTTAATTTACGACAATACGAACGAATATCAATAAGATTGGTAGAACCAGAATCGTTAATAAAAAGTTTTAAATTAGAAAGTTTTTGAACTGCATTTGAAATTGATCTCAGATCAAGCTCATTAAATTCTTTAGTTTTAAGCTTACGTGAATCCACGCAAGCCTCAGAAGCCAGAAGACGCATAGATAATTCAGCGTACATCATCTCGTAAGAAAATACCGCTACGGCCATGTTGGTTTGTTTAGCAGCCGCTACGGCCCAATTAAGGGCCAGAGCTGTCTTACCCATACCAGGACGAGCAGCAATCAGGACTAATTGACCAGGCTGAAGACCTAGAAGAGATTTATCAATAGACGCAAAGCCGGTTGAAACACCTGTTATTTCGCCTTTAGCTCGCGCCGGACGTTCTAGTTCTTGTAAGTTTTCAAAAAGTGCCTGTTTAAGGGTCACCATTTTATTATTTTTAGTCTGAGCCGTTAGTTTGAAAAAACTTGCTTCAACTTCCTGAAGAAAATTTTCAACATCTCCGGAAAAGTTTGTACCAGTTTGCATGATACGAGTGGCAGTTCTTACGACATCCCTTAGGACGCCTTTTTGTTTAATTAATTTAGCGTAGTGTTCGACATTGGCCGAAGAACCGATTTCTTCGCAAATCGTTACGAGAGCAGTTTGCCCTCCCACTCTTTCCAGTTTTCCGTGATCATTCAGTTTCGAAGAAACAGTAATGATATCTATTGGCTGAGCTTCGAGGTGAAGATCTTTAATTGCCGTAAATATAATGGCGTACTGTGGATGATAAAAGTCTTCAGCATTTAAATTAATGTCAGAGATTTCATCGAATGATTGATTATCAATTAATAAACAGCCAAGGAGAGCTTTTTCAGCGCCAATATCATGTGGTAATTCATTAACTTTATCTTGTGCCAAAGCTGCTTCTCCAGAGGAATTTTTAAATATGCCAGACTTTATCTCATGTGCGGCTTGTCGAGGAAGAAATACTTCAGAGATGTTAAAAAAAGTTAGATCATCGGCTATAAGAATTTACCCAGAAAGAATAAAATTCTTCCTGGGTAAACAAGAAACTTATTATTCAGCGTTTGCAGCTGCTTCAGCTTCTGCAGCAGCAGCAGTTTTAAGTGCTTCAGCTTTAGCTTTCTTCTCAGCGTTACGCTTTTGAGCTTCAGCTTGTTGCTTCTTCAACTCTTCAGCCATAGCAGCGTCGATCGCCACTTTCAATTTGAAAGTTGCAGTAACGTCGTTGAAAAGTTTTGCTTTAACATCGTAAGTACCAAGAGACTTGATTGAGCCGTCGAAAGTTAAAAGACGACGCTCAATAGAAACGCCGGCTTTTTCAAGCTCTTTAGCGATTTCTTGAGAAGTGACAGCACCAAAAAGGCGACCGTTAGCTCCCACTTTCTTGATAAGCTCAACAGTGATGCCTTCAAGTTTTTTCTTAAGAGCTTCAGCAGAAGCTTTTTCTGCGCCAATTTTCTTAGCGAGAGCTTTTTGCTTATCTTTAAGAACGTTAGAATTCTTCTCATCCGCTAGGATGGCAAGTTTGTTTGGGTAAAGGAAGTTACGAGCAAAACCAGCAGATACGTTTACGATCTCGCCGATTGTTCCAAGTGCCTTAACCTTTTCAATAAGGATGACTTTCATATTAAACTCCTGTCTTAATCTTCAATTTTAGGTTTTACAAAATACTTTCTAAAATCAAACCAGTTATCAAATAAACCAGCAGCCGCAATCAGATAGTTGGCCATGAAAATCACAACCATAACTATGATGCTGCGAAAAAATCCCATAATCCCCAGAAACGAGAGAAGATCGCTGAACACACCGAAACCCTGGAAAAAATAAAATAATCCCAGACATTTTACGATGGTAAATCCAATCGCCTCTGAATACTGATACCCTATTTCTTTGCCCCAGATTGCAAGTGCTAAGCCCACGGCAAGCAACATCACAAATCCAAACGGGACTTTAAAATTTAAAAGATTCTTTTCAGAATAAGGATAGTCGCTTGCAGATAATAAAAGCCTACGGCTTTTAAGTACCAAGAACATATTAAACCAAAGCATTAAAAAGACTCCGACAAAAAAATAACCAGGAAGCGCTTCAATCATTCCTTTAGCAATTAAATCTGGACGATCTAACATCTGTTGGAATTCAATGGAATCTTCTTGATTACTTGCTGCCACGTTTTTTTTCAACTCAGCTAATTTATCCGAATTCTGCTCAAGTTGCTGGAGAACATATTGTTCTACTGTGACATTTTTATTTTTTACAGAACTTAGAAAGCCTGCCGAAATAAGCAGGATGAAACTTAAGCCGAAGATTACAATCCCTTTAACAGGTGAAATTCCGCGTTTTACAATTTCTGCAATTCCAATTCCGAAAATAAACACACAGGCATAAAAGCCAAACAACGTAAGATCCCGATGTACGAACAAAGCGAAGACCATACTAAGGACTAAGCCCAGAACCCCAACGAGGAGACCTTTAGTACGACCATACAAGATGATCGCAAGAGCAAGTGGAAAGGGAGCAAACACTGACATGACGAAACTCACGCACAATAGAACCGAAGAAAGCCCTAAAAGGAGCAATCTGGATGTAGAGAGGTTTGGAGTTTGCATTATTTCAGTATTCATACCAGTTAATTACCTCTTAACGAGCAGTCTCATTAGACTGATAGCTGATAAGAAGCATGTTACGACCGCGCTTGATAGCTTCGTTTGAACGACGCTGAAAAGTCGGAGTCAAACCAGATACGCGAGAAGGAGAAATTTTTCCGAACTCGTTTACTAGCCATGAGTATGATTTAGGGTCTTTCCAGTCTGGAGAAGTTTTCTTTGCAGAAAACCAGCAAGACTTGCGTTTTGAGTGCATTTTCTTGTCTTTATCATCTCCACCACCGAAGCCGCCTTCATCATCAAGGTCTTGAACAGGTTGAGAATGATTTGGGTTTTTGTAGTTCTTCACGATCTCAGCTTGGTCTTTATCATTGCCAAGTTTGATGATGAGGTGACGAACCATGCTTTCGTTGATGCTGAACTTACGTTCAATTTCTGCGTTAAGGTTGCCAGCACCTTTGTACATGAAATAGTGGTAAGAACCTTTTTTAAGACCAGACTCTGCAGGTTGTGCAAAAATCTTCGTTCCCCATGTGTCTGTTACTAAAACTTCTGCACCAAACTCTTTGAAAGTTTCAGTCAGTGACGTTTTAATAGCGTTCACAGCTTCTTCGGATGCGTCTGGGCGAACGACAAATGCCGTTTCGTAGATCATATTTCCTCCAGGATTATAATTAAGGCCATGGACACAATTGCCATGACCGAGAATGAAATATTTAAAATGAATGTCACAGCGAACTTAGCACATGGGCCCTTAGTCGTCCAAGGCTTTCTACTTAGGCCCAAATTAGACTCCTCGTATCAAGTTATTGATTTTAAAGGAAAATTACACTCATTGAAAACCGTCTAGAATTTAAACGGCCAAAGAAGAAATTACACCAGCACTCTTGGTGAGCTTCATATCAAATTAGAATTCTCCTTAACAGGAGCTCTCAATGAAAGCCACCATCGCAATGTTAGCAGTCCTAGCTTTAACTATTTCATGTTCAAAGGTCCAGAAGGCTGAAAAAAACATGGATGACATGAATTCTTCCACTAAAGCTCTGGGCGGCAACATGGATGAGATGAAATCAACCACAACAACTATGTATCAACAGATTCGCTCAAAAGAATCAGAAGATACTCGAAATAAAAAATTCGAAATCTTAAATTCAAAAGAAGACAGGATAGGGGCGAAATTAGCGGCTGCAGCAGTTTATTTCAAGTCATTTGAATTTCAACTTTGGGCAGGCACAGATATCGACAGCAATCATCTAAGAGGAATTATTTTTCTCGATGCTGCCAATGAATTTACTCGAAAAATTTCTGATATATATAGTGAAATTAAGCTGAAAAAAATGAGCCCTACAAATAGCGGCACAAAACATAGTTCTGAAGAAAGCTTCTACGCGCTTGCTGCTACCATGCATTCGATCCATCACTATCAGGATGAGCTAGTTTCAGAAAATTCAAAGATTGAAGAAAAATCATTTTATAACATCGTTAAAAAAGCGTTGAAAAAAGATAGCGAAGGCGAAAACTTAACAGAATACGAAACAATTCTTGTTAACGGAATCAATAGAGAAATCATGATCGAACTAATCAAAGCACGTGTTGATTTTCTTGCAGCTCTTGGTTTGAAAAATTTAACAGATAAAAGAAACATGACTTTTGGTCAAAAGCTTAAGGCAGGATTATTTAAGCTAACCGAGGGCAAACTAGGTTCAATCGAATTGCCTGAAACTTTCAGCTCAAGCAATGAAGCGACAAAAGACCAGACCATTAAGTATCTTGAATCAGCCTTGAAAGCGAAAAGCTTTTTAGTAGAAATCGGTATTGATAAACAACTAGAAAAAACTCTTAAATCAGCATTTTCAAAAATTAAACTCGCCACAGATGATGGAGACACTGAAAGTGATTCTCAGGATCAAGAAGAAAGCGAATCGTCGCAAGACTCTGACAATAAACGTGTCAAAATTCAAAATTTAATTAATGAAATTTTAATTTAATACCCGCGATTGAAGCCTTGCTTAAGACGAGCATGCCAATCAATCTTCCGGAGCGTAAATCTCATATTGTTCGGCATGATAATTATTATCTGCCCTCACCAAGAGAGTCTTGTTAAAACTCTCCTCCAACATTTCAATCATTCCAAAATCCTCAGAAGATAATTTGGCACAGACTTCCGGGTGGGCAAAAATCGTAATCTTAGTTGAAGTTGTGCGTTTCATGACTTTTTGCAATTCCCGTATAACTTCGAAACTAACTGTCTCCACTGATTTTACACGGCCAACACCTTCGCAGTATGGGCATTGTTCACACATCACACGGACTAAAGTATCGCGAGTGCGTTTACGAGTCATCTCCACTAAGCCAAGACCAGAAATTGGAAGAACGTTGGTCTTAGAACGATCTTTCTTAAGGGCCTCGAGCAAGGAAGTGTAAACCTGATGCCGGTGATCCTCTTTCTCCATATCAATGAAGTCGATAATGATAATTCCACCACAATTTCGTAAGCGGA
>Ga0049084_10000597_pt1 | contig 14152 bp, 11 predicted proteins | sample GreLakmeON33MSRF_FD_66720 | JGI IMG/M metagenome (GOLD analysis project Ga0049084, IMG submission 66720) | Freshwater lentic microbial communities from great Laurentian Lakes, MI, USA - Great Lakes metaG ON33MSRF | ecosystem: Environmental > Aquatic > Freshwater > Lake | place: Great Lakes... | reverse complement strand
GCCCGGCGTGCTGATGCCGCATCGTTGCGCCCAGCACGAGCTGCAAAAAAATCAGCCCGGTCGCGACAACGAAAAAGAGGCGCAGCGGCCGCAGCCGTTCCGCCGCCAGCCCGCACCCGCCCGGCTCCCGCCACCAGTCCGACGTGAAGAGCGCGATGGCGGCGATGAGAATGAAAAACAGTTGCGCCAGCGTGCCGTGAAAAATACCGAGGGCGTTGCTCAGTTGCGTCACGCGCAGCCCGCCGAGCAGCCCCTGCACGGCGACAGTCACAAACGCCAGCAGCCCCAGGCGCCGCAGCCATTTGTCCGCCGGTTCGCCGCCCGGCCAGAAGAAGCCCGCTAGCAGCGCCGCCGCGCCGGGCACGAGCGAGGAGATGCCGTGCTGAAATTTGTTCGGGATGGACGTCGCAAACGTGGCGAGTCCGACCACGATCAAGGCCGCCCCGCCCCAGCGGAGCAGCGGACGGGCATTTTTTCCATGGAGCCACAGCGCCAGAATCGTCGTCAGCAGGCCGACGAACGACGCCCACAGGCGATGCGAATGTTCGTAGAGAATTCCTCCGACCCACTCGGACACCGGAAAGAAAAACATGTTGTAGCCATAGCTGTTCGGCCAGTCCGGCACCGCCAACCCCGCCTCATGGCTGGTCACCAACCCGCCGAGACAGATCAAGCCGAGTGTCGCCACCGCCACCGCGCTGGCGTAGCGGCTGAACTTCCGTCGGCTCGTCGAACTGGTCATGTGTTGGAACGAAGAAGCCGCTGCGACCCTGTAGCAGCAGCGGCATCCCGTGAAAACTTTTGAGACGATGAGTTACAGAGTCGGAGCCTTGAACTCCAGCGTGAAATCCGCCGTCTTCTTGTCGTCGGCGCCGACGGTGATTTCCTGAATGGCGGTTCCGGCCTTCAGATGAAACGCTTCAATCGTGTATTTGCCGGCGGGCAGGTTCGGCAGCTTGAACGAGCCGTCCTTGCCGGTCACGGCAAAGTGCGGGTGATCCACCACGCCGACGTAGGCGAACATCCACGGATGCACGTCGCACTTCATGCGCACCAGCACTTCGGCCTTGTCGAAAGACTTCTCATTCACCTGTCCCTTGGTTACCTGGGCGAAGTTGAATTCCTTGTTGCCCGCCGCGGGCTTGGGCGTCGCATGGACGTTGTGCATCACGGGATCCGAGTTGCGGATTTTGAATTTCTGCCCGGTCTGCACGCCCATGACATAGGGCTGGTATTCGCAGCCGACCTGGTCAAGGACCGGGCCCGCGCCGGCAGCTTCCGCCGCCTTCGCGCCTTCTTTGATGTAAACAAACACGTTCGCCAAGGCTCCGCCTTCACCGGTGACGTAGAAGCGGGTCTTGATCCCTTCCGGCTGGAATTTGCCGCAGGCGGCGTCCAGGGTGATGGTTTTTTCCGGGGGCGGAGTGCCTTTGAGCGTGACCTTGCCGGAGATTTCCGCCGCAGAACCAACCTGGAGCGAACCGGCCAGCGCGAAGGCTGCCAGAAGTGGGAACGAGGGTTTCATATAATTAGTTGTCATAAATAATGCCACCGAACATATCATTCTGCATCTTTGGCTGCAAGCGATTTGAAAAACTTTTCATCAGCCGCAACTTTCCCAGTTGGACGGCAGCCCGGCACGGCTATTCAGAAGGCCAAAATCAGGCGCAATTCTTTCACAAGGACTTCATGATCCGCGCCATCTTCAAGCCGGTCTGAGCGGCTTCCGCGCCGCGATTGTGCTCGCGGTCCAGACAGCGTTCCTTCGCCTGTTGCTCGTTTTCCAGAAGCAGCACTTCGTGGATGACGGGGATTCCCGTTTCCACCGCGATGGAGCCGAGCGCGTTGCTCACTGCCTCGCCGATGTGCTGTGCGTGGGTCGTCGCGCCGCGTAAAATCACTCCCAGACAAATAATGCCGTCCACGCGCGGCTCCGCGTGCCGCGCCCACTTCGCCGCCACCACCGGAATTTCAAACGCCCCCGGCACCCGCACCACCCGCCGCACCTCGGCACCGGCGCGTTCCAGTTCCGCCTTCGCGGCGCGCACCATCGCGTCCACATAACGCGCGTTGTATTGCGAGGCGACGATCACGAAACTTGCGCCCCGTCCTGTGAATTTCTTTTTCTGAACTGGTTTCAACATAATTCAAGAGAGCCATGCAACTGATTCCATCAGTCCCATCGGACACGCTAAAGCGTGAACTCCAACAGCGGATGCAGGGCGTTTTCGTTGAAGTTCAACCTTTAGGTTGCCCCCGCTTGCAGGAACGGAAATCGTCGGCAGCGCCAAATTTTTCAAATCAAATGCCCCAGCTTCTCGCGCTTGGTGCGGAGATACTGTTCGTTGTGCGGATTGGCCTTCACCTTGATCGGCACCTGCTCGACGATCTCCAGCCCGTAGCCTTCCAGGCCCACGACCTTCTTCGGATTGTTCGTCAGCAGCCGGATGGTCTTCAAGCCGAGATCCACTAGGATTTGCGCGCCGAGTCCGTATTCGCGCAGGTCGGTGCCGTAACCCAGCTTCAAGTTCGCCTCCACCGTGTCGTAGCCGCCTTCCTGCAATTTGTAGGCCTTGATCTTCGGCGCGAGGCCGATACCCCTGCCCTCCTGCCGCATGTAAACAATCACCCCGCGCCCCGCCGCCGCGATCTGCCGCATCGCCTGATGCAGTTGCGGCCCGCAATCACACCGCCGCGAGCCGAACACGTCACCGGTCAGACACTCGCTGTGGACGCGCACCAAAACATTCCTCGCCCCCGCCACGTCGCCCTTCACCAGCGCGAGATGATTCCGCCCGTCCAGCGTCGAGCGGTAAAGGTGCAGTTGGAAATCCCCGTGCTCCGTCGGCATCTGGACGACCTCGACGCGCTCGACCAGCCGTTCGCTCGCGCGGCGAAATTTGATGAGCGACTCGATCGTGCAAATCTTCAGTCGGTGCTTCTTCGCGAACTTCAGCAAGTCCGGCAGCCGCGCCATCTCACCGTCGTCCTTCATAATCTCGCAGATCACGCCCACCGGCCGGCAACCCGCGAGCTTCACCAGATCAACCGCCGCCTCGGTGTGCCCCGCGCGCTGCAACACCCCGCCTGCCTTCGCACGCAACGGAAACACATGCCCCGGCTGCACCAGATCGTTCGGTAGCGCCGTGCAATCCGCGATCACCTGGATCGTCCGCGCGCGATCCGCCGCACTGATCCCGGTGGTGATGCCCCTGGCCGCGTCCACGCTCACTTGAAAATCCGTTTTGAACGACTCGCGGTTCTTGACCACCATTTCCTCCACGCCGAGCTGGTTCAACCGCTCGCCGCTCGTCGGCACGCAGATCAATCCGCGCCCGTGCTTGGCCATGAAGTTGACCGCCGTGGGCGTCACCTTTTCGGCGGCCATGATCAGGTCGCCCTCGTTCTCGCGGTCGGCGTCATCCACCACGATGACCATTTTGCCTTTCCGCAAATCCGCGACAACCGCTTCAATGGAATCAAACAGCTTCTTCATGTGCGCGGTGAATCTAGCCGGACGAGTGGCCCCTGCCAGCAACAAAAAAAATTCCGGCCATCACACGGGCCGGAATCGGAGAAAATTTTGGAGGGAGAACATCAAACATTCAACATCCAGCGCCCAACATCGAACACATCAGCAACCGCTGGCCCGCCCGTCATTAGGCGTTGGCTGTTGGGCGTTGGCTGTTTCGGTCACCCCCTCGGCGACTACTACTTCGCCTTCGGCGCATCCTTCGCCTTCGGGGCATTCTTGGCCTTAGGCGCGTCCGGCGCCTTGGGTGCCTGATACTTTTTGTCCTTGTCCTTCTCGGAACTGAATGGCCACCACCACGAGGCCTGCGCGGGTACGATGGAGGAATTGAGGATGAAGGCCACCAGCGCCAGTGCGAAGATCAGCTTTTTCATGATGATGCGACTAAAGGATCACCGGCCCGCGCTGTCAACGCTCCGTTTCGGGGCACCCCCAACATCTGCACACCATGCAATGCTACGGCACCGCCGCCGTCTTGCCGGCCACCGCCCCGCCTGATGCAAAAATTTGCAGTTCGTGGATCGACCAGAACTGGCCGCCGGCCGAACCGGTCTGCGTGATGCGGATGAACCTGGCCTTCTGCGGCGCGAAGGTGATGTCGGTGAGCAGGCTGGTTCCCTTTCCGGTCGCGACGGGTTTGCTCCACGCCTGGCCGTCGTCGGACAGCTCGACCTTGTAGCCGCGCGGATAATCACCAGGTGATTTCGCCGTGTCGAGAGCGAGTCCGGCGACGGTCGTCTCGGACGGCAACTCGATCTGAAACCACATGCCCTGCGCCTGGTCGGCCTTCGATTCGTAACGCGTGGCGGGATTGCCGTCCACGGCGAGCGCCGCGCCGGCGCCGTTGTGGCTCGCGGTCAGCTTCCATTCTTTGCGGTTGGCAAGCGGCTGCGGAAGGGACGGCTTCAAGGTCTCAATCGTCCACGGCTCGGTGCGGGTCACGCTCGCGGCGCGGAGGCGCGCGACGTCGTTCGTCGTCACCAGCGAGGCCTGGTTGCCGAAGCTGGTGCGAACGTAGGACGCGACCGAGGCGATCCAGGCGTCGTCGTTGCTCTCCATCGGCACCATGAGCGCGACGTAATCCTTCCCGTTGACGGGGCCGGTCAAGCCCTTGAGCAGGACGTTGATCACACCGTCGCGATGGCCGTTGATGGTCTTCGAGCCGGCCAGCGAGGGCGCCTGCATGCTGCCTTTGGGGGCGCCTTCGATGGGCGCGCCTTTGCCGTCCGGCGCGTGGCAGGCGAAACACAGCTCCTTGTAAATCGCCGCGCCGCGTTCGAGCACTTTCTTTTCCGCGGCGGTGTATTGGACGCCGCCCCCGGGGTTCGCCGGCGTGCGGAGCAGCAGCGCGCTGATCTCCTTCACGCCGCGCGCCGGGTTGGACGCCAGGGCGGTCTCGGCCAGAGCCGCGGGTTCCGGCCACTTCAAAAGTTTCGCAGTGAGCATCGTCTGCATGACGACGCCAGTATCGGAATCTTTCGCCAGCGCGACCACGTCGGCCAGCAGATTAGTTTCGCCCAGCTTGACCAGTGTCTCGCTCACGCGCAGGGCGGTGGAGCGCACCTGCGGATGCGCGTCCTTCAATTTCTCGCGCACCAGCGCCGGCTCGAGCGCGCCGAGGCCTTCGAGCGTCCAGAGCGCGTGCTGCCGGGCCAGATATTCGGGATGGCTGCGGGCCATGGTGGCGAGCGCGGGCGCCACGGACTTGTCGCCGCCGAGCACGAGCAGCTTTTGCGCGGTGTCGCGCCACCAGCCGTTCGGATGCGCGAGGTGCCCGACGAGCTGCGCGGGCTTCTCGCTCAACATGCGCGGCTGCGGGCCGGGCTTGAAATCTTTGTGCGCCAGCCGCCAGATGCGACCGCGTCCGGCATTCTTGTCCAACTGATACTTCTCGACGACCGTGCGCAGATAGGAGCCGGGCCGGACCCAGTTTCCTTCCTGAATGATGCCACGATACATGTCCACAATGTAGAGCGTGCCGTCGGGCGCCGTGGCACCGTTGACCGGACGGAAGTTCGCATCCGTCGAGCGGAGAAACTCGGACTTCTCGTGCGGGTTGCTCAGGAAGGTGAGGCCTTCGCGCACGTCCACCTTCGTGCGCCGCACCAACCGGCCCACCGGCTCGCCGAAAAAAAAGTTGCCGCGCACCTCCGCCGGCAGCCGGTCGCCGCGAAAAATCTCCCCGCCGCATGTTGCCGTGAAATGATTCAGCGTCGCGTCCTCCGGGCGATGACGTCCGTGGCCGCCCTGCACATCTTCCAGCCCCATCGCCGGCCACACCACGGAATAGCCTGGCGCGAACTCATCCTTGGTGCTGTAGGAGCCGTACAAAATCGGGATTTGAAAATTCAACGGGCCGCGTTCGCCGCCGGCGTTGCAGACCCAGATTTTGCCGTGATCGTCCTGCGAGATGCCCCATTGGCCGCCGTTGCCGCCAGTCGCTTCCCGGATCATGTTCGTGCCCACGAGCCGCAGACGGTAGGCGTTCACCGCGCTGTACATCCAGTTGTCGAGGCCCCAGATTAATCCGCTCGGCTGATGCTCCAGATTGCCGCCCTGCCCGCCGCCTTTCATGACGAGTATCTTCGAGTCCGCCACGCCGTCGCCGTCCGTGTCGCGGTAAATGTGCAAATCCTTCGTGTCTGTTTCACCGACCAGCAGTCCGTCCGCCAGCGGCAGAATCATGCGCGGCAGCACGAGCTTGTCGATGAACACGGTGTGCTGGTCGAACTTGCCGTCGCCCTTGGAGGAATAATGCATCGACACGCGGCTCAACGGCGTGTGTTGGTTCTTCCCGTCGATCTCCTGCATGTAGGTCCGCATCTCGGCCACGAACAGCCGGCCGTTCCCGTCGAACGCGCACATGACCGGCTCCTTGATGTCCGGGTCGGCCAGCACCGGTTCGAGCCGGTAGCCTTCGGGCAGTTGGAACGTCTTCAACTCGTCCTCGACGCTGAGAAAAGGAGTCGGCCCCGGCGGCGGGAGCGGGGACGGCTTGTCGGCGGCGGCGGCGTTGAGAATGGTGAAGCCCGCGCCCGCAAGCACGGCGGTTAAAATTCGTTTCATAGTGTTTTTGCTTTCCGATCAAGGTGTCACCGAGGACCGCAGCCGAATCCAGACGACGGCGGGCACGTTCCATGCCAACGACCGCTTCGCCGCGCTGGGTGACAAGTGTTGAGCGCCCACCCTCTCAAAATTCCGAGCGGCGTCCACGACAAAAATGTCCGCCGCTGTTCCTCCGGGCCACGGCAGCCCGTGCCGCGAGATCTGAGACGCGCCGGACGCCGCGCGCTAGGCCGGTTTCTCTGCGCCCATTTCCGGCCCGACGTGAGCGCGGCCAGCGTTTCCTGCAACCGCCGCGCGCGCGTTGCGGGGCGCTTGGCCATCGTCAGCCACACGAGGTATTCCCGCTGGCAACTGGGCGAGAGAGCGCGGAAATTTTCGGCGGCGGCGCGATGGCACTTCCCGGCCAACACCTGTTTGAAAAAAGAGGGAACGGGCCACGGCGGTCGTTTCACTTTCGGTGCAGGCGGCACCATCACATCAGCGTCGAGTTCCACGGCGGCATGAAGTAACGCGCGGAGAGCGGCGAGGTTCAGGCCGTTGCGCGGGGTGATGCGGATGGAGCGGATGTTAGTGTTGCCCTCTCCTCCGCAAAAAAAGTTTCGCGGGATCGGGCAGTTCCGTGCCGCGAAAGAAGATCATCGCCACATGCTGTCGGCACGCGGCGAGCCCGACCACCAGCTTGCGCCCGGAGAAACAAAGATTGTTCCACTTCACCGAAACCTGCAGGTTCGGCTCCCAGGTGAGAATCCGTTCGTTGAGCTGTTCCATCAGCGGCTGCGAAAAATCCGGGCACGTCTCCAGCCATGCGCCGGGGTTTTTGGTGCGCGCAATTACAGTCCATGCGAAGCCACACTGCCGCCGATCACGTAACGAACGCCCGCAAGTTTGATCCGGCGGATAAACAGGAGGAGAAATTCAGTTTCGGGCATGGAGAATAATTCGATTGACCTCGGCGATCACTTTTTCCTCGGGCCAGTCCGGATGCTGGTGACGGACACCCGCCGCTTTCAATTTGCGGGCCGACCAGAACATCTGTTCCGCCAGCTTCAGCCGCCGCTCGCCGGACATGGCGCGCAAAATCGCGAACTGTTCGGGCGTCGCTTGTTCATCCGCAAGCATGACGGCAAGCTGCGCTGAAAACTGGGCTGGGCAAGTTCTTTGCCACCGCGGCTTTCGTAGCAGCCGACGTGAGAAGACTCGGATCAATGAACCGCAGCACCACGGGCTGAAAGCGGTCAAAGCCTCCTCACGTCGGCTGCTACGTCAACAAAACGGTTTACTCCGCGCACGATAATGGCTTTGTTAAGCCCATGTCCATTCCTTCAGCCGCCAGATGGTTCTGCTTGTTTGCTGTTTGTTTCACCCTCGCCCTGCCGGCGGCGGAACCGGCCGCCGCACCGGCCGGCCTCTTCGCCCGCACCAACCTCATCGCCTGGTGCATCGTCCCGTTCGACGCCAAAAAGCGCGGGCCGGAAGAGCGCGCCACCATGCTCGAAAAACTCGGCTTCAAACATTTCGCCTACGACTATCGCGCCGAACACATCCCGACCTTCGACGCCGAAATCGAGGCCTGCCGGCGGCACGGCGTCTCGCTCGACGCGTGGTGGTTTCCCGGCGGCCTGAACACCGAAGCGCGCCTCATTCTCGCCGCGCTCCAGCGCCACCAGGTCCGCGCGCAGCTCTGGGTCACGGGCGGCGGCGGCCCGGTGAAAACGCCGGAAGAACAGCGCACCCGCGTCAAGGCCGAGGCCAGACGCCTCCAGCCCATCGCCGAGGCCGCCGCGAAAATCGGCTGCACCGTCGCGCTCTACAATCACGACAGTTGGTTCGGCGAACCGGAGAACCAGCTCGAAATCATCCAGCACCTCGGCCGCCAAAGCATCACCAACGTCGGCCTCGTCTATAACCTCCACCACGGGCACGAACACCTGGACCGCTTTCCCGCGCTGCTGCAAAAGATGAAGCCCCACCTGCTCGCGCTGAACCTCAACGGCATGTCGCGCGGCGCGGACAAGCTCGGTAAAAAAATCCTCGTCCTCGGCCAGGGCGATCTTGATCTCACGCTGTTGAAGACCATCCGCGACAGCGGCTGGCGCGGCCCCGTCGGCATCCTGAACCACACCGACGCCGACGCCGAAGCGCGCCTGCTCGACAATCTCAACGGACTCGACTGGCTCGTGCCGCAACTGGACGGCCAGCCGGCCGGTCCGAAGCCCCGGCCAAAATCCTGACCGGCGTCATCGCCTCCCGTGGCTGTTCCGAGGGACACACCAGGCTGTGGGCGCAACCGGACACGCGCATCGTTTGTCATCAAAATATCCCTTGCCGGATTTGCTTCGGCCCGGCTGAATCATCGTGTGCGTTCCCTCCTGCATCGAACCACAGACACCGCACCCCTTGACGCGCGGGCCGGCGGTGCCATTTCCATTCGGTCCAAAACAAGCCTGTGAAAAACCCCCTCTCCACCCTCCTTTGCGCCGCCGTCATCGGAGCACTGTCCGTCACAGGCCTCCGCGCCGCCGACGCCAAACGGGACGCCGAAGGTTACATCCGCAACTGGCTCATGCTCGCGCCGATTCCGCTCGGCGGGGAGAATGTCGGCGCGGAACAAATCGACAAAGAGCAGATCGAGAAGGAAGCCGCGCTCCAGCCCAAGGCCGGCGACAAAATCAAGGTCAAGGACATGGAACTCACTTGGAAAGCCGTGCAAAGCAAGGAAGCCGTCTTCGACTTCAATGAGAAGCTCGGTTCGCCACTGGAAAACGTCGGGGGCTACATCGTGGCGTACATCGTCTGCGAAAAGGAACTGACCGATCTCGTGATGCTCGTCGGCAACAACGATCAGGGCCGGATTTATCTGAACGGCAAGGAAGTTTACAAGCACGCGGACGTCGGCGCGCTCGAAAAAGACAGCGGCAAGGGGAAAAAAATCACCTTGAACAAAGGCGTCAACGTCATCGTTTTCAAAGTCCTCAACGAAAATAATAACTGGCAGGGCTGCCTGCGCTTCACCGACAAGAAGGAGAAGCCCGTGACCGACTACACCGTCAAGCTCGCGCCGTAGGTCGGGCGCTGCAATCCAGTAAACCTTTTTCGTAGGAGACGAGGTGACGAGACTCAAATTCGTTTCCGCGTTACCCTTGTCGTGGCCTGCACTGGATCCCCCCGCGGCACAGTCGGACAACCTAAAGGTTGAACTCCAACGAAAGCGGCCTCGCACGGGCGTTGGAGTTCACGCTTTAGCGTGCCGGGTGGGCCCGTGGGAATCCAGTTTTTCAGTTAGAGCCTCCTCACGTCGGCTCCTACGAGCCGAGGAGGCTCTTCGCCTTCGCCAGCGCCTCGTCCAGCTTGCTGGGGTCCTTGCCGCCGCCGCGCGCGTTGTCGGGCTTGCCGCCGCCCTTGCCACCGACGATGGGCGCGATGGTCTGGATGATTTTCCCGGCCTGCACTGTCGCGGTGAACTCAAGCGTCACGGCGGCGATCAGGGCCACGGCGCCGTTGCTGGCACCACCGAGGACGATCACGCCCTTGAATTGCGACTTCAACGCATCGGCAATCGTTTGCAACGTGTCGCCATCCACGTCGCCGAGATTGCGAATGATGGCGGGAGTGGAGTTGATCGTCTCCGCTGCGGCGATCAAATCTTTGGCACGACCGGCGGCTTCTTTTTGATTGGCCGTCCGCAAGGCCTTCTCTAGTTCCTTCTGCTGCGCCAGCAGTAACTCGATTTTCTTTTCAAGTTCGGCCACGGGAGAATTCAATTGCCCCGCGACGGAGCGCAGGAGGCGAAGCTGCTGGTTCGCGAGATCGTAGGACTGCAATCCGGCGACGGCCTCGATGCGCCGCACCCCGGCGGCCACGGCGGCTTCGCTGACAATGCGGAACAATCCGATCTCGCCCGTCGCGCGCGTGTGGGTGCCGCCGCAAAGCTCCATGGAATAACCGTTCAACTCCCCGGCCTGGCCGCCAATCTGGACCACACGCACTGTGTCGCCGTATTTGTCGCCGAAGAACTGCATCACGTCCTTGCGGCTCTTCACGTCGGCGTGGGCGACTTCCGTCCAGGAGACGCCAGCGTTTTCGAGGATGCGTTCGTTGACGAGCTTCTCGATGTCGGCGACCTGCGCGGGGGTGAGCGGCGCGCTGTTGAAGTCGAAGGTCAGCTTGTCGGGGCCGACGAAGGAACCTTTCTGCGAAGCTTCCTTGCTGGCGATTTCATGCAAGGCCCAGTGTAAAAGATGCGTGACGGTGTGATGGCGTTGGACCGCATCGCGGCGCGGCTTGTCCACAGTGATGGTCAGGGTTGATCCCACGACCGGAATGTCCGACTCGCGGAGCAATGCTCCGCGCTCCGGCGCGGCCGAGGAACGCGGAGCATTGCTCCGCTCGTCCGCAAGAAAGTGCAGGAAGGTGTTGCCGGATTTCTGCGTGTTGGTGACGCGCCAGAGTTGGCTGCCGTGTTTGAGTTCGCCGGTGTCGCCGACCTGGCCGCCCATCTCGGCGTAGCAGGCGGTGGAGTCGAGGATGACGGCGGTCTTGTCTTTGAGCGATACGACTTCCAAAACTTTGGCCGACACTGCGAGGTTGTCGTAGCCGATGAACTTCGTGGGCGTGGCGGTCTCGATTTGCGAGAGCGAAATGACTTGAGTAACGCGAGCTTCGCGTGAGCGTTGTCGCTCCTCTTCCATTAGTCGTTCGTAATCCGCCATGTCGGGCTTCAAGCCAGCCTCACGCGCCATGAGTTCTGTAAGGTCTGGCGGAAAACCGTATGTGGAATAAAGTTCAAAAACCCAAGGCCCCTTAAACTCGTAATAGCGGGCTGGATCGTCCAGCAACGATCCAGTATTAGTTCGCGCCTTTATTGCTAGGTCTGCATACGTGTTGAAGAACCGAATGCCCTCATCAATCGTTTTATTAAACGCCTCTTCCTCGGTGCGGATGGTTTCTTGCACCTGCTTCTTGCGGGCGCGGATTTCGGGGAAGACGTCACCCATCGTCTCGGCGACGACGTCCACGAGTTTGTAAAAAAACGGTTCGTGGAAGCCGAGCGTGCGGCCGTAGCGCACCGCGCGGCGCAGGATGCGGCGGAGAACGTAGTTGCGGTCGTTATTGCCGGGCTGGATGCCGTCGGCAATGGCAAAGCTTAGGGTGCGGATGTGGTCGGCAATGACCCGGAAGGCGATATCGATGGCGATTTGCTCCGGCAAAAGTAGGGCAGGCGTCTCGCCTGTGTTGGGGGGTGTCTCGCCCCCGGAAATGTTCACGGGCAAGACGCCCGGGGAGACAGCCAGGACGGCTGCCCCACTATTTTGGCCGGGCAACGTCGAGGCGTATTTCTTGCCGCTCATCTTTTCCAGCGCATTAAAGATGGGGCGGAAGATGTCGGTCTCGTAGTTGGAGATCTTAGCGTTCTGGAAATCGGTCAGGTTCTTCGTGCCTTGGATGATGCTGGTGACGCGCTCGAAGCCCATGCCGGTGTCCACATGCTGCGCGGGCAGCGGCGTGAAGGTGCCGTCGGAATTGGCGTTGTATTGGATGAAGACGTTGTTCCAGATCTCAATGCAGCGGGCGTCGGAGCCGTTGACGAGTTTCGCGCCGGAGATTTGCGCGTCGAGGTCGGTGGCCACGGGGCCGGGCCGGAGGTCCACATGGATTTCAGTGCAGGGACCGCACGGGCCGGTCTCTCCCATCATCCAGAAATTATCTTTCTTGTTGCCGTTGACGATGTGGACAGCGGGATCGAGGCCGACGCTGCGAAATTTCTCAGCCCACAAATCCCACGCCTCCTGGTCGCGGTCGGCGGGGTCGCCCATGGATTTGTCCGGCTGGTAAATGGTGGCGTAGATGCGGTGCGGCGGAAATTTCCAGACTTCGACGACGAGTTCCCACGCCCACGCGATGGCTTCCTTCTTGAAATAATCGCCGAAGCTCCAGTTGCCGAGCATCTCGAAGAACGTGTGGTGATAGGTGTCGAGTCCGACATCGTCGAGGTCGTTGTGTTTGCCGCCGGCGCGGATGCACTTCTGCGTGTCCGCCGCGCGGCCGGGCGTGTAGGGACATTTGGTCTGGCCGAGGAAGATGGGCACGAACTGGTTCATGCCGGCGTTGGTGAAGAGAAGATTCGGCGAGGACGGCATGAGCGAGGACGACGGGACGATGGTGTGCTGCTTCGACTTGAAGAAGTCGAGGAACGATTGGCGGATTTGCGTGCTGGTCATGGGATCAATTCAAAATTATTAATGCAAAATTCAAAAACGGACGGTCGCGAAGGAACGCAGAGAACAACGAAGCCGTCCTTCACTTCGCCACGGGATTGCCGTCGGCGTCGATGAGTTGGAGTTCGCCGTAGTTCAATTCGCGGATGCCGGCCTCGATCTTCGCGCGGTCGCCGACCACGACCCAGATGAGTTTGTCCGGATGCACCACGGTCTTGGCGGCGCGGGCGAGGTCGTCGAGCTGCAACGCGCGCACCCGGTCGGGATAGGTCGTGTGATGATTGTCCGGCAGACCGAAGCGGACGAGTTCGCCGATGGTGCCGGCGACGCGGCCGGCCGTTTCCCAGGAGCCATTCAATTTCAGCGTCTGGCTGGTCACGGCCTTGGCGAGTTCTTCACCGGTGATGGGCCGGGTGCCCAGCACGCCGCGCAGTTCCTTGAGGAGTTCGACCATGGATTCCTTGGTCTTGTCCGTCTGCACCGGCGCGTAGCCGACGAAGGGCCGCTGGCCGCGCGCACCGGCCAGCATGGTGTGCGCGCCGTAGCTCCAATGCTTGTCCTCGCGCAGGTTCATGTTCACGCGCGAGGTGAAGGAGCCGCCGAGAATGTGGTTCATGGTCTCGATGGCGGTCTCATCCGGGTTCGCCTTGGGCGGCGCGACGTGGCCGGCGTAGATGATCGACTGCTGCGCGCCGGGGCGGTCGATGAGATAGACGGAACTTTTTTCCTGATGCGGGACGGCGGCGAGATTCTTCTTCGGCACGGCGCCGGGCTGCCAGTCTTTGAAAAGCTTTTCCAGCTTGGGCTTCAACTCCGCGAGCGTGGTGTCGCCCACGACGATGAGCGTGGCGTTGTCCGGCTTGAACCAAGTCTGGTGAAACTTCCGCAGGGCGGCGGGCGTCAGTTGGCCGATGCTGGCGCTGGTGCCGGAACCGGTGAGCGGATTGCCGTAGGCGTGATTCTTCCCGTAGAGCAGTCCGGGAAAAACGCGCAGCGCCATGCTGACCGGCTCGACCTTCTCGCGCTGGATGCCGGCCAGAAACTGCTTCTGCAGCCGCGCGAAATCGCTTTCACGAAACGCCGGATGCAGGATCACGTCCGCGAAGAGGTCCAGCGACGGATCGAGATTCTTCGAGAGCGTGGACATACCCACGCTGGCCATGTCGAGATCGCAGCCGCTGCCGAGCGTGGCGCCGAGCGACGCCAGTTCGTCGCTGATTTGCAGGCCGGTGCGGCGCGTGGTCCCCTCGTCGAGCATGTCCATCGCGAGCTTGGCCGTGCCGGGCGTGACGAATTGATCGGAGGCGAATCCGGCGTCGAGCAGCAGGCTGAACTGCAC
>Ga0049084_10000593_pt1 | contig 14219 bp, 21 predicted proteins | sample GreLakmeON33MSRF_FD_66720 | JGI IMG/M metagenome (GOLD analysis project Ga0049084, IMG submission 66720) | Freshwater lentic microbial communities from great Laurentian Lakes, MI, USA - Great Lakes metaG ON33MSRF | ecosystem: Environmental > Aquatic > Freshwater > Lake | place: Great Lakes... | reverse complement strand
CCTCACCAGAGCAAAGGTAAAAGCAGGAACCTAACTTAACTTTTAAATCAGAAAAAGAATAAGAAGCCATTGTTAAACGGCTCCTTTCTCTGCTTCGACTCGCTCTTTCAAAACTTCCTCTGTCATATGGAAAACACTAACCCTTTGGGAAGTAGGATAAATCTTAACAAAATGAATCTGCATTGAATACAATGTAGAACCTTCTGCTTTCCATTGCTCAGCCTGTGTCTTATCCTTTTCAATATGTTGCATAGTGGCAACAGCAGTATCGAAACTAAGAGTTTGAATATGAACGGTAGTTTTCTGAAAACAGAAAGCCGTGGTTACGATGTAGTTTTTGATGTTATTATAGTCCATTGTTATTATTGTTTGGTTGTGGTTGGGAAATTAGGGACGCTTCTGGTAATGACAGAAGCCAAGGGATGAGGGTGAGTTAGCGTCTAGGAATACACACATTTCTGCGTAGTATTGGCGATGGGTCTTAGCGATTTGCCAAGCGGGTGAGTCAGGCTGAGCCTTATCCATTTTCTTTTGGTGATGCTCTACCATTTTGTATGCTTTATTATACAGAATGTAGAAGTATTTATTCTCAGGAGTTAGTCCTTTCATTTGATATGTCCAGCATCACGGCGGAATTGATTTACTTCGTCAGCGGTATGTAGGGTGTTGTCAGCCCAGAGCCTCAGAGTTTCTGCGGCGGCGTTGAGACGACCAGCGGACTCAGCCGCTGTATCGCCGTCAATGTTGCCTAGGGTGTCAATCAGTTGACTCAGGATTTTGTTAGCCTGACGGCGTTGATGCTTAGAATTATTAGGAGCGTCCATATCAGTTGCGGTTATGAGTTTCAACATTGGCTACCCAGCCTTCGATAAACAGGACGGCTTCACGCTTCAAGTTGAAGGAGTATTCTGCATCAAGCAGATGTTTGGTTTCGGACTGTTCAAGGTGAACAGATACGACCCACTTTTTGCCACGCCTTTCGGGTAGCATATCAATCAGGAATATAGGATTAGATTTAGGAGGGATGGGTTTGAGCGGTTGGTGTGGCATAGGACTTATAGGTGTATTACGGTTCCGCCAGCCGTCAAGCAGTTATTTTCATTTTTCTTACTTTCGTATCCCAGACCCCAACATACGGCTCAAATGGTCGTCGTTATTAAGGGCGGCAATCAGGCTCTCCTGCATCGGGTCTAAGATATTCCTGTCAGTTATAAGTCCGCTGAACCCGATAGCGTCCTTAATGTGGACTGCTTCAAACACAGCCTCAGCACCAGTCTCTGCGTCTGTCTCAATAGTGTAGGTGGCTTTTCCATACACTAGATATGTTTTGCCGTTGTAGTTGAGGTTGAAGTTTTTGATGATGTATTCGTGCATAGGTTTTGTTCAATGTTTAAAGGGGTCAAATGTCTATTGCGTCGGGAGCCTTCCTTCCAGACAACATAGCATTGATGTCTTCGTGGCTCACTCTCAGGCGATGCTCCACGATGGTAGTGGGAGCGTCTTGCAGTTGCATCACCTTGTCCGTCATAATGGCGATAGCCAACGGGAGTTGCCCAGCAGGGATGTTTTCAATCTCTGTCAAGAGCCTTGTGGAACCCTTGCTCACAATCTGGGACAGCAGGGAGGCTGTTTGCTTCTTCCAAGTGCCGAGTTCAAACTTCCCAGCGTCTTCCTCATCCTTCCTGATGGCAATGATAGCAGGACGGCTGACACCAGTTTCTGCGTTGATAGCCCGTGTGCCTGTTCCGTCTTGCAGGAGTTCAACGACTTTCTTCCGTTTCTCAGCAGGGACATTCTTCCCTGTGCAGTTGATAGACGGGTTGGTGCTTAGACGCTCTTCTTCGGACTCGTATTCCATTCAGCCATTATGTAGTTGACCTGTGTAATGCAAGCATTATTTCCATCGCTCTATGTTTCCGTTTCTCTATGTATTTTTCGGCATCCTAATTGCCTTCATCGTTTGTGTAGATGTCATTGCTTTTGTCTTAGCCGTGTTAGGGTTTGGTCGCAAGACGAGGGATGACCGACGCAACGAAAGGGAATGGCTGTGAGACTTAAAGTAAAGGACATTGCCACCCTTAGGGAGAGGCTGATTGAAGCCCAAGGTGGCGAGTGTTTCTTGTGTCGGGTGGAGTTGGATACGGTTGTGGCTTGCCTTGACCACGACCACGGCTCTGGACGCATCAGGGCTGTGCTGTGCGGGAATTGCAATGGTATCGAAGGCAAGATATTCAACCTGTGCCGCAGGGCAAAGAGGGACAGGGATGAGCCAGCGTTCTTACAGTCTATCCTGTCCTACTGGGACTACTGGCAGAAGAACCCCCGTAGCGAGTTGCACCCCAGCCATAGGTCAGCCGACGAGAAGAGGCTCAGGAAGAATAAGAAGGCTAGATTGAAAAGAAGTAAGAAAGGTGGTTGACAGGCTGTGATACAGGGGCAAGGTGAGTGTCCTATGTCCAACCCTAATAACCCGTTCAGCCCAGCGTCCTTCGCTGGAATGGCTGACGCAGACTACCGCAACGCTAAGGGATTATCGAAGTCGATGTTGACTCATTTCGCTAAGTCACCAGCCCACTATATCCACGCTCTCACGGAGAAGGTAGAGCCTACCAAAGCAATGGTCTTTGGGACTGCCTTCCACGCTGAGATGCTGATGCCTATCCCGTCTGAGCATTACGCTGTGAAGTTGAAGATGGATGGTCGCACCAAAGAAGGTAAGGCTTACAATGAGCAGTTTGAAATCCAGAACGCTGGTAAGGCTTGCATTGATGTCGTCGAAGAAGAGAGCATTAAGGGTATGCGTCAGGCTGTCTGGAACCATCCGCTTGCTCGTCAGTTAATGGAAGACCGTGGACTCAATGAGTTCTCTGTGTTTGCTACCTTCACCGAAGGCAGGACTCCTGTGCTTTTGAAGGGTCGCTTTGACGCTTTCAATATTGATACTGGTGTCATCATTGACCTGAAAAGTTGTGAAGACGCAAGCCCTGAGGGTTTCCGAAAAGCCTGTCGTCTTTACCGATACGATTTACAATATGTGCAATACACTTGGCTTGCTAGTCAGTTGTATACTGTGAAGGAATTTTATTTCATTGCGGTGGAAAAATCTCCACCTTACGCCGTGGGTGTTTATAAAATTGGCGACCAGACTAAGAAGTATGCGAATCTTGAATGGAACAGGCACATTCAGAACTACGCTTTCTGTGAGGATACGCAGACATATCCTGCTTACTCCGACGAGTGCATTGCACTTGAACTCTGATGAGCGAACCTAAGTTTACGGGAGTCTGGATTCCCGCTCAAATCTTCCAGTCCGACGAACTGTCCAACACCGCTAAACTACTCTACGGGGTAGTGGCTGGTCTGGACGGGGAGGACGGGTGCTATGCCTCCAATGCCTACCTCCAAGCGTCCCTACGCCAAGGAGAGAGGGCTATTCAGGTAGTCCTTAAACAGTTGGAGGATGCTGGTCTAATCGTCAGGGAGGAAATCAACGGACGACGCATCATCAGGACTGTCGAAGGCATCGCCCTTACGGGGTGCAAAAATCTGCGGGGGGAGGTGAAGAAATCTGCGGGGAGGGGGTGCAAAATTATGCACCCATATAACAAAGTAGATAATAAAGCAGATAAAAATACAGGGACTGAGGCTATGTGGATTGTCCGTTTACCCTTTGGCTCTGAGGCTTTTGTCAACGCTTGGAAGGGCTGGGTAGCCTATCACAAGGAACGCAAGAAGCCATTAAAGGACGCAACCGTTCAGGCTCAATGCAAACAGTTTAAGGACTGGGGTGAGGATAAATCTATCTATGCAATCCAGCAGAGCATTATGCAGGGCTGGGCTGGAATCTTTGAACCGAAGAAGAACATCGGCGTTTACAAAGCAAAGCCGCTAACCGCAGAAGACCACAATCAATTCTAATGTCTGACCTAGCCTGTCATTGTGGTCGAAGAGGTGCGTTGTTCGCTAAGGACGACGGCTCCAATAAACTCGTCCGTTGGCATCATTGTCGGGAGCATATGGATTCTGAGCGGGTGTTTGCTTCTGGGTTGCAGGAGCCTAAGTTCCCTCCGTCTATGCCTACGGTCTTTGTGGACACAGACACATCAAGGCTCCACCCTAAGGTTCAAAGCGTCCTAGACTGGAAGCCAGAGGGTGAAGTGTGTGGTCTGTTGTTCCACGGCACAACTGGGGTTGGCAAGACCCGTGGTATCTGGGAAGTCATCCGCCGTCTTTGGGTAGATGAAGCCAAGAAGGACAAGCAACTGGAATACACTTTCCTCACGATGCGTAAACTGGAAGGCTTGATTGAAAAGTCTTTTGATGAGCGTAACCACAGCAAGATGATTGATACCCTTATCGAGTGCAAAATCCTTGTCATTGATGACTTCGGCAAGGAGCGACTTACTCAGCGTATGGCATCTGACCTGTTTAGCGTAATTGATGAGCGAACTGTGAATAAGCGTTGCACCATTATCAGCACAAACTTTAACGGAGCATCCCTGCTGGAACGCTTTGACGCTAGGGACAAGGAGACGGGTGTAGCCTTAATCCGCCGTTTTAAGGACTACTACAAAATCGTCGGTATGGGACTTGACAACCCTGCCAAAGTTTGAACAATGCGTATTGGTTGTTCATTGTTGTCGGTCGCATAGAAAAGAGGGGGGTGGCGTAAGAAACCATCCCCCTCCTTTTTGTTTGACAAGTATTACCTTTTCCCTTTTCCTCCCATTTCCACTATGAAACCCAATACATCACAACGGCTGGTAAACAACGAATCTATGCTCACGGTGCGGCTACCGAAGGCTCTTATGCTCAAAGTAACCAAGGTTGCAATGAGGCAGAAAGTCACCCGTTCTGACCTAGTGAGAAATATTCTTGAACAAATCGTTTACCGCCTTGACAACAAGTAACACAACGGCATCAATGTATACCTTCCACGAACTCTTCCACCATATGCACCACGAAAATAACACCATCCCAAACACCGCAGAAAATCAGGTCAAACTCTATGCCTCTCTTGCAAAGGCAGTAAGTGAGACAAAGGATATCGTAGCGGATTCCACGAACCCATTTCACAAGTCGAAATACGCCAGCCTGTCGGCTCACTTGGAAAAAATTAAACCAATCTTTGCCAAGCACGACCTTGCTGTTGTCCAACTCCCGATTGGCAACTCTGAGTCTGTCGGCATCCGCACCATCGTAATCCACACTAGTGGTGCGTCGCTGGAATCAGATGCCTTCCTTCCTGCCGACAAGGGTATGAGCGGTCAACAGGCTGGTGCTATCTATTCCTACATTCGCCGCTATGCCTTGGCTGGACTAGCAGGGGTCGCTACCGATGACTGCGATGCAGAGACTGACCGTGTAGCCCGTCCTGCCTCCCAAGCCCCTGTAAGCCTTGGCACGACCAAGACATCCAAGTTTGTTGCAAACCCCTCTGTGGGCAAAGCCAGCGGTACTGCCGTGGCTCCCTTTGGTGATGCCAAGGGTACGCCGCTTGCTGACCTTCCTCGTCAGTCTGACGACAGGAGCAAGAAGTGTGCTGACCTGAACTACTGGGCTAATGTCTGGGAACCCCGTCCGTTTGGCGACACGGGTAAGATTTCCCCCAAGGACATTGCTACCAAGGCTGAGGCTCAGCGTCTCTGGGCTGGCGACAACGAAGTTTCCGCTCAGGACTCCACCGACGAAATCCCATTCTAATCCACCAACACTATGAAAGACCTGTTTTACCAATACCCCGACAGCGAATACATCATCCTTCAAGATGGTAATGTCGCCCGACTGCTCAAGCCCACTCCTATCAACAATCAGGTTTATTATAATCTGATTCTCGACGGCAAGATGAAGCGTGTTAACAAGACGCTACTTATGAAGCCGTTTGAAGACGAAAAGGATGACGCAGTACAGTCCTAAAAGTCACGGCATTACTTACCTACGACACGCCGTTGCTCACCGAAATAAAAAACTGAAATACATCAGTCTACCTGTGGATAAAGCAGAAGAAATTATCGCTGAGTCTAACGGCTTCCAGCCCACCCAAAACCAGTACAACAGCAAAAGCAACTCTGTAAAGGGTGCGGCTGTTGTGCTGGCAATGGATGTAAAGGAACTAATGGAGCGTCTTAATTGCCCTACCCCTTCAAGTATTTTAAGCGATTTAGCAGAAGCACGATGCAAGATTAAAGAACTACAAGAAGCGGGAGATGCACTTGTTAACAATCGACTCACAGATGCTTCAATCAAGCATTGGGTTCGCACAAAATCCTTGTAATGTTCTTAGAGTTTCGTAACCCTGTCCCAGTAAGTACAGAAATCGGCTACGGCTGGTTGATGTATGTAAGAGACGGCGGCACTTGGTCTAACGATATCTTTGCTGTTGTAATGGAAAAGGATGGGGTCATCCGCCATATGCGAACTGACCAGTTCTCCCTGTTAAGGAACGATACATTTGATATAGAAGGAAATCAGTCGTGAGAAAAAAACGAACTTGGAAACGCCCAGCCCACGGCGGCGGTCATTTAGAAAGAAAGAAGCAGACCACGGCAGAGGTTATGGCAAGCAAGCAATATCTTATTGATGCTAAAGAACGCTGGGAGTACTTGTTTTCCAGAAACAAATGGGCATTAATTAAATAACCTATGAGCAAGATGATTAAATTTGTAGCCGTCGGAGACAACCACGGTGATATGATTGACAAGGATGTTGCACAGCAGTTCTTTAAATTCCTTAAATGGTTTGGGAAAGGAAACAACAACCTAGAAGTTATTCACTTAGGAGATAACTTTGATTTCCGTAGCATCCGTAGAGGTGCTGGCGGCAAGGAAGAAAACGAATCGCTAGTGGCTGATGTTAAGGCTGGCAAAGAATTTATTAGTCGTGTACAACCTACTGTATTTTTAAACGGAAACCACGACGACAGACTAGACCAGATTATCAATGGTTCTACTAGCGGTATGTTAGTTGACTACTGCAATGACCTAAAATATGACATTAACAACCATCTTAAAAAGAATGGCTGTAAGAAGATTTACGATTACCACGCCGAAGAAGGCGTACACAGGTTAGGCAAGATTGCTTATGTACACGGCTACACTTGTGGTATTCGTGCAGTAGAGGAACACGCAATCCATTATGCGGAACCTCAAGGTGCTGTCATTATGGGACACTTGCACAGCATCCAGCAAATCAACGCTAGGAAGCACCAAGGAGCCGTTGGGTTCTCAGGTGGATGTCTATGCCGTAAGGCTGATATGACCTATAGCAAGAACCGCTTAGCCACCTCAAAGTGGGGGTCAGGCTGGACTTATGGGTTCACCCAAGGCAACGATTGGAAAGTGTGGCAAGCCCACAGGGTCGGCAAAGAATTTATCTACTCTATCAAAGGACTATGAACAAAAAACAAATAGAAAAACTTCAACATCTATTCCAAGGCAAACCAGAAGAGGTTCCAAAGGGATGGTACACAGTAAATCAACTTGTAGAAATTACTGGCAAAGGAAAAACTACTGTTGGTGCTATGATAGCAAAGCACATTAATGGAAAAAGTGGAGAGGTTAAAGTAAGAAATTTTAATGTCAGACAAAAGAAATCGGTACGCAATACTCCACACTATTTCTTTAAACTATGAAGAACCATTTAGTTTGTCTGTCCTGTAATACCGTTTTGTCAGCCCCAGCCCGTGAAGGTGAGCGTAGCACTTGCCGCTGTTCAAACAAGGCTTGGATTCAAAAACTCAGCCACCCGAACTGTTGGTCATATGGTGGTCTTGACCCTCAGGCGGTACAACGGGTGAAGCAGAAGGCTTCTTGAGCATTGTATAAAGTATGCTCAAAGTTGTAATGCCTATGGCTGTCCCCACAATCCAGATGAACCAAGTGGATTCAAAGACCCAAGCGGATGCCATAGCCAGCATACCCCCAGCCATAATAATACCAGCCGACTTCTTAAACGGAGTAAATGCCATTGCCATTACGCCAATCACAAATAGTCCTAGCCCTGCCGTACTGTACTGCCAGAGTACCTTCTGCTTAAACTCACCGTCAGCCCTAGCGTGAGCCTCCTGTATCTCCCAGTCTTTCTGCTCTACCATAGCATACAGGGCTGATGTCTCAGCGTCTACCTTAGATGCTTCGTCCTTGTCCTTCTGGACAGCCTTGGTGTCATTCTGTTTGATGATACGGGTGAACTCCTCCACCTTGGCAACCGAGGGCTTAGAGATGCCAGACAGACGGGTTACTTGGGCTTCGACAACTTCTCTGACAGTTCCTTTATCGAGGACAGGAACGACAGCAGTAAGGGCAGAAGCAGAGTCAGAAACGACCGACTCGACTTTCTGGATGTAGGTGTCTTTTTCTTTGTTCGGCGTTTCAATGAGCAGAGGGGTTAAAGGTTGCGGCTGAGTGGAGCAACCAACTAAGGTTACAAACACAAAGATTATTGTAAGGCTTTGTAAACTCATTTATGCACCTCTGTTATTTTTCCACAATTTATAATCTAATTCTTCTTCTTCAAATGAATTTACTTTATGTGGATTTATTTCATCTTTAAGTTTAAACCATTCATTCATTTTTTTTCTTTCATCTTCAGTTAATTTGTCAGTATATTGTGTGCGTGGTCTATAACTCCAAGGTGGAGAAATAGATAATTTATATTGGTCAGGATTAAGTTTATCTATTTTAGGTTCCTGAATCATTTCTTGGTCTTTGCCGTCAAGTAAACCGTAAGAATTATTTGCTATATAAGGATACACATTGTTGTAATAATCTTCAATAGCCCTTGCTGTCCTATAATCTTTTGTAGAAATTGAGTTAGGGTTTTTCTGTTTTGTTATTTCAAAATTGTATTTTCCAAAAAAATTAGAAACATTACTTTTATTAACAGGAATAGTAACAGGTGTATTTGATGCTGTTATAAAATTTGGTTTATATTCATACATATCATTTAGGTGTTTCTTGTTTTAAAAATTTATCGCCACGCTCTTTAAGTATTCTATACATTTCATCTGTGCTTTTTTCCATTTCTCCCAGTCCACGGCTAGGTCTATTTTTTCCTGTTCCTGCATAAGCCGCACCAAATGTTACTGCATTTACAGCAGATTTTAAAGAAGCCTCAGCCGCAAGGCTTAACTTTTCTGAAATACTTTTTGGTTTATTTACAAACGAAAGTATTGCGTCTTCATCTTGCCACCAATTTGCTTTTGCTTTAGTCCTTGCATCAGCATCACGCTTTTTGTTTGCGTCATAATAAAATTCAGGTGCGTCTAATAAAAATGATGCCGCTCCGCCAGCCTTTACAGTAGCATCACCAGCGGCGGCAAGCACAGCCTTTGTTTCTGGTTGTGCTAATACTGTTTTTCCTATATGAACTAAGTTTTTCCCGTGTGTAGGAATTGATGTGTTCTTAAAATCTTTTGTATAATCAAACAATGTTTTCCACTTTGGGGGAACTCCTCCATCAAATCCTATTGTTGAGTTACTCCAAGAAGGAGTATATGCCTGAAGCATCCTTAAGTTTTTTTGATTTGCAGGATTAATTCTTTGTAAAAAAGTTGTGTCTCCAGCAGGAGCGGCAACAGAATAAGTTCCTTGAGGTACTGGAAGTCCAGTAGAATCTACTGTAGTAAGCCATCTTGAACCAGAATTGCCAACTGGGAAAGCAAGACCTTCTGGAGCGGGAATACCACCAATAGTAGGAAGTGCTCTGTATCTTAATGTTTCATTTGGTTTATAAAGAGGATTGTTTTTAGGATGAAAATCTTCAGTAGCCTCAATAAGAAAATTGTTATTTCCAACTTCAGACTCTGGATAATATTTAAGAAGTTCTTTAAGATTACTTGATTGACTATGAAGGTAAATACCTTGAGGTGCTCCTTTTGAAAAATAAGCATCACCAGAAAATCCTCCTGAACCCCTGATAGCACCAGATTTTAAAACATCATCATAAATATTCCAAGCCGCATCGCCTGTTTCTCCAAGTGCTCTATAATATGAATTTGGATTTATTGAAGTACCCCATATCCTAGTGTTTAACTCTGGGTCTGGGATTGATTTTCTGAGTTCAATTGCCATTGGTTTTTTGTATAAATTTGTTTCTAATCCAGTTGAACATCTCTGGTGCTAGAGAGCCAGAGATACTGCACAAGACGCTTTTGTAGAAAGGGTCTAGGGGTGCGTTGTAAAGGGTGAAATAACAGATGACCCCTACGATAGCCCCAGCAATAACCATCCTTATCCACTTGAATGTGTAATACCTTTCTTCGGTCAGGATGAGTCTAGCCAGCATCCCAATAGCCCCAAGTATTGCGAACAGCCATCCAGTCTTTTTGAACTCTTCGGCTATTGCATCAAGGCTTTGGGGGTCTTGGCTCATCTCTTAGGCTCCTCACGCTGGACTCTACGCTTAGCGTCTTCCTCGTCCTTATAGATTCCAAGCAGAACCCTTTGAGGATTATACACCCTGTAGTTTTTGTTTAGGCTCATAATGATATAGCCAAGAGCGTTCTTTAAGGCAGAACTATTGCCATAGGTTTCAGTCTTCCAAGAACGCCACACCCTGATGTCAGCCTGAGTGAAGTCACGCTTAGGGATAGGGGCTGGGGGAACAGGTTGAGTTGGTAGCGGAGTTTTAGGTACTGGGCGTACTGGGCGTACAGGAGGTACAGGAGGTACTGGAGGTACTGGGGGTACGGGAAGTACTGGAGGAGGAACTTCAACAGGGATTCTATTTCCTTCTTCGTCAATAATTACAGTTTGACCTTCTTCATCTATTATAACTGGTCTGCCTGTATCGTCGTCAATTATAGGATTACCTTCATCATCAATGATTACAGTATTCCCCTCTTCATCTATAGTTGTTTTATGCTCAGCAGGGGTTTCTTGAATTGGCTGTGTGCCAGTTTCTTCGTCAATAGGAACCCAGCGATGCTTTTCATTATCCCATCTTCCAACACGCTGGTTTTTCGTTACATAACCTTCCTCTATCCATCCGACTTTATAGTCGTAAACCCAATTTTTTTTCTTTTTTCCTTTGCCAGTTTGTTTTGTTTCGCCACCACGAAGCAAAGAAAATTTACCAGTTATTTCACCAGTCTTTTCATCTCTTAAATTCATTTCTCCAACCTCAACACCTGTTACGAGTGATTCTTTTACGGGTTTTGCATTAATTTTCCAGTCAGATTTAGGACGACCCATAGCCTCACTAAGACCTTCAATAGTATTGTTGTTTGTCATTTCCCAAATCTCCATATTGCTAAGACCTTCAAATGGATTCTTTTTTTGGTGTGCCTCAGACCAGATTTTCATATTAATCCTAGCATCATTAACCCAAGCAGTTTCGTATTTGGTAAGAAAACCAGAAGGTCTTTCTGGTCTTGCAGATGACGGTTTTGCTATTTCGTTTTGAAGATTTACACGCTTTGGCAAATCCCAACCATCAGGTTTTGTTGAACTCAATGTTCTTATTACTTCTTCAAGATGTTGATACACAAAACCAGTATCGTGTTCTGTAAATTGCTTTACTCCTTCAGCCATCTGATTGTGCAAGTCTGCAAGTCTTTCAGGAAAACCTTGTTTAACTTTATCTGTGTCAAGACCTAATCTTTCAAGCAAAAGAGGCTCAAACGGCATACTTAGCCATCTAGTAATTGTATCAGGGTCGTTAAGCATAGCGATGCTAAACTCCGCAGTTGACATTAACCTATATACGCTGGTTCTAGTTGGATTGTAATGTCTCTTTCCGTCCATTGGAGCCTCAAACTCTCTTGTTCCTTTGTAACTAACAAACTCCCAAGGGGCTACAACTCTCCAGCCATCTTTAAGATGCCCTCTTCCAGCCTTGGGTTTTCCTTTTGCCGTATTAACAGAATCATTGAGAATGATAGCCTTGTCAGCATCCCATAAAGAAATAGGGTTTTGTGGAGACTTAAAGTGAACAACAAATGTATTTTCAATTGCGTGTTTTTGAAGTGCAAGAAGTCTAGCCCACGCAATAACAGGTTCTGGTAAAATAAGACCAGCCTTTATTTTTGAACCAGTATCTTCTAGGAATTTTTCAACTCCACGCTTCCAAGCAACTCCTTTGTATCCTGTCTGGTCTGCTTCGTTAAAATTCTGAATTAGTTTACCAAGTTCAGGGTCAGCCCTTACTGCGGCTTGTTCAGAAAATGAAAACAAAGCGTGTCCAATTTCTTCAAGTGCAGTTCCTTCAAACGACTGTCCGTCCATTGCTCTCTGTCTTCTTACATATTCTCTTCCATAATCACCCCTCTTGTCATTTCCAAAGGTGCTCCCTTCTGGAGTATTTGAAGCCCAAAGTGCGTCAACTAGTTGAGCAAGATTAATGTTCATCTGTTGATGACCTTTCTTTTCAATAAACTCTATTACAGGAAGGTCGTATTCAGGCTCTTTCTTTGTTTTATTTTGGTCGCCTTCTTCTTCTTCGGTTTCTTCTGGTTTATTTTCCTTACTTTCTTGTAATACTTTTCTTCTGGCTTTATCTTGCCTGTCCATTTCCTGTAGAATTCTTTTAAGTTCCTCTGTTGGAGCATTTTTATATTGTTGCTTAAAATGTGCGTGTCTTTCTGCAAATGATGCCTCACGAATATTCCTTGATGAGTGCTTTGTTGCCATATTAGCACCTTTGCTTCCGCCAGTCCAATGCCCGTCAGATGTAATATTTACAGGCAGATGAAGCAATCCAGAACCAATTGACAACAAAAGTTCAGCATATTTACTGTGATAATCCCTAGGAACATTTGGGTGAATAGATTTTCCTTGTTCAGTTATAAATTTAAGAACATCTCCAAGGGTTACAGGAGTCTTTGCTTTTTGATGATAATCTAAATATTGCCAAAGTGTATGCCGCTTGGGGTCTGGTACAGTAAAGAAATCTGTGCCATCCTTAACAAGTGAATCAAATCGTTTAGGGTCAAACCAAGGTTTTGTATTCCAAGGCAAAACAAACAGTTCGTTATATTCAATAGAGTCTTGATATCTAGGCTCTTCACGGGGAACTTTATATCTAGTTGTGCTTAGTTCTCCTGCACCTTCGTGGGGGGAAAGGTTAACAGTTCTGTTTGTGCGACCTTCACCACGGGGTAGAGGCTCATACGCCGCACCAGCCTGAGCCTTTTCACGGGTGCTACCAATCATACGCTGATGCTGATTAGCCTTGTTTGCAGGAACAATAAATGTAACATCAAGGTTTCCTCCGTCTGATTGATTAATGTAAATGACACCATCGTGTCCTTGTTCAATTGCTTCACCAAGAATCTTCTCGGTGCGTTTCATCATATCTGTAAACTGTCCGTCTACAACAAGCGGATTGTCAAACCTTATTGCAGATTTAGCAATGTTAGGAGAACCAGATTCTGGTCTATGAGTGTCTTCGCTAATTTCATAACCCATACTTTCAAGGTATCCTCCTTGATACTCTTTGTTTAAAACAGTTGCATCAGAAGAAGCAAAATAAGCCCCACGCAATTCTCCTTCAGAAAAAGGGACATTGTCATTTCTTGAAACAGGTCTATATTTTTTGTCTTTTAAGAATCCTTGAGATGTGTTTGTCCCGTGAACGCCTACAACAACAACAGGTTCTCCAGTTCTAAACTGTTTAGAATACACAGCGTGTTGATAATACTCACGCATAGGAACATTCTCGGCTAAGTATCCAGCAAAGTCATTGTATGTAGAAGCCGCATTTTTTACCCATTTCTTTGCATCTTTTATTTTTTTTGCAAAGTCTCTAGAGTTTTCACTTGTAAAATAACTATGGCGTTGTTTTTCTGATGCTGGCTTGGCTAAATCTTTTTCAAGTTGTTTTACTTCTGCATAATCTTCTATTGTAAGGCTGTGGTCAGTTCTATAGTCATCAGTTTTTATAGTGCCTTTAAATCGTGGGTATTCTTTTTCAAAATTAGCCACCGCTTTTTCTTTTAACTCTTGAAGTCTAATTCTTTTAGTCTGTCTATCAAGACCACCAAACATATCCTTAGACATTTGTTCAAGCATCATTAAGGCTGTCTCTTGGTTTATTTCACCTTCTCTAAATTTGTTTATAAAGTCCGTAAATCCTTCGTCGGCAGTCTGAGCGACAAGTTTCCTGTCTCCAACAAACTCCTGCATTTCACGGGTATTAAATAGGTTTCCAATGCGTCTGGCTTCGGCGGCTTCTCTTGCCCCAAGAACAGGAACTTCCCCTGCACCTTCGTTGGGTGAGCG
>Ga0049084_10000583_pt1 | contig 14300 bp, 15 predicted proteins | sample GreLakmeON33MSRF_FD_66720 | JGI IMG/M metagenome (GOLD analysis project Ga0049084, IMG submission 66720) | Freshwater lentic microbial communities from great Laurentian Lakes, MI, USA - Great Lakes metaG ON33MSRF | ecosystem: Environmental > Aquatic > Freshwater > Lake | place: Great Lakes... | reverse complement strand
ACACTCGAACCCAGATGAACCTTCCCCGTATCCTGCTGCTGGCCGGCCTGCTGTTGGCGCGGGGAATGTTTGCCGCCGGGGGCGTCACCCACGCGCTGGCCACGGCGGATGAAATCATCCTCACCGTCCAGGGATCGGGCGCGGTGCAGATCGTCGAACTCGCGCCTTACGAAACGATCTCCCACGCCGGCCAGGCACCGCGCGTCGCCTCGGCGATGCTGGCCGCGGAAACGCGCGTGGCGTTCCCGCGATTCGCGGCGGGTCGCGACCGAATTTATTCCGGGTTTCTCGCGCAGCCAGCCGGGCCGGGCCGGGAACCGGCCGCGCTCGGTGGAATTTTTTTTGTGGACGAGATACGCGGCGTCTCAAAAAGCGACGAGCCGTTTCCCGTCGTGGCCAGCAAGAAGGGTTTGCAGGTGCAGATGGTCGATGACGCCATCGCGCTCGGCGTGAAACACGCGGCGTTGAATTTCAACGTGGCCGCGATGTTCGACCTCGCGCGCGGCACGAACAATTACGTCTGGCGCATGGACGGGCAGGATTATTATTTCCACCGCCGGATGATCGACTCGGTGCCGGTGAAAAAACTGACCGACGCCGGGGCGACGGTGACGCTGATCCTGCTGGCCTATCAGTCGCGCAATCCGCTAATCGACCGCCTGGTGTTGCATCCACGCGCGGTCACGAACGCGCCGAACCACATCGCGGCGTTCAACACCTCCACGCCGGACGGACTGCGGTATTTCAAGGCGGGCATGGAGTTTCTCGCCGATCACTATTTGCGGCCTGACCGGAAATACGGGCGGGCGGTGAACTTCATCGTCGGCAACGAGGTGAACGCGCACTGGTTCTGGTACAATCTGGGCCCGGCGGCGATGGAGACGGTGGCGGAGGATTATCTCCGCACCGTGCGCGTCGTCCACACCGCCGTGCGCAAGAGCAGTTCCACGGCGCGCGTTTATCTGTCGCTCGATCATCATTGGAACATTGTCTATACCGGCAATCCGCAGCGCGCCTGCACGGGCCAAGCGCTGGTGGACGAGATGAACCGCCGCTCGAAGCTCGGCGGCGATTTCGACTGGCACATCGCGTTTCATCCGTACCCGGAAAACTTGTTCAAGCCGCGCGTCTGGCTCGACCGGACGGCGACGAACAGCGTGAACTCGCCGCGCATCACGTTCAAAAACCTGGAGCAGCTCACCCGTTACCTGCGCCAGCCTGAACTGCTTTGTCAGGGCGTGCCGCGCCGGGTGATCTTGTCGGAGCAGGGTTTTCATTCGGACGCCTCGCCGCAGGGCGAAGAACTGCAGGCGGCGGCTTATTGCTACGCCTCTTGGAAGACGGATCACCTCGATGGCATCGACTCGTTCATCTTGCACCGCCACGTCGATCACAAAATGGAGGGCGGACTGAACCTCGGCCTGTGGACGCGCCAGACCAATTCCATCGCCACGCCGCTCGCAAAGAAAAAAATTTACGAGGTCTTCAAGGCTGCCGACACGCCGGGCCGGAACCAGGCGTTCGCCTTCGCGCTGCCGTTGATCGGCATCACGAATTGGAGCCAGGTTCTGCCGGGGAAGTGAGCGGATTTAACGCAGAGGCGCAGAGGCGCAAAGGGAGGGAAGGCAGTCCTCTGCCCACCGTGGCGGTTGGCTGGTCGGGCGCCTCGTCGGTGAGTGGTTCAGGGGCGAGACGCCCCACGACACAGGGGGGACGCCTGCGCCACTACTGCACGGGAACCAGCTAGATCACGTAGTCCAGCAGGCTGGCCGGCTCGCTTTGCAGTTTGCGAGCGCGGTCGCACAGTTCCGCGAGGGTCACGCGCTCGACGATTTTCACCGTGGCGTCGCGCACTTCTTTCATCACGCTGCGGATGGCGCAGCGCGCTTCGTCGGGGCAGGAGCATTTTTCGTAGAAGCGTTCGCTCACGCAACTGACCGGGGCGAGCGCGCCTTCGAGATGGCGGATGATGACGGCGAGAGTGATTTCCTCCGGCGGCCGCGAGAGCCGGTAGCCGCCCGCGACTCCGCGCTTGCTCTCGACAACCTGCGCGGATTTGAGGTCGTTGAGAATCTGTTCGAGGAAGCGCTTGGGAATTTTTTGCTGCTCGGAGATGGTCTGAATTCTCACGACGGCGTCGCTGTAATTCGTGCCGAGCACCAGCAGGGCGCGCAGCGCATATTCGCCTCGAAGCGAGAGTTTCATCGTTGCCAAAGTAAAATCTCTATAGGAACTATCAAGTATTAATTTTGTCATGCCGAACACATCAGAAAAACGCTTCAACCGTTGGTGATAATAGACAACTAAAACTCTATTGACATGGTTGAGATTAAACCTATGGTGCGCTAGCAAATCCGAAGTTAATTCCTGATGAACACCGTGATCAACACTGCAGCTTTCGCGCAAAAAGCGAGGGCGATGCTCCTCGCGCTGGCCGCGTTGCTGGCCGGGCCGGGCGTGGTCGCGCCTGCGCGCGCGGCGGACAAACCCGTCACGCTGCTCAACGTCTCCTATGATCCGACGCGCGAGCTGTATCGCGACTTGAACACCGCCTTCGCGCAGGATTGGAAACAGAAAAATAATCAGACGGTCATCATCAAGCAGTCGCACGGCGGCTCCGGCAAACAGGCCCGCGCGGTGATCGACGGGCTGGAGGCGGACGTGGTCACGCTCGCGCTGGCTTACGACATTGATGCGATGGCCGCAAAAGGCAAACTGCTGCCTGCCGACTGGCGGACCCGTCTGCCGAGCAACAGCGCGCCCCACACCTCGACCATTGTGTTCGTGGTGCGGAAGGGAAATCCGAAAGGCATCAAGGATTGGGACGACCTAGTGAAGCCTGGCGTCGGTCTCGTGCCGGCGAATCCAAAAACTTCCGGCGGCGCACGCTGGACCTATCTGGCCGCGTACGGCGCGGCGCTCAAGCGAAACAACGGCGACGAAGCCAAGGCCAAGGAATACATCACCCAGTTTTACCGGAACGCGCCCATCCTCGACACCGGGGCGCGCGGCGCGACCACCACCTTCATCCAGCGCCGCATTGGCGACGTGCTCGTCGGCTGGGAGAGCGAGGCGCTGATCGCCTTGCATGAGCTGGGCAAAGGCCAGTTCGAGATCGTGGTTCCGCCGGTCAGCATCCTCGCGGAACCGCCCGTGGCGCTGGTGGACAAAGTGGTGAAGAAGCGCGGCACCGAGGCGATCGCCCAGGCTTACCTCGACTTTCTCTACACCGAGGCTGGCCAGGAAATCGCCGCCAAACATTACTTTCGTCCGCGCCTCGAATCTGTCGCCCGTCAGCACGCCGGCCGCTTCGCGCAGGTGAACCTGTTCACTATCGACGAAGTTTTCGGCGGCTGGGCGAAGGCGCAGAAAATCCATTTTGCCGAAGGCGGCATCTTCGACGGAATCTACAAGGACATCCGATGACCGCTTGGAACGCCACCGTTGCGATCGCGAAAAACTTTGTGCGGCCCCGTCCGGCTGGGATACGCTCGTGAAAATCATGGCTGACAAGAAATTCAATCCGCTGCCTGGATTCGGCCTGACGCTGGGGTTCACCCTGTTTTACCTGAGCGTCATCGTCCTCATTCCCATCGCGGCGTTGTTTCTCAAATCGTTCAGCCTTTCCTGGCGGGAATTTTTGGATCTGGCCACTAATGCCCGTGCGCTCGCCGCCTACAAGCTCACCTTTGGCGCTTCCGCCATTGCGGCCCTGGCCAACGCCGTCTTCGGCACCCTCCTCGCGTGGGTGCTGGTGCGCTACGATTTTCCCGGACGCCGCTTCATTGACGCGCTGGTGGATTTTCCGTTTGCGCTGCCCACCGCCGTGGCCGGCCTGACCCTCGCCAGCCTCTTCGCGGAGAACGGCTGGCTCGGACAATTTCTCGTGCCCTACGGCATCAAGGGCGCGTTCACGCCGCTGGGCGTGGTCCTCGCGCTCACCTTTGTCTGCATGCCGTTCGTCGTGCGCACGCTCCAGCCGGTGCTGGAAAATTTCGACCGCGGCGTCGAGGAGGCGGCGGCCACGTTGGGCGCGGGGCGCTGGCGGACGTTTCTCCGCATCATCGCGCCGACCCTGCTGCCGACCATCATCACCGGGTTTGCGCTGGCCTTTGCGCGGGCCATCGGCGAGTACGGCTCGATTGTTTTCATCTCCGGCAACATGCCGTTCCAGACGGAGATCGCTCCCACGCTGATCGTCATGCGGTTGGAGTCGTACGATTACACCGGGGCGATGGCGCTGGCGATTGTGCTCATGGTTTTCTCGTTCGTTCTGCTGGCGGCGATCAACTGGCTGGAAAATTGGGCCGGCAAATTCACCAAGCAATGACCGCTGCCACCCAACGACGTGAACGCACGGCGGCCTCCACCCGGAGCACGCAGGAATCGCCTTTCGTAAAATGGACGCTCATCGCCGTGGCCATGCTCTTCGCCGGCGTGTTCCTCCTGCTGCCGCTGCTCAACGTCTTCGTGCAGGCCTTTTCCGCCGGCTGGTCCGGCTACTGGGGCGCGCTGACCGATGAGGACACTTTCTCCGCGATCAAGCTCACGCTCATCATCGCGGCCATCAGCGTGCCGTTGAACGTCGTCTTCGGACTGGCCGCGTCCTGGTGCATCGCCAAGTTCGACTTTCGCGGTAAGGCGATGCTGCTCACTTTCATTGACCTGCCGTTTGCCATCTCGCCGGTCGTGTCCGGGCTGATGATCGTGCTGTTGTTCGGGGCGCAGGGCTACGCCGGCGAATGGCTCCAGACGCACGACATCAAGATCATCTTCGCGCTGCCCGGCATGGTCATCGCCACCATCTTCGTGACCTTTCCCTTCGTCGCGCGCGAGCTGATCCCGGTGATGCAGGCCACCGGCTCCGATCAGGAACAGGCCGCGCTCACCCTCGGCGCGAGCGGCTGGCAGACCTTCTGGCACGTCACGCTGCCCTCGGTGAAAACGGGCCTGCTCTACGGCATCATTCTTTGCAACGCCCGCGCGATGGGCGAATTCGGCGCCGTCTCCGTCGTCAGCGGCCACATCACCGGGCTGACCGACACCATTCCGTTGCGCGTCGAGAAGCTCTACCATGAGTTCAACCCCGCCGCCCCGTTCGCCGTGGCCAGCCTGCTGGCCGTGCTCGCGCTGGTCACGCTGGCCTTGAAAACATTTTTGGAATGGCGCGAGCACCGGCGGCTCGAACTCGCGCCACCACCGGAAAATCTTCCCCCGCCCGCATGAGTATCGAACTAAAGAACGTCTCGAAAAAATTCGGCGGAGTTTCCGCCGTCCACGAGGTCAGCTTCTCGGTCAAAGACGGCGAGCTGGTCGCGCTCCTCGGCCCCAGCGGCTGCGGCAAGACTACCGTGCTCCGCATGATCTCCGGCCTCGAACTGCCCACCGGCGGCGACCTCTTCGTGCGCGGCGTGCGTGTGAACGACATTCCCGTCCAGCAGCGCAACATCGGCTTCGTCTTCCAGAGCTACGCGCTCTTCAAGAACATGACCGTGTTCAAGAACATCGCCTTCGGCCTCAAGATCAAAAAGTGGAAGCAGGCCGACATCGCGGCGCGGGTCGCCGAGTTGCTCACCCTGCTCGGCCTTGAAGGATTTGAAAATCGCTACCCGCATCAGCTCTCCGGCGGGCAGCGCCAGCGCGTGGCCATCGCCCGCGCCCTGGCCCCCAAGCCCAGCGTGCTCCTGCTCGACGAGCCGTTCGGCGCGGTCGATGCCAAGATCCGCCAGGAGCTGCGCGAATGGCTCGTGCATCTCCATCACGATCTCAAAGTCACCACGCTCTTCGTCACGCACGACCAAGAGGAGGCGATGGAAGTCTCCAACCGCATCGTCATCTTTTCGCGCGGCCATCTCGAACAGGTCGGCACGCCCCGCGAAGTGTACGAGCAGCCGGTCAACGAGTTTGTCGCCCGTTTCATCGGCGTGATGAACGTCCTCGAACTCGAGGTACGGGGTGGGATCGCCCGCGCCCACGAGCTGGAATTCCCCAACCACGGCCTGCCGGACGGCCAGCGGCTCCGCATCGGCTTTCGTCCCTACGCCGTGCAAATTTCCACCAACCTCAAGACCTTTCGCTACCAAGCTGTCCTTCGGCACACCTATTTCCTCGGCGTCCTCCTGCGCCTCGAGTTGGAACTTCCCAGCGGCCTGACCGTCCGCGCCCGCATGACCAAGGAGGAATTTGCCCACCTCGGCCTGTCCGACGGCCAGTCCGTCTCCATGCAAATCCGCCAGTATCGCGTCCTCGCCCACGAAGGCGAGGTGCTCCGTCCCGAAGTCGCCACCACCTACGACACCCCGGTGAATCTCGGTGAAGGCATCTAAGTCCAACTCGCCATGAAAAATAAATTCATTCTCTCGTTGCTCTCTATCATCCTCGCTTTTTCCGCCATCCACGCCAGCGGTGCCGGGGAAAAAGCCCCGCTCACGCCCGTCGCCGACGGCTCCGTGCTCCTGCACTCGCGCGACGTGACCATTCACGGCAAGAACGTCCGCTACGAGCCGCAGACCAACAAAAACACCATCGGCTACTTGACCAAAGTGGAGGACTGGGTGAGCTGGGACTTTGAGATCACCAAGCCGGGCCGTTACACGCTGGCGGTGAAGCCCAAGGTCAAGCCCGGCATGGCCGTGATGGATCTGCGGCAGGTGCTGCTCTGACCCGTTCCGAAGAATTGATTCAGCCGCCTTGGGTTTGGAGTTCCGCCTTCTGGCGGTTCCGCAGCTTGCCGCCTAAAGGCGGAACTCCAAACGAGAATTTCCAAACAGGCACTCAGACATTTTTCACGCCCATGAAAGCCATCATCGCCCCGGACAAGTTCAAGGGAACCCTCACCGCCCCGGCGGCCGCCGAGGCCATCCGGCGCGGCTGGGCCGGCGTGCGTCCGCAGGATGAACTGGAACTGCTGCCCATAAGCGACGGCGGTGACGGTTTCGGGGAAATCATTGGCGCGCTGCTCGGCGCGTCCACCCAGACGACCAGGACGGTCGATGCCGCGCACCGGCCCATCGAGGCCCAATGGTGGTGGAGTCCCGAATCGCAGACCGCGATCATCGAGGCGGCCCGCGTGAACGGCCTCGCGCAACTGCGGCCCGAGAATTTTCATCCATTCGAGCTGGACACGTTCGGTCTTGGCGCGTTGCTCCGGGCGGCGGCGGGGCAGGGGGCGCGCCGCTGCCTCCTCGGCATCGGCGGCAGCGCGACGAACGATGGCGGCCTCGGCCTGGCGCGGGCGCTCGGTTGGAATTTCTTCAACACGCACGGCCAGCGCATCGAACGCTGGACCGAACTGCACGCGCTCTCGGAAGTGCGCCCGCCAGAGCGGATCGAGTGGTTCGAGGAAATGATTGTCGCCGTGGATGTGCGGAACCTGCTGCTCGGCGCGGGCGGCTGCACCCGCGTCTATGGGCCACAAAAAGGTTTGCACGCGGAAGATTTTGAATTTGCCGAACGCTGTCTCGGACGGCTGGCGGAGGTGTTCGCCAGGGAATTTCATCGCGACCCGGCCGCGCGGCCAGGCGCGGGCGCGGCCGGCGGACTGGGCTTTGGTCTGGTGGCTTTCTGCGGCGGAAGAATTGAACCGGGCTTCAGTCTCTTCGCCCGTTTCTCGCAACTGGCCGAACGCCTGCAGGGCGCGCAGCTCGTCATCACCGGCGAAGGGGCCATCGACGCGCAGACGCTCATGGGCAAGGGCGTCGGTGAACTGGCGCTGCTCTGCAAAAATTCCGGCGTGCCGTGCCTCGGCCTCGGCGGCGTGGTGTCCGACCCGGAAAGCGCCCGCGAACTTTTTCACCAGACCTGCGCGCTCACCCCCGACCTCACCGATTCCGCACAAGCTTTGGCGAGCGCCGCCCATTGGCTGGAGCAGGCCGCCGCCAAGGCCGCGCGCGACTGGTGTGGCGGCGGGCGGACTCGCCTGCCGTAGAGGGCGCGCGTCCCGCCGCCCGGAAATATCCGGCCGAACTAATTGAGGTTCGTGCCAGTGAGTGGCACCACCAGCCCGATGAGTTGCCGGCCGACGGAGCGCCGAGCATTGCTCGGCATGAGCGGGAAGATGTCCCTCCTGCCGGGCAATGCCCGGCGCTCCGTCACACGATGGCCCGTGCCTCAATCACAGCCCGCAGCCCCGCCTCCGTCCACTTTAATGCTTGGTGCTGGAAAAAATTATTATCCCACCCCCGCTTGACACCGGCTTGATTTCTGATATTTCTGTATTAACAGAAAATACGAACAAATGACCAAGCTCACTCCAGTCCAGCAGAAGTTCATCCTCCATTGGGGCGAGATGGGCCTCAAGTGGGGCATCAACCGCACCGTGGCCCAGATCCACGCACTCCTTTTCATCTCGCCCAAGCCCCTCAACGCCGAGCAAATCTGCGACCTGCTGGACGTGGCCCGGTCCAACGTCAGCACCAGCCTGCGCGAGTTGCAAAACTGGAAGATCGTCAAGGTGGTCCACACCATGGGCGACCGCCGCGACCATTTCGAGAGCATGAAGGACGCCTGGGAAATGTTCCGCGTGGTGCTGGACGAGCGGAAAATGCGCGAGATCGACCCGACCGTGGCGATGCTGCGCGACTGCGTGGCCGAGACCGAGAAGCCCGGCGCGAAGGACGAATACACCCGCGAGCGGCTCGCCTCCCTGCGCGATTTCTTTGTGACGATGAGCGGCTGGTATGACCAGGTGGACCAGCTTCCCACCAGCGGCATTATCAAGTTCGTGAAGATGGGAGACAAGCTCCGGAAGCTGTTCGGCGGCGGCTGAAATTTTCTTAACCTTGGCTTTCTGTGAATACGGAAATGACAAAAACGAACGACGCCACCGGCGGCCGAGTGTTCTACGACGGCGAGTGCCCGCTGTGCGCCGGCTGGGTGGGGCGTTTCCGGGATGTCCTCCAGCGGGCCGGGTTCACCACCGCGAAGTTGCCAAGCCGGGCCGGCACGCGAGAGTTCACGGAGATGGTCGTCGAGATGCCCGGTGGGCGGAGCTTCGGCGGCGCCGACCGGTTGGTGCAAATCGCCCGGCGGGTGTGGTGGGCGTGGCCGCTGTTCGCGCTCGCACAAATCACCGGCACGATGGGACTGCTCCGCGTGGGCTACCGCCGCCTCGCCGCCAACCGGCATTGCCTAGATGGCGCGTGTCGTGTTCCGTCGCGAAAATCCCCTGGCCGGTGGCTGCCGCTGATCTGCCTGCCGATCGCGGCGTTGTTCCTCCGCGACGATCTTCCCGGCTGGGCTTTCATGTGGACCATGGCGCTCGCGTTCTATGCCGGCGGCAAGTGGCTGACGTTTTCAGAGGCGCGGCAGCATAGTCCCGCCACGCGCGGCGCGCGAGAAGCCGGCTATCTGCTGGCCTGGCCTGGCCTGGATGCGGCGGCTTTCTTGAGCGGGGTAGCGCCGGTGGCCAGGCCGCGCGCTGGCGAATGGATTCCCGCCGTCACCAACATTGTGCTGGGCGCGACACTCCTCTGGGTGGTGGCGCGGCGCGTCCTCGAAGCCCATCCGCTGCTGGCTGGCTGGATCGGAATGACGGGCGTCGTCCTGCTGCTGCACTTTGGTCTGTTCCATCTGCTCGCGCTGGGCTGGCGGACGGCGGGGGTCAACGCCACGCCGCTCATGCGCCAGCCGGCGCGCGCCTGTTCGCTCGCGGAATTCTGGGGACGGCGCTGGAACACCGCGTTTCACGAGCTGGTTCATCGTTACACGTTCCGTCCATTGCTGCGGAAGGCCGGCGCGAGACCCGCGTTGCTGCTTGTCTTTCTGCTGTCCGGTCTCGTTCATGAACTGGTGATCTCGTTCCCGGCGCGCGGCGGTTACGGTCTGCCGACGGGATATTTTTTGATCCAGGGCCTCGGCGTTCTAATCGAGCGGACGAATCTTGGGCGGCGCCTTGGCTTGGGTCGCGGCGCGCGTGGCTGGTTGTTCACGATGTTCTGCACGGTTGCTCCGGCCTGCTGGCTCTTTCATCCGCCGTTCCTGCACCACGTCATCCTGCCGATGCTTCAGGCCCTCGGCACAACCTGAAAGACCACCATGAAAATCAATCCGACTCTGCTGCTCCAAATCGCCGGGGTGCTCCACCTGGGCCTGATCGTCGCGGGCGTGATGATGCCGCGCGTCGTGAATCTCCGTCAGCATCTGGCCGGACTGCCGCCGTTCATCCGCCGGCTGTTCTGGGTTTACTACACGTTCATCGGACTTTGCCTGGTCAGCTTCGGGCTGCTGACCGTCACGTTGGCTGGCACGCTCGCCGGCGGCAGCGATCTGGCCCGCGCGGTGTGTGCGTTTCTCGCGATCTTCTGGACGGTGAGGCTGGTGGCCGCGTCGTTCGTGTTCGACCTGCGACCGTATCTGACGACCCGCTTCCGGCGCATCGGCTATCAGGCCACGAACGTCGCCTTCGCGTATCTGCCGGTCGTCTATGCGTGGGTGGCGTGGAAGGGAGGAACAATATGAAAACATTTCCGCTCTGCTGCCACTGGCTGAAACGAATCTTGCACCGCGCCACGACATCACCAAAAGTCTTTCCGCCAAAACATCCGCCGAAGCTGCGCCGCCGCCACATCACCACCATCTTTTTTGAAATGCCATGAACAATCCTCGCATCATCCTCGCCGGCGGCAGCGGTTTTATTGGCCAAGTGTTGGCGGACTATTTCGAGAAGCGCGGTCATGAAATCGTGGTGCTGACCCGTTCGCCGAAGCCGCGCGCCGGCGCGATTCGTGAAGTGGCCTGGGATGGCGAAACACCCGGTGCTTGGGCGGGGGAATTGGAAGGCGCGCTGGCGGTGATCAATCTCGCCGGGCGCTCGGTTGATTGCCGCTACACGCAGCGCAACCGCCGTTTGATCCTCGATTCGCGGGTGAACTCTACCCGTGTCCTCGGAGCAGCGCTGGCGCAGTGCGCGCAGCCGCCGCCGGTCTGGTTGAACTCCGGCACGGCGACCATTTATCGCCACTCACTCGACAAGCCGATGGACGAGGCCACCGGTGAATTCGATGCCACGCCGGCGGCGCGGGATGTCTTTTCCGTTGAGGTCGCCCGTGCATGGGAGCGGGCCGTGAACGAGGCGCGCACGCCGGCCACGCGCAAAGTCGTGCTGCGGACGACGATGGTTTTGGGGCAGGGCACGAACAGCGTCTTCCCGGTGCTGTGCCGGCTGACGCGCCGCGGGCTGGGCGGCAAAATGGGCAGTGGAGACCAGTATGTTTCTTGGATTCACGAGGAGGATTTTTGCCGGGCCATCGAATGGATCATCAGGCGGGAGGACTTGAGCGGGCCGGTCAACCTGGCCGCGCCTCATCCGCTGCCGAACCGCGAAATGATGCGGACGTTCCGGCAGGTGTGCGGCGTGCCGTTTGGGCTGCCGGCGACGGAGTGGATGCTGGAGGTGGGCGCATTTTTTCTGCGGACGGAAACCGAGTTGATTCTCAAGAGCCGCCGGGTGGTGCCGGGCAAACTGGCGGCGTCCGCCTTTCAGTTTCACTTTCCTCATTTCAAGCAAGCCTTGGAAAATTTGCTAGCCCGGAGCACGGGCTGATTTTGGCTCAGGCAAACCATGCAAGCCGCGATTCATCCCGGCACGGAGTTGAGCGAGCTGGCCCGGCAGCGCTGGCGGAAGTTCGAGCATCGTCCGCTGCTGGTGAGAGACTGGCTGGAGGCGGTGTTCATCCACTACGAAATTGACGCGCGGATTTTGCAGCGCGCGGTGCCGTTCCCCCTGGAACAACGAGAGGGCAGGGCCTAGGTGAGCGTGGTGGCTTTCGCGATGCGGCGGCTGCGGTTTGCGCGCGGAGGAAAATTTTCCGAATGGCTGTGCCGTCCCGTGGCGACGCAGCGTTTTTTGAATTTGCGGACCTACGTGCGGCCGCGCGGCGGAACGGTTTTTTTCTGGCGGAATGGCTGTCGAGCCGCCTAAGCGTCGCGCTCGGGCCGCCGCAGGATTTGGCGGCCTGCGCGCCGGAGTCGCTGGATAAATTTTTGCTGGAACGTTACTCGGCGTTCACGAGCCATCGGGGACGCGAACATGGCGTTCGTTTTCAACGGCCATGTGCTCGACACGGGCGCGGGACGTCTGGTCGGCGTGGGCGATCACGGCAACCGCGTTTACCAGATCCTGGCGAACTATCAGTTCCAGCCTTACGGCGGCGGCGGCTTCCTGCGGTTGATCGAGTTTTTTCCCGACCAGGACCGGATGTCGGTCCGCTCCTACGCGCCGTACTTGAACAAATCCCACACGGGCGATTCCCGTTATGAATTCGCCTACACCAACCTCGGCATGTTCTCCAACACCGGCCCCACCTATCTCATCGACTCGAACCAGGCCATCGCCAGCGTGACCATCATCAGCGACGATCTGGATTTGTCACCGCCAGACGTGGACAGTCTCCGGGCGCGGGGATTGCCCCAGGAAATCATCGTTCAATTCAACTAGCCGCTCGACCAGGCCAGCGCGGAAAAACCGCCCACTACTCGGTGGACCTGGGCGGCACCATCACCGCCGCGCCGCTGACCGCGGATTTGCGAACGGTGATTCTCACCGCCGCGGGTCTGCGCGCCGGCCCTGTTTATCAGCTCACCGTCCTGCACGTCCGAGACCGCACCGCGCAGTCCAACGAGATCACCAGTCTGCTGCACCGTTTTTTTCTTATCAGCCGGTGCTGCTGGCGGATGATATTTTTGACGGCGATTTTGCCAGATGGACGGTGGTGGACGAGGGCCAACAGCAAGGCCTGTCCGACTGGAAGGTGGCCCTCGGCAGATTCCTGCAGTCTTCCAACATCCTGGGACCAGCCCCCACGTTCGTGGATCATTGCCAGGGGACTTTCCCCTTCTGGAACCACCCGGCGGCGCTCGAATGGACTAATTATTCCTTCGCGCTCACGCTGCGGAACGCCGATGACGACGGCCTCGGGGTTTTGTTCCGTTACCAGAACCCGTCAAATTACTACAAGGTGGAATTGGACAGCCAGCGCAGTTTTCGCAAGCTGCTGAAAATGACCGGCGGCGTGGAAAAACCCCTGGCCACCGCCGCCGGCGGCTACGTTTTGAACACGAACCTCGCCTTGCGCGTGGAAGTGTCCGGCAGCCAGATCACCGTCACGCTCGATGGCGTCGTGCTGTTCGGCGGCCCCGTCAGCGACAGCGATCTCGCCATCGACACCGTGGCCCTCTATTGCTGGGGCAGCACGGGGGCCACCTTTGGCAACAACGTCGTCAAACTGCCCAACCAGTCGCCGGTGGTGACCCTGTTCGCGCCGGCGAATGAAACGACCTTTCCCGCCTCTGCCAGCATCGGTCTCGTGGCCGGCGCCACCGACTTCGAAAATTAACTCAGTCTCGTCGAGTTCTTTGACGGCGACACGCTCCTGGCGGGTTTCATCTCGCCCCCCTTCGTGTTCACCTGGACCAACGCCTCGTTCACCAGCCACTTGCTCACCGCGCGGGCCACCGACAGCCAGGGCACCGTCACCGTCTCCGCGCCCGTCATCATTCACGTCGTTTACACCTCCGCGCCGCTGCTCGATCCGCCGCAGAGTCAGAGCGTCGTTTCCAACAGCAGTTTCTACTTTCGCAGCCGGGCGGCCGGCAGCCCCGACCTCCGGTATCAATGGCGCTTCGACGGCGTGGACCTCGACGGCGCGACCAACCGCCTGCTCTATTTCAACAGCGCCCAGGCTGCCCAGGCGGGGGCGTACCGCATGGTGGTTTTCAATCTGACCGGCAGCGACACCAGCGCCCCGGCCGTGCTGACCGTGGTTGCGCCCGTCTCGAATGTGGTCGCCACTAATACCCCGCCACCCCACATTGCAAACTTTGAGCAGATCGGTCAGGGCCAATTCCTCCTCACGTTGACCGATCCGCTTGGCGCCACCGTCGTCCTCTAGGCTTCCACCAACCTGCAAGATTGGAGCCCCCTGATCACGCTGACCAACAGTGGCGGCACCCTTTACTATTTCGACCCGGCCGCCGTCCATTCCTTCCAGCGTTTTTATCGCGCGATCCTGGGGCCGTGAAGCGCCGCGCTGGTCGTCGTTTTTTCTCGCCGGCAGAAATCTTGCCCGTCATTTCCTCGCCGCGCTTCGCCCCGGCTTGACTTTACTTTCCTCAAAACTCATTTTCTTGGCCCGCCCGCCGGACAACGGGCCACACAACATATTTTATGAGCAACGCGCACAACCTTTTTGACACGCTCCAATCCTTCGACCTTGGCAATGGCAAGCAGGGCAAATTCTATTCGCTCCCCGCGCTGGAAGCGGCCGGAGTCGGCCCTATCTCGCGGCTGCCCGTGAGCGTCC
>Ga0049084_10000582_pt1 | contig 14301 bp, 20 predicted proteins | sample GreLakmeON33MSRF_FD_66720 | JGI IMG/M metagenome (GOLD analysis project Ga0049084, IMG submission 66720) | Freshwater lentic microbial communities from great Laurentian Lakes, MI, USA - Great Lakes metaG ON33MSRF | ecosystem: Environmental > Aquatic > Freshwater > Lake | place: Great Lakes... | reverse complement strand
GGAGGATTAACAGACTATGAAGAAAAAGCAAAAGTAGCTGCAAAAGCAATGGAGACACAAAATGCAATTTATGTTCATCTAAAAGGTCCAGATGAGTTTGGTCATGACGGAGACGCGATTGGAAAAATGAAAAATATAGAAGAGATAGATCAGAGATTTTTTAAAACATTATTAGAAAATATAGATTCAAAAAAAGTGGTCATAGTTATTTCTGCAGACCATTCAACTCCATGCATAAACAAAGGTCATAGTGATGATCCTGTACCAATTTTAGTATCAGGGGATTTTATCAAAAATGATGGAACCACAAGAATGACAGAAATTCAAGCAAAGAAGGGAAGCATAGGGCTAATTCAAGGAGCAGACGTAGTAACTACAGTTCTTAATTTAATTAAATCTCAAAGATAGTCAATTTTTGAGTTTTTTGCATATCTTTAATTTTATTTCTAATTCTATCTACATTGATTGGACCATACATACTGGGGGATACACCTAATTTTTCTAATGCACGGCTCAACATACCAACGCCGACACGGCTTTCGTCTTTTTGACTATGAGCAAAAGCAACTGCAAGAAGAATAATTCCTTGTACAAGTTCCTTTTCGGTTCCATAGCATTTTTTCCAAACACCTTCCAGTGATTCATGACTTTCCCAAAATCGTTCACTATTAAAATAAAAAATACCATCTTTGAGTCCTTCATCTTTTTCTATTTTTTCTTCGATGACATGTCGAGTGTTATCCAATTCGCCTATAGAGCATAATTTTCCAACTAGAGTATCCAAATCAGTTGAATTTACTGAAACATCTAATTCGAGAAATGTACTTGCAACCCGAGCAACCCTAACTGATGCGTTCATGTCAGAACAAAGTTCTCTTGCCCTATGAACGATATCAGTTGAATTTATTGGAAGATATTGATCATTCTTCAAATGAACCATGTATCTTTCCATATGTGTATTTGACAGTAATTTTATAAATTTGTTCTCCAATTTCAATCAAGGTTTATATGAAATATCTTAAAGATTTTTGATACATGTCTATTATTCAGACTCTAAATGACGTAAATAACACCTTTTTATCAAGAAGGGAATTAATTTGTAATTTTACAGGCTTGGGAGGAAAATTGAAAAAACTTGATGCTGTAGATATGATTACAAAAGAATTCAAACTATCAGGTAAAGTTGTTATTCCAATGAGATTAAAAACACAAGTTGGAAGACCAGTAGTTACAGGAACTTTCTATGTTTATGATAATGAAGTACTTGCAAAAAAACACATCAATCCAGTAATATTTGAAAGACTAGAAAAATCAAAAGCAAAATTAGCTGAAGCACAGATGGCTGCAAGTGCTGCTGCGGAATCAAGTTCGGAGAAAACTGAATAATGGTAGCCAAAAAGGCATCTGCTGGAAAAAAAGGGTCCAGTCCAAATGTTTCCAAATATTTTAAATTAGATGGAAGTAAACTAACCAGACTTAAAAAAAACTGTTCTAGATGTGGGAAAGGGGTATTCATGTCAAGACACAAAGATAGAAACACATGCGGAAAATGTGGACTGACAGAATTTAATCAGTAAAATCGCATAATAGATATATTTAATTTAAAAAAATTCTAATTATATAGAGTTATAATAATTTTAGTTTAAAATTAAATTATAAAACATAAACAAAATTTTAAAAATAAAGAAAATGGTTTATTCAAATTCCAAAGAAATTGATAAATATTTTTATCAGATGTAGGCAGAGTGTAAAAAATATGAGAAGAATGCTAAAAAAGATAACACATAGTGTAGTTAAAAAAAATTGAAAACAAACAAAATTATAAAAATAATTTAATATGATTTTTTCTTGCGAATTTTAGCACTTTTTTGCTCTAATTGACCTAGTCTTTCTAAAAATACAGGATCAAATTTAATTTTAGATAAAGATTCGGCAGATAATTTTACTGTGTTTGCATCAAGTGCAATGTTGATTTTTGGTAGATTTTGCTTTAACCAAAATTTAACTACTTTATCTTCTAATTTATGATCCCTAAAGCCTGCAGGAAATCGCTTTGTTATATGATCCAATAGAGTTCTATCTTGAAATACAGCCTTGGATTCAAACAATCGTGTTTCATCAGCATACACACTTTCAAATAAATTTCCAGTGATTTCATCTGAAACTAAATCCATTTTAGAAATTTTTCGAATTAATTCAAGAGAATGTAAAAATTCATGTGCTAAAATTGCATGAATTGTTCCTATCAAGCCATATGCGATTAATGGGGCAGAAATTTGAATTACAATATGAAATTTGTCATCAAAAAATAATGGTAAAGTGCGAGCAAATAATATTCCAAATTCATATGAATTTGGATTAGATGATGAAATTACAATGGAAGGTTCGACATAGGCTGTAGGATAAAGGAGTCCTGATGCTTTTTGAATTCGATTAATACCATTAACGATTATTGGAAAACGCTTTAGAACTAGATCAAATACATCGTCTGGAATTAATCCTTTAAGATGTGCCTCTTTCATTCGTATTAATGGATCCATTGTATCTCTCGAGAAAATTGAACGTAAAAAGGTTGATTCTATCTGGATTTTGGCTTTCCGGATTTAGCTGTCTTTTTTCTACGTCGGTCAGCTCTCTGATCGGCATGTCTCTTATGTTTACCTTTTTTTCGTATCGGCATGAATTACCTGAAAATCAAGTATTAGTTAATTGTTATCATTTTAGCTCAATTTCAAGAAAATCAAACGATATGCAGGTACATTTGTCATTCAGGATTTGGCTTATGCCAGGATTCACATCATCACCAATCACAAATCGTTTTACAGGTAATCCTCCTTCTGCTTTAATAAATAAAGTAAAATGATTTTTTCCGGTTTTCTTGTATTTTAAAATAGATACAGTTTTTTCAGATCGTTTTCCTGTTTTTTCATAAACTACAACAGGGTTACTCTGAATATTCTTTAATTTCTTAAGAGATGTAGATAAAATCTCATTTTCAGTAGAAATGTTCAATTCAACTGTAGAGTTGAATTTAATGGGGATTTTTGGATGCTCAGGGATCATTTTACAGTTATTGATAATTACAGAATCAGACATTATTTTTCGAGGTAAGGAAAGATTTCGCCTTAAGGGATTTTGGATTTTTATAAAAAATGGACGTCCGGAACCTAAAACCAGACTGGATTTATCTTCACCCCCAACCCAAGTAAATTTTGCAGTGGTTCCTCCAAATTTATTAAAAAGAAATTCTGAAATTTTCCCTTCAACACTATCAAATTCGGCAATACCGTGAAAATTACACTCCCTACACCCTTTACCCATACAATTAGCACATTGTTTTTGTTTTTGGGATAATCCTCTATCTAATTTATTATATCTTCCATGCAACATGATTGGTCGTGAACGTAATTGGCATGATTCATCTTTGAAATTAATTGTAAAACTTAGATCTGGATTTAAAAAATTAATTATTTTGTTTGTTTTTTTAATGAATTGTTTTCCAAGTTCTTTTGTAATATCAGTTTTAACACTATCAATTCCCATCAATTTGTATTTTGATCTGATATAGTCATCACGGTCTACTATAGACGGTTTAATCAAAGCCCCAACAACCATTGTTGAAAAATCATATTTACTTGAAGATTCTAACATTAATTTTAAATAAAATACGAGATTATCCAAAAGATTTTTACAAATAAAACATTTTTTTAGAGATGGATCAGTAAGTTTCTTTAATTTTTTTCCAAGTAATTTATTAGATGCAAGATTAAGTTTTTTAGAAAAGAGTCTGCCTAAACAGCTATCACATAAAGGATAGTCTTTTAGAATTTTATTTGCAATAGGAGTAATTTCTTGAATAGTCATTGTGATTTCTAAATTTTAATGGTGGGTAAAATTCTAACCAAATCCCATACGGCGAAGAGTACCTTGCATCTGTCTTCCTTTTGATGCCTTCATCATATTTTTTGAATTGTTATAATTTTTGATCAGTTCTTTTACTTCATGTTCCGGCCAACCAGAACCACGTGAAATTCGTTTAATTCTAGAAGAATTCAACATGTCAGGATCTGCCTTTTCTTTCTTTGTCATACTTTGAATAATAAATCGCCATTTAGAGACTCTACCTTCCATTTGATCTAATTGATCATCTTTTACCATACCTGAAAGACCTGGCATATTATCAAGAAATCCTTTTAGTGAGCCTACTTTGGTGACTTCTTCTAATTGATAGAAAAAATCATCCATATTCATTTTTCCATTTGAAATTCGTTTTAATCGAATATCATCTCCTTCATTTTCCAGTCTTTTTGCTAAATCTAAAACTGCTTGAATGTCTCCCATGCCAAGTAATCTACCAACAAATCTAGTTGGTGAAAATTTTTCTAAATCATCAATGCGTTCTCCAGTTCCAATGTATAGAATTTGAGCACCGGTTGCTGCAGAAGCTGCAATTGCACCACCACCTTTTGCAGAACTATCTAATTTAGTAATAATAATTCCACCGACAGGAATTGTTTTATGAAATGCCTCAGCTTGATTATAGCATTGCTGCCCAATAGTTCCGTCAATTACAAGAATTGCGAGATCAGGTTCAGCTGCTTTGTTAATTTGTTGCATTTCTGCCAATAGATCTTTTTCTTCCTTGTGTCTTCCAGCTGTATCAATTAGAATTACATCTAATGGTAATTCTTTAAAATGTTTTAAACCATTTTTTACAATCTCTGGGGAATCTTTATTATTTGGATCACCGTAAACTTCAACATTTGATTTTTCACACATAGTTCGTAATTGAACTAGGGCTCCTGGTCGGTATGTATCAGCCCCAATTACAGCAACTTTGTAACCTTGTTTAGTTAGAAACTTAGCAAGTTTGGCAGTTACAGTTGTTTTTCCACTTCCCTGAATTCCAAGTAGGATTATCTTGTTTTGCTTACTTGGTTTAAAATCAAAATCTGCCTCTTTACCTAATAATTTCGCCAATTCATCATATAAAATTTTTACAATGTGATCTTTTCTAGATAGTCCAGGAGGTGGAGTTTCAGTTAATGATCGTGCTTCCAATTGCTTTGTAATTTCAAGAACTAGTCGTACATTAACATCAGATTGCAATAATGCTCTTTGCACATCTTTTGATAATTCTTTAATGAGTTCCTCATCAATACCTGATGATTTTACGATTTTCTTGATTGCTTCACGTAAATTATTTTTTAAGCCATCAAGCATTATTGTTTAACCCTGCTGCCACTATTTCAAACCTTCCTCGATATCCATCCCAAATTTTTTCTCCTTTGTTTATTTTAATTGCATGTGAAAAAAGAGGACAATTTACAACAAATGTTTCTGCCTCCCCTCCTTCAAAATTTAAATTAAAACTAAATTTTTTAGATAAAGTGGAAAGATGAACAATGTCGTTTTTTGTAATTATTTTTCCAAGCCATGAATCATCTAATCCATTTGAAGTTACACTAGCAATAATAAATGTAAAATTTGAATCTAATAATTCATTCATGTATTCAAGGGGCATACGATTCCACAATGGTGAAATTAATGTTAGATTTAATTTATTACATAAATTTTCAAATTTATCTTTTTGAAATTTACTTAAAATTCCACCGTGAACTACGCCTTCGATTTGATATTTAGATATAGATTCCATTAAAATTTTTTCTAACAAATTCATTTCATTATCAGTATCATCAGATTCACTTTCAATTGTCAATTGTGGAATTTGCATTGACTGTGATTGTAAATTAGTCCATTTCAAATTAGGATGATGTAATAAATGACTTTCATTAGATTTTGGATAAACAGTCAAGAGACATTTTATTTCATGGGATTGCTTTTTTGCCAAGAAAATTGAGTATACACTATCTTTTCCACCTGAAAAAAGAGCTGCTAATTTCATTTTAATAGAAAAAATAATTTATGAAATAACTAAAGAGAAAATATGTAGATGCTTCATTACTCATAATCCTCATCATAGATCAGACGGCTTTTCCGCTCATCATCAGCATCTACTCTAACTTTTAATTCGCATTATTTTAGTTCTGGCCATTACTTTCCAATATTCAACATTTTGGCTGTTTTCAACAGTTCCATTTATTTCAGAATCAACTAAAGTAACATCAATGGTCTCAAAAGTTTCTGAATCCATAATTTGAATAGTTTCACCAATAATCGAGATAATCTGACCCATTCTTTTGTCAATTAGTGGAATATGAACTTGCATGCTAACGGGTCCAACATGTGGTCTTGATTTACCATCAAATACACCAACACCAACAATTCTAGCTTTTGCTGCACCGTGTTTTCCAGGTTTAGAGGTATCATATTCTGTAATTCTACAAGCCTCACCATCTGGTTGATCTGAAACAGGTAGTAGAATGTATGAACCGATTTTTAATGAACCAAGATCAGCAGGCTTACTCATGAAGAAATTGATTTTAATCGAATATTTAACGTTTCTACTTTAGTGTTTCAAGAATTGAAAGATTAATCAAATTAGTGATCATATGACCTTTTCGATTTATATCACGTTTTATTTGTTCACAATAATTATTTACACTCTGATGATTTTTTTCCCCTGCAACTTCAAGAATTACAACATTATGTGCATATGGAAAAGTGAATTTAGAAGGAATATTACAAAATGTTTCCAAACTAGCCAAACCTGCAATGCCAATTTTCTCTCTTTTTAAAAAGATATTTGTAATGTCTTGGTAATCATCTTTAGTTTCATCAATTTCTAAATAATAAACACTGATAAAATTTGTTTTTCCAAATATTCTCTCAAATAATTGATCATGAATGTTGAAAAGAAATGATGTTTTTTCTTGATTATGTTTGGTTAAATCCTCTTGGATATACTGACTATCTTTAAATTTTCCCAAAATGTAATGGTTTGTAGAATTTGGAAAATATAATTTAGATTCATTTGAAAATGTTCCAGTAACAAAATATAATGCTTCAATATTATCGGACGCCAACCAATGGTCTTTTAATTTAATAGATTCATGATTATGCAGGTAAGGAGAGCAAACATAACCAAAATGAGATAATTGTTGTACAGTCAATCAAGTTCAATCGTAAAAATATGTATTTATGCGTATAGTAAGTAGGCACGATCATCAAGCAAATTAGTCAATCTTCGATAGTTTTTTAATACTAGAAGACTTCGTTTTTTTTGTCCCAAGCTAGCTCAGCCTGGTAGAGCTTCCGGCTGTAGTTGTTGGCTTTAGATGGCTGACCAAATAGCAGCATATCAGGCATACAGAAACCGGGTTGTCGAAGGTTCAATTCCTTCGCTTGGGACCACAGTTTTTTTTAATTTATAAAAATAATAAAAAATAGACAAATTTAAGAAAACAATGATGAACTCTTAAATTAATAAAAAGATCTATTGTCTATGCTGTTTTTTTAACTTGTTGAGCGGCTGGTCCTTTTTGACCTTCACCGACTACAAACTCGACTTTATCGCCTTCATTGATGAATCCATCAACATCTGATTTGTGGACGAATAGATCGTCACCAGATTCTCTTTCGATAAAACCAAAGCCTTTTGTGCGGTTGAACCACTTTACTGTGCCTTGTTCCATTGTTGTGGTAGAAAATTATTCCGTATATTAAGATAAGTTATCAACATAGATTGAACAATTACAATTAGAAATAAAGTAAATTGGAACTAAAGTAGGGATAAAAATCAGCCTAGAAGTCTTTTGGAATATGGTTATTGTTTTTTAGCCATTCCATTTGAGGTAAGGTAAATCTCCAAACAATATCACCGTTTGTCTCTTTTTTAAAATCCCAGGGAGCAATTATCACAATATCGTTATCACGAATCCATACTCTACGCTTTAATTTTCCTCTAATTCTACCTCTGCGAGTAAGACCATCAGTACATTTTATCATGACATTTTCACCGCCAAGCATTTTCAGCACCCTACCAAAAAGCTCGCCTTCTTCAGGTAGACGCATTTCTTTTAATTCACTTTCATTTTTTACTTGACGCTTACCCATGGCATATTATACAATTATGAGCATATAAATTGATTAAATTCAAAACTTGATAACTATTTTTCTTGAAAAGCTATCATCACAGCCATTTTTCAAAAATCATGAATGATAATTAATGCAAATTTTCATAAATTTGAAATGGAATGAATTTATTTATCCAAGTAAAAAGTATGATATGGAATTTAGATGCATACAAGACTGTTCTCAGTGTTGTGTTGAACGAGAATATTATCCTAGTAAAAAATTTGGCAAGATTGGAGTTTTGATATTACCAGAAGAAAAAGAAAGAATTGAAGAACTTGCAAAAATAAATGGGTTAAAAATTACAATTTTACCAAGAATTGGAATTTCTAAAGAAAAGAATTACGCCCCTACAGAAATATTAGCATATCAATTAATGGGAAAAGAAAAAAATGGAAACACATGTCCGTTTCTTGATACAGATACTTTTACTAGATCACCGCATGGAGGATTTCCATGCAAAATATACAAGGACAGACCTCTTGCATGTATGACGTATCCACTAATAGAATTAAATCCAATTACACTTGATTCAAAATGTAAATTTTGTAAAGAACATGGTTCAGCTGATCAGAATTTAAATTCAGAAATGGAAACACTTTTACAAATTAAAAATAAAATGAATACAGATGCTCCAGTAATATGGAGATTTGCCACTGGTGTTGGTGAGGAATCAGATAGTAATCAAATAGAAACAGGTTGGGTTTTAGAAAAATAAATTAAATGTAAATTTTATCTAAGGATTAATTACAGCGCGACCGATTATTTTTCGTGCCTTGAGATCATTTAATGCAGAATTTGCATCGCCAAGAGAATATCTTTTTGAAATCATTGGATTGATGATCCCCTTTCTTGCAAGATTCAACAATTCTACCATGTCACTATAATTTCCAGTGTATGCACCTTGAATTGTAATAGATTTGAGTGGAATTGTGACAAGAGATAGTTCAAGTGAGCCGCCAAACAAACCAACTAAAACAAGATTTCCTCTTTTTCTTAAAACAGTCAATCCCATTTTTGCAGTTAGTGGCGCATTTACAAAATCAACTACACTGTCAGCGCCTTTACCATTACAAATTGAGATTATTTTTTCAGCAGTATCAGGATCTTTAGAATTTATAATAAAATCTGCACCCATTTCTTTTGCGATATTCAATTTTTGTTCATCAATATCAACACAGATTATTTTTGATTTAGTAACATATTTTGCAATTTGCACACCCATCAAACCCAATCCACCAGCCCCAATTATTACAAGAAATTCTGGAAAATTTTGATTTGATTTTTTTATTGCAGTATAAGCTGTAAGACCAGAACATGCTAATGAAGTAGCAGATTCAGGATCGACACCGTCTAATTTTGCTAAATATTTGAAATGGGGAATAAGAGAATAATCAGAATAGCCACCGTCTTGAAAAACACCTAGTGATTTTGGAGCGTCACATAAATTTTCATTTTCAACTTTACATGCAGGGCATTGACCGCATCCGACCCATGGATAAACTAAGACTTGATCGCCTTTTGCATATCCCTTAACATTATCCCCAAATTCTTCAACAGTGCCAACTATTTCATGCCCAGGTGTGACAGGATACTTTACACCTCTATCCGTAACTTTCATGAATTTACCATCACCCAAATCATATCCACCTTCCCACAAATGTAAATCACTATGGCATACGCCTACAGATTTGACTTTAACGAGTACTTGTGTGCCAATTGGTATAGGAGTATCCATTTCTACAAATTGTAATGGCTCGTTAGGACCTATGATCCTACTAGATTTCATAAAGTGGAAATTGAATCTTAACAATATAAGAGTTGACAGAATAAGAGAGAAAAATAGAGCCCTTAGATATTATTGAATTATAAAAAAAGTTAGTCTGTGAGTGAAGAGCAATCTCCAGATAGTATTTCGCAAGCACCGGTAAATATTCTATTTAATCCCACAACAATTGCCAAAAAAGATGTTTGGGATATTGATCTTATTCAAATTCTCAATTTACTAATAAGAATTCTTGAAAAAAGCGAAAGAAAAGATCTCAGAGTTGCAGGAATGGCTGCATTATCTTCTGCATTAATTTACAGAATGAAGGTAGAAAGTATTTTTGCGTTACAACGTGCAGCACTTGAAAAAAAGCCCATCAGACAAAGAACCGATGTAGATATTGAATTAATTGATATGCCATATAGACACGAATCAACGTATCCTGTTTCACTAGATGATTTATTGGGACTATTACAAAATTTAATTGGAACTATAGCCAACCCACAATCTAGAAGAAATAGATTAGAAATAGAACCATTTGAAGCCCCAAATTTTCAAGAATTCTTTATTTCACTTGAAAATATTATTGGTAAATATGAAGAGTTGATTATTAAAAAAATATCAGAATTAGGACATGGTATGCTTCAAGATATAGTAAAAGACCTAGATCAGATAGATTCCATTAGATGCTTTTTTGCAATATTATTTTTGGCAAGAGATGAGAAAGTGGATTTAGAGCAAATAGATGAAGATATAAAAATAATTTTGATAAAAGAAAAATTAACTGTTTGATAAAAATGAAGAAAAAATTTCTTAAGGGCATATTACATGGAGAAATGAATAATTGACAAAAATCGAAATAAATGATGAGGCAACTGCAAAAATTGAAGCGGTGCTTTACTCTTCAGGAAGACCTCTAAAAATTGAAGAATTAATCAGAGCCTCAGGCACAGAATCTCGAACAAAGACGCTGGAGATACTAAATGAAATTATGAAAAAAACAAAGACCGCATTCAAAGCACTTGAAGTTGTAATACTTCCAGATGGATCATATGTATTTCAATTAAAACCAGAATACAGTTCATCAATCAAAAGATATGCATCAAAACCCATTCTTCCAAATGCAACACTCAAAACATTATCATATATTGCATACATGCAACCAATTTCATCAAAACAACTTGTAGAAACAAGAGGTTCTGGAGTGTACGATCACCTCAAAGAATTACGACAGCTTGATTTTATCACTCATCAAAATGTAGGTAGATTAAAAATTTACAATACAACTGAAAAATTCCAAAAATATTTTGGCATACAGGGTGATGTAGAAAATCTAAAACAAAGGTTATTTTCTAAAGTAAGAAAAACAGCAAAGTTATCAGAATCAAATTCTGCACCAGAATTAGACACTAAACTTTATTGAGTGTTTTACTCTCAAGCCTAACTTTTTGCGTTTTGTATAAATTAGAGTGATAAAAACATGATTCGTGCGAAAATCAGTAGAAAATCTTGCAACTAGTAAAATAACTGGTGGTCGAAGACATCCTGCAAGAATTAGAAGAAAATATGAAATTGATAGATATCCAAATGAATCAGTGACAGGAGCTCAAGTTACAATAACACGAAGAGTTAGAGGGAATAATACAAAAACAGCTTTGAAAACAATTGATTTTGTTAATTTATCAACAGGGGATTCCAAAGTAAAGAAAATAAAAATTATCAAAGTTTTAGAAAATTCTACAAATAATGATTATCAAAGAAGAGGCATCATTACAAAAGGTGCAATATTAGATACAGAAGCAGGTAAATGCAGAGTAGTATCTAAACCAGGACAAATAGGAATAGTTAACGCCGTTTTAATAAAGTGATTAAATGAAAGATTACGAGCATGTCGTAATCTGGTTGGATTATTTTAACAAGACATTACCAAGAGCCAAAGGGCGCAGATTAGAAAAAGAAAAATGTGTTTTTGATCCTTCATTAAAGGAATTAACCGAAGCTGCACAGGCAGCAGGATTTCAAATTACAGAGACAGACGACAAAGTAAGATTTCCAAAAAGACCCTATGTAAGGTCAGGCTACATAGTGTTGCCAAAAGGATCCACTAAGACAATTATTCTTAACAAAATTTCTCAAAAATTGATTTTAAAAAGGGCCAAGCAAACAAAATAAAATCAATTCTAGCTCTTAGCTAAACTAAAGCTGACAGAAGTACATGATAAGAATATGATCGCTAGTATTTCTAATTGCAGGAGGTAGGTGAAATATTGCACTTAGCCGCGAGTGGCAGAGTGATTATTCAACTAACTAGTAAGTTAGCTGAAGGACAATTACTCTGTGACGAGACAGGTACTAAGGTAGCAAAAGTAATGGAACTAATTGGTCCAATAAAAAGACCGTTTGCGTCAGCAATTCCATTAACAAATAATATAGAAAAATTCATTGGCAAAAGTGTTTTTGCCTTAGATTATTCCACTGCAAATACACAAAAATTCAGGAGAAGAAAAAAATGAACATACTAGAACCTCAAAGCTGTTCTGAATGTCAATCTTCATTATTAGTTGATGATGTTCAGAGTGGTGAAATAATCTGCTCTGGTTGCGGCATAGTAGTCGCAGATCAGATTGTAGATTATGGTCCAGAGACAAAAGGTACAACAGAGGATGGTAAAAATCTAGCAAGAGCGTCAGGACAGACAACATATTCTCAACATGATTTGGGAATAACAACTGAGATATCAACAAGTACAAGAGACTTTAGTGGAAAAACGATTAATCATCAAGTTGCAAATCAAATGAACAATCTAAGAAAATGGCAACAGAGGGTTAGGGTATCCACACCAAGAGAAAGACGATTAGCAAATGTTTTATCTAAAATGGGTGAAACATGTGACAGTCTAAATCTTTCAAAAAACGTCTTGGAAACTGCCTCTATGATATACAGAAATTTGGATGGACATATTGATGTAAAGGGAAAATCCGTAGCAAGTATCACAGTTGCTACAATTTACATGGCATGCAAACAATGTGATGTAGTAAGATCACTAGAAGAAATTTGCAGAGGAATATGTGCACCAAAAGATGTCAAGTCAAAAACAAAACTTGCAGCAAAATATTTTAGAAACATGGTAATGGAGATGGGTCAATTAAGTGCCCCGATAGTTACTATGAACAAATACATCTCAAAAATAGCTAACATGACACAAACTGAAATTAGAGTTGAAAGACTAGCATTAGAAATTGCAGAAAAAACAAAAGACAGTAACATTGCAGATGGAAAAGCTCCAAATGGAATTGCTGCGGCATACCTATACGTTGCCTCAGTTTTGCTAGGACAGAATGTCCTTCAAAGAGATGTCTCAAGTATTGCAGGTGTCACAGAAGTTACTATCAGAAATAGATGTAAAGAAATTCTAACATGTTACAAACTCAAAATTACCCTACGACCTTCTTTGGCCAAATTTTAATCACACCCCCTTTTTCATTTTATTTTACATATCAAAAAGTACATTAGGATTAGCTAAATTTCGTCGGCATTATATATACAATAAAATAAATCGCTCCATGGTAGTTTTAGAGATTATTGATCTTCATGTAACACGTGAAGGTAAAGAAATTCTCAAAGGAGTTAATTTGAAAACAGGTCCAGGAGAAGTACATGCCATAATGGGACCAAACGGTTCTGGAAAGAGCACCCTAGCATACACACTACTGGCACATCCAAAATATGAAGTTACAAAGGGAGATATTTTGCTAGACGGTGAAAGTATTTTAAAATTATCAGCAGATCAACGTGCAAAAAAAGGATTATTTTTAGGATTTCAATATCCAACAGAAGTATCAGGTGTGGGATTTTCACATTTTCTTAGAACAGCTTACAATTCACTTAGTAAAGCACTACAAGGAGAAGATAGAGAAGTATTCATCACGGTAAGAGAATTTCAAAAATATCTTAAAGAAAATTTGAATAAAGTTGGATTGAAAGAAGAATTTCTTTCAAGATATCTCAATGAAGGATTTTCTGGAGGAGAGAAAAAACGTGCCGAAGTATTACAGATGGCAGTGTTAAAACCAATGATTTCAATTTTAGATGAACCAGATTCTGGATTAGACATAGACGCTGTCCAATCTGTAGCTAAAGCAATAAGTCAAGTTTCAGGAAAAGATGCAACCGTAATTATAATTACTCACTATGCAAGAATTTTAAAATTTTTAGATAAATTAGATTACGTACATGTCTTTGCTAGAGGTCAAGTTTTAAAAACAGGTGATGCATCCCTTGCAGATAAATTAGAAAGTGAGGGATATGAATGGGTTTTAGAACAAAAATCATAGTTATAGATATTTTTCAGACACATTGTTTAATTTTCAAAAATTAGGATAAATTAATTTTTAAAATTAATAAATTTAAGGATAATAATTTCTTTAATCATACATGATATACAATGTAATTGTTGAATTTAACAGGGAATTTCTAGATATAAAGGAAAATCAGATTAG
>Ga0049084_10000581_pt1 | contig 14313 bp, 13 predicted proteins | sample GreLakmeON33MSRF_FD_66720 | JGI IMG/M metagenome (GOLD analysis project Ga0049084, IMG submission 66720) | Freshwater lentic microbial communities from great Laurentian Lakes, MI, USA - Great Lakes metaG ON33MSRF | ecosystem: Environmental > Aquatic > Freshwater > Lake | place: Great Lakes... | reverse complement strand
AGTGGTGAAGGATAATGCCATCCGCTTCGGCCTCGGCGCCATCAAAGGCGTCGGCGAACAGGCCGCGCGCAACATCGTCGCCGAGCGCGAGAAGAACGGCCCTTACAAGGACTTCGGCGATTTCGTCGGCCGCCTCGGCGAATTCGACCTTAATTCCCGCACGCTTGACTGCCTCGTGCGGGCTGGCGCCTTCGATTTCACCGGCGAAGACCGCCGCCACCTCGTCGACTCCATCGAATCCGTCCGCCGCCACTTCGCCGGCGAGCGCAAGGAGCGCGCCAGCGGCCAGGGTTCACTTTTCGACATGCTCGGGGCCGAGGACGCCGGCGCCGCGCGCCCGACCGACCTCGTCCTCCGCAAGTCCGAGAAGATGCCCAAGCTCGAGATGCTTAACAGCGAGAAGGCCCTCCTCGGCTTCTACCTCAGCGGCCACCCGCTCGCCGAATACCATGGCCTCGACGAGGCTATCGCCACGCTCACCGTCACTCCGGACCGTATCGAACTCGATAAAAAGGAACGCCACACCGTCCGCATCTGCGGGATCGTCGGCGCCCTCGAGAAGAAGATCTCTAAGAAAGACAATCGCCCGTGGGCACTCTTCACCGTCGCCTCGCGCTCGGTGACAATTCCCGTGATGATGTTCTCCGAAGCTTATGACGCTGCCGCGCAGCTCAAGGACGGCGAGCTACCCCTGCTCATGGACGGCTCGCACGTCATCGTCGACGCCCGCCTCAACTGGCGCGACGAACGTGGCGAGTGGTCTCTCAGCGCCCACTCCGTCACTCCGCTGCGCCGCGCCCCGGGCCTCATCAAAAAGATCCTCTTCGCCCTCAAGCCCGGCCCCGACGCCGGCGACTTCCTCGAGAAGATCGTGGCGCACACCCGCAAGGTGGATGGCACGACGATTGTGCAAGTCGGCTTCATTCAGCCTGATGGTCGCGTACTGGTGGCCGAGGCTGCCCGCGGCATGACCACACGCTTCGACACCGAGACCTACGGCACCTTCGGCCGCCACCCGGCCTGCGCCGGCGTCCAGATCGAGCCCATCGCACCGACCCAAGCTCCGCAGCGTAAGTACGGCCCGCGGAGCTAAGTGCGCCGGATCACGGCGTCGGTGAACTTACGGTTGTTGGGCTGATCGAGCCCGGCTCTCGGAAGTTCCCCGGTGAATGCTTCCACCGGGGCGCCCGCGCGGCGTACATAGACTACTTCAATGGACAACGGCATAGACCCATCCGAGCAGAGAGGCGCGTAATTATTACCGTGCAGGTGCGCGACCACGTGCGTCGCGCTCATCTTTTCGGTGAAGGCGAGGATCTTGTCGGTATAGACTTCGATGTCGTGCAACTCGATCGCCAGAAATTCAATCCGCCCGGCCATGGCGACGATCTCGTCGAAGATTTCGTATTCGGACCCCTCGATATCGACCTTGAGGCCGATGCACGCGGAGGACGGCATCCGGTCGGCGGCGGCAGCCACTCTCAGCCGACCGGCGCCAGTGCCAATCCACTCGCGGTAATGAACGATGGGCGGACGGAAAAAGCGGAAGTAGTCGCAGCAGGCCCGGAACTTCTCCCATTCGCGCCGCGAGTAGATCGCACCCAGCAAAGCCCAGAAGCCAGCCCGGATGAAGCGGCCCTTTCCTACAGTCGGATCATAGGTATGGATGGGCGCATTCGGATGGGCAGCGGCAAAGTCGCGCTCGAAACTCCAGTCGAAGTTAAGCCCGAACGAAAGGAGGGAGTCGGCGCCGATAAACGCAGAGGCAGGCATGACATAACCGCCATCGTGATCGCAGCCGTAGCGGCGCAGGTCTCGGAAATCCTTGGGCCAAAGTTTCTGGCTAAGTTGCGATGCACCCATGGGCCTATTACGAACGCCAGCGGGGACGTTCTGTCAATCCCCTGCCCGCTATGCCCTTGCAGTACCAACACGTTTCTCCTAATCGCATGGCATGACCCCATCGATGGCGTATTGGTTGACGTTCTGGGCGGTGGCCGTGATCGCTCTGGCGATTTTATTGCGCGGACCGACACGGGCTTGGCGAAGGAAGCGCAAATACCGGAGGCAAATGGCCAAGGCCGCCGCCTACTGGAAGTCACTCACCGTTCAGGCTAGACCAAAGGATGGGCTACATGTCATCGCCACCATGACGACGGCGCCGGATCGCATCCACCTGCTCGAACCCGTGCTGCAGGCCTTGATTAGCGGGCAAAGCAGGCCTCCCGACGAGATTCACCTCAATATCCCCTACCGCTTCGGTCGGACCGGTCAGGAATATATACTACCGGGCTTCCTCGACCAATATCCCGTTAAAGTATTCCGCGGCGAAGACGAAGGCCCCGGCACCAAACTCATCCCGACAATCCGCCGGACCCCCGCCGACGCGGATGTCTGGTTCTTCATCGTCGATGACGACGTGCGTCACCTGCCGGAGGCGTTGGCGACGCTCCTCGACCGCGCTCAGGCTGACCCTCGGGAAGCTTATGGCTATGCTGACAACTACCTCTACCGCCGATGGAGTCAGCCGGATGGCGAAGTAGATATTCTATGCGGGTTCGCCGGCTTCCTCGTCCATCGTTCTTTCTTCCGGGAGGATTTCGAAGCCTACCTCGCCCAGGCCCTGAGCCATCCCAGCAGCCGCTTCCACGACGACGTCTACCTGAGCAACTATCTGGCCTTAAAGGGCGTGATACGCCGACGAATCGCCACCCCTGAGGTCAGCCTTGACCGCATGGAAGAGCTGGGCTGCCTTCTAGAACAAGGTGGCAACGAGACCTCCCTGGCCATGGGTCATGGTACTGGCGAGAACACCCGAGTCCGAGCCCATCGTGCGATGGATTTTCTCAGCTCCGTCGGACTCGCCGCCATCAGCCCGTCCAAGTCATGACCACGCTCAAGGTCGCCTTCAGCGACTTCATCTTCAATCGCCACGACACGGATAAATTCGGGCGCTTCGACCCCGAGGATAATGTCTTCACCCGGCTATTAGCTCGCGCATATGAGGTCCAGGTTGTTCCTCTGGCCGAAGCCGAAGTGCTGATTTATTCGACCTTCGGCCGCGAGCACCGGACTTTCCTCGGCCGTAAGATTTTCTTCACATCGGAGAACGTCTTACCTGATTTCAACGAGTGCGACTTCGCAATCTCCTTCTGCCACCTGCCCGATGAGCCTCGGCACTTCCGTCTTCCGCAATATGTATTTTACGTCGATGAGCGTTCCGCCCTCATCAAAGGAGCAAACTTCAATGCGGCCGCGATCTTAAAAACCAAGACGAAGTTCTGCAATTTCGTTGTTTCCAATCCGCGTTGCCTAGAACGAAATAAGTTCTTCCGGATGCTCCACCGCCGAAAGCCTATCGACTCCGGCGGCCGACACTTCAATAACCTCGGCCGACCTATCGCCAATAAGCTCGCCTTCATCCGCGACTATAAATTCACCGTGGCCTTTGAGAATTCCTTTTCGTCTGGCTACACCACCGAGAAACTCGTCGAGCCGATGCTGGCTGGTAGCCTGCCGATTTACTGGGGTAACCCGGAGGTAGCCCGAGACTTCAACCCCTGCAGCTTCATTAACGTATCGGATTTCCCGACTTTTGATGCCGCCATCGAGCACATCCTGAAAGTTGACGCCGATGATGAACTATACCTCTCATACCTCCGTGAGCCTTGGTTCAATGACAATACCCCGCCCCAGTGGTTTGACCCGATGATTCAATTCCAAGCATTACACGGCTTTCTATCGGCGCCTTACTCAAGCACACCTCGCGTCTATCGAGATCGGAAATTGCGATCGCACACTTATTCAAGCGGACTTCAGCGGGCGCTCTCTAGCCTGGCATGCCGCCTTGACGGGATGCTCTGGAAGCTGGGTGTCCGCTGAGATAAGTCGCGCTCAAATCTTGCGAAGGATGCTTCCGAGCCAAGGCCGACGTAACCAAGCCGTAGGCCAGCCGATGCGGTGTTTCCAGCGCCGAGTATGTAACGGGTAATCGAGATGAGCCTCCCAATTCGGCGGCCAATAGGTCTCATCGGGCGCGTGCGCGATTCCTCGGCGATGAGCTAGGATCGAAAAGACGCTCTGGTCGTGACGATGCGCGATAAATCCGGGCAGCTCGTCCGGCGCCGGCGAATCGTCAATCAGGTCCCGCACCTGCATGGCCTCATACCAATCCTTCGCAAGAGCGACGTTGTCCGGACGGGCCACGATGAATTGGCAGCCGGCCTGCAGCATGGGCAGGGCTCGCATCGTCGCATCATCGGCGCCATGCGTCCGCAGGAGGGAGCGTTTGGTGTAAGGACCGACTGGGCTACCCGTCTCGAAGACGAACCAACCAGACGGATGACTGGTAGCCCGCTGGACATAGGCCTTCAGCCGTTCCAAGCCTTCGACATTCATGGAAAATCCGGCGTCGACGTAGAGCAAGACATCGCCCTCCGGCAGGGAGGCGAGATGCCGATGGATGATATAAGGCTTCCAGGACCAGAAACCATAGCCGCGCCGAGGGTGAGTTCGCACGAAATCGCCGCAGGCGGACCAATAGTCCCCGCCTAAATCCTCGGCGCTCAGTAAGGTGACGGAGGCGAAACAGCCCATCGCCTTAGCTTCCGTCCGGAGCCGATGCAACGACCCCATCCGCGAGCTGGCGAAGCTGAGAAGGTGTAACTTCACTCCCATTGGAGTCCCATCATGTCCAACCAAATCCAATCGCAACCCCTTATGTGTCGGGGCATTGTTTCCAAAGTTGCCAAGCCGGGCCGGCCCCCCACCTTAGACGCCTTGAAGCAATCACGCCTCAGCGTAGTAATGCCAACCTACAATTGCGCTCCGATGATGGAGCGGCATCTGGAGGCGATGGCCCTTTGGGCCGACTTGGCGGACGAGATTGTCGTCGTGGATAGTAGATCGACGGATGGCACACTCGACCTTATCCGCGAGCGCCTACGGCATCCGAACCTGCGCATCATTGAACGCGACCGCGGACTCTACGAGTCCTGGAACGAAGGCATCGCCGCTACCACTGGCGACTGGATCTACGTCAGCACCGCCGGCGACACCATCGAACGCTCGCACCTGCTCCACCTCCTCGAGCTTGGCCAGCGTGCCGAGGCCGATGTCGTCATCAGCCCGCCCCGCTTCGTCGATGAGGACGGAGGCTCGCTCGCTGATTTGAACTGGCCGCCGCAAAAGATCGTTTCCAAGTACGGACAGGGTAAACCTTTCTTACTGAGCAAAGTGGCGGCGGCCTGCCTAGCGCTCATTTATTGCCCGAGCTGCCTTCTCGGGAGTTCAGCCTCCAACCTGTACCGGGGCGATGCCTTACGTGCTCGTCCGTTCCCTGTTGATTGCCGGGGGGCTGGGGACACCGTCTGGCTGATGCGCCATTCGACTACACTTCGACTATGCCTGACTCCGCAAAGCGGTTCGGATTTCTGCGTTCACCCTAAGGACGTAAAGATCTCCCCGCAGGAGGCCGAAGCAGGCATGCTGAAATTCTTCGAAGAGAAGGCGGCCTTAGCGGACAGACTTTGCCAAACCGACCCGGGGCCACAGTGGATAGGCCTTGCGACGGAAGCCGCCCTCTATGTCAAGATAAAGGGCCTGCACCAACGTCGCCGTAACTCCTGGAGGATGATCAGTTCAGCACCACTAGAACTTTTGGCCTGGCTGAAACTGACAATGACATATGCCTGGTACCGGGCTAGGTTGGGACAGCAACGAAAGCGGATCCTTGCGCGACTTCTGACACGGAGCCCGAACGAACGGTCCCACTTCCAGAGTGTCACCTAAGATGGTCTCGGTCTTCATCCGCACTTACGAGGGAGACCTTGATTGGCTTAAGTACTGCCTCGCATCGCTCCATCGTAACCTGACCGGCTGGGATGAGATCGTGATCTGTATCCCCGAAGGACAAGAGCATGAGCTGCGGGAACTAATCACCGACGAAAGGGTTGTCACCTGCCCCGCTTATGCTGACGACTATATCGGCCAGCAGGTCTCTAAGCTGCAGGCACACCGCCACGTTCTTGGGGAATTTGTGCTCTTCGTTGATTCTGACGTCGTCTTCCATCCCAAATCGCATGTCACGACATTCTTCCAGGACGGAAAGCCTGTCATATTAAAAGAGTCCTACGCGCGACTATCCGCCCGCCACCCAGAACTCAACATCCTCAAGTGGCAGCATGTAGTGAATCTAGTCTTCGGCGAACGCCCGGTTTACGAATACATGCGACGCGCGCCCCAGCTTTTCCGAACAGCTACGCTTGTCGCACTTGACCGAACGCTTCCACAGCTTGCCAGCCACGCACTGAGTCAGCCTCGTCGCTTATTCTCCGAATTCAACGTGCTCGGCTACTTCGCCGAGATGAAGGAGCCCGAAGGCTACGTCTTCGTCGACCTAGGAAGCGAACCCGTTCCGCCGAACCCTGCGAAGCAGAACTGGAGCTGGGGCGGCATAACGCCGGCGGTCTTCGCCGACCTCGTGGCCCTCGGCGTCGCCGATCCTAGCCAGCCTCCGGACTTCAGCCAACTGCCTCCGCCACCTGATGTACCGAAACCGCTCAGCCGCTGGCGGCGCTTCCGCCATGCGATCAAGCGCTTCTTCCGCGGCTACTGAATTGGCGCCTCAGCCGCGACCAAGGAGCAGGCTCTTGACGCTGCGGTGAGCCCGCTTCCAGGCGGACCGGAATTCCATCCAGGCAGTGCGGCGGCCGCGTTCCTCCGCTTCAGCGGCACGATGCCGAGGGAAGCAGATGATGTCCAGCTGCTCATCGGTGAGTCCGAGGTCGGCGTAGATATTCTGGCGAGAATACCCTTCGGCATCGAGCCATTCGAAGAGATCTCCACGACTGATACCGACGCGCGCCAAGGTCATATCGTTGACCTCAATCACCATGATCGGCTGGAAGCGCCGGACTAGGCCGACGGCTCCCTGCAAGGCGCGCAACTCGAAGCCCTCGCAGTCCATCAGGATGAAATCGACGCGGTCGAACCCGAGCGCGTCGAGAGCGCGGGCCTCCACGGCGCCGGCAGCATCTTCTTCTACGTAGGCCATGCCGATGTTATCGGTGGCGCAGCGTGCGCTGCAACGAACGTCCCGTTCAGCGGCTGCAAAAGGGTGGATCACGACTTCCGGATAACGCCCAAGGTTATAGCGGAGGCATTCGAGGGCTTCTTCGTTCGGCTCGAGGCAGATGATCCGGCTGGCCTTGCCAACGAAGGCCTTGGCATAGCAACCGATGTTGGCGCCCACGTTGAGCAGGACGTCGCCTTCGCGGAACAAAGGAAAGTAACAGCTCAAGGCGGCCTGGTCGAAGTCTAGGCGGCCGTGCTCCTCAACCCACCGACCCATATGCGTGTCACGGTCGACTATGGCCCAACCCGCTTTCGTCAGCTTCATGCTTGGCACCATACAGATTCTGCCAGCTGCTTCAAGAAGTCATGTCCGCCGGCCTCCTGTCGGAGGCAATCAGGCATAAGCATTCGAATAGAATTCGGGGCGGTCCGAACGCATGAAGATTAGGTCCATTTGCCAGAGCGCATTGTCCGCCGGGCGATACATCACATCGAAAAGGTCGATGCAACGAAAACCCTGAGCCTCCAGACGAGCACACAGTTCGGAGAAGCGCACGGCCGATGGGGCGATGTCAAAGTTATAGGTCTCGATGACTAACACGTTAGTCTGTTTCAGGGTCTGCTCCGCCCCGGCCAGAATCGGCATCTCGAAGCCGTGCGTGTCCAGCTTGATCAAGAAAGGTGGGCGTAGGTTCCGAGCGGCCACCTGCGAATCGATCGTAATCATTGGAACCGTGATGCCTCCGCTGCCGAGAGGCGTCGACGAAGCGATGCCGCCAAACGGTTCGGTAGCGTCAAAATAAATACTACCCTCCTCCCGGCCTGCCGCAGCGAGCACAAACTCGATGTTAGCATGTCGGGCGACGAAAGCGCTCAAGGCGGGCTCGTGGACCGGCTGCGCTTCGACGCAGAGATAGCGGGCGTGCGGATAAAAGGGCAGTATCGCCTGCGACCAGCAGCCATTGGAGGCCCCCACGTCGATGACGCTGTTGATGGTGACATTTCGGCCCTTAAGCCGGTTCAGAGCGGCCTCGAAAGTCGGCGCGGCCAGCGATGCGAAGGCAGGCTTACGGCGGCGAAGGAGCCGGTTGATGTATCGTGCTAAGCTCATTAAATCTTCGGGATGGGTCGTTCGAAGGAAGTGTTGTGGCCTTGTGTGAGTCTGACAAGACCGTCCGCGGGCGTTGCGAAAGAAAACACCCCGATTCAGCCTTCCCAATCCACCGCCGCACGGCCATCCTAGCCCTGCTTAAATCCATCAATCCGATGAGAACGCCAATCTATCTGCTCACGCCTTGCCTCAACGCCGCGGCGACGATCGATCGGACCATCTGGGCGATTGTCTCGCAGCAAGGCGAAGGCGCGATCCGCTATCACGTGCAAGACGGTGGTTCGACAGACGGCACGCTGGAGATCCTGGCCGGGTGGGAACGCCGTCTACGCGACCAGTGCGAGCTACTTCCGATGGGCGTCGAGTTCACCTATGCGTCCGAACGTGACACCAGCATGTATGACGGCATTGACGCGGGGTTCCGACGGATGGACGTGCCTTCCGATGCGCTCATGGGCTGGTGTAACGCCGACGATACTGTTTGGCAAGGGGCAGTCGCCTTCCTCCAGGAAATCGACCGGTTGTTCCCGGAAGTGGAATGGGTCATGGGCTGGCCGACCGGGTTCGATATGTCGGGGCGATGCGAATCGATCGAGAGGCGGCCTTTCTTCCCGCGGCAAGTCCTCGCGAACGGGATGGCCGACGGCAACCACTGGCCCTACCTCCAGCAAGAAAGCACGTTTTGGAGGAAGCGTCTGTGGAATCGGGTCGGCGGGATCGATCGACAGCTGAAACTAGCGGGCGACTGGGATCTCTGGAGGCGCTTTGCGCAAACGCAGGAGCTGGTCCTCGTCGACCGGCAACTTGGCTCCTTCCACGCGCGTCCGGGCCAGAAGAGTGCCGACGTCGCCGGATATCGCGGCGAATGCGAACGCCTCCTGCCGACAGCGGAACGTTTGGCCGCATTTGATAGGCTCACCCAAGGGGCCCCGGACTGGAGCGTCCGACGCATCGCCGTCACGCCGACAGGTGAACTCCGGCTTCGGCACGATAAAGTCGACCTTAAGCCCTTTGACAGGATGAAGGCAAAATTCCGTCCGCGCGAATACCTCCTGCGTAAGCTCATGCAAGGGCATCACGCGGCGCGGCAGCGGGATTAGGCCTACCCCGTCGGCTAACACCGTCACCTCGCCAGGACATACCAGTCGTCAAAGCGCGATAGCACCTCGTGTTTCCGTCGATATCCAGCCGTCTCGAGCAGCTGGCGGATTTGCTCCCGCATTGGGGTGTGGTTATGTTCGCAAGTAATGACCTTAAACTTGAAGCGGGCGAAATCGAGTTCCTGGAGGATGGCGAATTCACTTCCTTCCGTGTCGATGGAGAGATAATCTGGCTCTGCGGGGGCTCCATGCCGATGAAGCAGATCATCAAGCGAGATTGTAGGCACTTGATATCTCATCTTATCCGACCTGGCCTGCGCATGGCCATCGGATTGGGAAAACTTGCTCAAGGTGGAAAATTCTCCAACCGCAACCTCGTCAAAATCCATTTTTTCGCCCGAGTGCGACCAGACGCAATCCGTCTCGATGACGCAGGTACGGTTCTTCTTCAGCGACTCATGCCAACAGCGGGCTGGTTCCGCTAGGATTCCCTTCCAGCCGAGCCGCTTCTCCAGGAGCCAGCTGTTGCTGAGCGACTCTCCGTCCGAAGCGCCGAATTCCACAAAGAATCCGCGGCCTCGACGCTCGCCGAGTTCGGAAAGGACGAAGAGGTCCTGCATCAGTTGCGAACGCGAGAAGCCGACCTGGGCGAGCAGCTCCGCCCGGCGTGGCTCCGGCATCTGGCGCAGGAGACCCGCCAGCAGGTCCAGGCGCTCGGACTCGCTCAGGCACTCGCCGAAGACGGCTGGCTCGACGATGCGAACCGATAAGGCCTTTCGAGCGAGGCTACGCTCCGCCCGGTCGGGACGTAGCCATTCGCGGATGGCCCCCGCTATTCGCTTGCGGAGCTTCATCAAGGCGAAGGCAGGCGTGAAGCGACGGAGGCGAGGAGCTGCGCTGGCGTCGCGCGCGCGATCTCGAGTCGGCCCAGCGGAGTCCAACCTTCGAGCAGTAGCGGCTGGCCTGGGGCCGAAGCGAGGATGAATCCATCGCAGCTCGTGGTGTGGCTATCAAACGGAGAGGAAACCTCAATGACATAGCCGTGAGACCGCAGTGCCGCCTCGACCGAAGAATGCAGGACGTCCGAATGCGTGGAGACGAAGACTCGGTCAACCTGATGCGCCGCTAAGGATTCCGCAGCGCCCTCCAGCATCTCCTCCTCGAAGCCTTGGATGTCGGAATGCAGGATATCTAAGCGATCCAGCCCGCTTTCGCGCAGGAAAGCGTCTACCTGGAAGCCGCCGCGCCCGACCAGGCCCTGATGGAATTGCCCTTCAAAGCCGTTAGCCCGGAAATTCTCTCGGCCTGCTTCGAGGTTGGCGATGTCAGCCTCGACCATATGGCAAACGGCGTGGGAGCGCTCCTTCTTGAGCCACATGGAGTAGTGCGCCCAGTAGGAGCCCAGCTCAAGCATGACCGGTTTCTCGGCCGACAGGTTAGCCAACATCTGCTGAAAGCAATATTCCTCAAGAGGTTCGTGTGCGCCGCGGTTGATGACGAGGACATCGCTAAAGTTGCCGTAGTAGGAGCCTGGACCTCGGAGTGGCACGCGGTTGCCATTATGCAGTATCACCTTGCCAGCTGGGTCGATGTATCCCGCCGACGGCACCCGGGCAATAAGCAGGTTGATTGGATCGGAGACGACCTCCCGGAAACGCTCGTCGAAACGCTCCGCCTTGCCGAGCGAGACAGAATCGGCGTACTGCACCTTCTCCGGCGAAGGCAAGGCGGCGAACCGCTTCCAGAATTTCTTGAAAATTGACATACTTGAAGAGGCCTACCTTCGCGGGCCAGATGACTTTTGCTTGCGAATCAGCCTAAACAAATAGATAGCCTCGATTATCGGAGGAAAGCAAGATAATCACGGGTCGCGAACATCGCTTCGTCCTTCCCCTGTCCTGCGGAGTTAGGCTATGGTGCGGACATGTCCCAACGGCCCCTTGGTTTTGGTATCTGGGGAACCGGCATGATTGCCGAGTTCCATGCGAAGGCGCTCGCCGAAATCGCCGGGGTGAAGCTTGTCGCGGCCTATAACCGCTCGCCCGCTAAGGGACGAGACTTCGCGGCCAAGCACGGCATCGCTTTTGCCGAGACGCCTGAAGCGCTGCTCGCTAACCCCGATGTCGACATCGTCTGCCTGTGCACGCCGAGCGGCGATCACCTGGCCCCGGCCCTCGCCTGCGCGAAGGCGGGCAAGCACGTGGTCGTCGAAAAGCCCCTCGAGGTCACCCTCGCCCGCTGCGATGAACTCAACGCCGCCTGCGCCCAGGCCGGCGTGACGGTCGCTGGCATCCTACCCCGCCGCTTCGGCTCTGGAGCCGTTGCGCTCAAGGCCGCACTCGAAGCGGGCCGCTTCGGGCAGCTCACCTTGGCCGGCGCGCTCATCCCATGGTGGCGTACGCAGGCCTATTATGATTCGGCCGCTTGGCGCGGCACATTCGCCCTCGACGGCGGCGGCGCGGCGATGAACCAAGGCATCCACACTATCGACCTTCTGCTCTGGTTCCTCGGCGCGCCTACCCGCGTCTCCGCCACAGCGGGCCTCGTCGCCCACTCTGGCATCGAGGTCGAAGACATCGCCACCGGTTGGATCGAATTCGCCAATGGTTGCCGTGCGACGCTCGCCTGTTCAACCGCGTGCTGGTCCGCAACCGGCTTCCCCGCCGAGATCCGCATTCATGGTACGACCGGCGCCGCTGTCCTGCGCGATGATAAGCTGACCGCGTTCGAATTCGAAAAGCCCCAACCCTCCGATTCCTCCGTCATCGCTCCGGCCACCGAAGGCGGCGGCGCAGGTGCCAACGATCCGAAGGCGATTGGCCATGCCTGGCATCGCTCGAATCTCGAAGAAGCCATCGCCGCGATCCGCGTCGGCAAGCAGCCCGCCGTCAATGGCGCCGAAGGCCGTAAGGCCGTGGAGTTGATTCTCGCGCTGTATCAGTCAGCGCAGGCCGGCGGAATACCGGTGGAACTGCCGCTCGCGCGAGATCCCGCGTTGAAGGCGCTCGGAGTGAAGCGCTAGAGGCTCGCGCTTAATGCAAAGGTGCAAATCGGAGCAAAGCTCCTGTGCAAAAGTGCAAAGGCGGAGCAACAGAGTCGCAGGGGGCAAGCTGGCACGGGGGCCAGGGGGCAAGGGGAGGAAAATACTTTCAGGTCTCGGGTCTCAGCCGTCGGGAGCCAGGTTCAGGTGTTCAGGTTCGGGTACAGGTTCGGGATCTGAATTTTACCCCCGCACCCGCACCTGTACCTGATAACCCGTACCAGAGACCTGAGGGCCGAGACCTGGGACCCGAAAGTGTCTTCACGTTTGCACCTTTGCACAGGCCGCAGGCCGATTTGCACTTTTGCACTAACCGGGGCCTCTAATCTTTGTTACCGCCTCGGAACTCCTCCATCGTCGCAGAGTTCGCTGCGTTGATGCCACTCCGCGCGAAGACTTTGAAGAAGGTCCGGACGACGATTCTCATGTCCAACCAAAAGGTACCATGGTCGACATACCACACATCGAGCGCAAACTTCTCGTCCCACGAGAGCGAATTACGTCCATTGACCTGCGCCCAGCCGGTGACGCCAGGCTTCACTTCCATCCGACGGGCCTGCGTAGCGTCATAGAGCGGCAGATAACGCATCAACAGCGGCCGCGGGCCGACGACGCTCATCTCGCCGATGAGCACATTCCACATCTCCGGAAACTCGTCCAAGGTCGAAGCCCGGAGAAACTTACCGAAAGGCGTCAGGCGGATTTCGTCCGACAACAAATTGCCCTGGGTATCACGTTCGTCGGTCATGGTGCGGAATTTCACCATGCGAAACGGCTTACCCCCCAGCCCCGGACGCTCTTGGATGAATAAGACCGGTGAACCTAATTTAATCCGAACCAGGAGTGCGACCAAGGCGAGCAAGGGCGCGAAGCCCACGAGCCAGCAAAAGGAGAATCCGAGGTCGAAGAGGCGTTTTATCATTTAGCGGCGGGCGAGATCGGCCGCCGAAAATTGATAGAGGTCGAATCCTTGGATAGCAATTTCCCTTTCGAAGACGACTTCGTAATCCGCTTCGGTGGCATCGGGAGGCACGACCGACGTCACGGTACCACCATTCTTAGCGCAAAGCACCGAGACCGTGGGCGTCTTCTTGGCGCCGATGAAGCGCAGCGTCAGACGGACTTGCGCTTCGGGGTCGACCTTGACCGACGCATCTAAATTTACCGTCAAGCGGATGACTTGCCCGGGGATCACGGGTATACCTTTGCTTACCGCGGCATCTCCCCGGCTAATTTTCCCGCCATGCGCCACGACGTGCAGATGCTCCGACTGCCATTCGATAGCGTTGTTCTGCCCTGGGCTGATATCTAATAATTCCGGACGCGCGGGGGAGCCCGTCAGGGTCAGAGCATCAATCCGATGCGCCGCTATTTCTAAGCCAGCAGCTTGCGCGGCGGAGATGAAGTAATCTAACGCACCCTTGCCGGCGGTATCGGTCTTCGTCCAGGCCTGGAGCTCCGCGGCCAGGCGCGGATTCGCCGCGGCCTTCGCCACCCATTCAGCCCGCGGATTGGTCGCGATGAATTCAAACCAATGGAGCGGTTGGCCCGAGGCCCCCCAGGCGAGATTGAACCGGTCTTGGCTCGATTTATACGTGGCCTCAGCCTGGCTAAGCTCGACCAGCGCCGCCATGGCCTGCGTGGAAGTCTTGGGCTGTGCCATCCGCGCTTGATAGACCCGGCGGAAGCGAAGTGTCATTTCCCAAGCGTCGTTAAATTGGTCCAAGCGCCAGCGTTGGTTCTTCAGCCGATGCGATAATTTGTCCTGCATTGCGAGCGCTTCCTTGGCCGACTGTAACTGGCGGTTAATCGCTTTGATTTCGCCATCCACCAAGACCGCGGCGGAATGCTCTTCCCGGAAGTGGCGAATCCATTGATTGGCCCCACCGCGTTGCGCATCTCGTTGCCAGGCGTCTTCCATCGTCTGGTAGGCCTGTCGCATGGCGTCTGCGGCCGGGCCATACGCCGCCTCGAACCATTGCTTGAGC
>Ga0049084_10000575_pt1 | contig 14385 bp, 9 predicted proteins | sample GreLakmeON33MSRF_FD_66720 | JGI IMG/M metagenome (GOLD analysis project Ga0049084, IMG submission 66720) | Freshwater lentic microbial communities from great Laurentian Lakes, MI, USA - Great Lakes metaG ON33MSRF | ecosystem: Environmental > Aquatic > Freshwater > Lake | place: Great Lakes... | reverse complement strand
CAACCTGTTGAGCCTCGAGGGCACACCGGCATTGTCCTTGGACAGCCCGAAATGGATTGGCGCGCCGCCGCCGTCGATGGCCAGCCTCAAGGGCAAGCCGGTGATCGTCTACCTGTGGGCGCACTGGTGCCCCGACTGCAAGGTGCAGGGTCCCGTTCTCGAAGCCATGCTCGCGAAGTACCAGAGCGTCGGCTTGACGCTGGTGGCGCCGACCAAGTTCTATGGCTACGTCGCCAAGCGCGCGCCAGCGGGGCCGGAGGAGGAACTCGCCTACCTCACTGGCATCCGCGACAGCGTCTATCCGTGGATGAAGGCCATGTCGGCGCCGATCAGCGAACAGATCTTCGCGCAGTATGGTGTCTCGACGACGCCGACGCTGGTGCTGATCGATCGCGCGGGCAACGTGTCGAAGTACCACCCGGGCCAGCTCACGGTTGAGCAGTTGGAACCGATGATTCAGAAGATCATCGCGCCGGCCGGTTCGGCGCGATAGACGGCGTCCCTATGGCCGTCGCCTGAGATACTCGTCGCGCCTGGCGACGACGCGAGTGGCCAGAGCCTGGGGCATCGGCAACTTGATCGCGCGGTCGATGGTTTCAATCGCCAAGTCGAACGACCCGCTCGCCGCATAAGCTTCCGCCAATCCAAAGAGCGCCTGTGGATTCGCCGCGTCGAGGCGGACCGCCTCCTGCAGGTGCTTGAGCGCTTCGCCAGTTTTGCCCTGGGCCAGGAGCACTTGTCCAAGATTGTTATGTGCCAGCGCGTAATCGCGGCGGCGCGCAAGCGCGGCACGGAAGGCGGCCGTGGCGTCATCGAGCCGGCCGGCCTGCGCCAGCACGGTGCCGAGGTTGAAATGGGCCGCCGCGGAATCAGGCTTGAGCGCCACTGATGCCTCGAAGTGCCGAACGGCCTGCGGCATCTGTCCCACACTCATGTAGAGCAGCGCCACATCGTCGTGCAGCTCGGCGTCCCTGGGGTCCACGCGCAGCATCGTTTCGTAGCCGGCGATGTCCTCGACGGTCATCTTGGTGGTGATCTGCTCGCGCATCAGCTCGCGGTCACGGTCATTGGTGGCCAGCAGTTGGAACCAGAGGTCGCCCATCTCGTCGTTCGAGCGCTGTCCCCAGTAGACCTTCGCCGGCGGGAGTTGCGGATTGCGGACGTTCTCGGCGGAGTTGTCGTAGGTGTACTCCATCGACAACCGCGTGCCCTTCGGCAGTGGAATCGGCGTGACCTCGCGGTAGACGTGCTGCCACCGAAAGTCCCAGTCGGTGATGTGCATGACCAGGCGCGAGGTGCCGTCGGGAAAGAGCGCCATGCCGCGAATTTCCCTGGCGCGATAGTGCGCGTGCGGCTGGATCGCGAGGAGGTCGGCATCGACCGGCAGCGTGTAGGCGTCGCGAATGACGTAGCGGGCGTCACCAGGCGGAATCTCGATCGACTGCGACCCGAGCCGCAGGATGGTCGGCGTCCGCGTCGGCGGACGATTGCTGAAGTACAGGCCGATCTCCGGCAGTACCTCTTCGACCGCGCCACTTGGCTGCAGGTGAAGCTGCACCACCAGGTCGCTGCCGGGTTCGAGCGTCCACGCCAGGTCTGATCCCACGAGCGGCGCGACCTGGCCTGGGGTCCAGCCCACGAAATGGCCATCGGGATATTCAGCTGACCGCGGCATCAAGCCATCGTAGCCAGGCAGCGGGTCGGCGTCATCCAGTTGCCGGGTGGCCGGCGTGCGATCGATCCGGATGTTGGCGTGATGCACCACGCGCGCGTTGCCCGGGTGAAACTCGATACCCCGCACGTAGGTCCGCTTGGTGACCGGAAGACGGATGGCGAAGATGCGGAAGGCGTCGGTCGGCTGCGCCTGCAGCGTGAAGGCCTTGGTCGGCTTGACGATCAGGTCAGGCTGGCCGAGCAGCCAGCCGGCCGGCAATTGAGGCACGGGTGGCAACACCGCCGGATCGCCCTGGGGTGCCCCGTTCGTGGCCCAGGCCGCGAGGCTCGCGATCTGCGCGTCGGTGAGTGGATCCTGTCCGACGAAGTGGCTGACGCGGGGTTCGACCTTCCACGGCGGCATGAAGCGGCTCTTCGTGACCGTCGCGATCTGCGTGGCACGGCGACGTACTTCGTCGTAGGTGGTGAGACTGAACGGCGCCGGGCCGCCCTGCCGATGACACGACACACACGACTTGAAGACGATCGGCGCAATGTCCCTGGTAAACGTCACCTCCTGCGCGGCCGCGTCAGGCGGACGCAAGAGGTGAAGCATCAGCAGCGAGAAGACAAGGACAGCGATTCTCACCTGATTAGGTCCGGGAGAAAGCAACCCACTGCCTGCGTTTCGCGGACCGCGACCGGCTGGCCTTGCAGCACGGCCTCAAGGGCACGCTCGAGCGTGTGCTCGGTCGGCTGAGGCCGGTCCTTGCCGAAGTCGATGTGGCGGTCGTCAATACGGCCCCGATACAGCACCTGTCCGCCGGCGCCGATCACCGCCACTTCGGGTGTGACCCTGACCCCGGTGTGCTTCACCAGTTCCTGCGCGGTGTCGCGCACCACGGGAAGGGCATAGCCGAACTTCTTCACGTGCTCGCGAATCACGCCGGGCGTGTCCGTGCGCACGGGATAGACCAGCGTAAAGCCGATGCCCTGGGTCTGGAACTTCGCGGCAAGCGACTGGATCTCTGGTGCGTAGCGATTAGAGATGGGGCAGTCCGTAGTCGTGAAGACGAGGACGGTCGCCACCCGATCCCGGCCAGACGCCAGCGGATTCACCGGCCGGCCATTGAGATCGAGGACACGCGCAGGTACCGCCGCCAGGAGGTGGGCGGCCGCCAGCAGCACAGCCAGACCGAGGTGGGGCAACATCGTTGTCACTTCAGTATAGGAAAAAGACAGGCGGGGGTGTTGGCCCCCGCCTGTCCCTGAATTTCGCGACGGCGCCACTAAAGTGGCGCCCTACTGGCAAGCTACCAGGTCACATCCATGCCGACGCGGATGATTCGGCCCTGAAGGATGACCGAGGGCTGTTTGTAGGTGGCGGCGCCGTACTGCATCGTTGACACCGACGAGTAGTCATCCGAGTTCAGGGCGTTGAAGAAGTCGGCCTTGGGCGTCATGTTGAGCGCCCCGAGGTTGAATCGCTTGCTCACCGAGAAGTCCACCTGGTTGATGCGCGGAGTGAACTCGGTTTCCGGCGCCACGAGCGGCACCTGGATGTTGGCGATGCCGCTGGCGGCTAGTTCCGGCAACACCAGCCCGCCCGGCGTGCACGGACCGGTGCAGTTGGCCGCGTAGCGGGTGGTCGAGGTCAGCTGCCAGTAGGTGGCCTGGCCGTTCGGACGGTCAAAGCCGGTGCCGGCCGTGAAGCCGCCGTAGGCCTGGGCCGCCGCGCCTTCGAGGTAGCCGTTCAGGCTCTGCCACGAACCGCTGACCTGCACACCCCAGAAGGGTAGCGGGTAGACGACGGTTGCCTTGAACTGCTTCTGCCACGGAATGCCGCTCTTCGACTGATCGCAGTAGAGCGAACGGTTTGGATCGCTCGCGGCCGACACGCAGACGTCGTTGATCGACTGCTCGAGGTTGAAGCCACCGAAGGCACGAACCCCGCGCGGCAAGCGCGCGTTGAAGTTGATGTCAATGCCGTCGTAGTTGCGCTTCATGTCTTCGCTGGTACTGTCGATATTCGCGACCTGGCCGCGGAACGCCGGCTTGATGACCCAAGCCGGAATGACGGAACCGTCGAGCGGGCTGACCACGTTGAACTGGTTGTAGCTATCCGCATTCAGCAGCGCGTTCTGGCGCACCGTGATGTTCTTGAAGTTGATGTGGTAATACTCGGCCGCCAGCGAGAAGCCCGCGAACAGCTCACGCGTGATGCCGAAGTTCATGGCCAGCGAGTACGGGCGCTTGATGTCGGGATCGAACTGCGCCAGCGAGCGCACGCCGAAATTGGCCGGCAGGTTGGCGAAGTTGATCTCGCAACCGGCGGTCAGGTAGGCGCAGCCGCGTTCGCCCTGCGCGATGTCGTCGCCATTGACGTCATTCCACGGCAGCGCAAAGGTGGTCAAGGCGGTCGGGTTGTAGAGCTGGGCGAAGCCGGTGGTCTGCGCGGTCGCGAACTTGTTGAAGCCGGCGCGGATGGCCGTCTTGCCGTTACCCGAGAGGTCGTAGATCGCCGACACGCGCGGCGAGAAATCCTGCCACGTCGGAAAGTCGATGTCGCTGTAGGCCGGCACGTTGGCGAAGCGGCCCACCTGCGCCGACTGGCCAACGATGGTCTGTCGGTTCAGGTCGAAACGCAGGCCGTAGTTCAGGGTCAGCCGGTCCAGGTTCCAGGTGTCCTGGGCGTAAATGCCGAAGTTGGCGTCGAGCGACTCTTCGACCCGCAGCGGCGTGTTCAGCACGCTGACCTGGGTCGGTACGCCGTTGTTGTAGGTCTGGTAGATGTCGCCGTTGGCGTTGTTGTAGCGCGGGTATTTGCCAAACTGGTACGACAGGCCCACCTTGATGGTGTGCGCGCCCGAGAGGTACGACACCGCTCCCTGCAGGTTGTAGCGATCGGGATAGTTGCCAAGCTGCGCGCCCGAGGCGCCCCACAGCAGGCCGGTGCTGGTGTCGTTGCGGCGCACCTTGCGGTACCAGTCGGCGGTGCCGCGCTCGGCGAGAATGCCGGGCTGATAGAGGTTGTCGTAGCGCTCGCGGTTGTAGGACGTGCCCACCTCGAGCAGCAGCTTCGACGACATCGTCGAGGTCCACTTCAGCGAACCGGTCGAGAAGTTCGGTGTGTTCCAGACCACTGACGCCGTCGCCGGGTCGGTGTTGGCGCCCATGGCGTGGCCGCGGAGACGCATCGCGCGGTCCATGTAGACCGCGACCTTGTTGCGCTCGGACGCCTGCCAGGTGAGGCGCACCACCGGGTTGTTCATCTTCTCGTCCGAGATGCCCTGTTCGCAGCTGGCGCCGGGCTGACGGCACGCCGCGAAGCCGACCGGGAACGACACGGTGCTCGGCGTGTAGAACGTGTTCGCGATCGGGCGGTCGTACTTGGCGCGGCGGAAGGCGCCGAAGAACCACAGCTTGTTCTTCATGATCGGCCCGCCCTGCTCGACGTTCCACTCGTAGAAGTTGTCGATCTTGTCGACCGCGCTGACGCCGAGCCCGCGCAAGTCGTCGGTCAGGTTGTCGCCCTGCCAGCCCTTGGGCGACTTGAAGGCCTTAAAGCCGCCGCGGAACTGGTTGCCGCCGTCCTTCGGGATCAGGTTCATGTTGACGCCGCCCGTGAGGGTCTCGGCGTTGCCGCCGGCCGTTTGGTAGACGGCTTCCTGCGTCATCGTTTCGTTGTGGTAGGCCTGCACGGCGCCGTCGCCCATCAGGCCGTTGGTCATCATGCCGTCGACCAACACCACGGTCTGCGCGCCACCCTGGCCGCGCACCGCGAAGTAGGTCTGCTGCATGGCGCGTGAACCGCCGACGTCGGGCACGTTCAACGTGACGCCGACGACCAACTGGCCGAGGCCCTGGATGGTACCGGCCGTGGGGACGGCGTTCAGCACGTCGCGCGTGAGCACCTGCTGCTTGGCGTTGCTCTGCACGTCCACCACCGGCGAGGCGCCGGACACGGTGACCGATTCCTGCAACGTGCCGACCGACAGATCGATGTTAATGGTGGCCGTGAAGTTACCCTGCAGTTCGACGCCGTCGCGGATGACGGTGTTAAAACCCGGCAGGGTGTAGGTCAGTTTGTAGGTGCCAGGCCGCAGATCGCTGATGCGGTAGAGGCCATTCTCGTCGCTGGCTGCCGATTTCACGCCCTCGATCAGAGCGGGGCTCGCGGCTTCGACGGTCACACCGGGCATCACGGCGCCCGAGGTGTCTTTCACGGTGCCAGTGAACACACTCTGTGCCTGTGCCATGGCCGGCACGAGCACGAGGCTTGCGAGTACAAGGAAGAAGGTTCTTGCAACGAACTTACGCGCCATTTCTGTTTTCCCCCAATCAGCGAACGATTCACCAAGAGCAACCAAGACGTTACCCGTGTGAAAAAATTACCTCAACACAAACGGGCTACCGCCAGTTGACGCGGCCTTCACCGTTACCTTGATGTAGGCCGTGGTCCAGCAGCACTGAAATCCGCCACCGCCCACACCCGACGCGTCGTTGCCTTCGATGCGAATCCAATACTCACCAGGCATCGAGAACGTCGCGGTGGTCGAGACCTTGTCCTTCTCGATCGCCGGGGTGGAATCCGCGAAGGTGACCGTGCCTGGGCCGCGGTACTTGGAGAGCGTCGTACTGACGCGCTGGCGGCGCGGCGGCGCGGCGGCGGCGGCACCGCCTGGAGGCGGCGCAGCAACGGTGGCTCCACCGGTCGGTGTTTCTTCATGACCATCGTCGGTGACCCAGTACGAGAGCGGCACTTGTTCGCCCACGGCACCGCTGGCCATGCCGGAAGCCGTGAGCTTCGGCGGACCGGTGAGAGCCTCGCCTTGCTCGGAGAACTTGACCACCGGCGGCTTGTTGCCCATCGCGGCGTCGAGGTATGGCTCAATCTGGTAGCCCTTGGTGAGGCCGAAGGGCACCGACACGGTCCGGCCATTGGCCGTCAGCGTCCAGGTGATCTTCTTGTCGCCGAAGTCTTTCGGCACCTTGATGGCAATGGTGCCCCAGCCGCGGCCAACCGTGAAGTGGGTCGGCTGACCCTGATCAGGGCCACCGGGCTCGATGCGGTTTTCGGGGCCAATCGGGATGTCGAGCGTCTGCTTCTTGTTGCGGTTGTAGTAGCCGGCCAGCAGAGTGTAGCTGCCGTCTTGGTTCTGGTACCAGCCTTCGAAGGCCGGATAGATGTTCTGCCCCGCGTCCTTGAGCGGCTCCATGACGAGCTGCCCGGCGGCGACGTGGGTGCCGGCAGCCAGACAGGCGGTGGCCGCGAGAGCAAGGGCCGTGCGCCCCATGAATCGGATCTTCATCTGAACTCCTGCGCAAACAAAGAGGGGGTGCCGTTGCTGGCACCCCCTCGGTGAAAAATCAGGCCAGCGAGTTACTGCTGCTGCCGTTCGGTCGTGGTCACCAGCTTCGCCTTGCGGGCTTCAACTTCCTTGGTGAAGTCGTCATCGCCCATATAGGTGATGTTGATCCAGGCGTGGGCCATTTCGTCCACCGTGCGGTCGCCCCAGCCGATCCACTGCGTCGGGTCCGGGTTGCTCTTCTTGGCGGCGGTGTTGTCGTGCCACGCGGTGATCTTGAGGATCGTGCCCTTCGGCAGCAGCGGCGCGTAGTCGTCGGCGAACACGTAGTTGTTCATCCAGTTGAACTCGAAGTTCGGGACGTAGCCCAGCACCTGCTGCGTGCCGTTGGGCAGGATGGCTTCGACCATCATCGCCTTGCCACGCAGGTGCATGTGCGGCTGGAAGTTCTCGACGCGGCCGGCGCGGCGCATGACGTGGAAGTTCTGGCCGACATTGATCGAGTTCGGCGCGATGTCGAGGTTGCGGTTGCCGCCGGTGACGCCGCTGTAGAGCGACAGCGCTGTCCGGTACTTCGGCTCCTGGCCCTTCGGGTAGAAGTAGATGCCGAGTTCAACGTCGTCGGTGACGTCTTCGCCGGCGGCGCTGTAGTGGATGTCCCAGCGGATCTTCGAGCCGGGTAGCATCAGCTTGCCGGTGTTGGGACGCATGAGCTCGCCCTGCTTGTTGACAGCCCATTCCATGAAGAGACCGGCGCCGCTGTCGGCATCGGCGTTATTCAGGATCGCCTGAACTTCCTTCTCGTCCTGCATCAGGTAGGCGAGGGCGTGGTGGGTGATCTTGCGGCCCTTCAACGTGCTGGGACGCATTTCGATGGCACGCACCCAGCGGGGCTCGGTTAGGCCAGTCTCGACGACCGGCTTGTACCAGGCGTCCATGGCCACGGCCTTCTGCGTGTAGTTGGGCGACTTGACGACGAGGTCGGGCGGGCCGCCGAACTTGCTGGCGTAGTTCCAGCCGTTGCCGTCGTCCCACTTCTTCGCCGCGGGCATGTCCTTGGGGTCGCCCTTCGGTGCGCCGTTGGCCGCCCATTTCACGATGGTGTCGATTTCCTTGTCGCTGAGCGAACGGTCATCCTTGTAGTGCTGGATGCCGACGGTCTTGTCGATGTGCCAGGGGGGCATGTTGCGCGACGCGACGCGTTCACGAATCGAACGCGCCCACGGACGGGCCTCTTCGAACGTGATCAGCGACATCGGCGCGATCGAATCCGGGCGGTGGCACGACTCGCACTTGTTCTGAAAAATCGGCGCGACATCCTTGGTGAACGTCGGCGTTGCGGTCGTCTGAGCTGAAAGCGACGCCGGAAGAGCCAGAAGGCCCATCACGCCCACCGCCCCAGTCAAAACCCGGCCGAAGATACCGTTGGCCATCTTCAATTCTCCTCCGAAAAATTTACTGGTCCCGCCCCTGACGGCAGACCTACGCTGCGCGCCTTGGAAGCATACAAGCGATACTACCGCCTGTCACTCCCGCCATAGCCTCTTGGCTGCCACCACCCAAGCGCATGACGCCATCCCTGTCTATCGGCTCGGCATCCCCCGCCATCCTAGAGCAGTTTGCGAAGAATCAAGCACTTCAGGTAGTAGGTCTCCGGGACCCCCAGCAGGACCGGGTGATCCCGCCCCTGCATGCGTTTTTCCACCACCGTTACCGGGACATGGGCGTCGGCCGAGGCCTCAAACACCGCCTGGGCGAACATCCCCTCGTCCACGTTATAGGAACAACTGCACGTAATCAGGTAGCCCCCTGGATCCAGCAGGCGCAGGGCCCGCAGGTTGATTTCCTTGTACCCGGCCAGGGCGTTCTGGATCGAGGCCTTGTTCTTGGCGAAGGCCGGGGGGTCCAGGACGATGGTGTCGTAGCGCCCGCCCTCCCGTTCCAGATGCCGGAGCTCGTCAAAGACGTTAGCCTCGCGGGCCGTCACGTTGGTGATGCCGTTGGCGGTGGCGTTGGCGGTGATGCGGGCCACGGCGTCGGCCGACACATCGAGCGCCTCCACCGTCCGGCACCGGGGCGCCAGGGCCAGGGCAAATCCGCCGTTGTAACTGAAACAGTCGAGTAACGCACCGTGCGCGTAACGCGCAGCGGCCTCGCGGTTCTCGCGTTGGTCGAGAAACAAGCCGGTCTTCTGCCCGCGCCACGGATCGACGTCGTAAGTTACGCCGGCTTCGCGCACGCTGATGGTCTCTGGCACCGCGCCGTGTACGACCTCCACCTTCTGCTCCAGGCCTTCGAGCAGCCGCACTTTCGGGTCGTTGCGCGCCAGCACGCCCTTGGCTTCGGTGAGTTCGACCAGTAGCGGCACCAGCTCCGGTGTCAGCCGGTCCATCCCCTGCGACAGCGCCTGCAGCACCAGGTAGTCGCCGTAGCGATCGACCACAAGCGACGGCAACAGGTCGGCCTCGCCGTGGACCAGTCGATACGCGGTGGCATCGATCTCGAGAATCTCGCGGAAGCTGATGGCGCGTTCCAGCCGTTCGCGCCAGAACGCCGTGTCGATCGCGCGGTCGTCGCGCGCGATCATCCGCAGTGTGATCTGTGACTGGTCGCTGAACAGGGCGCGGCCCAGGTCGCGATTGCGCGGGCCGCGGACGTTGACAACGATGCCGGGCTCAACGCCGGCGACATCGACCACATCGGAACGGTAGATCCAGGGATGGCCGCCGCGAATGCGATCTTCGCCCTTGGCATTGACGATGGCGGTGGGGTTCACCGTTCTATAGTGTCACGGCGTCCGCCTGCGCGGCGGCGGGCCGCTTCGGCGAGACAAGCTAGAATCGGTCATGCACATCGCGCTGGGCGCCGACCATGCGGGCTTCCACCTGAAAGACTCACTCAAGCGCACGCTCGACGAGCTCGGCGCAACCTATCAGGACTTCGGCACCGCGTCGGCCGAGTCGGTGGACTACCCCGACTTCGCGCAGGCCGTCGCCCATGGCGTCGCGAGCGGGCAATGCGATCGCGGCATTTTGGTGTGCGGCACCGGCATCGGCATGGCGATCGCCGCCAACAAGGTGCCGGGCATCCGGGCCGCGGCGATCGTTGACACCGACACGGCCACGTTGTCGCGCGAGCACAACGACCTGAACGTGCTCACGCTCGGCGCCAGGGTCACGCCTGAAATTCGCGCCCGCGAGATCGTCAAGGTCTTCCTGGCAACGCCGTTTGCCGGCGGCCGCCACGCCACGCGCGTCGCGAAGATCGAAGGGGCCTGACCCCGGCGCTGGTAGAATCGGATCTTACACATGGACAACCTGTCATTGATGCAACGCTCCCTGGCGCAATCAGATCCCGAGATTGCCGCGGCCATCGCCCACGAAACGACCCGCCAGGCCGAGGGCCTGGAGCTGATCGCCTCGGAGAATTTCGTCAGCAGTGCCGTGCTTGAAGCCGCCGGCTCGGCGATGACGAACAAGTACGCCGAGGGCTACCCCGGCAAGCGGTACTACGGCGGCTGCGAGTTCGTCGATGTCGCCGAGCGGCTGGCGATCGCCCGCGCCAAGGCGCTGTTCGGCGCCGACCACGTCAACGTGCAGCCGCACTCGGGCGCCCAGGCCAACATGGCCGTCTGTCTCACGCTGCTGAAGCCCGGCGACGTGGTGCTCGGCATGAACCTCGCGCACGGCGGCCACCTGACGCACGGGCATCCGCTGAATTTCTCCGGCCAGCTCTACACCATCGTCCCCTACGGCGTGCGCCAGGACGATGAGCGGGTGGACTACGAGGAGTTCGAGCGGCTCGCGCACGAGCACCAGCCGAAGATGATCATCGCCGGCGCCAGCGCCTATTCGCGGGTGCTTGACTTCGAGCGCATGGGCAAGGTCGCCCGCGCCGTCGGCGCGCCGCTGATGGTGGACATGGCCCACATCGCCGGCCTGGTCGCTGGCGGCCAGCACCCGAGCCCAATGCCGCACGCCGACTTCGTCACCACCACCACGCACAAGACCCTGCGCGGCCCGCGCGGCGGGATGGTGATGTGCCGCGAGCAGTACGCCAAGGGTCTCGACCGCGCGGTGTTTCCGGGTATCCAGGGCGGCCCGCTCATGCACATCATCGCCGCCAAGGCGGTGTGCTTCCGCGAAGCGGCGACGCCGGAGTTCAAGGACTACCAGAAACAGCTGGTCGCCAACGCGAAGCGCCTGTCGGCGGCCATGACCGCGGCCGGCTTCCGCATAGTTAGCGGCGGCACCGACAACCACATCGTCCTGGTCGATACCTTCTCGAAGGGGATCACCGGCAAAGTCGCGGAGGCGGCGCTCGGCGCGGCCGGCATTACCGTGAACAAGAACGCCATCCCGTTCGACCAGAACCCGCCGATGGTGGCCAGCGGAGTGCGTCTCGGCACGCCGGCGGTAACCACCCGCGGCATGGGCGAGCCGGAGATGGATCAAATCGCCGGCCTGATCGCGCGCGCGCTTGCCACGCCGGACGATAGCGCCGCCCTCACGATGATCAAGGCGGAAGTCGAGCAGTTGTGCCGGAAGTTCCCGCTCTACCCGGAACGCCGGGCCTAGTCTCGGCCGTCGAGGCGGCCTTCGCCGATGGCGGCGTGCTCGCACAAGCGGTCGAGCAATTCGAACCGCGCGCCGGCCAGCGCGCCATGGCGCTCGCTGTCGCCGAGACCTTTGGCGACGGCGGCGTGCTGCTCGCCGAAGCCGGTACGGGCACCGGCAAGACCCTCGCGTACCTGGTGCCGGCGATTCTCAGCCGCCAGCGCGTCTTGATCTCAACCGGCACCAAGAACCTGCAGGAGCAGATCTACTTCAAGGACCTGCCGGTGTTGCGCGAGGCCCTGGGCGTGCCGTTCAAGGCCGCCTACATGAAGGGCCGCGCCAACTACCTGTGCCTGCATCGGCTGGATCAACTCCGCGCCTCCCCCGCCGTCCTTCACGACTTCGTCTCGATGGTGGATGAGTGGCGGAGTGTCACGGACACGGGTGACCGCGCCGAACTGCGCGACCTCCCGGAAGACTCGTCGCTGTGGCACGACGTGTCGGCGACCGCCGACACCTGCCTCGGCAACGACTGTCCGCAGTACCAGGAATGCTACGTCACGCGGATGCGCCAGAAGGCCGCGGAATCCGACCTCGTGATCGTCAATCACCACCTGCTGTGCGCGGATGCGTCGGTGCGCCAGAGCAGCTACGGCGAGGTCATCCCCGAGTGTCGCTACGCCGTGCTCGATGAAGCGCACCAGCTCGAGGACGTGGCCACGCAGTACTTCGGCATCGCCATCAGCAACTACCGGGTGGATGACCTGGTGCGCGACGGCGAGCGCGCGCTCAACCTGGGGACGATCGAAGACGCCGACTCGAACCTTCGCCGCTCGCTGCGGCGGGTGGACGATCACGCGCGCGAGTTTTTCGGCCGGCTCGCCATGGCCCGGCAATCGCGAGGGTCATTCGGCGAAGAACGTGTGCGGGTCAGCGGCGAGTGGTTCGGCGACATCGTCGACGATGGGCTGGGGTTGATTAGTGGGCTGGACGCGCTGCAGCACGACATGGCGAGGATGGCGGGCACCGGCACCGGCGGCAGCATCGCCAACGAAGACGCCGCCTCGCTGTCGCAGCGCGCCGGCGAGATGCGCGAGAACCTCTCGTTCCTGCTCGAGGCCTCTAACCCCTCGTTCGTCTACTTCCTCGAGACGCGCAACCGCGGCGTGTTCCTGCGCGCGGCGCCAATCGACGTCTCGTCGATCATCCGCGAGCAGTTGCTCGACCGCATGCGCGCCACCATCCTCACCTCGGCCACGCTGACCGTGGCCGGCTCGTTCGAGTACGTGAAGCGGCGTCTTGGCGCCGATGACGCCAACCAACTGCGGGTGCCGTCTGAGTTTGACTTCACCGAACAAGCCATTCTCTACCTGCCGAAACAGATGCCGGCGCCCAAATCGCCGGAGTACGGCGAAGCCGTCGCGCGCGAGGTCCTGGACCTGCTCCTCCGAACCGAGGGCCGCGCATTCGTCCTGTTCACGAGCTACGCGATGTTGCGGTCGGTGCGCGACCGTGTCGAGCTCGACCTGCCCTATCCCCTGATCGTGCAGGGCGCGGCACCGCGCAGTGCCTTGTTGGCGCAGTTCAGGGCCACCCCCAATGCCGTGCTGTTTGCCACGTCATCCTTCTGGCAAGGCGTGGATGTCGTGGGCGAGCAGTTGAGCTGCGTCATCATCGACAAGCTGCCCTTTGCCTCGCCCGGCGACCCAATCACGGCGGCCCGCATCGAGGCCATCACCGCCGAGGGTGGCGACGCCTTCCAGGAATACCAGGTACCGCTGGCCATTCTGGCCATGCTGCAGGGCCTGGGCCGCCTCATCCGCCACCGCAGCGACCGCGGCGTGCTGGCGGTGCTGGACCCGCGCCTGCGGACCATGGGTTACGGCCGGCGTTTTCTCGACTCGTTTCCACCCGCGCCGGTGACCCAGAATCCCGAGGCCGTCTCCCGGTTTTTCGCCGACTGACGTAGACTCAAGACACAGAGGCGCGGCCGCCGATGACACGATCACGTCACCCGGGCTGTAGACAACACAGATGACACAGATGATTCACTCTTCCTTAAAGAGCCTCGTCGCCATGGTCTTCGGGGTGGTGCTGATCTCAGCATCGTCAGCACTGGCGCAATCGACCATGATCAAGGGCAAGGTGCTCGACACCAAGGACCAGCCGATGGTCGGGGTCGCGATTCTCATTGAACCCGTCGGCGGCACTCGCAAGCTGACGACCAAGACCGACAAGCGCGGCGAGTTCATCCAGCTGCTGACGGAATCGGGGCAGTACCGCATCACCGCCACCGACGAGAAAGTTGGCAGCGCGCAAACCGAGCTGCGCGTCAGCCTCGGCCGCACCAGCGAAGCCAACATGGTGCTGGCGCCGTCAACGGCCGCCAACAACGACGCCAAGGCAGCGGAATTGAAGAAGGTCTTTGAAGAAGGCGTCACCGCCAGCCGCGGCGGCGGCCACGACGCGGCGATTGCGAAGTTCCAGGCCGCCCTCGCCCTGTCGCCGGCCTGCTTCGATTGCCAGTTCAACATCGGCGTCGCGCAACTTGCCAAGAAGGACGAGAAGGCCGCCGAGGCCGAATGGCTGAAGGCACTCGCGCTCAAAGCCGACTACGCCGAGGCGATGAACGCGTTGTCGACGCTTTACAACAACCAGAAGCGATTCGATGAAGCGGCGGCGATGAGCGCGAAGGCGGCGGCGGCGGGCGGTGGCAGCAACGCCGACGCCACCTTCAACCAGGGCATCATCCTGTGGAACCAGGGCAAGATTGCCGAGGCCAAAGCCAAGTTCGAAGAGACGCTCAAGACCAACCCCGCCCACGCCGATGCCCACTACCAGCTCGGCATGGCGCTGCTGAATGAAGG
>Ga0049084_10000572_pt1 | contig 14444 bp, 14 predicted proteins | sample GreLakmeON33MSRF_FD_66720 | JGI IMG/M metagenome (GOLD analysis project Ga0049084, IMG submission 66720) | Freshwater lentic microbial communities from great Laurentian Lakes, MI, USA - Great Lakes metaG ON33MSRF | ecosystem: Environmental > Aquatic > Freshwater > Lake | place: Great Lakes... | reverse complement strand
GGTACATCCTGGCCATTGCGCCCGACAAAACCCACTGCAAAGGGAAAATGCATGGGTTCTTTGACGGCTTGGCCCGGCGTCGCTGCCAAAGACTGCGTGAGCGTAAGTGTATAAGTGTTGTTGGCCGGATCATGGTTGCCCGCCGCTGTGATGGTGGGAGTGCCCGCTTGCCGATACCAAAGCTTGAATTGTGTGAGGTCGCGACCGCTGACGTCTTCCATACAGGTCACAAAGTCTTCGCAGGTGACGGCTTGGCCATCGTGGCGCTTGAAATAAAGATCCAGCGCTTCGCGGTATTTCTGCGGGCCTAACAGCGTGTGCTGCATACGGATGACTTCCGCACCCTTCTCGTAAACTGTCGACGTATAGAAATTATTGATCTCGATATAACTGTCGGGCCGCACCGGATGGGCGAGCGGGCTGGCATCCTCGCTGAACTGGCGCCCCCGCAAAGCATCGACATCGTCAATGCGCCGAACTGCGGCATTGCGCATATCTTCCGAGAACTGCTGATCGCGAAAGACGGTGAGCCCTTCTTTGAGGCTGAGTTGGAACCACTCGCGGCAGGTGACGCGATTGCCCGTCCAGTTGTGGAAATACTCGTGCGCGACGATGCCCTCAATCAGTTCGTAGTCGGTGTCGGTGGCTGTATCGGGGTCTGCCAGGACGTATTTGTCGTTGAAGATATTCAGGCCCTTGTTCTCCATGGCCCCCATATTGAAATCGCTGACGGCGACGATGTTGAACACATCAAGGTCGTACTCGCGACCGTATTTCTCCTCATCCCAACGCATGGAGCGCTTCAGCGAGTCCATGGCGTACAACGCGCGGGGCTCTTTGCCGTGCTCGACATAAATCTTCAGCGCAACCTTGCGACCGCTCGCTGTCGTAAGCGTGTCGGCGATATGCCCCAGATCGCCCGCGACCAGCGCGAACAAATAGCAAGGCTTGGGGAAGGGGTCGTGCCATACCGCGCTATGGTGATCCTTGGCCTCGTCACGCAACTCGATCAGGTTGCCATTGCTGAGCAACACCGGGCAAGTAGATTTAGGCGCGGTCAGCGTGACCTTGAACCGCGTCATCACATCGGGGCGGTCTTGGAAATAGGTGATGCGCCGGAATCCTTCGGCTTCGCATTGCGTGGTGAATTTGCCGCGCGAGACATACAAGCCCTCGAGTGCCTTATTCTCCTCGGGGTTGAGTTCCGTCACGACCCTGAGCGTGAATGCGGCGGGCGGTAAAACAATTGTCAGGTCGCGCTCGGTGAGGATGTAATCTTGGCCCGCCACTAAATCCCTCTCGTTTATTTGCACGAAAAGAAGATTCATTTTCTCGCCGTCGAGCACCAAGGCTTTCACACCTTTGGCACGATCATGGTTGGCCTCGTAGCGCGTCAGCGCCGTTACCAGCGTTGAGGTGGGGTGCAGATCAAAGGCCAGGTCAATGTCAGTCGCGCGGTAGGGTGGGGCCGTATAGTCCGACAGTCGGATGGTCTTGGGTGTTTCTGCAATGGGGGCGTTGGCTTGTTGTGTATCGGCCATGGGCGGCGGGAGGTCCTATATAACGATTTGCCCACTTTATATAGGAACTGGCCTAAACGCCAAATGGCGCAGCATTCCAATAAAGCAAAAGGGCCGATGCAAGCACCGGCCCTTTTGCGTTTGGATATGTGTCTGAAGCTTATGCGGGCTTGGTGGCGTTCAAGATACCAAAGCCGCGCAGCAGCTCGGGTTCTTTTTCGTTCAAGTCGAAACCAGCCTTGCGGATCATATCGGGCAAGCCATTGGTGCGGAATTTCTGCGTCCACACTTCGTTGTTCCAGCGATGATCCATCCAGCCACGATACATGCCATAGGCCGTGCGGCGCGGGGCGCCGTTCAGCTTAAAGTCGAGCGGGTAGTAGATGCCGCCTGGACGCACGATGCGCATGGCTTCTTTTACCTGCGCCGCCGTGCCTTCGGGGCTGACTTCGTGGAACATGATGTAGCTGGTCACGATGTCAAAGTAGTTGTCGGGGAACTGAGTATCTTCACCCAACCGCTGTGAGAAATTGACATCAAGCCCGCGTTCGACACTACGCAAGTGCGCGTAGCGCACCATGGGTCCGCCCACGTCGATGCCCCACACTTCGGCATTGGGGAAGCGTTCTTTCAAGGCCAATGCTAATTGGCCGATGCCGCAACCGACATCGAGAATGCGCATCACTTTGCCGTCTTTGGGGATCGGCATGTTGTTGGCGCTGCCCACGTGCAATTCGTCGTTGAAGTTACGGCCCGTGTAGAAGGCGTTGGTGCCGTAGTGGTACATATGGCCAGCAAACTCGCTGCCGACATAACCGCCGGGCTGAATGTGAATTTCGTGCTTCACATAGTCTGGCAGTTTGAGGTTGGCATTGAGTTCCAGCTTGCCCGGACCCATTTTGTCGGCCGCTTCCATTTCCGACAAATAGCGATCAGCGTTGCCTTCGAACTCTTCCTTCAGTCCGCTCCACATCAGCTGCTGCGCACTGCACCACCCGCGTGTGCTCATGGCGATGATGGGGTCGTCCTTCAGCAACTCGATAGCTTCGGCTTGGCTCAACTGGTTGTCTTTCGGGATGCCCTTCGATTTCAAAATTTCGTCAGCGCGGGCATTGGCTGTGCGCCCTAAGTCGCCATTGGCCCAGGTGCGAAAGCTCATCAAGAAATCTTGGCGGCTCTCAAGGCTGAGGTTGGCGAAGCGCTCGAGGCGCTCGACATGACCGCGGGGCTGCATGGTGCCCTTCGGGTAAGCCATGTCTTTGGCTTTGGCTTCGGCTTTGCGGCCGCCGAAGAATGAGCTAACGGCGGTGGTGAGCGCAGCGCCGACGCCGACAAGTGTGCGACGATCCATCATGGGTGTGTTCCTTGCTCTGCGGGTGCTTAGTTGAACTTGCGTTCTTCACCGAACGGTTTGGCGCCGCTGGTGTCGCGCGCCATGACGCTGTAGACGCGTTTGGCCATCGCATCGCGTTCGGCTGCCCAGGCCGCTTTTTGTTCGTTCGTGGGCACATACTGTTCAATCATCTCGGTCGTGACTTTGCCCTTGGTGCTGAGCAAGTGTTCGACAATGCGCATGCGCTGACGGTCGGCCCAAATTTCGGCGCCCATGGCGATGACAATGGTCATCAGGTTGTCGATGTGTGGGTTGCCCAAAAACACCGCGCTATCGGTGTCGCCTTTTATAAAGTCAGACGCCGCTTTCGTGCGCTCACCCATCTTTTTCTCGTCTGCCATGATCTTAGACTCCCTTGGTTCAATAAAATCAGATTCTAAAAAGAGATGCTTTGATGGGTATTTGTAATGCCCGTCTAGCAATGCCAGCAACGGTCATTTGGTAACAAATGTTGTCTGGCGAACACTTCAGTCACTATATTGCACCGCAACAGATGCCCTCAGGCGCTGGTGGCCCCATAATGTCAGGCTGTACCTGCCCCATAATAGAGCGTCACCGTATGCTTGGCCTGGGCGAAGAACAGCCAACGCTCGGCCACGATGCCAATGGCCATGACCAGCGCTGCGGGGATGGTCAGCCAGGTTCCTAAATCCGCTGGCAGCAGAATCGAGGTTTCCAGGGCAATTGCTGGCAGTAAAAACCCGGCCCAAATCGCGATCTGCCTGAGCCGCGTGGCGTGTTTGCGCGCCACCTGAAACCCCATTTCCTTCATCACATAGTTGGCTTCGGTATGGGGCCATTCAACGCTCGTCACTTTGACGTTCGGGCCTGAAAGCCCAACGGCGCTGGCAGGTGTGCTGGAGGCGGTCGTCGAATCGATGAACGCCCAATACAGCCATTTCACGCTCAGCCCCGCCGCCAGAAGAAGGCCGCAGATGGGCGTGAGGTAGACGATGCGTTGGCCAAAGAGGGAGGATAGCGCCAGCACAAACACGGCGCCGGTCATGACGCCAAGGACCAGATAACAGCCCACAACGTGTTTGTTGTGCCACTGGTGAATCGGCTTCAGGCTGCGGTAGATCATCGCCGTTGTATAAATTGTGCCGAGCGCAAACAGCGCCGCCCCGACACCCACAATGCCCTGCGGCACGGTGATAAGGTTTGGGAAGGCCCACGCGAGTCCGAAACCCAAAGCGGGCATGTAAGTTGCCACAGCCATAATGCCCTCGCGCGACAACCAACTAGAGCGCCATTGTGAAAACGCGCGCCAGGCGCGTTCGGGGTGGCCAAGGTGAAATGTCGATGACAGTAATCCCGCTGTGATGAGGCCCAGAGCCACAACCATCGTGACAAGCGAGAACCACAGATGTTGCGGTAATTGGCCCAGCAGCGCAGCAAGACCCAACGTCACGAGCATGCCGTAACCTGCGCCCGAGGCTGTCGTAAAGAAGATGACTGAGAGCGCGGGGTTCATGGCGCGGCGCTACCGTGACAACAAGCGATCAACCCAACCCAGCAAACCGTCGGTGGCGATTGGCTTGAGTTCGGGTGCAGGCATCGCGGCGGCGGTATCTTTGCGCGCGCGCGGCGGAAGATATTTGTTGGTAGGCTGGTAGCCCAACTCGGGCATCAGGTCTGCACCACCGCGCGCTTTCACCAGCTTCGACACATCCGAGTTGGGATCGCCCAAGTCGCCAAAATGACGCGCACTGGTGGGGCAGGTGAGAACGCAGGCGGGCACACGATCTTCCTCGGCGAGGTTTTCATTATAAATGCGGTCGACGCACAGCGTGCATTTTTTCATTACACCTTCGAACACATCAAACTCGCGCGCGCCGTAGGGGCACGCCCACGAGCACAGCTTGCAGCCGATGCATAAATCTTCGTTCACCAGCACAATGCCGTCAGAGGCGCGTTTGTAGGACGCCCCTGTGGGGCACACCGTCACGCAGTCGGGTTTTTCGCAGTGCAGGCACGAGCGCGGAAAGTGCATGGTACGCGAGCTTGAGGCGCCGCACGCCTCGTGCCCTGCTACTTCGTACGTATGCACACGGTTAAACCACACACCGTCTGCTTCTGCGCCATAGGCCATGAGATCCGTCAGCGGCGCCATATGCCCGCTGGTGTTCCATTCCTTACAGTTGGTCACACAGGCCTGGCAGCCCACGCAGGTGTCGAGGTCGATGACTAAGCCTAATTTTTTGTCGGTCTTTGCGGGAAGAGACGTCATTCGGCGGCCTCGCGGTGCCCAGCATCGTATTGCAGAACGTCGGGGCCGGTGACAATGCCCGGTGGCGGATTGAGCGCGCCGAAGGTATGGCCCGCATCATTTTGCTCGTGATCTGCGGCGCGTTCCACTTTCACACGCACGTCAAACCACGCAGCTTGCCCCGTGACAGGGTCGCTGTTGGATTGCAAGCTGTTGGGAAGGCGATCCGAAATCACGTGGTTCAATAAAAACGCGCGGGTTGATTCAGGCGCATCGGGTTTCAAAGCCCAACTTCCCTTGCGCTTGCCAATGGCGTTCCACGTCCACACCGTGTCTTTGTTGACACCATTCACGAGCTTAACTTGCGCTTTCACGCGGCCCACATGGCTGGTGATCCAAACCCAATCATCATCGGTAATGTTTTGGGCGGCTGCCGTCTCGCGATGCATGAACAATCGATTTTGAGCCGTGATCTGGCGTAACCAAGCGTTCTGAGACCCCCACGAATGATAATGATGCATGGGACGTTGTGTCAGCGCGTGCAACGGATATTGCTTGGGATCAATCGCAGCTTCTTCGAACGGCGCGTACCAAATCGGCAACGGATCGAAATATTTGTCGATGCGCGCGCGGTCTTTGTCGGGCGGCTGCACAGCGCCATGGCCGCGCGCAGCATTGCGAAACCTTTGCAAAGGTTCGCTGTAGATTTGCAGGACGATTTGCTCGGCCTTGGGAATGAATCCCATCTGCTTCGACCACGCTAAATAAGAAGCATTGGCCATTTTGTAGTAGCGGGCATCGTGCGGAATTTCACCGCGCCAGAAGCAGCCGTTTTCGATGTAGTTATCAAGCTGTGCTGCATTGGGCGCGCCATGCCCTTGCTGCGTGCCATCGCCCCGCCAGCCCGCCAACGGGCCAATGCCCGGAGCGCGTTCGTGGTTGACGATGTAGTCGGGATACCCACCCGGATACTTTGGCGCGCCATCTTCATCGACCATGCCCGGTAACTTCAACCGCGCACCAAGATCAAGCAGTACGGTTTGAAACGCGCGTACGTCGCGGTCGGGTGCCATAACGGGCTGGCGGATGGCATCACCGGCTGCATCGGCATCGGAAATCGGGCGATCCAACAATGAGATGCAGTCCCACCGCTCCAGGTACGTGGTGTCGGGGAAAATCAAATCGGCGTATGCCACGGTTTCAGAAAAATACGCGTCGGAATAAATGATGTGCGGAATCTTGTAGCTGCCGTCTGCATTTTTCGCCGTCAGCATGTCGATGGTCTGCGCCGTATTCATCGACGAGTTCCAGGCCATATTGGCCATGTACATGAACAGCGTATCGATGGGGTAGGGGTCAGCGTTTACCGCGTTGCTGATCACCATATGCATCAAGCCATGGGAGGCGATGGGGTGATCCCACGAATAGGCTTTGTCGATACGAATGGGCTGGCCTTGCGCATCAAGCAACAAATCTTCGGGTGCTGTCACAAACCCCAGCGGCATTCCGCCCAAGGGCTGATTTGGTTGCGCGCCATTTTTGCCGGCGGGCTTGGGGCCAGGCGGGATGGGGCGCGGGTAGGGCGGCTTATAACGAAACCCACCCGGCACATCGATGCTGCCCAGCAACATTTGCAGCAGATGGATTGATCGGCAGGTGTGAAAGCCATTGGTATGCGCCGAGATGCCGCGCATGGCATGCATGGCGACGGGGCGGCCAATCATTTTGTCGTGCTTACGCCCAGCCCAATCGGTCCAGGCGATGGGCAGTTCGATCTGCTGTGCAAACGCCACGTGCGCCAACTCCGCCGCGATGCGTTTGATGGTGGCTGCGGGCAGGCCGCAACGATCAGCAACCGCATGTGGCGCATAGGCGGCGTCGAGATACCGCTCGGCCATCAATTGAAAGGCAGGCACTGCGCGCTTGCCGTTGATGTCAAAGTTTCCGCGCAACGCCGGGGCCACTTCGGCCATCAGCGCGTTGATTGGCGTTTTGGTTTTCTGATCCCAACACAACGGATTGCCGTCTGGATCGCGTGCAATCATGCCGTCATCGGCAGTGCCGGGGGCATCAATCACCAGCCAAGGCGCATTGGTGTAGCGAATCAAATACTCCAGATCGACGCTGCCCGATTTCAGCAACTCGTGAATGATCGCGAGCACGAACAAACCATCGGTGCCGGGGCGGATTCCGATCCACTCGTCGGCAATGGCCGAGTAGCCAGTTTGTGCGGGGTTGACCGACACAAATTTTGCGCCCCGGCCTTTCAACTTCCCAAGACCGATCTTGATGGGGTTGGAGTCATGATCTTCGGCCACGCCGAACATCATGAAATACTTGGTATGCTCCCAGTCGGGCTCGCCAAACTCCCAAAACGACCCGCCAATAGAATAGATTCCGGCTGTGGCCATGTTGACGGAACAAAACCCGCCATGGGCCGCGTAATTGGGCGTGCCGAATTGCTTGGCCCACCAGCCTGTCAACGACTGCGATTGGTCGCGCCCGGTAAAGAACGCTAATTTTTTCGGGTCGGTGGCGCGGATGTTGGCCAGCCATCCGATCGCAATACTCAGCGCTTCGTCCCACTCGATTTCTTGGTATTCGCCAGCACCCCGTTCGCCCACGCGCTTGAGCGGTTTGCGCAGCCGCGCCGGAGAATAGTGCTGCATGATGCCCGCCGCGCCCTTGCCGCACAGGATACCTTTGTTGACGGGATGGTCGCGGTTGCCTTCGATGTAGCGGACTTTGCCATTCTGCAAATGCACCTTGATGCCGCAGCGGCAGGCGCACATGTAGCAGGTGGTGGTTTTAACTTCGTCCGAGACGTGTGGCGACGTATTGACGCCGTCATCCTCAATCGGCGCCGAAAACGCCATTACTTTGCCACTCCAAAAACAATCCCTGGCTGGAACTTAGAGTGTGAACTGTGAAAGCGGAAGGCAGTTCTTCGAGGAGATCTTGCTTGTACGAAAAGATATCGCGCGTATTTGATTAAATATGAAACGAAAATGCGCCGCCGACGGCTTCAACCCGACGTCAGGCGGTCGATGTCAGCGGCCGTTAACTCGCCTGGAACCACAGTCACGGGGATGCCGATTTTGCCAGCAAACTTGCCGGTGACGGCCTCGACTAACGGACCGGGTTTTTTGCCCGGCGCTGCGCCCAGTACCAAAATACTAATCTCGGGGTGTTCGACCACCAGCTTGAATAATTCCTCGCGCGAATTGCCCTTGCGCACGAACATTTCCGGCACGCGGTTGGTCGCGGTTTGAATCACGGCGGCATGGCGCTGCAGCGCTTCTTCGGCGGTGCGTTTGGCTTCTTCTTCCATCAAGTTGCCAACAGCGGCGAACTGCTGAAAGTCTTTGTCGATATCGTACACATATAGCATGGCCATGCGCCCGCCGGTTTTTCTCATCCGGTTGCAGGTATAGCGGATCGCCGCCGTCAATTCCTCGCTGTCGTCGACCACGACCAGGAACATACGTTGGTCTTCATGACCGATCATTGGGTCACGCAGACGTGGATGGGTATTTGGGGGGCAGGCGTCATCATGGTTAGCCTTTCAGCCAGGTTCGCTGTCGTAGCCTTCGGCACTCCAGGCGAGAAAGCCGCCTTCCATGCGTTTGATCACGCCCTTATACCCGGCCGCCACGGCCTTCTCGGCGGCCATGCCGCAACGCCGACCACTGCGACAATGAAAGACCAAGTGCTTGCCCTGGGGGTCGGGGATTTGGGCCGGGTCGAAGGTGGACAAGGGCATGAGAATGGCACCGGGCACATGGGCTTCGTCCCACTCATTTTCCTCGCGCACATCAATAATCACGGATTGGTCTGTGGTCCGCCAATCGTTGATCTGGGTGGGGGTGACATAAAATACTTGATCGGGGGGAAGTGACATAAAGGCTCCCATGATTGGATCTGGTCGAATACTATGCGTTACAATCTCGATTGTCATTCCCGCGCTTGACGCTTTCTAGCCCAGAGTTTTCATGCCCCACGATCACCCGCACGACCATGACCACGGCCATCATCATGATCACCACCACGAGCCGAAGTTCAAACTTCAGGCTGTGAAGGTTTACGTGGGTGATTTTGCAGCCGCCTTTACCTTTTATGGCACCACCCTGGGCTTGCAGTTGGTTGATGGCACGCCCGCCGGGCCTTATGCCTTCTTTGATACGGGCGGTACACAGTTGGCCCTAGAGCGCATCCCACTCAATCATCCGGCCTATGGCGAGCTGGTGGGACGGTTCGCGGCCCTTAGTTTTAAAGTGCCTGACCTGAGTGCATTGTATGATGAGCTTGTGGCCAAGGGTGTCGAGTTTATGGCGCCGCCGCAAAAGCAAACCTGGGGTGGCGGTATTGCCCACTTCCGCGACCCGGCGGGCAATATTCTCTCGCTGGTGGGGAAAATTTAGTTTCCCGCTCGCTCACGGCGATGCGGTGCCGATGGTGAACTCCGAGCGCATCTTGAGCGTGGTGTAGGGGTTCCAGGTCGAGAGCGTGAAATAGAGCTGAAACGTATTACCCGAAACGCGATGGAACCGCTCGATCATGAACGGCGCATAGGTTCCGCGCGGCGTCGTGTTCATGTCGGTCGAACCGATGAACGGCCCGGCCAGCTTGTCGCCCGGCGGGTTGGGCAGAACGCTTGGGTCGTGAATGTACATGGCCATGGCGGTCACGCAAATTGCGGCGGCGGCGGGCTTGTCGTGGATGTTTGTGGAATGGCCCGGTCATCACATATGAGATGACCGGCTTTGGTTTTTCGGCTATATTTATTCTCTTTATTTATGGAAGAATTTGATGATTGGCGGCGACGTTCTACTTATGTTCATGGGCGCGGTCATGGTGTTGGCCATGCACGCAGGGTTTGCGTTCTTGGAAGTTGGCACCGTTCGCAAGAAAAATCAGGTGAATGCCCTGGTGAAAATTCTGGTGGATTTCTCGATGTCCACGGTCGCCTATTTCTTCATCGGTTATTGGATCGCTTACGGAATGACGTTTCTCGAAAGCGCGCAAATTATTTCAGGCGGCGCAGGCGGTGGCTTCGCGCCCCAGGGTTACGACCTGTTGAAGTTCTTTTTTCTTCTCACATTCGCCGCCGCCATTCCTGCGATTATCTCGGGCGGCATAGCCGAGCGTGCCAAGTTCGGCCCGCAACTCTTCGCCACGTTTATCATCGTCGCGCTGATCTACCCATTCTTCGAGGGGTTGGTGTGGAACGGCAACATGGGTTTCCAGACGATGATGGAGAGCAAGTTCGGCGCGAAATTCCACGACTTCGCCGGCTCGGTGGTGGTACATGCCATGGGCGGTTGGTTGGCCTTGGGCGCAGTTTTTGTGCTGGGGGCGCGCAAGGGCCGTTACAAGGCTGATGGTTCGCCCATTGGCATTCCGCCCTCGAACATTGTCTGGCTGGCGCTGGGGGCCTGGGTGCTGTCGGTGGGCTGGTTCGGATTCAATGTCATGAGCGCCCAGAAGCTTGAGGCCATGACGGGGCTAGTGGCGATGAACTCGCTGATGGCCATGGTCGGTGGCGTACTTTCAGCATTGGTAGTGGGCAAGAACGATCCAGGGTTTGTCCATAACGGGGCATTGGCGGGCTTAGTTGCAATCTGTGCGGGCTCGGATGTCATGCACCCCATTGGCGCACTCGTCACTGGTGGGTTGGCGGGGGTGATGTTCGTCTATGCCTTCATCCTTTGTCAAAACAAACTGCGGCTTGATGATGTTTTGGGCGTCTGGCCGTTGCATGGGTTATGTGGTGCGCTGGGCGGCATTTTGTGCGGCGTCTTCGGGCTCGAAGCCTTGGGCGGCGTGGGCGGTGTGACGTTCATGGCGCAATTGGTGGGCACATTCACAGGTGTTGTGATCGCAGGCGTGAGCGGTCTCATTCTTTACGGCGTTCTGAAGTCGGCCATTGGCATCAGGCTGTCGAAAGAAGACGAGTACGCCGGCGCGGACTTGGCTGTTCACAACATCGGTTCAACGCACGATGAGGACATCACGCTTCGGTAATTCTCGGTCAGTGTAATTTAAGTTTTACGAAACGCAGTGCGCGCCATTCGAATGCCGATGGTGATGGCCCACAACGATTGAATCAAAACCGTCGCGTCAAAGCCGTGAAAATCCACCTGTAGGGCCCCCGAGATAATGCCGAGGCCAGGGGCTGCGCCCGCGACAATCCCCAATCCCAACCCCCAATCCGCCGATCCAACGTCATGCTGCGTGCTGGCGAAGCAGCATAACGGACCAGCACAATATGCCTGCTGATTCTGCAACGATACCGACTTGAATCAAACCTTGGTTCAAGGACCACCCGAATCCCATGACCTGTCGGGCAAGCTCCTGTTGCTCAATGGGGCCGCTGGCAGCAAGGCCCTCGTAAAATGGAACAACTAAGCCATTCACCGCGCCGCCGAGACACACGCTGATCACGCCGAGCGCGCAGAAAAAGAACCCGGCATTGACTAAGGGGCGTTACGAGCCTTGGTGGAGGGCAAAACCCCAAAAGCCAAGCAGTTGAAGGGCCGCAAATGAGATGAGGATGCCGTGAACTATGCGATTAACGCTGCCCTCTTTAGTTATCTCGGCTAAAATCGCCGCGTGGTTTTAGCTTCAATCGTCGGGTGCATGGCCATGAACACCACCGACAGAATTGGAATAAGGCTGAGAATAATCTCTGCTGGGCGATCCATTACCGAGGGCTGCTCAGTTGTTGTGGTGGTCATCATAGCTCTGTGCTGGTTTTTTAGTTCAAGCTATTGCTGCGCTGAATCGTCATAGTTTTCAACATCGCGGTGGCGGTATTGCAGCGCGACCATGATGGATTTGATGGGGCGCATCGCAAGCGCCGTCACGCCCAGAATAAAGATGGGCCACAACACCATATGAACCCACATCGGCGGCCGGAAGGTCAGGTCGACCCACAGCGCCGAGCCAGCAACAATAAGGCACAGCGGCAAGATGATAAAGAATGCAGGGCCGTCGCCGGTATCGTGACCGGCGAAACTCAAGCCACATGAGTCGCATTTGTCAGCGATTTTAATAAAGCCATCAAACAGGCGCCCTTTGCCGCAGCGGGGGCAGCAACCGCGCAGGGCCACGGTAGCAAGTGACTCGCTGGTTTGGGGGTATGTGTCCATGGTCACAGTGTGTACTGCCGACGGGCACAAAGCAAAAGGGCCGACTTGCGCCGGCCCTTTTATACTGGTCGCATTTTTTCCACGCCAAGTGGAAGACCACTTCTCGGGAAAATACTCTTAATGCACAAACGTGCGGACTGGATCGCCCAGCAGCCAGTACACCCACACGAACAGGAACAGCCAGACCACGTCGACGAAGTGCCAATACCAAGCCGCAGCTTGAAAGCCGATGTGCTTGTGGGGCTCGAACTGGTTTTTCATGGCACGGAAGCCGCAGACGATGAGGAAAATCGTTCCCACGAAAACGTGGAAGCCATGGAAGCCGGTGGCGAGATAGAACGTCGAGGGATAGATGCCTTCGGTCAGTTTGAATGCCGCGTGGCCATATTCAAAGATCTGAAGCCCAAGGAACCCGGCCCCCAAAGCCGCCGTAATGAACAGCCACAGGGCTGCGTTCTTGTTATCGCCGCGTTCGACGAACAAGTGCGCACGGGTGACGGTGCCGCCCGAGGTCAGCAAGATCAGGGTGTTGTAAAAGGGCAGTTCCCAAGCGGGAAGAGTAACGATGCCTTCTGGCGGCCATTGCATCACCGAGGTGCCAAAACCAAGGCTGTGATGGAAAAAGGCCCAGAAGAAAGCGGCGAAGAACATGACTTCAGAAGCGATGAACAACGCCATGCCCATGCGCAGGCCATGACTGACTTCGGCGGTGTGTGCGTGTTCGACGCGGGACTCGTGGGTGACGTCACGCCACCAGAAGCGCATGGTCAGGAGGATTAAGAGCAACCCTGGCACGATCTTCAGGATGCCCAGTTGAACGCCCATGATCGGCACTTTGTGGAACATCAAGACCGCGCCGATGGCGAGGATGAGCGCAGAGAATGCGCCCATTGCGGGCCATGGGCTGGGGTTAACCATGTGATAGGGGTGTTTGCTGACAGCGCTCATCGTAGCCCTTCCTTACAACGCAAAACTTAGTTGATCCCGCTCGCCGGTGTCGACGCCAGCGAGACTTCAGACTCAGCAGCTTTCTCGGGCAACATGCCGTCGTCGGCCTTAAAGAACGTATATGATAACGTGATCGTTCGCACATCTGCAGTGGTGGCGTCGTCCAGCATCGCAGGATCAACAAAAAGGGTCACAGGCATATCAATAGATTGGCCCGGTTGCAGTGTCTGTAAGTTAAAACAAAAACACTGCAGCTTATTGAAGTACTGTCCGGTCTTTTCGGGCGTGACGTTGAAGGTCGCAATCCCGGTGGTCGGCTCGTCGCTGATATTGCGCACATGGTAATTGATGGTGACCGTTTCGCCGATCTTCATCGAGACTTTCTTTTGGTTGGCTTTGAACTCCCACGGCAAGTCGCGGTCGGTATTGGCATCGAAACGCACGGTCATCATCTCATTGGCAATATGATCAGGTGACTGTGTTGCGATTTGTGGTGTTCCGTCGACACCAAGTGCTCGGCAAACAATGCGATAGAGCGGTGCCGAGGCCAAAGCCAATCCCAACATGCCCACCACAACCGTCAGCGAAATCGCTGCGGAGCGGAGGTTCTTGGCCTTGAGGTTCGGCGCGCTCATATCGTCCTGATGGCCTACTTACTCGGCGGGATGAAGTTTACCCGAGGGGCCGAAGTGAGGCTGTTGCTCGAACGTATGGAAAGGGGCTGGCGAAGCTACAGTCCATTCCAACGTGTCGGCGCCTTCGCCCCACGGATTGGCTTCTGACTTCTCGCCTGCGTAAATATTACGCACGGCGAAGATCAAGAAGAACACCGATGCGCCACCGGCAATGAACGCGCCGATGGACGATACGTAGTTCCAATGGGCGAAGATATCCGGGTAGTCGACGTAACGGCGCGGCATGCCCGCGAGGCCCAGGAAGTGCTGCGGGAAGAACGTGATGTTGACGCCAATGAACGTCAGCCAGAAGTGGATTTTGCCAGCCCATTCCGGGAACATGTGGCCGGTCATCTTGTCTACCCAGTAATAGTAGCCGCAGAACATCGCGAACACGGCACCCAGCGACAACACATAATGGAAGTGCGCCACAACGTAATAGGTGTCGTGCAATGCGATATCCATGCCCGCATTAGCCAACACCACGCCGGTGACGCCTCCAACGGTGAACAAGAAGATGAAGCCAATCGCCCACAGCATGGGAACGCG
>Ga0049084_10000571_pt1 | contig 14453 bp, 7 predicted proteins | sample GreLakmeON33MSRF_FD_66720 | JGI IMG/M metagenome (GOLD analysis project Ga0049084, IMG submission 66720) | Freshwater lentic microbial communities from great Laurentian Lakes, MI, USA - Great Lakes metaG ON33MSRF | ecosystem: Environmental > Aquatic > Freshwater > Lake | place: Great Lakes... | reverse complement strand
CGCGGGCAAAAGCACCATCATGCGCATCCTCTCCTGCTACATGCCGGCCACCTCCGGCACGGCGCGCGTGGCGGGCTACGACGTGTTCACGCAGGCGGACGAAGTGCGGCGGCGCATCGGCTACATGCCGGAGAACAACCCGCTCCATCGCGACATGCGGGTGCGCGAGTATCTGAAATTCCGCGCCCGCCTCAAGGGCCTGGGCCGCGCCCGTTCGCGCGAACGCATCGACGTGGTCATGCAGCAATGCGGCCTCACGGAAGTGAGCCGGCGCATCATCGGGCAGCTTTCCAAGGGCTTTCAACAGCGCGTGGGACTGGCCGACGCGCTGGTGCATGAGCCGGAGCTGATCATCCTCGACGAGCCGACCATCGGCCTCGATCCGAACCAAATCCGCGCGGTGCGGCAGTTGATCAAGGACCTCGGCCAGAAGCACACCGTGCTCATCTCCACGCACATTTTGCCGGAGGTGGAAATGACCTGCAGCCGGGTGTTGATTTTGCACCAGGGCCGGATCCTTGCGGCGGACACGCCCGAGAATTTGCAGAAGATCATGAGCGACGGCGGACAGGTCATCGCCGAGATCGCCGCGCCCGAGGAGGAATTGCGTGCCTGCTGGGAGGAGATTCCCGAGGTGGAGGATTTCGACGTCTCGGCGGCGGAGGGCGAATACCGGCGGTGCGCGCTGACGCCGCGGCCGGGGGTGGACTTGCGGCCGGCGATTTTCGCGCTGGCCCGGGAGCGGGGCTGGCCGCTGCGGGAGCTGACGCGGAGCCGTTATTCGCTGGAGGACATTTTTGTGCGCGTGACCCGGCCGGACAAGGAGGAGGACAACTGATGCAGGCCTGGTGGACCATGGTGCGGCGGGAACTGGGCGGGATCTTCGGCTCGTGGACGGGCTACGTGGTGATCTCGGTGGTGCTGTTTTTGCTCGGCCTCTGCTTTGTCAATTTGTTGCAGGCGCTGAACTCGGAGCCGACGGAGCAGCCGGTCATGGAGCTGTTTTACAGCACCTATTATTTCTGGCTGATCCTGCTGCTGGCTGCGCCGATCATCACCATGCGCTCGTTCGCGCTGGAAAAATACTCCGGGACCTTCGAGACGCTCATGACCACGCCGGTCAGCGATTTCCAGGTGGTGATGGCCAAGTTCACCGGGGCGATGATTTTCTACATGATGATGTGGCTGCCGCTGCTGGGCTGCATCTTCATCGTGCGTCATTACAGCAACGCGCCGGACGTCCTGGACGTGGCCACCCTGGGCAGCACCTTCCTCGGAATTTTCCTGCTCGGCGCGCTCTACATGTCGCTCGGCTGTTTTGCCTCGGCGCTGACGCGCAACCAGATCATCGCCGCGATGGGCGCCTTCGCGCTGGGCATCTCGCTCTTCCTGCTGAGTTTTCTTTCGATCAGCTTTGCGGGGCGCACCGGCTGGCTGGCGCAGCTTTTCGCGCACCTTTCGCTCCTCGAACACATGCGGGATTTCGCGCGCGGGGTGGTGGACACGCGGGCGCTGGCCTTTTACAGCAGCCTGACGGTGCTGTTTCTGTTTCTGACCCACAAGGTGGTGGAAAGCCGCCGCTGGAAATAGGCCATGGAAAACGATCCCGCAGAAAAACTCAGCTTCTCGGCGCTCCGCCGCTGGGGCGTGGGGCTGAACGTGATCCTGACCGTCGCCGTGGTGCTGGCGCTGGTGGCGATGGTGAATTACCTAGCCATCCGCCATTATCAGCGCCTGGACGTGACGGACCAGTCCCAGTCCCGGCTCTCGGACCGCACCCGCGAGGTGCTCCGCGCGCTGACCAACGAGGTGAAGGTGACCGTCTATTTCGATTCCACAGACGTTCTTTATACGCGGGTCACCGCGCTCCTCAAGGAATACAAATACTCCAGCCCGAAGATCGAGGTGGAGCTGGTCGATTACACGCGCGACCCGGCGGCGGCCAAAGTGGTCAAGAGCCGCTACAAGCTCACCCAGGTGAGCGACCGGAACCTTGTCATCTTCGACGGCAACGGCCGGACACGTTTCATCAACGGCTCGGAAATGTCCGACTACGACGTCGAGAGCATGATGGCGGGCCAGACGAACGAGGTGCAACGCACCCATTTCAAAGGTGAGCTGCTCTTCACCTCCGCCCTCTACAGCATCATTGCCAGCCGCCCGCTCAAGGCCTATTTCCTGCGCGGCCACGGCGAACACGCGCCCGAAAGCACCGACCAGGGCCCGGGCTACTCGAAGTTCTCCGCCATTCTGCGCGACGAGAGCAACATTCCGTTCGAAAAGCTATCCCTGCTCGGCGCGGGCGTTGTGCCGGCGGATTGCAGCCTGCTCATCATCGCCGGCCCGACCGATCCGATCCCCGCCGACGAGCTGGAAAAAATCCAGCGCTACCTCGAACAAGGCGGCCGGGCGCTCATCCTGTTCAATTATTTTTCCGTCGGCAAAAAAACCGGCCTGGAAAAACTGCTCGCCGCCTGGGACGTGGCCGTGGGCGACAACCTCGTGGTCGATGTCGAAAATTCCCCCGGCCGTTCCGGCAAGGGCATCGTGCCCACCGATCTCGGCGGTCACGCCATCGTCCGGTCGCTGCAAAAATCCCAGCTCTACCTCCTGATGCCGCGCTCGATCAGCCGGCTCAAGGGCGGGTCGTCCCGGGCCGACGCGCCCAAGATCGAGGAACTGCTGCTCACCGGGCCGAACAGCATCGTCGTGACCGACATCCGCAAGGGCGTTCCGCAATCCAACCCCGCGCTCGACCAGCGCGGCTCCGTGCCGCTCATGGTCGCGGTGGAAAAGGGCAACATCCCCGGTGTCGCTGCCGAGCGCGGCACCAGCCGTCTGGCCGTGGTGGGCGATTCCTTCTTCCTGCAAAACGACGCCATTGAGTCGGTGGCCAACCGCGATTTCGCCGCAAATCTCGCCGGCTGGCTGGTTGATCAAAACGTGCTATTGCGCGGCCTCGCCCCCCGGCCGATCAAGACCTACAAACTCACCATGACCCAGTCTCAGCTTCTGGCCGTGCGCTGGATTCTGCTGCTGGGCATGCCCGGCGGCGTGCTCCTCATCGGCCTGCTCGTCTGGCTGCGGCGGCGAAGCTGATGAAAATATGAAGTGGACCCAGACATGGTATCTGCTCGCGCTGGCCGGCGCGCTGGCCGCCTTCATCTTTTTCTTCGAGCAGCACCTGGTGGAGACCGGGGCGACGGCCCCGCCGGAGAAAGTGTTGCCGCAGTTCAAGGCGGCTGGCGTCACCGGCCTGCAACTGCGGCGCGGCAAGCAGTTCGTCCTCCACCTCGAACGCGCCGGCGAAAGCTGGAATGTCACCAACCCGCTCGCCTATCCCGCCGCGCCCGTCGCCGTCGAGAGCCTGCTCCAGTCGCTCGAACAGCTCGTCCCGCAGACCCGCATCTCGCCCGAGGAACTGGGCCGCCGCAAACACAGCCCCGACGAATTCGGCTTCGACGCCCCGCAGGCCGTGCTGACGCTCGTGGCTGGCGGATCGCGCCATGAGCTGCAGATCGGCGCGCGCACGGCCGCGGGCGACCGGGTCTATTTGCAGGTCGTGGGCCGGCCCGGCATCTACGTGGTCGAGGCCGGTCTGATCGACCGCCTGCCGCGCACGCTCAACGACTGGCGCGAAACCGCGCTGCTCAACCTGGCCGGCTGGAATTTCGACCGCGTCGAGACCATCAAGACCGGCGGCGGCCTCGCCCTGCAGCGCGAGGCCACCACCCGGCTCTGGCAACTGAGCCGTCCCCAGCAGCGCGCCGACCAGGCGAAGGTCGAGGCGCTGTTTGAAAAAATCCGCCAGGCGCGCGTCCTGGACTTTGTCACCGACGATCCCAAGGCCGACCTCGAGGCCTTCGGATTGCAGCCGCCGGCGCTCGAGCTGTTGTTCGGCCAGGGCACCAACCATCTGCAGCGCGTCCAGTTTGGCCGCAGCCCGACGAACGATCCGGCCAGCGTCTATGCGCGCCGCCTGAGCCAGACGAACATCGTGCTCGTTCCTAAAACACTTCTCGAAACGCTGCACACGCCGTTCACCGAACTGCGCGACCGCCGACTGGTCGCCTTCGATCCGGCGGCGGTGGACCTGATCGACGTGCGCGGCGCCGAGCCGTTCACGCTCCGCCGGCAGACCAACCACACCTGGACGACTGGCGACAATCTCCCGGCGGACGTTCCCTACATGCGCGACCTGCTGGTCCTGTTGAGCCAGTTTGAAATCACCGAGTACGTGAAGGATGTCGTGACTGATTTTTCCAGCTACGGCCTGAAGCCGCCGCCACTGCAATACGTCTTGAAAGCGGCCGTGACCAACGCCGGCGGCCCCACCAACGTCGTGCTCGCCCAGCTCGATTTCGGCACGAACCTGAACGACCAGGTGTTTGTCCGGCGCGCGGACGAGGATTCGGTGTACGCGGTGCGGCAGTTGGATTTTCATTATCTGCCAGCCGCCGCGTGGCAGTTGCGCGATCATCGCGTCTGGAATTTCACCACCAACCAGGTCGTGCGCGTGACCGTCCGGCAGCACGGCCAGACCCGTGTGCTGGTGCGCGCGGCCGGCGGCGACTGGTCGCTCGCGCCCGGCTCCCCCGGCACCGTCAACCCGTGGGCCATGGAGGAAATGATGTTCCGCCTCGGCGACATGCACGCCATGACCTGGGTGGCGCGCGGCGCGGAGGGCCGCGCCCGCCACGGTTTCACCGGGACCGGCCACACCATCAGCATTGAGATCAAGGTCGGTGACAAGTTCCAGACTTTGACCATGGATTTCGGCGGCTCCTCGCTGCTGCGGCTGCCCTATGCCTCGACGCTGGTGGACGGGCAGCCGTGGGTCTTTGAATTCCCCTGGCAGCTTTATCCCGAAATCCTGCGTGAATTGAGCATCCCGCCGCAGAAATAAAAATTATGCCACGCGCCGCACCACGCCGTTTCTGGCCGCTCGCCCGCCGCCTCTTCCGCTGGTTCCGCATCACTGTGCTGCTCCTCGTCCTGGCCGCCGTCATCACCGTCATCTGGCTGAACCAGGTCGGGCTGCCGGATTTTCTCAAGCAGCATCTCCGCGCCGAGTTGCGCGCGCAGGGCATGGAGGTCGAGTTCAACCGCCTGCGCTACCGCTGGTATCGGGGCATCGTCGCCGAGCACGTCGTCTTCGGCCGGGCCGGCGAGGCGCATGGCCCGCAATTTTCCGCGGACGAACTGACCCTGCGCCTCAACGAGGACGCGCTCTGGCGGCGGGAATTTCAACTCGACGGCGTCATCCTCCAGGACGGACGGCTGCTCTGGTCGGTCTGGGAGACGAACCAGACGCCGCGCCAGGTGGCGGTGGAAAAAATCCACGCCCACCTGCGATTTCTGCCGCAGGATACCTGGGAGCTGACCTCGTTCACAGCGCAAAGCCTGGGCATCAATCTCGCCCTTCATGGCACGATCACCAACGCGTATGCCATTCGCAACTGGAACTTCGGGGGCAGCCAACCGCCCGATCCGCACACGCTCGCGGCCTTCTGGCGCGACTTTCTTGACGAGGTGGACCGGACGCAGTTGCAGGCGCCGGCCCAGCTGTCCGGCTCGATCTGGGGGGACGCCCGCGACCTGAAAACTTTTTCAGCCGACCTGAAATTTTCCACGCCGCAATATTCCTCGCCCCGGGGGAGCGGAAAAAATCTCAGCCTTTCCGCACAAACCCGGCCGCGCTCGAACGATCTGCTGCGCGTGGAAGTCAAGCTCCAGACCGACGACCCGCGCACGCCCTGGGGCCAGGCCAAACGGATGGCCCTGACCATGCAGGCGGCGCCATCGCTGACCCAGCTTTCCCCGACAAATGCCAGCCTGACCTTGCAGCTCAAGGACGCGAAGACTGCGTGGGGCCGGGCCGGCAACCTTTCCCTGACGGCGCGCTTCGCCCACGACACGAACGATCCTGCGCTGGTGTGGGCCGAGTATTCCGTGATCGCCAATCAGCTGGAGTCCGGCCGCTTTCGCTCCGCCCACGCCCAGCTCAACGCGCAGGCCGTCCAGGTTGCTTCCAACCTCTGGCCGCGTTCCCTGACCACGCAACTGCAACTGGCCGACGCCCGGATCGAGCAGACCCGTGCCGCCACCGTCTCCATTCGCGCCGGCCTGACCCTGCCGGCGGCGGACGAACTTCGGCTGGGCGACACCAATCTTTCGTGGGCAACGCGCCTGGAAAAAATTCCGGTCGATCTGGAAACCAGCCTGACCCATTTGCAGGTCACCAATCTGGACGTGCCGACCACCTCCCTCGCCGGCCGCTGGCGCGCGCCGCTGTTCACCATCGACGCGGCGAAAGGTAAACTGGCCGACGGCCAGTGGAGCGCCACCGGCCGGCTGGACGCCATCACGCGGGAGCTGTCGCTCGCGTTGAACACGGATTTTGATCCGCTCAAGATCGCGCCCGCGCTGCCCGACGAGGCCCGCGTGTGGCTGGGGCAGTTCACCTGGCGCGCGCCGCCGCGCCTCGAAGGCACAGCCCGGATTGTCCTGCCCGCCTGGACGAATCGCGCTCCGGACTGGGAGGGAGCGGTGCTGCCGACCCTGGCGCTGCGCGGAAAGTTTGAAGTGGGCGCTGGAACATTTCGCGGCGTGCCCGCCACGTCGGGCCGCGGGCCGCTGCTTTATTCCAACTTCGTCTGGCAGTTGCCGGGGCTGCACATCACCCGGCCCGAGGGCGTCCTCGTCATGAGCTACACCAACAACGACCTCGCCCACGAATATTTCTTCCACATCGACAGCGGCATTGATCTGAAGGCGCTGCGGCCGCTCGTCAAAAACAAGGCGCAGCGCGCCGCGTTTGATCTGGTCGAATTCACCGGCCCGGCCCGCGTCGCCGGCAGCATCATCGGCAACTGGGAGGATGACAAAACCACCGACGCCCGGTTGCACGTCACGGTCACGAACTTTTCTTTTCGCGGCCAGTCGATCAGCGAGCTCGACACCGGCCTGACCTTCACCAACAACCTGCTGACCTTTGCCAACACCCGGATCCACCGGCCCGAGGGCACCGGCACCGTTTCCGAAGTCCGCGTCGATTTCAACCGGGACAAAATTTTCATCACCAACGGCCTGAGCACCCTCGCCCCGACGGCGGCGCTGCGCGCGCTCGGCCCCAAGGTGGAGAAGACGATGGCCCCGTTCCAGTTCGGTCGACCACCGACGGTGCGCCTCAACGGCGTGGTCGATCTTGATCCAAAAACCACCCTCGATGACATGCGCTTCGAGATTTTCGGCGGGCCGTTTCAATGGCGGGATTACCGGCTCACCGAAGTCACTACCACCGCTCGCTGGCTGGGTGACACGCTCACGCTCACCAACGTCCAGGGCGCATTTCACGAGGGACGCGTGGCGGGCGACGCGCATTTCACTTTCCTGCCGGGGGGCAGCGCTGATTTTTCCTTCCGCGTCGGCCTGAGCGAGGTGAATCTGCACTCCCTCATGGTCGATCTGTTCAGCAAGACCAACAAGCTGGAGGGCGTCCTGGGCGGCCAGCTTTCCGTGATCCGCGCTAACACCGACCAGCCGAAAAGCTGGCACGGCGGCGGCGAGATGAAGCTGCGCGATGGCCTGATCTGGGAGTTTCCCGTCTTCGGAATTTTTTCGCCAATGCTGAACAAGGTCGTGCCCGGCCTCGGCAGCAGCCGCGCCCGCCAGGCCACCGCGACCTTCGCCATCACCAACAGCGTCCTCGCTAGCACCGACCTCGAAATCCACGCCTCCGGGATGCGGATGCAGTATGAAGGCACGGTGGATTTCGAGTCCCGCATCCATGGGCGGATGGAGGCGGAGCTGTTCCGCGACGTGCCGCTGCTCGGGCTGCTGGTGAGCAAGGTGCTCTGGCCTGTGACCAAGCTTTTAGAATACAAGGTCGCCGGCTCGCTCTCCGATCCGAAGACCAGCCCCCTCTACATTCCGAAAGTTTTCCTGATGCCCTTCCACCCCATCCGCACCCTCCAGGAACTGCTGCCCGACGAGAAGAAGGCCCCGCCGGAGCCGCCGCCAAAAAAGGATTGAACAGCGTGGTCACACGAACGCCGAGTTCAGCCGGCAGAACCGTGCGAGCATCCGGCGGAGCGGCGCTTTCCGGTCAATCCACGTAGATGAACTCATTCGCATTGAGCAGCGCGCGGCAGAGTTCGGTGAGGCTGTGTTGCCGCAAAAATTTCAGGCAGGCACCGTGCTCCGCCGGCCCGGGCGCGCGCTGATACGCGAACGCGAACGCACGGGCCACTTGCGCTCCCGTGTCCGCCCCGGCTGCGCGCTTCACGCGCTCCGCCAGCGCGCGGGCGGCAGCGACGGCCTGCGCTCCGTTCATCAACGTCAGCGCCTGCGGAGCGACAATGGATTCATGGCGGCGCGGACAAGAGGTGGAATTTTCCGGCAGGTCGAAGGTTTCCATGAACGGCACATGCACCGTTTTTTTCTGGATCAAGAAAAGGCTGCGGACATTCTGATTTGTGGCGGGGGATGGATACCAGCCCTTGGTCTTCGTCTCGTTGTCATCGAGGAAGGCCGGGTTCGCCTGCAATATTTCCGCCGGCAGCTCCGGCCAGACCGGCGGTCCGCCCTCGCGCGCGAGCAACGTGCCGGAGACGGCGAGCAGTGCATCGCGGAGTTGCTCGGCGCTCAGGCGGCGGATGGTTTGGCGGGAGTAGTCAGTGCTCAGTCCGTCAGTGCTCAGTAAAACAGTGTGTGCGGCCTTGGGACTGGTGAGCTTCTGACTGAGCACTGAACTACTTCGGTACGCCGCGCTCGTCACGATCAGCCGGTGCAGCCGCTTCACCGACCAGCCGTCGCGCACAAATTCAGACGAGAGCCAGTCGAGCAGTTCGGGATGGGTTGGGCGCGCGCCGGCCAGTCCGAAGTCGTTCGGCGTGGCCACCAGACCGCGGCCAAAGTGCGACTGCCAGACGCGGTTGACGAGCACGCGCGCGGTCAGAGGATTTTCCGGCGATGCAATCCACTCCGCCAGCGCGAGACGGCGACCCGTGGTCTTCGGATTCGCGCCCGCCCGGATCGTCGCCGGATTTGGATACAGCACCGAAATGAAGCCCGGTTCCACGGGGGCACGGGGATCCTTGTGGTTCCCTTGGAACAAAATTTTCGTGACGGGTGGCTTGCCATCGGCGTCGGTCATCAGCAGGCCGAGCGTGAACGCGACCTTCTGCTTTTTGATCTCGTCGATCTGTTTGGTGAATTCGTCGCGCGCCGCTGTTTGCTCCGGCGTCAGCCCGGCCTTCAATTCCTTCTCATCCGGCTCCAGCTTCTTCTCAATCTCCTCGATTTGCTTCTTCGCCTCGGCCGGCCGCTTCTCCTTGGGCAGTTTTAACAATTCCGCCTCGACGGGCGTGAGTTTCGCCATGCGCTCCTCCCGCAGACGCGCCTTCAGCGGGGCGAGCAACGCTGCGCGCCCGTCCTCCGCACGCTTGATCTTCTCTTCGACCGCCTGGTTTTTGCGGCGGATTGCCTCCTGCTCCGCGGCAAGGTCGAGCGGCAGATCGTCAGCGAATTTCACCGGCTCGAAAAACGCCCGTAGCCGGAAATGATCCGCCTGGGAGAGTGGATCGTATTTGTGATCGTGGCAGCGGCAGCAGCCCAGCGTGAGGCCGAGGAACGCGCTGCCCGTGGTCTCCGTCAAATCGGCCAGCAGCTCGGCGCGGCTGCGGTCCTGCTCGTTGAAGGCTCCGGCGGAATTGTCGTGCGGGCCGAGCCGGAGATACCCGGTCGCGATGAGGCGGTCCTGCTCCGCCGCGTCCTTCGGCGGGCCGTTCACGAGTTCATCGCCGGCGAGTTGTTCGCGGATGAACTGGTTAAATGGTTTGTCCGCGTTGAACGAACGGACGACGTAATCGCGGAACCGCCAGGCGCGCGGGCGGAACTCGTCCCAGTCGAACCCGTTGCTGTCGCTGTAGCGGACGACATCGAGCCACGCGCGCGCCTGATGCTCGCCATGGCGCGGCGCAGCAAGCAGTCGATCCACGAGCCGCTCGTAGGCGTCGGGCCGTTGGTCCGCGAGAAATTCCTGCATCTCCGCCGGCGACGGCGGCAGGCCGATGAGGTCAAACCACAGCCGGCGGGCGAGGGTGCGCCGGTCGGCTTCGGGCGCGGGCGCGAGTTTCGCAGCGTCGAGCCGGGAGAGGATGAATTGATCAATGGGATTGCGAACGAGCCTGCGGTTTTGGACAGCGGGCGGTTTTGGATTCGAGACGGGCTTGAGGGACCAGAGGTCCAGCCGTTGGCCGCCGAAAATTTTCACGATGGGATTGCGCGGATCGTGCCAGGCGTCGCCGAGCTGTTCGCCGGGTTTCAACGGTGACGTCACGCTCGCCACGGCGGTTTCCGGCCACGGTGCGCCGTCGCGGATCCACCGCTCCAGCACGGCGATGTCGTTCGTCGTCAGCTTTTCCTTGGGCGGCATTTCCAGTTCCTTCCTGGTGTGACTGACCGCCTGAATCAGGAGGCTGGCCGCAGGTTTGCCGGGCACGAGGGCGGGGCCGGTGTCGCCACCCTTGAGCAGGGCCGCGCGCGAATCCATGCGCAGCCCGCCCTTCTGCTTGTCCAGGCCGTGACAGCTCACACAACGCGCGTCGAGCAAGGGCTTCACCCGGCTGACGAAATGCGCGCGGGCCGCCTCGTCGTCCGCGCGAACGGCGAAGCCCGCGAGCAGCCCGGCGAGGGCGATGACTCGGCAGGGGTTCACGCTCGAATCATAGCGCGTCCGGGGCGGGCGAGGCAATGTTCATCAGCGAACTCGGCGTGGTATCTGGGAGTGCTGCGACTGGTCGCAGCCTTTTCGTGTTGTGACTTGTCACAACGCATCACGCCTCTCACGCGCACGGTTCGGCGACTAGTCGCCGGACGAAAAGGCGGTGACAAGTCCTCGCACTCCAAAGCCGGCGGCTCAAACTTTCCTTTAACCGTCGGTGTCCTGTGGCATACTGCCCGCATGTTCCTCCACGGCGCTCCCGGCTCCCGGCGCGAATTTCTGGCTCGCACCGGCGCGGGTTTTGGCGCGCTGGCCCTGGGCGCGTTGCTCCGACAGGACGCGCGCGGGGAGCAGCCGTTCCGCCGGCCGGTCATTGATCCGCTCAACCCTTTCGCCACGCGCCCGCCCCATTTCGCGCCCAAGGCGAAGTCGGTGATTTTTCTTTTCATGGTCGGGGGGCCGTCGCATGTCGATACCTTCGACTACAAGCCGGAGCTGCAAAAGCTCGATGGCCAGCCGGTGCCGGCCTCGATCAAAAAGGCGGTCGAAGCGACGAAATTTGCGAACGTCTTCCACGGCTGCAAGGAGGAGCTGATGGCCAGCCCGTTCAAGTTCGCGCAGCACGGCCGGAGCGGGATGTGGGTGAGCGAACTGTTTCCTAACATGGCGCGGCACGTCGATGACCTCTGCTTCATCCATTCGCTCCAGGCCGACAGCAACAATCACGCGCCCGCCAGCTATCAGCTTCATACCGGCGACATCCGTCCCGGCAAGGCCAGCCTCGGCTCGTGGGTCACCTACGGACTCGGCACGGAAAATCAGAATTTGCCCGGCTACGTGATGCTCTTCGACGCCGGCCCGCTCGGCGGCGGGCCGAATTATTCCAACGGCTTTCTCCCCGCCGCGTTTCAGCCGACGCGCCTCCGTGACAAGGGCACGCCTGTGCTCGATCTCCTGCCGCCGGAAGAATTCGCCCCCGGCCAGCGCACCTCGCTCGATCTCATCCGCGAACTAAATTTGCAACATCGCGCCACGCGGCCCGGCGTCACGGAACTCGATGCGCGCATTGCCAGCTACGAGCTTTCCTACCGGATGCAGTCCGCCGCGCTCGAGGTCGGCAACCTGGACACCGAGCCGGAATATCTGCGGCGCAGTTACGGTTTCGAGGACAAAGAAAAGCGCACGGCGAGCTTTGCGCGGAAATGTCTGCTCGCGCGGCGCCTCGTCGAGAAGGGGGTGCGCTTCGTGCAGCTTTACGACATGCCGGACAAGGACGGCTGGGATGCGCACGCCAAGCTCGTGGAAAATCACGCACCGCGCGCCCGCTGGACCGATCAGCCCGTGACCGCGCTGCTCGCCGACCTCAAGCAGCGCGGCCTGCTCGACACCACCCTGGTCATCTGGGCCGGCGAATTTGGCCGCACGCCCATGATGCAGGGCGATAAGGGCCGTCAACACAGCGCCGCCGGGTTCACCATCTGGATGGCGGGCGGCGGCGTGAAACCCGGCCAGCGCATCGGGGCCACGGATGAAATCGGCCTGCTCGCGGTGGAGCGTCCGCATCCGTTCCGCGATCTGCACGCGACAATTCTCGCCGCGCTCGGCGTCGGGCACGAGGAGCTGGGCTTTGAGGTCAACGCGCGCATCGAGCGGCTCACCGGCGTGGCGGGCAGCGCCAAAATCATTCCCGGCGTGCTTGGTTGAAATTCGTTTTCCCGCGCTGGCTTTGGCAAAAGCTTTTCCTTAGCCTGCCACCTTCATGAAATTCTTTGTCCGGTTTTCCGTGGCGCTCTTCGCCGTGACCACCTTCGCCGCCGACCAGCCGCAGTTCGGGCACGCGTGGACGCGCAACATGGTTTCCGCCGAGCGTGGGCTGCCGGATGCGTTCGATCCAAAAACCGGCAAGAACATCCAGTGGACGGCCCGGCTCGGCTCGGAATCGTATGCCACCGCAGTCGTGGCCGGCGGGCGCGTTTACCTCGGGGCGAACAACGCCGAACCGCGCGATCCGAAGCACGTCGGGGATCGCGGTGTGATGATGTGCTTCGATGAAAAGGACGGTCATCTGCTCTGGCAACTTGTCGTGCCGAAACGCGAGGAGGACATTTATCACGACTGGCCCAAGACCGGCATGTCATCGCCGGTGACAGTGGAAGGTGAGCGCGTGTACATGGTAAACAATCGCGGCGTGGTGATGTGCCTCGACGCGCGCGGGATGGCCAACGGCAACGACGGCCCTTTCCGCGACGAGGGCAGGTTGATGACACCCATCGGCACGAACGCCCCGCCTCAACCGCTCGCGTCCGGCCCGCTCGACGCGGATGTCCTATGGCTCTTCGACCTTACCAAGGACGCGGGCATCTGGTCGCACGACGGCGCGCACAGTTCGATTCTCATTCACGGCGATTACCTCTATCTGAACACCGGCACCGGCGTGGACAACACGCATCGCAAAATCCACACACCGGACGCGCCCAGCCTCGTCGTGCTCGACAAGCGCACGGGCCGTCTCGTCGCGCGCGACCACGAGCACATGGCGCCGCGCATTTTTCACTGCACCTGGTCGTCGCCGTCGCTGGCGAAAGTGGGCGGGAGGGAAATGATATTTTTCGCAGGCGGCAACGGGATTGTTTATGCCTTCGAGCCGCTGACGAAAGCGGCGGACGGAGTGCAGACGCTCAAGAAGATCTGGCAGTTCAATTTCGATCCCGACGCGCCGGCCGATGAAGTGCACCGCTACACCAGCAACCGCGCCACCGGCCCCAGCAACATTTACGGGATGCCGGTCTTCCATGAGGGCAGCCTCTACGTCGCAGGTGGCGGCGACTGGTTTTGGGGCAAGAACGAGGCGTGGCTGAAATGCCTCGACCCGCGCGGCTCCGGTGAACTCACCACGAACGCCGTGCGCTGGGTGTATCCGCTGGGCCGGCATACGATGGCCACACCGGCGGTTCACGACGGCCTGGTGTTCGTCACCGACGCGATGCGGATGCTGCATTGCGTGGATGCGAAGTCCGGCAAGGCGGTTTGGACGCACGAGCTTGGCGGCGAAATCTGGGCCTCCGCGCTGATCGCGGACGGGAAGGTTTTCATCGGCACGCGGCGCGGCGATTTCTGGGTCTTTGCCGCGAGCCGGGAAAAGCAGGTGTTGAGCAGGACCGAATTCGGCGCCGGGATTGCCGGCACCGCCGTGGCCGCGAACGGCACGCTCTACGTCTCCACCGCGAAGAATTTGTATGCGATCCGGCGCAAGGCGAAGTAATGCAAATGATCGCTACGCCGCAGGGGTTGGAAAAGATCATCCGTCGAAACGCTCTAATCACTTGAGCTTCAGAAAATAATTTCCATGAACAACATCCTCGTCCTCTACGATTCCAACACCGGCAACGTCGCGAAAATGGCACAGCTCGTGGCTGAGGGCGCGGCCACCGTGCCCGGCACCGAAGTGCGCCTGCGCTCGGTGGACGAGGCGACGGCGGCGGATGTCCTCTGGTGCGATGGCCTCGCCGTCGGCAGTCCGACCAACATGGGCCTTCTTTCCTGGAAGATGAAACGTTTCTGGGACGAGACGATGCGCCCGGAGTGGATGAAGATCGACGGCCGGATCGGCTGCGCGTTCAGCAGCGCGGGCGGCTGGGGCGGCGGCATGGAGCTGGCCTGCCAGTCCATTCTCACCGTGCTGATGAATTTCGGCTTCCTCGTTTTCGGCGTGACGGATTATGCGACG
>Ga0049084_10000570_pt1 | contig 14476 bp, 9 predicted proteins | sample GreLakmeON33MSRF_FD_66720 | JGI IMG/M metagenome (GOLD analysis project Ga0049084, IMG submission 66720) | Freshwater lentic microbial communities from great Laurentian Lakes, MI, USA - Great Lakes metaG ON33MSRF | ecosystem: Environmental > Aquatic > Freshwater > Lake | place: Great Lakes... | reverse complement strand
GGCCCGGTCTACTTCAATTTCCCATTCGATGCCGGGCACCGGAGCGGTGTCATCAATATCGATCAAACCGGTCATCTGGGTTTCCATAAAGGCACGAATGCGACTGGCTTCTGCGAACAATTGGTCGAGATTTTCACCAGACAATTCCAGTTGAATCTCTTTGCCCACAGGCGGACCCTGTTCCACAGTTGCTACTTCGGCGCGAATGCCGGGCAAATTGGCAATCGCGGCGCGGTACAGATCCTCGACCTCGAAACCATCAACATCCCGAATACGCCGGTCAGTCATCTCGATGAAAATGGTACCGATCAGGTCTGGCGCAGCTTGCTGATCGCCACCCATCTGCTGCCCGGCACCGGATTGGGTAACGATGCCCTTGATGTGCCCAACATTGGTTATACGTTGCTCTACATCGAGCATGATGTCGCGCAGTTCCGCCGGTGAAAAATTGCCACGAGCAAACACCAGAATTCGGGTTTGACTCGGTTCCACCGCGGTGAAGAATTCCACTCCCTTACCGAAACGGCCGTAAGCGGCCACAATCGTAACCAGCGTTGCGATACTCAATACGAATACGGTCAACGGAATGCGCACGACAAATTGCAGAATCTGGGCATACAGATGCGTAATGCCTGTGGTCTGGGTTACATCTTCAGATTCGAGACTCTTCAGATACATCTGGTCCGCATTGCTGGACTTGCCCATGAGCGCACCAATGACCGGTGCAAATAACATGGCATAGAACAAAGAACCGATCAGCACTGCAAAGACCGTAATAGGTAGATAGCTCATGAACTGTCCGGCGACACCGGGCCAGAACATGATGGGCAGAAATGCGGCGAGGGTGGTGGCTGTGGAAGCCATGACCGGCCAGAACATGCGTTGGGTCGCTTCTCGATAAGCTGACAGGCTATCCAGACCTTCCGCCATCTTGCGATCGGCATATTCCACTACCACGATGGCGCCGTCGACTAACATGCCCAGCCCGAGCAACAAGCCGAAGATCACCATGAAATTGTAGGTAAAACCCAGCAGGCTTATCACGATGAAGGCGAAGAAAAAGGAAAATGGTACGGCCAGCGTCACCAGCAAACCGGAGCGCACTCCCACTGCCGCTATTACTACAATCAGTACCAGCACCATTGAAGATGCCATATTGCCCTGCAATCCAAGGTTCTGCTCCAGCACGAGCGGGGCAGTATTGTTCAGGTAGGTCAGTGTGACTGACGGCGGCAGGTCCGGTCGCATTGCGCTGACTACCTGGTCGATTTGCTCCATCGCTTGCACCAGATTGGCGCCTTTGCGCTTCATCACGTTCAGGGAAATCGATGCGGATCCATTGGCATAGGAATAACGTGTCGCATCCTTAAAGGTACGACGCACGTCGGCAATATCGGCAATAGTCATCACGCCGAGATTGGACGAGGCCAGTGGCAGGTTGAACATGTCATCGGCGTTTTCAATGAGTCCTGGCACTTTAATAGAGAAGCTGCCCTGACCAGTATCGACCTGACCAGCAGGAATCAGGCGATTATTGCCGGTGACTGCGGCAACGATAGCGCTGTTGGGAATACCATAGGTTTCCAGTTTGGCGGGATCGACTACAGCCTCCAGCAATTCTTCCCGATTGCCGACCATAGTTGCTTCGAGTATTGGTGGCAGGATTTCGATTGCTCTTTGCAAATCTTCTGCAATTCGCAGCAGTGTTCGCTCTGGCACATCGGTGCCGCCGATCGCGATCTGCACAACAGGTAATCCCGCAGCAGACACTTCCTGGATGATTGGCTCTTCAGTAGCCAGAGGAAATTTTGCCTTTGCCCGATTGATTGCCTCGCGCACTTCTGTCAATGCATTCTGGGATTCGAAATCGACATCGAACTCGGTGACAATGGTAGCCGCATTTTCACTGGAGAAAGAACTGATCTGGGTAATTCCATCCAGCGATTTCAATTCCAGTTCCGCCGGTTTGGCCAGCAGACGTTCGGCATCTTCCGGTGAGATGCCCTGATGAATGATGGTGGTAATAATGATCGGTACTTCCACATCAGGATTCAGCTCTACCGGGATGGAGAGATAGGCCACGAATCCGGTAAGCATGACGACGACGAGCACGCTGAGTGTGGTGCGAGCGCGTGTTACTGCGATATCGATATAGTTATACATAGACGAGTATCCGGGTAATAAGCTGTGGACTAGCGCGACAATGAAAGACTGGTTTCTACGAGTTGTCCTGGGAAAACAATTTCCTGGCCCACAGTAATCAGATTCACTGGGCCCGTGAGGCCGCTCACCCAGATTCCAGGATTGAGCTGGCTGGTATTGTCCCCGACGATTTCCACGTTCTCGAAGCTCACGATATTGTCCGGGCCAATCAGCTTGACTCCAATCGAACCGTTGTCATCCAGCGTCAATGCTGAAGAGGGTATCAGGTGCGCGTCTATCGTCGCTGAATTGACCAGCAATTCAGCGGTAATGCCTTCGCGAATATCTGTATATTGCGCATCAACTTCCACCTCAATACGGTAACTGCGCGAAACCGGATCGGCAGCTCGAGCTAGGAAACTCACCGTCCCGGATACGATCTCACCATCCAACAATTGTGCTGTAACCCTGGCACCAACTTCGATAGTGCTGACATTTTGCTCGGGCACCAATCCGATCAATAACATGGGGGTATCATCCAGCACGGACGCGCACACGGTGCCTGTGTTCAGCAGATCACCAATCTCAACAGTGCGGGTTTCAACCACGCCGGCAAAAGGCGCGCGCATCCTGGTTTTTGCGAGCGCCAGTTCTGCGCGCATAACACCTGCTATAGCAGATTCCCGTGCGGCTTTGAGTTGGGCGACTATCACGCCAGATTGCAGGCGACGTTCTTGCAGATCCAGTGAAGCCTTGTATTCAAATTCGGCTTGCTCGCGGCGACTGAGAGCTTCCTGCAGGTTGGCATCGCGATTGTCCACGGCTATTTCACACAGTACATCGCCCTCCGCAACCCGGGCGCCACGTGCAACTGGCTCGCTCACAATGCGTCCTGCTTCTTCGGCGCGAACTTCCACATGACGGGAAGCCTCGGTGCGACCACGCACCCGCAGTTGTTTGATGTGGGACTGGGGTTCAATACGGCTCGCACGCACCGTCAGTACATCGGTGTTCACGTCGACGGCCAGTCCTTCCGGGATTGCGACAACTGTCTTGTTGTTGGAGCTGGGAGCTTCATCGGTGTCGGCTGCGTTACGGGGAATGACCATCCAGATCACTACTACTACCAGAATTGCGATGGCTACTACTTGCTGATTTTTCACGTCTGCCTCCGCTAGCTACTGCGCTGCGTTAAATGTATGCATTTGCCTGTTTACAACAGTGCCCCACCGTCGCCGTTTGGGTACACAAACCCATTACCAGATACGCCAGGGAAACGGAAATGAGTCGGATTGTTTTGCACTGTTGCGAGGTAATGTTGTTGAAGTTACCGGTCAGATAAACCCCGAATCCGAGGGCTTCAATTTTGCTGCCAAATGGCAGAAATTGCGCTGATTGAAGTGTTACGTATTGTAACCACTGGCATTGTACTTGCAATTAAAAAAATGAAGTTGGTGGTCAATCAAACCGAAGCTGACATGGACTTTGTAGAATAGGGTTTTAGTGCTGAATTGTGTTAGTTTTGTGTCCTATATACAATCACTATCAAGGAATTTTTCCAGCGTGAAAGACTTAACCAATAGAGTGGCAATTATTACTGGATCCAGTAGTGGTGTCGGCGCGGCTACTGCACGTTTGTTGGCAAGCAAGGGCTGCCATGTAGTCATCAACTACAACTCCAATGCCGATGGCGCCAGGCAGGTAGCGGCTGACTGCGAAAAGTCAGGAGTGAAAACCCTGGTGTGTGCAGGCAATGTCGCCAAGGATGCTGACTGCGAGGCCATGGTACAGGCAGCCATCAAGCAATGGGGTCGCGTCGATGTGCTGGTTAACAATGCCGGCACTACCAAGTTTGTAGAGCACCATGAGCTGGACGGATTGAGCAGTGACGACTTTCAGCGCATTTATGCGGTGAACGTAATTGGTAGCTATCAGATGATTCGTGCCGCCAATCGCATCATGCAACAACAGGCTGATGGTGGCGTGGTAGTGAATGTCGCCTCAACTGCTGCCGTTACTGGTATCGGCAGCAGTGTCGCTTACGCTGCATCGAAAGGCGCCATGGTAACCATGACGCTTTCGCTGGCGCGCGCGCTGGGCCCGAAGTTGCGCATCAATGCGGTATGCCCCGGGTTCATAGAAGGGGATTGGTTGCTGGAAGGATTGGGAGAGCAGAAGTACAACGAACTAATCCAGTTCAATCGCAAGAATTCCGCGCTGGGTGTAACAGCCACCGCAGAAACTGTTGCCGATGCCATTCTCTATTTCATCTCAGGACCACAAATAGTCACTGGCGAGACCATGATTGTGGATGGCGGACGTCATCTCAGCCAGACGCCACTTACGCGGCGCTGAGCAAAAAATATTTCGTCCAATTTTGGCTAATGCGCGCTCGGGCGTTTCTGCAGTTTGCGCTGTAGCGTTCGTCTAAAGTGCATTCTAGCGGTCATAAACTCGAAAATCCTGCGTGATGAAACCAGCAACCAATCTCTCTGACGTTATTTCGGCAACTCTCGCTGCGGAGTTCGGAACTGCTGTTGCTGCGGGAATTGGAATGTTTGAGCAGGACCAGCCGCAAGCCGCCGACTTGCCAGCAGCGCAGGCGCGATTCGCCCACTTATTAGCGGGCCTGGTGGTGGCTGCCCATAAACAACCTGCGCAGATATTGCTGGCGGGAACTGCGCTGGAACCCCTCGGCAAGGAGTTGGTCAGCCGCGGCTATGTTGTTACCTGGCTGGCCGGGCCCAATGCCCAGGCAGAGAATGCACAGGTTGCTGCTGCGCTGCGCATGCAGGCAGAAACTCTGCTAGGTGTAGTTACCACTGCCAGATTCGATTGCTTGGTAATGATGGGCACGTATCGTTATCTCGATCAGCTGCCAATTTTAAATCGCTGTCGCGAGCTACTCGTGACCGGTGGCACGCTCCTGTTTGCCACTGAATTGTTGAGCGATGATTCGAGCATCGAATATTCTTCATTGGCAAATTGCAGTTCCCAACAGCAACTTGGTGCGCGCCTGGGGTTTAGCCGCGTGAACTCGTGGGATTTAAGCAGCAGTGCATTGCAATCAGTCAGCCTGTTCCTGCCATTGCTGGAAAAGCATGCAGTGAATCTTCGTGCCGATTCATCGTTGCCTGCGACCGCATGGGCCGAGCAGGGTGCGGTGCTTGCGACCATGCAGCGTGAGATTGCATCCGGTCGTCGCAGTTATCAGCTGCAGCAGTGGTGTTTGCAGGACGCCGCTACCGATGCGTTGCTGGCAGAGCAATTGGGTGAATATGCCGAGGCAGAATACGGCGCTATCAATTCATTCGAAGTTGCTGAAATAAGGCATTTGTTCGAGCAAAGTTTCGAAAAGGTTTTCGATCCCGCGCTTTGGCGTTGGAAATACCAATTGGGCGATGGCAAAAGCGTTGTTGCCCGCATCACACGTGGCAGCGAAATTGTTGCGCATTACGGCGGTGCTCCCAGACAGATTTTGTATTTCGGCAAGCCGGCAAAGGCGATTCAGGTTTGCGATGTAATGGTGTTACCCGAGAAGCGGCGGCAGTATGGGAAGAGCAGTTTGTTCTTCAAAACGGCAGCGACATTTCTGGAGCGTGAAATTGGCAACTCTGTAAATCACCTGTTAGGTTTTGGTTTTCCGAATCAGAGTGCGATGAATATTGCTACCCGGCTTGGGCTCTATGACAAGACCGACGATTTTGTAGAGGTAGTGTTTGGCCCCGCACACGCTTCCTTCCAGCCGGTCCGGTTTAGAGACTTCGATGCCGGCAGTGCGTTACCGCTGCAGCAGTTGAACCAGTTGTGGCTGGAGATGGCTGCGGATTTTGCGCAGGGCATCATTGGCCTGCGCGATGCCCCTTATATAAAGTATCGCTATGGGGAGCATCCCGGTGCTGCTCGCGGGCAATTTCGCTGCCTGCTGTTGAGTGCTCCGGATAGCGGAGAAGCGTACGCCCTGATCGTCCTCAAACAACACGGTGACAGTCAGTTACTTATGGATATGGTGTGTGCAACCGCTCGTATACCAGAGGTAATTAACGGCGCAAATCAACTAGTTAAAGACCAACAACTGGGCACGAGCCTGCGGCTATGGCTGACCCGGGGATGGTTGGGCGCGATACCGCTGGCAGGGGCAATTGTGAACGAATTGAATATTGAGATACCCTGTAACAGCTGGAATCCAGGGCCAACTGCCGCGGAACTATACGGTAAATGGTGGTTAACAGCCGGCGATATGGATTTCATGTAATGCATTATTCGGATACGCATTCCCGGCGCGGTGTCATTCGCATTCTGATTTTAGAAAGGAAAGTAGAGCAGTCATGAGCAAGCAGAATATATACGAGCAAGATCTGGACAGGAACCAGGCCAATTTCGCCCCGCTGACCCCGCTAAGCTTTCTTGAGCGTTGTGCCAGTGTCTATCCGGACCGGATTTCACTCATCCATGGAGACGGCAGCCACACCTGGTTACAAACCTATAAGCGCTGCTGTTTGCTGGCATCGGCATTGATGAAGATCGGGATTGGCACTGGTGATACCGTGTCATTCATGGGTGCGAATACTCCAGAGACATTCGAAGCACACTTCGGCGTGCCCATGACAGGAGCGGTGCTTAATTGCCTCAACGTCAGGCTCGATGCAAAGGCTATTGCTTTTATTTTGCAGCATGCGGAAACGAAAGTGCTGTTCACTGACAAGGAATACAGTGCCACCATCGCCGCCGCATTGAAGCTGCTGGACCGGAAGCTGCTGGTAATCGATATTGATGACCTCTATTACCAGAAAGGTGAGCTGCTGAGCGACCAGAACTATGAAGATTTTCTGGCAACTGGTGATGCAGACTACCGCTGTTTCAAGATCGATGACGAATGGCAAGCGATTTCCCTTAATTACACCTCCGGCACCACCGGCGATCCCAAAGGCGTGGTGTTCCACCATCGCGGCGCTTACCTGAATGCCATATCTAATGTGTTATGCTGGAATATGAATTCACATCCGGTTTATCTGTGGACGCTGCCAATGTTCCATTGTAATGGTTGGTGCTTCCCCTGGAGCCTGGCAGTTGTGGCTGGCACCAGTGTTTGTTTGCGGCACGTGCGGGATGCTGACATATTCTCCGCCATCAAGAAATACGAAGTAAGCCACTTCTGCGGCGCGCCTGTGGTATTAAATACGCTGGTCAATGCGGCAGATGAGTTAAAGCAAGGCATTAACCACAAGATCAGTGCTATGACTGCAGGCGCCGCGCCGCCTGCCGCGGTTATCGCCAGTATGGAGAAGATGGGATTTGGCGTGACCCATGTGTACGGTCTGACCGAAACTTATGGTCCCTGTGTCGTATGCGCGCCAAAAGATGAGTGGCAGGAATTGGGTGTGGATGAGCGGTCCGAGATGCTGGCGCGACAGGGTGTGCGCGCGCCGCTGCAGGATGAATTGATGGTGGCAGACCCACAGACACTAAAACCTGTGCCTAAAGACGGCAAGACTATGGGTGAAATCTTCATGCGTGGCAATCTCGTGATGAAGGGTTATCTGAAAAATCCCAAGACTACCCAGACATCGTTTGCGGGTGGCTGGTTTCACTCTGGCGATCTGGCCGTGTGGCATGAAGACGGGTATACCCAGATCAAGGATCGCTCCAAGGATATTATTATATCTGGCGGAGAAAATATTTCGTCGCTGGAAGTGGAGTCAGTACTGTTCAAGCATCCCAAGATCCTCGAAGCTGCCGTAGTCGCGAGTTCGGATGCGATATGGGGTGAAGTGCCTTGCGCATTCGTCAGCCTGAAGGCAGGACAGGAGATGACGGCGGTAGAATTGATCGCCTATTGCAGGGATGAATTGGCAGGATTCAAGATACCCAAAAAAGTAGTATTCGGTCCAATTGAAAAGACCTCGACCGGCAAAGTGCAAAAATATTTGCTGCGGGAAAAAGCGGAGCAGGTTGCGCTGGTTGTAAGCAAATAAGTTCGCCAAATAATTATTACCAAATAGTCACTTTAACCCTGCTACATAAATTTCAATATTTTAACTGCACAACACTTAACTCAGGAGTCAGGCATGAAAATCAGTCAATCAATAAGTACCTTTCGATCCGTTCTGGTAACAGCGGGAGCGCTGGTGTTTTCTGCGCAATTACTGGCGCAGGAAATTCCGGAAACAATTGCCGTCACCAGTTCCGCGTTCGAGCATCACGGCACCATTCCACTGGAATTCACTGCGTATGGTGACAATAAGTCGATCGATCTGAGCTGGTCAAATCTGCCAGAGGGTGCGGTGCAGCTGGCACTGATATGCGATGATCCAATCGTGCCCATGCCCCAACCATTCGTGCATTGGGTAGCGTACAACATTCCGGCGACTGCAACCGGGTTACCAGCTAACCTGATGAAAGAAGCGGAAGTTACCGGCATCGCTGGTCTGGAAGGCATGATCAACGGTATGAACGGAACGCGTCAGACCGGCTATTTCGGCGCCCGTCCTCCAGTTGATGGCAAGCTGCATGCTTATCACTTCCGGGTCTATGCAATTGATGCAGATCTTGATTTGGCGGCTGGCCTGAACAAGGATGAATTGCTGGCGGCTATTGAAGGCCATGTGTTGGCAACAGGCATGTTGATGGGACACTATCAGCGCGAAGAACAGTAAAAATCTTCAAGAGTACAAGTTTCTTGATAGCGTAATAGATCGAAAAAAAACGGGCCACATGGCCCGTTTTTTTACTTCTTGGTTTGATGGCATTCTGCCATGACTAGTAATGTTCGATAATGTCGCCAACCTCGGCATCATCAGCTATGTGCAGATCAATCTTTCGATAAAGATGTATGTCGCCGCGCACGGATGAACTGGAATCGATAGTAATTTCCGAAGTACGGCGCGTGGATGCGAAGAATCGATCAAACCAGGAGTGGCTTCCGCGCACGATCAGATCGCCCTCGACCACGCTGCCATCACGCAACTCGATATCGCCATTCGCAGTCTCCAAGTCGGCAGCGACGCGGGTATTGCGCAATTGAATCTTGCCATTGACAGTTTGTACCCGCTCTTCAATGACAGTGCCGCTCTCGGTGTGAATGTCGCCATTGACCGTTTTCAATGATCCTTTCACAGTCACATCGCGCCCGACCCGTATGCCGCCGTTCACGGTCTCGGCCTGTGTTATGGTCACAGCGTCAGCGAGGTCAATGCCACCATTTACCGTGCTAATTGCCTGGGCAGATGCCCCGCGTTGCAAATCAATACCGCCATTGACCGATCTTAGATTGCCAACGCGATCTTCTGCATCGATATGGACGCCGCCATTCACTTTTGAAACATCACGAACATCAGCGGCTTCCGCTGGTGTGGATAACAAATAACCACCGAGGCACAGGGCTAGCAGAGTAGCGGTGCCCAAGTGAAGATTGTGATTTAGAGCTTGTATAATATGTTCCTTATTTTTAGTGGTTCTTTTAACTGGCTTCTGGCTCAGCGGTTGCTCTGTGGATATTCATTGGCTATCCATAGGCATGCGCTTGGTGAGCGCTTGGTATTCAATTAACAATAAGCTTAGCAATAAGCTTGCCAACTCCGAGATGTAATTTAATATCTCTATAAAACAGCTAGTTACAGTGATCGCATTGATGTCCTGGGTAATCCGGGTAGTGAGATTCGCCAACCTGGTTAGCCTGATCCACCAGTATCTGCGCGTGCTTTACAGCCCGAAACTGATGCGCTACTGTGCGGAAACCTTGGCCAGCTGCCGCACGTGTTGCTCTTGGATACTATGACGACTTCACCTGTGAAAAGGTTACTCGAATTCTCTGTAGTTCTACTGGCAGTTACGCTCACAACAACTTCAATCAACCTTGGATAAATAGCAGGTCTACCCATGATGAAAAAAATTGCTCGCTCTCGCTATGCGCTACTGCTGTTCGTTGCAGCGTTGCTACCAATTAATTTCAGTGCAGCACAAGAAACAGTAATCGAATCCGCGTCCCACCGCTTTATCGAAGTGGCAGATGGAGTGTGGTTTGCCACTGGCACTGGCTCCGTCTGGACAATGAGCAATGCGCTCGTGCTGGTTGGAGAATTTGACACACTCGTTGTGGATTCCCACGTAACGCCAGCCGCATCCCGAGCGCTGCTCGAATCCTTGCCCATGATCACGGATAAGCCAGTGCGCTATTTGGTAAACAGCCATTATCATTTCGATCATTCCCATGGCAACCAGTCGTTCCCGCCTGGTGTGGAAATCATTGGACATGAATTTACTCGCAAGAAGTTGAACGGTGAAATAGGTAACGTGCTGGAGGAAGCCACCTTCAAGAGCTTCTCTGATGGAGTGCCGGCAACTGTAGCCAGTCTGGAACAGCAAGCGGCCGCGGAGTCTGATCCGGCGCGCAAGGCTGCCCTGCTGGAAAATCATCGCGTGCAGCGCGACTATATGAACGCAATAGGCGAAATCAATCCAACTCCGCCGAATATCACTCTGGAATCGAAGATGACCTTGTTCCAGGTTGTGGCGGACGGCAGTCGTGAAATCCAGTTACACCATTTCGGTCGCGCTCACACTGGTGGTGATGTCGTGATTTATCTGCCGCAGGACAAGATCGCGTTCACTGGTGACATGATGTTGCCCGGCCTGTCTTATATGGGAGATGCCCATGTCGACGAATGGCCGGCGACTCTCGAAGGCATGAAGACCCTCGACTTCGATACATGGCTACCCGGCCACGGACCCGTTATGCGCACGCGTGAACCAATAGATCATTTCCAGGCTTATCTCACCGACTTATGGGAAAAGACATCTGCCATGCACCGCAGCGGTGTCAGTGCCGATGATGCCGCGGTACAGATTGATATGACCAATCATAGCGCAAACTATGCGCAGCTGCGTGAGCCAGGCGTGGACCCACGAGCCATTCGCCGCATTTACCAGCTGCTGGATAATTAATCTGAACTGAAATAATTCAGAGCGAAAAAAAAGGGGGGTTCCGAAAAACCCCCCTTTTTTTATGCCTGCGATATTACTGCAGTATTTGATACGGACTTACCGCATAAGGTTTGTTGGTGTAGCTGTCGATGATGGATTGCATTGCGGTGACACCAATGTCTTGGCGTGCGTTGATGTGGTTATAGGAAGTTATCTGGGTCATCATGATGCCGAGCATATTTTCCACCGGATCGACCCAGAAAATGGTGCCCCAGGCACCGCCCCAGGTGAAAGTGCCTGGTGTGGAGGGATCGCGCGCCTCGCCGACGTCGGTCATGACAGCAAAGCCAAGACCGAATCCATAACCGGGACCGCGCACGTAGATATCGTGATCACCGCTGTGGTTGCTGATCATCAGATTGATAGTCTTCGGACTCAACAAGCGCACACCATCAAGTTCGCCGCCATTCAACAACATCTGGCTGAAGCGCCAGTAGTCGGAGATTGTCGATGAGAGACCGGCGACTCCGCCAAAATAGGTAGTTTCACGATACTCGGGTGCGCGAAACAGCTCGATGGTCTGGTCGGGTCCGGTTGGGCTGTAGACAGCAGCGACACGATTGATCTTTTCCGGCGGCACAATGTAGTGCGTATCATGCATGGCGAGTGGATCAAGTATGCGTTCCTGTACAAACTCGACGAGCGGTTGGCCGGAGATACGTTCTACCAGCAGCGCCACGTAATCAGTTGAGCTGCCATATTGCCAGCTGTCTCCGGGCTGAAACGCCAGTGGCAGCGGTGCGCGCTGCACCAGATTTGCATCCAGTGTGTCGGCGCGTTCCAGCAACTTCACTTCGTCCTCGATCAGTAATTCAGGGTCTGGATCAAGACCAGCGGTGTGGGACAGGACGTGTCGGAACGTGACTGGTCGCACTGCAGGTACACGCCGTGTGCCGTTACTGTCAGTGACCAGAACTTCCTTGTTAGCCAGTTCTGGTATCCAGTTGCTGATCGGGTCAGTTAGCAAAAAATGGCCTTCTTCGTAAAGCATCATCAAGGCCATGGAGACGATCGGCTTGGTCATGGACATGATGACGAAGATGGTGTCATCGGTCATGAGCTCGCCAGTTTCCTTGTTTTTCCAACCCTGCGATTGCCGGTGAATCACCCGGCCATCCCGCGCGATGAGTGTGACCGTGCCGGCCAACTTGTTGGCATCGATATAGCGTTGCATGGCGGCAGGTAAACGCTGCAGGCGCTCACTGGAGACGCCAACAATCTCCGGCGTGACTATCGGCATTTCGTCAGCGAAGCTTGGTGGTAGCAGCGTACCCAGCAGCAACCCGGAGGCACAGGTGCACAACAGTGTTTTGGTGAGCTTGTTGAATGGGGAAGGCATGTGAAACTCCTGAATTTATTGACTGCCCTCATTCTGCCAGGATGGCAAACGGAGCGGCCATGGTTGTTATTCTTGAGCACTCGTTCCAGCAGGGTAGGGTACTGCCAGCAAGTATATTACGCGGCCCAGTATATGCGAGACTTGCCGAAGTTTGCCAGTCTCTCACCCGCTTTACCGAATAATTGGCCGGGATAGACATGGATCAATTTCCTCAGCCTGTGAATTGCTATCTTGACCACAGCTGCGTAACTTTTAGGGAGGAAATGACTAATGAAAATCTTGTCGCAGGCACGAAATTCACATTTTTCGTGCGTAGCGTTCGGCCACTTCGGCAGACTTCAAGCCGTATATGGGGAGTGAGGATTCATTTGCCATCGGAGTAATGTTCAGAAATCGAGACTGTCGCCCTGCGCCGGGATTTCACTGACAATGGCATGATCATCGCGCAGCTTGTCAGCCAGGGCTTGCAAGGCGCTCGCTTCCCCGTGTATCAATACCAGTCGCGGTGTTGGCTGGAAATTTCGTGCCCATTCGATAAGTTCTGACTGTCCGGCGTGCGCCGAAAAACCGCCGAGAGTCGCGATTTTTGCCCGGACCACAAAGTCTTCTCCAAACATCTTGATCAGCTTCTTGCCGTCAACCAACAGGCGACCGAGTGTGCCCTGTGCCTGATAGCCAATAAAAATGATGGTGTTGCTGTCGTTCCAGATGCGGTGTTTGAAGTGATGCCGGATGCGGCCGCCGGTACACATACCACTGCCGGCGATAATGATGGCCCCTTGCTTGATCTTGTTGATGGCCATGGATTCTTCTGCTCTGTTACAGAGTTTCAGAGTAGGCAGGAATTTTTCCAGCGACTCGCGACCGTATTGGGTAAGGCAGCGAATATCCTTGTTGTCCATGAGATGCAGCCAATGATCGTAAACCTGGGTCACTTCTATTGCCATGGGGCTGTCCATGAAGATCGACCAATTATCCAGTTTGCCCTGATGGTAGAGACAGCCCAGATGAAACAGAATTTCCTGTGCGCGTCCGATTGCGAAGGAAGGAATCATGACATTGCCGCCACGTTGCCACGCCTCGCTTAAAAGCGTCGATAGTTCTGTCAGGGTATTGTCTATGTCACGATGGTTGCGATTACCGTACGTCCCTTCCATCAGCAGTAAATCAGCTTGTGTCGGTGTCGCGGGATCATTCATCAACGGCGATCCGCGATTACCGAGATCGCCAGAGAACACGAGACGCTTTTGTGAGTCGTCCTCGGTAAAAGTCAATTCCACAATTGCAGATCCAAGAATATGGCCGGCGTCGAGGAAACGCAGTTCTGCAAGCGGCCCCAATACTATCTTTGTATCGTATTGCGCTGGTTCGCACAGATGCAGCACTTTTTTTACATCTGCAATTGTGTACTCTGGCAGCAGCAATTTGCGACCGCTGCGTTGGCGCCGCCGATTTTCGTGTTCGAGATCACGCTCATATAATCCAAATGCATCTTCCAGCAGAATGCGTAACAGGCCGCGCGTGGCTGCAGTGCAATAGATTGGTCCCGCATAACCGGCCCGCACCAGTTTGGGTAACATGCCGGAGTGATCGAGATGTCCATGTGACAGAATTACGGCATTAATGTCTCCTGTTGCAAAAGCAAACGCAGCATCCCTGATGCGTTCGACCGCATCACCGCCTTGCTGCATACCGCATTCAAGCAAGACCTTGCCAAGTGCGGCAGACTCCAGCAGATAGCAGGAACCTGTTACCTGTTGTGCGGCACCGTAAAACGTTATTCTTGCCACCGATTTTCTCCTGCTACTGTGTGCCCTGAATGGCAACAGCCAAACCCGCATGATTAGCGAGCACTCATGGTCGGATTTCAGGATGAGCGCGTCAAGGACGAGCGTGCGTTGCTTCGGGTATAGCTGGTCTAGATCAATTTAATGTGCCTTATCCTGACTCATTGCGAGGCATAAAAAAGCCGGCGTGATGCACAATCAACGCCGGCTTGTTCAGCGCGCAGGG